>Ga0210410_10001653_pt1 | contig 20702 bp, 18 predicted proteins | sample IncBWC4MmetaG_FD_161058 | JGI IMG/M metagenome (GOLD analysis project Ga0210410, IMG submission 161058) | Forest soil microbial communities from Barre Woods Harvard Forest LTER site, Petersham, Massachusetts, United States - Inc-BW-C-4-M | ecosystem: Environmental > Terrestrial > Soil >... | reverse complement strand
TGAAAGCGTGCCAGAGTCAGAAAGATGGACGCGATGTAGCCCGGTTCTCCCCAACCGCTGAAACTGCGGGCGCGCAACGTGGCGACATCCGCGGTGAAACCCATGCTGAGAAGATTGATGTAGTGAATGACGCCGCCGCGATGACGCAGCCGCAGAACGTCGATTGCACGCCGGCGATGGGCCAGCAGGGATTCGATCGCGTACTCTACGCCCTGGTCGCTGAAATCGCGAAGGAAAGAATTTCCCGTGCCCAGCGGCAGAAAACCGAGCAGGGGCGGTTCGCTCGCACTCGCCTCCGGGAACAATCCGTTGACCACCTCGTACGACGTGCCATCCCCGCCGACAGCAATGAACCGTCGAACGCCGCGAGCATAGGCTTCGCGTGCGATCCTGGTGGCATCCCCGGCGGAGCTAGTCGAAACCACATTCACCTCCACTCCACCGGCGCGAAGTCGCTCCAGAGCGGGCCCGAGTAGCTTGCGGCTGCGCCCTCCTCCTGCGGCCGGATTCACAATTGCGAGGTAACTTTGGTCCAAGATTTTGAAACCGAACCTTTCTGAAAAAAGAATTCAAAATGGTTGATGCCCGCTTGGCTACAACCGGACCGTCGCACTTTCCGCTGTCGACTTGCCGATTTCCGCTGCCAGCGCTTCGCGCTTGATTTTCATCGACGCCGTGCGCGGGAAATCGGCATTCCAAACTAAATATCCGTTGATGCGCTTGAAGTCGGGAAGCAGCCGGTTTCGCGCTGTGATTTCCTCCAGGACCTTGCCATCGAACTGCTGATTCTGCTCCAAACGCAGCACGAGTAGCAGCGACTCGCGTCCCAGTTCCTTGCGCGGCCAGATAAAGTTGGCCGCGAACACCGAATATTCTTTTACCGGCAGACCGTCAAACGCGTTCTCAATATCCTCGGGATAAATATTCTTCCCGCCCTCAGTGACGATCATGTTTTTCTTGCGCCCGAAAAGCTGGAGATGTCCGGTCCCATCAAAGCGCCCCAGATCGCCCGTCATCAGCCAGCCCTCGACGATGGTCTCCAGGGTCAACTCGGGATCGTCCAGATAGTGCGACATGATGGTCTTGCTGTGCGCCGCAACGTTGCCAACGCCCTCCGAATCCGGATTCAAAATGCGCAATTCAACTCCAGGGAGCGGCTTGCCCACAGTGTCCGCGCGAAACGGTTTCAGATCGTTGAGGGTTAGCGCAGTGCCGGCTTCGGTCAGTCCGTATCCATTTACTACCGGCACGCCGAGATCGTAGAAGAACTGGATGGTCGAAGGCTCCATGAACGCGCCGCCGGTGATGAGCGCGGTCAATTCGCCACCGAGTCCCCGATGCACGCCCGGGAGCAGCACGCGGCTCAGCTTCACATTCGGACGCCGGCGGGTCAGCATTTTATTGGTCGCGATCGCCGCATTGAGAAGAGCTCTCTTCCACGAAGGCAGATCGTCGAACTTGGCGCGAAGGCCGCGTTCCAGATTCTTCAGGATCATGGGAACCAGCGCAGCATAGGTGATGCGATAGCGAACAAACGCGTCGCGCACAAACTCGGGCCGCAGCGTGCGCAGGTGCACCACACAGGCTCCGCACACGAACGGGCCAATGAATCCCACCATAAAATCAATGGCATGATTGGTCGGCAGGATGCTCAGATACCGGACCCCCGGCCAGAATGGGTACCACGCCGTCAGCGCGCGGCACTGTTCAAGGTAATTCTCATGCGTAAGAACGCAACCCTTGGGGCGGCCGCCCGTGCCGGAGGAATATACGATGCAGGCCACGTCGTCGCGCTGTCGCATGACAAAATCCGGTGAGCCCTTGCGTTTGAAATCCTCCCAGCGAAACGCGCCCGCCAAATCGGCGCCGAGCGGGGCTTCAGTGACGAGCACTATCCCGGTCTTAATGTTCTGAAAATCCGAGGCCTGGGTGATAGCCCGCCACAAACGATATTCAACGATCAATATCTTTGCCTGGCAGTGCGCCAGCAGTTGCAAATGTTCGACGGCGGTGAGTTTGTAGTCGAGGGGGACGAGTACTCCACCGCAATAAAAGATCGCATACGCCGAAATCAGCCACTTGGACTGATTGGTCATGATGATGGCGGCGCGGTCGTTAGGATCGAAATCCGCATCCTCAAGCGCACGGGCGAGGGGCAACGAAATTTCCTTAAAGTCGGAATAAGTGAGGCGCGTTTTTTCGCGATCGCGATCCGCCTCGATCAGGCAGATTTCGCCAGAGAAGCGATCGAGCGAAGCACGCAACGCGTCGCCCAAACAAGTGTATTTTTGGAGATCGAGCATGAAGAACTATTTCAACACAGAGCCGCGAACCTACGCAGAAAACGCTAGTTACGACTTCATCACCTGCGCGCCTCTAGCGCGTATCTTCTCCCGCGCGAATCTAGAGGCGGGCCTGAATCTTCCCGGCCAGCGTGCGGAAGTCGGTCACGCCTTGCAATTCGTAATCGGGCAACTCGACATGAAAGTGATTCTCCAACTTGGTGAGCAGGTCGAGAGTCTGCAGACTGTCGATGCCCAACGCCTGAAAGAAGTCGGCGTCGGCAGAGAGCTTCTCGCGCGGCACTTTGAAATGCTGCGCGGCCAGGGTCAGGATTTCGTCCAGTGTCTGTTCGGCGGTTTGCATGGTCACTCCCGATCTTTATCTTTAATCTTTCGATTTCAGTTAGGGCAAGTAAGGCTGGGCGCTAGTGCTCTCGACAAATTTCTTCAATCCAGCCTGCACCGCGGGCCGCGCAATCAACTCGCAGAAAATATCAATCTCGCGCCGAAGTTCTTCGTGCGGAATCGGCTTGATGAACTTTTTCGCGGCCGCCGAGGTCGTGCGGTCGAATTTCGAGATTTGCGCGGCGGTCGCTCGCGCCGCGCGCAAGGCTTCGCCCTCCCCTACAACCTGACTCACCAGCCCGATCTGCTGCGCCTTGGTCGCGTTGAAACTGCGTCCGGTGAGCAGCAGATCGCGTACGACGGCGTTGCCCAAATCCCGCTTCAGTCGCGGGATTCCACCATATCCCGGGATCAGTCCTAAGCGCAGTTCAGGAAAACAGAACCGGGCCATCCTGTCGGCGATCATCAAATCGCAGGTCAGCGCCAACTCGAATCCTCCACCGAAAGTTACGCCATGCACCGCGGCAATCGTGGTTAACGGCGAAACGTCGATAGCATTCATCACGCTGTGAATACGCTCCAGATATTCGCGGGCGTGATTCGCAACTTCAACCTGGCCGAATTCCTGTATCCACCCGTAAAGTTCGCGGAGGTCGGCTCCCGCCGAGAACCCGGACTTTACGGTGCTGTGGATGATGAGTGCGCGCGCATCCGGCTCATGCATTTTCAGTTCGGCCGTGAACGTCTCCAACTCCCCAAGAGTATGCGAACTGATTTCATTGTTGGGCTCGCGATGCAGCGCGAGTTCAATGATCCCATTCTTCACTTCCCAGGAGAGCGTTTGCCCTTGAAATTGATCCATTTTTTTGCGCGCCTAAACCGCCTGCTTCACCTGATACATGGTCTCGATTTCATCTTTCATGATCGAAGCGATCAGGCCGCGCTTGAGTTTACCGTTGGCCGTGAGCATTCCGTTCTCGATGGAGAAGGGGTCGGCCCGCCGCACAAAAGCTCGCACCTGCTTGTAGTGGGGAAGATTCTCATTCACCACGTCCAGAGCCTTTTGCACTTCTTCCGCCGTGGCGGTCCCAGTGACGATGGCCGAGAGATAGCCGCGGCCATCACCAATCACTACCACTTGCTGCGGACTGGGAAGAATCTTGGCAATTTCGTCCTCCACAGACTCCGGAGAAATCTTGTGGCCTGAACCGAGAACAATCAGATTCTTGATCCGGCCGACAATCCGCCAATTCCCCGCAGCGTCCGCCTCGCCCTGATCGCCGGTGTGAAACCAGCCATCGCGCAACGCATCCGCGGTTTGTGCGGGACGATTCCAGTACCCCGAAAAAACATTCGGCCCGCGAACGATAATCTCGCCGTTTTCGCTCAGCTCCATTTCGATGCCGGGGATGGCCGGGCCGACTCTTCCCGGCGCTACGGCGCGAGGATCATCCATCGTACAGATTCCCGTCGTCTCGGTGAGTCCGTAGACTTGCAGCACAGGAATGCCCAGCATGGCGAAATAACTCTGCGTCTCCGGACTGAGCGGTGCCGATCCGCAGATGAGAGCCTGTAGATTGCCGCCGACCATTTTCTTGCGGATCGCGGGGAATACGAGGGCTGACGCGAGCCACAACCAGATCGCATCGGCAGATCGTTCGTTCTTACCCTGGCGCCGGGCCCAGGCCTCTTTCGCTCGAGCATAAATCGTCAAAGCGATTCCGCCGCGCTGGCCGATTTGCTCGTCGACACCGCGGCGCATTCGCTCCAGCAATTGCGGGACATTGAGAAAATAATGCGGCGCCACCGCAGGCATGTCGCTGGGAATTTTGGTCAGATCGGTGTTGAGTGTGACTAAACTGCCGCGCTTCAGGAAGGTTAGGACCGCGATCCAAGAAGCGCAAAAACTGAAGGGCAGATAGTGAAAGATTCGATCTTGCCCCGCGCTTCCCTTCATGAGCAAATCCAGGCGCGCAGCAGTGCAACCCAGCATGAAGCCAACGTTCGTCGCGGTCAGCACCACGCCTTTCGATTCACCCGACGTTCCCGAGGTATAAATAATCGTCACCGCGTCGGAATCAGACGATCGTATCGGCTTCGCAGAGACCGCCGACGCAGTCTGGTTGCGAAATATCTCGTCGAACAAGACCTGCTGCGGCGGCGCATCCGGCCACTGCTGCACAATTCCATCTCGCAACGCCGCGTCGCCACAGCAGAGCAAGGAAGGCGTACTGTCCTTCATGATCGAAACCAACTCCGCCGGAGACTGGCGGGCATAGAGCGGCACGACCACGATCCCTTCGGCCATGAGCGCAAGATCCATCGCCACCCAACGGATACTGTTCGCGGCAAGCAAGCCGCAGCGGTCGCCCTTATTGAGTCGTTTGGTCGCGAGAAATTCGCGCGCCTGCTGAACCAATTCCCGCAGTTCGCCGCCAGTCACGCCCACGATTACTCCGCCGCGAATCTCCTGCAGGATCGGGGTGTTCGCCGCGGCCGCGAGGCGCGCCAATATTTCATCCACAAATGACATGCGATGTATTTCGACGGAATGTGAACGCAACTAACTGTAACTTTCGATCAGCTGTCGCAATGATGCGTTCATCGGCGGCAGGTAATCCTCCCAACTCCACTCCCCTTTGCGAGTTGGAAACTCCGGATACCGCCGCTGCACTTCTTCTTCAAAGAAAACGCCCATGCGCGCCATCACCTTCAAGTTCTTGACGACGGTGCGGGCAATTCCATCGGCAATGCGCTCGCCATCGGTCGCCAGAATCTCGAGCGCGGCGAGCAACCGCTGCTCAAGATCGGGATCGTCCACATTCATCAGCAATTCCTGGTGGCCGCGTTCCCGCATCAGATTGCGAATGCGCTCGTCCATGGTGATGCCCGCAGACGGCACCAGCCCCGGCATGGATGTAACGATGCCGTGATAGCGCGACGACGCCATCATGTGGCACGAACGCAAAATGCTGACCAGTTCATACATGCTGTACTGATCAGAAGTCAGAACCGGGACGCCGCCCAATCGCTCCGAGATACGATTCGCCGGGCGCGCATCCAGCCGCTCGGTCGCAACCATGATCACGAAGACCTCGCGCTGCTTACGAAAGGCATCGACCGCGTTGCCAATCGACGTCAGGTAATGTTGATAAGCCCGATCCGCGCGCGGCCCGGAATTGTGAAAGTAGACCGTGCGATAGTGGCTGTCTTTGTAGGCACCGGTCAATCCATGCAACGCATACTTGGCCACCGAAGCCTTCACCGGCCACTCAAACGGATTGATCGGACAAACCACGAGCACCGGAGTCTTTCCCTCCCATCCGATCTGGCGCAACACACTCTGTCCATATTCGGCCGGACGCGGCTCGAAGGTCCAAGCGGTATCTGTGCCTAACTCCGTGGGAACTCCTAAATCACGCAGCACGGTGCGCGATTCTTCATTCCGCGTAATGACCAGCGAATTCCGGCAATAGCGCCCACACATCTTGGCGACTAACGGATCCATGTATCCGGCCTCCGCCCCATATCCGACGGAAAGCTTGTTCTGCACCGCAGCGATGCCGAGCGATCCAATCATCATCGTGGTCAGCGCATTGGCGAATTTGCTTTTGAACATGGACCCTTCACAGGCCACCACACCGTGATGCCTGGGCACTTCATGGGCGAGGAACGGAGGAAAGATATCCGGCAGATGAACCTGCCTGGTGCCCTCAAAATAGCCCTTCGAGAATTCGAAGTTCTGGCTCATCACGCTAAAGTCGACGCGCTCGCTTCCCATAATGTGCCGAATCTGCCGGAGCATCTCGTCCACGCGCACGTCTGATCCCATATTGCGCGTGCCGTTGTAGCCCGCGAACAGGAGCTTCAGCTTTTCTCCCGGCTGCCATGGAGTGCCTCCGCCGAACATCCACCCGGCTTTGGCGCGTTCGATGGAACTGCTGACCCACGCTTCCAGAATAAAATCCATCATGCGGCAGTGCCTCCTGCAGCCGCCGGCCAGGGCTCATAGTTGTACTGGAAATTATTCTCGCGGCTGAATTTCAGCAGAGGAAAGCTGTATTGCGAAAACGGAACCGGCTTGCGCCCAATCTCACCGGTGACACGGGAATTATCGAAAACCGTGTTCCATACCAGGTACGGCATGAACACTTTCAGCAGCGACGCGTTGAAGCCGACCGGCCCTTTGCGATTGGAAAAGAAGTTCACGGAACTGCTGAATGGCTTCTCCGCGAGCGGGATAAATACCGGCCCGCGCTTGCTCTGCGCCGCGGCCAGCGCGGTGGCCAACTGGCGGAAGGTTTGCGACGATGTCCCGGACGAAAGATGATAGGTGTCGAATTGCGGCGCATCTTTTTGATGCAAGGTGGCGATCGCATCGGCGACAAAGTCGACGTTCACGATGTCGATCTTATCGGTCGCGCGAAACGGGAGCACAGGCAGGCCGGCGAGAAATACAAAAGCCTTCACCATGTCGAACTGCGTGGTCTCAGGATAGCGGCTGTCGCCGAGCACAATGCTGGGGCGGAAAACGGTCTTGGGCGTATCCGGCAACAGCACGCGCGTCATGTGCTCGCAGAATTTTTTCGTCCGCGCATAGGGATCGTAGTCGGAGCGCTCCCAATCGATGGAATGATCCTCGGTCACCAACTCATGGCTGCGCTTGCCCGCAACCGCAACGGTGCTGACCTCGCTGAAGCGGCGCAGGCCGTGGTAGTGCTCGGCGTGACGAGCCAGCGTAAGCACTTCCAGCGTTCCGCGGAGATTCACATTGAGGCAAGTCTTTTCCGATTTCCGGTTCAGAGACGCCGCACAGTGAATCACCGAGTCGGTGGTGTGGACGAGCCGGTCGTATTCGTCGCGGCCCAATCCGAAGCCGGAGTTGGTCAGGTCTCCACAAAAGATTCGCACGCGCGTCTGCAAATATTCGAAGAAGCGGGGGAAGTCGAGATGCAACTGAAGAGCGCGCCAAAGCCGCGACTGCGCCTCCCGCGGATCGCGCGCCCGCACCAGCAAATTCAACGAAGCGCCGTGGCCTTCGAGCAAGTTCGCCGCCACGTGCGCGCCAATGTACCCAGTCGAGCCCGTCAGGAATATCGCCACGTGGCTCCGTTCGTCCCGGTCTTCATATCTACTGCGTCTCCGTTTGTGCCCGCCAGTTGAAAGCTGCGCGGAGGTCGGGCCTCCAGCGGACGCCCTTCAATCAGCGGATAAGTCCAGCGCCGCAGCGCAGGGATGTGAATATTAATCCAGTAATCCCACCAGTCGAGGGTTCGGGTGTGATAGCCAAAGCTCTCCTGCTCTTCCGGTATCAATGCGTGAGAAAGTTTTTCGATATTCTCGGCGGCGAAGTCGTGCTCGTTCAACAGAATGAACGGTTCGAAGAGCTCAATCAGTTTTTCAAGGCGCTCGAGGTTGCGCTCAGTCTTCACCAGCGGAGCTTTTTTCAGCGGCAGCGGCGACATAATCCGCTGGATCGACTTCACGATCGCTTTCTGCGCCGGAGCCGACATGCGGTTATAGCGGGTCTTGGAAACCGGAATCGCGTCGAAGCGCAGGCGCAGCCACGATTCCAGCCCTTCCTGCGCGCGATAATGTTTGCGATGCGCCAACGAGGTTAATTCGATCGACCGGCCCATATCGCAAGGATTCGTAACCGAGGTCGCGAGCTGATAAAGGGGATCGTGGCGCCGCTCCATCACCGCAGCGGCGATCAAAGTCATCCCGCTGCAAACCGCATCAACGGGAATAATATCGAGGCGCTTTTTCTCATTCGAAGGCAGCTGGCGAAAATAAGTTCCCAGCAAGTACGAAAGCGATGCGGAAGTATTGATGCCCTCGTTCCAACCCAGAAACGGCTTGGAGACTGAGGTCTCAACGATTGCCGGACGAACCACCGCCACCGGCAATCCCGCGCCATGCCTCGCAATGAGCGACTCCGCCAGGCTCTTGGTGAGCGTATAGGTGTTCGGCCATCCCAGCTCTTTCGCGCGCCGCGTTCCGGCCTCGGTGAGATAAGTCTTCAGCCAGCGGACGCGGCCTTTGCGAATCTGGTTCTCCAGCGCGGCCCCTTGCAAATCTTTGGCGGCGTGTTCCTTAGCCTGAGCCTGCATCCGCAACCCCGACGTGACTTCCTCGCTATCGGCCTGCGCTTCCGCTTGCTTCACCAGGTCACGCAGCGATTGCCATTCCTGCTCCGCGTCGAAATCCGGCAGGTGGCGCGGATTGTAATTCGGAATCAACCGCTCGCTGACCCGTCCATCCTGTTCGCCGGCCACATAGCATGTAGACAGATGCAGCAGCCCCGCGTGGTCCGATTTGCGAATGAACTCCAGAATATTCAGCGGCGCGTCCGTGTTGGTGATGAGCGCGTCGCGCAAGTCCGGATTGAAGTCGGTCAAGCCCGAACTGTTAATGATGAGATCGAGATTCTTCAGCAGCCGGCGGGACGTTTCCGGGTTCAGGCCGAGACCCGGCTGCGTCACATCGCCTTCGACGACCTCGACTTTCTCTCGCAAGAAGTCCGACAGCCCGGCCACGCCGTAATGCTCGAATAGAGGATCGAAGACCGGCGAATCTTCCACCATCTTTTCGAAGCGCCGCTCTGCCGGGTTTGATTTCTGCCGCCGAATCAGCAAGTAGACGCGCACCACATCGGGCAAATCCATCAGCGTATTGGCCAGCCAGACTTTGCCAATGAATCCCGTCACGCCTACGAGCATGACGTGCTTACGAGCGAAGGCCCGCTTAACCGAGAAGCCGGCAGTCTGCGATGTGCCCTCAAAACGGACGACAGGTTGCTCCTGAAGCACGCCTTCGCGATTAACAGGAAGTGTCGCGGCGCGAAGCACTTCCAGCGAAATGTCCAAGTGACGCGCCAGGGTTTTCGGGGCGCGGCGACCGTCGGGATTGTCTTCGCGGATGCGCGCAAACGCCCCCCGCGGACGAATCACTGGATCAAATAGTCGACCGGTCGCGACGCCGTCGCGAAACTCCAGGCGATTCGCCACCAGCCATTTCACGCCCAAATGCTGGGCCAGCGGACGCATCACATGCTCCAGTCCCTGGCTCACCAGCACGACTTCGCTGCCGGCGCTTACCAACTCCTGCACTTTCTGCACGCCCGGAGCTTTCAGTCGCGGCAACAGCTTGTACTGAAAATATTCTTCGCCCAGCAGATCGAGACGGTCGCGGGTCACTCCGCGCAATACCGTATGCACCACGCGCGTGGCAAACTTCCGGTTCGTCGAATAGAGAAATGGGCGCAGCAAGGCCATCAGCAGGATGAGGCCCCGCCGCCGGAAGCGCTCGGAGAACGTCTGAGCGTTCCAGGTGAAGAACGCCACCGGCTCGACCACGGTGATATCGACGAGGCTGCCCTCCACGCGCCAGTAGATGTGGGGAGCCGCGCTGGAATTGGGGTTGGCTTGTTCCAAAGTCAAAGTTGCTCAGAAACTACAGGCCGCAGCGGCGGCCAAGCGAAGTTCTTATTGTAAACAATTGAGAGGCCTGCGCGAAGAGAAAGGGCACTTTTCGAGCCAAAGCAGTAGCGTGGCAGTACCGGAAAACGATTCGTATCAGCGTTGGGTTTTGACTTTCTGCGGCAAGAAGCACGAACGGGAAGGGTACGACTTCCAGTCGTACCGCTCAGCCCGCCACACTGATGACGGCTTCAGCCGCTGGGGGTTCTCACCCATTCCCCCCTTGTGCCCGTCCCTCCACCATCGTGCCCTTTGCATTACCCCGTTCTCAGGTATACAAAGGACGCCGACTATGAGGGGTCACGGCGATGCATAGCCATGACCCTTTTCTTATTCTAGTCTTGGCCGGCGTCGCTATCAGAAAGGAGCCGCTCGCCGATATATTGAATCTATGGCCGACTACAACTGGAAACCGATCAAGCCTCTCTCGGACGAAGAGAGAAAAATCGATCTACCCGCAATGCGCCCTCTGTACGAGAATTGGCGCGCATCGAAGAACCGCCTCCAAGAATCAAGCCAATCACAGCTTGCCGAGTTCAACCGACGCTTGATTCGACGTCTGAGCGTCGAGACGGGCATTCTTGAGCGCCTATACGATCTGGATCGGGGAACCACTGAGGCATTGGTTGCCCACGGCTTTGCCGAAGATCTGGTCGCACACTCTAGTACTAACATCGAGCCTTCACGACTAATTGACATTCTTCGGGATCAGGAGGCCGCGATCCAGCTCGTCATGGACTGTGTCGCAAAGAATCGAGCGCTAAGCAAGGGGTTGCTCCACGAGCTTCACACGATCTTAACCAGACATCAAGATACTACTGTCGCGGTTGACCCGTCAGGTATTCGGCGGGAGATCCCGCTACTGAAGGGAAAATTCAAGGAGCAACCCAATAACCCGAGGCGACCCGATGGTTCCATGCATGAATATTGCCCACCGATCCACGTTGATTCTGAGGTAGAGAATCTCCTCAAATGGTTATCCGAGTATGGAGACGATGACCCTGTTATCGTCTCTGCTTGGTTTCACCATCGCTTTACCCAGATACACCCGTACCAGGACGGAAATGGCCGAGTGGCTCGCGCATTGACGACTCTGATACTCCTTCGTGTCGATTTGCTTCCTCTCGTCGTGGACCGCGATCTTAGGGTCGAGTACATCAACGCTCTGGAGCTTGCCGACAAGACGCAACTCTCCCCGCTTGCAGAGATGTTCGCTCGGTTAGAGCAAAATGCGATCCTTCAGGCTCTCAGCGTTGACGCCGATGCGGAGATCTCGCACCAGAAGAGCCTGACCGCCGCTGTTATTGGGAGCCTTGCTGACAAGTTTGGGAAGCGAAGAATCCAAAAACTAGCAGAGCTTCGCCAGGTTAACTCTGTGGCTCTGGATCTCAGGGCAAGAACACGGACCATGCTAGAGCAAGCCTTCTCTGATGTGGGGTCAACCGTGAACGAGGTGGGGGACCCTGAGATTCACATCTCTGAAGGTGGCCCGGATCGAAACAACGCTCATTATTATAGGTTTGAAGTCGTACAGTCTGCAAAGGAGGCCGGGAAGTTCGCGAATTTTGACGAGGCCCACTATTTCCTCAAAGGCTCGATCAGGGTCAATAGGGAGCGCCTGATCTTTGTAGTCTCATTCCATCATGTTGGGCGAGAACTAACGGGCATCATGGAGGCTACGGCCTTCTCAAAATTAGTCTCTTACGAAGACTCCGACGACCGCGAGTCTGTGTCGGAAAGGTTCTCGTTGTGCTCGGTTGAACCATTTGTATTTACTCACCTGACGAAAGTTAATGAAATCACCGATGCTTTCAACAGATGGTTGGACGCGGCCCTTGCGGTCGCGGTCAAGGAATTTGGCGATCGATTGTGACGGACTCATCCGTGTTTACGGCTCCGCCTTTTTCCTGACCTGCGCTGCGCAATCTTGCGTTCAAAACGCCAGTCGCGTGATCGGGGATTGCACGCAGGCCGAGTCGGCAACGGCAGACTCAGTCCTGCTCACGAACGAGATCGCGCGGCTGGAACGCGGCCCACCACCAGCGCAATCGCGCCACTCAGCGTGAGAACCGCGGCGATGGCTAGCAATCCACCGCGAAATCCTCCGTTCAAAGTGCGGAACTTTCCAATAATGTCGGGGCCGAAATATCCGCCGAGATTCGCGATCGAGTTGATGACGGCAATGCCCGCCGCCGCCGATATGCCCTCCATGCGCGACGTGGCCATGGCCCAGAAGGGACCAACCATCGCCTCTGCCCCGGCCATTCCTAGGCCGATGCCCGCAACTACCAGGACCGGAGCGCCCGCGTATCCCGCGACGATCAGGAACGCCGCTCCGATAAATGCCGCGAGGGCGATATGCCAGCGCCGCTCACGCGTGCGATCGGAATGTGCCCCCACCAGCACCATAACGACAGCCGTCACCACGAAGGGAATCATCGCGGCCACGCCGGTCATGGCATAGGTCAATCCTGAAAGGGAGCGGATCACACTCGGCAACCAGAGCGTGACGCCATACATCGTGGTCGAAACCCCAAAGTACACCAACGACAGCATCCAGATTCTGGGGCTGATGAGCACACTCCACAGGCTTCCGTTTTTCACCATCGCTGCTGCCTGTTGTTCGCTGGCCAGCCTCTCCAAGAGCCACGCTCGTTCGTCGCCCTTGAGCCAGCCCGCTTCGTTCGGAGTGTCCGACAGTATCCATAGAACCGTCACCCCGAGAAGAATTGCCGGCACGCCCTCCATCAGGAACATCCATTGCCAGCCGGAGAGCCCTTTGCCATGAAGCCCCATCAAGGCTCCGGAAACCGGGCTGCCGACGATGCCAGCGATAGGATTGGCGGTCATGAACCAGGCTACTGCGCGCGCCCGCGCATTCGCCGGGAACCAGTGCTTCATATAGAGAATCATGCCGGGGAAAAAGCCTGCCTCGGCGGCGCCGAGCAGAAAGCGCATCGCATAGAAACTTTGCGGGCCGCGGATGAAGATCATCAGGCAGGAGATTACGCCCCAAGTTACCATCAGCCCTGAAATCCATCGCCTCACACCGAATTTCTCCATCACCAGATTGCTGGGCAGCTGAAAGAAAAAATATCCAGCAAAGAACATGCCCGCGGCGCGGCCATAGACGCGGTCGCTGATCCCGAGCGCTCCTCGCATCTGCAACACGGCGAAGCTTACATTGATGCGATCGAGATAGGCGACGATATAAAGCAGAAACAGGAAGGGCATCAGCCGCCACATCAGGCGCGAGATGACGGCGGATTCCAGGCGGTCGGACGTTCCCAGCATTTTTGGAGGGCAATGCCCTCGCGCGAATTCTACGCTAGTGCGAGCCTACGCGAGACCAAGCTGGTCGCGGAGAATGGTTACTATCTGCGGCGGCGATTGATCGATATCGACGATGACGGCGGCCTCGGGCTCTTCCAGGTCGGCGAACTGACCGTCGAGAATCTTGGCGTCGGCATAGTGGCCGTAGCGCGAACGCAGGCGCTCAACGATTAAGCCGGCGCTTCCCTTCAAATAGACGAACCGAACTTCAGGCCCGGCAGCGAGTTGCTGGCGATAGCTGCGCTTCAGCGCGGAGCAAGCCAATACGACGTTGCGCCGCGCCGCAATCCAGTTCGTGATCGCCGCGCGCAGGCCTTCCAGCCACGGCTGACGATCTGCGTCGTTGAGAGGATTTCCCTTCCGCATCTTTTCGATATTTTTTTGCGGATGAAAATCGTCGGCATCGGCGAACTGCCAGCCGAGTTGTTCGGCCAGCAAACGGCCGACCGTAGTTTTGCCCGCGCCGGTCACTCCCATCACGATCACGATCATTATTTAGGGACTTGCGTTTAGGGATCTGCCGGCTACTTTTTCGCGTAACTTTTCTCCGCACCGGTGCGGCTGTTCAAGACCGTGAATGAACCATCTTTTTCCGCCGAGACTTTAAGAAACTTACCTTCGCAATTCTCTTTCACATTCACGATGCGATCGTCGGACGCGTTGTGATCCTTGTCCGACTCGGCGGCGTAGTGAAGCTGCCACAGGTCTTCCAGACCCGGCGAGTCGTGAACGATCTGCCACGCCGCCGGACTCGCGCCCTTGCGCGGTCCGTTATCGAAGACCGCGACACGAGGATGCAGCGCCCACACCAGCGCCTTAGGATTCGATAGGTCTGCACCGTGATGAGTGACCAGGAAAAGATCGACCGTGCCTAACAGATTGTTCGGGCACGCGAGTTCCAGTTCCTTTTGCTTGGTCAGGTCGCCGAGGTCGAGAAAGCGAAATTCGCCGAATGTGATTAAAGTGCCGAGCGATCTTGCGTTCTCGGTAGCATCGGTCTCGGCAGGTTTTTCACCTGCGCAATAGGAGTTGGCCGTGCCGGCTCCGGGCAGAGGGCTGGTGATGTGTTCTCCCGCCGAACTCAACACTTGCACGCGAATGTCTTTTATAGGAAGCCCCCATCCCGATTTCACCACAACATGCGCGTGTCCGGCGATCGCCTTCAGGTAAGCCGCATAGTCGGTGCGGGTGACCTCGGAGTCTTCGAGATTGGGTCCGTGATCGACGAATGTACCGATCTTGATGCCGTCGACCAGTTGGGGAACTCCGCCAACATGGTCGCGGTGATGATGCGTGATCAGGACGTAGTCGATTTGTTTAAGCCCGGCCATGTGCGACGCCGCCACGATGCGGTCGGCATCGCGGCCGTCATTGTCGGGCCAGCCCGTGTCGATGAGCAACGACTCACCGGAAGGAGTGACAACCAAGGTCGCTTGTCCGCCCTCGACATCGATAAAATAAATTTGCAACGATTTCGCCCGCGCAGAGGCGATGGACAATTCACAAAAAAAGAACGCAAAGCAAACCACGGCGAGGAGAATTCGACGCATAGCCTGGGCACCCGATGGGAACTACGCGAGATTATATGCCACTACGAAGGCAAGATTAGGCGACGTTGTTCGCGGCGAAAAGCCCTACCAGTCATTGGCCGACTTCTCGGACTCTTTCAGATCGTTGCAGCGGTTGCGCTTTTTATAGGCCATCATCGTAATGCCAACCGACATGAACATCGGTGGAACGATTAGGACAAGTATCCCTGTACGCAAACCTTGAATGAACCGATGTCCGGCGCCGGCCGCCTGCGTGTAGCAAAGGGCGCAACTCTGGGCATAACATGCCGCATTCGCGGCAAATACCAATAAGCCGATTAGCGCCACCTTCGCGCGCCGACTGAGGCTTACCACACGTTGCAACGCCATACCTTCCACTCCATTCAGACAACGCCCGCTCACTTTGGAAACGGACGCATGTGTATGAGCCGGTAGCTATCGGCCCACACCATGTTCATCATGACCAGCACGAAAATTGTTGCCGGCACCAAAGCCAAACGCAGCGTGGACTTCTCGTCCTTCAGATGCATGAAGTACATCACCGCCAGCACGGCCTGCACAGCCGCCACAGCGAGCATTCGGAGCACGCCGGGACTATGGTAGGCGAGAAATATCTGTACACCGGCCAGGACCAGGATTCCCACATAGATCATCAAATCGTTCTTTAAGCTGCCCTCTGCGGTCATAAACGGTCTCCCTCGGGTTTCTCCAGCTACTGCGCCACGTTCAACAGGTACACCATGGGCACAACGAACATCCATACCAGGTCGACGAAGTGCCAGTACAGCGACCAGATTTCGATATCGTCGGCGTTGTAACGTCCGCGCTTGTATCCCAAGCCGACCACAGTCAGCGCGATGGCGCCGCTGAAAACGTGCACCAGGTGCAGCCCGGTGATACCGAAGAAAGTTCCGCCAAACAACGGCGCGCCCCACGGATTCGAGGTCAGTCCGACGCCGGCGTTAATCATCGAGGACCATTCGCGCAGGTGAAGCGCGGCGAAGACCAGGCCCAGAACAATGGTGATCCAGGTAAAGCGCAGGGCACCGGCTTTGTCGCCAGACTTGGCGTTGCGCGTGGCAATCAGCATGGTCAAGCTGCTGGTGACCAGAACGAAGGTCATTAGGGCGACGTTGATGATGCTCGACGACTCAAAGTGATGAGGCCAGTCTGGAGCTGCGTTCCGGATGTAGCCATAGGCGTAAAGCATGGCTCCGAAAGTGCATGCATCTGAGATGATGAACAGCCACATCACCAGCTTTTTGGATGGAACGGCAAAGGGCCGTGCTTCCATGGGCGGCGCTGAATGGCCCACCGCCGCATGCCCTAACGTCATGTTGGCTTCGCTCACAATGCCTCCGTCGAAGTTGTTACAGCTTCACCCACAAGATGAACATCAGATAAAGCCACAGCGCTCCCATGAAATGCCAGTAATAAGAAGTTGCATCCATGGTGCTGCGGCGCAGAGAACGATTGCGGAACTTGACCACCAGCCGAGTTAGACCTCCCAGGCCGCCCAGCACGTGGACGGCATGAACCCCGGTGAATACATAAAAAAAAGAGCTGTTGGGATTGGTGGGAAGATAGAGTCCTTCCGACCGCAGCTTCAGCCATGCCATGTATTGGCCGATGACGAAGACCACGCCCAGCGCCAGCGTAGCGTTCAGCCAGAACGTCGAACTGGAGCGGTCGGTGCCGCGCTCGCGCATATACGCTGAAACTCTTCGTCGAGCAATTTCCAGGGTGACACTGCTGGCAATCAGCGCCAGCGTGTTGAACCAGAGCACTCCAGGAAGCGCGATGTGCTGCCAGTCTGTGGCAGCGCCCTCGCGGACGTACAGTGCGCTGGTAAGCGCGGCGAAGGTCATTCCAATCGCTGCCAAAGCCACCCAGATACCAGTGCGAGCGGTTTCTCCCGGACGATCAGCCAGGTTGCGCAGTTCGCCACCGGTGGGTGGACCTTGAACTCCGCCTGCCCCGTTTCCGCCGCGCGGACGCAGTTCTCGCGCCTTCTCGGTTTGCGGTGGTTGCAGCGTGGTTGCCATAGGTTCTCAGCCTCGAATCAAAAGCGCACAGGTTACGGCGTCTGCCCGGCCCGCTCCGGCGAATCCTGCATCAGGTAGTCGCCAGTCGAACTCTGCACATCGCCGTACTGATAAGGATCGTGATAGACGACGACATGCTTGCCGCCAAAGTTATCCCACGGTGGGGGAGAAGGCATGACCCACTCCAGCGACGTACACTCCCACGGATTCGCGGGAGCAACGGCACCTTTGAAGCGGCTGTAGAGCAGGTTGTACAGGAAGATCAACTGCGCGGCTCCAGTAAACAACGCCGCGTACGTGATGAACTTATGCACCGGGATCAGGGGAACCAGAAAGTCGTCGCTGAATGCCGAGTAGCGGCGCACATTGCCGGCCAGTCCCAGGTAGTGGAAGGGCATGAAGATGCAGTAAGTGCCGATGAACGTGAGCCAAAAGTGCAGCTTACCCAGGTTTTCGTTCATCATGTGGCCAGTCATTTTCGGGAACCAGAAATACGTCCCGGAGAAAATTCCGAAGATGGCGGCCACGCCCATCACCATGTGGAAGTGACCAACCACGAAGTAGGTTGCATGCAGATAAATGTCGATCGAGGGCTGAGCCAGAAAGAATCCGCTCACGCCGCCGCTCACGAACATAGAGATGAATCCGAGCGCGAACAGCGATGCGGCAGTAATCCGCAATCGCGAGCCGTACAGACTGCCCAGCCAGATCAAGGTCATGATCGTCGCGGGGATGGTGATCATCAGGGTCGGGAACGAAAACACCAGAGCGGAAAATGGATTCATTCCGCTCAGGAACATGTGATGTCCCCAAACCATGTAGCTGAGGAAGCCAATTCCCATCATGCAATAAATAATGGCTTTGTGACTGAGCATGGGCTTGCGCATGCTGTTGATCAGGATGTGCGAAACGATGCCGATCGCAGGAAGAATCGCGATGTAGACCTCGGGATGGCCGAAGAACCAGAAAAGATGTTGCCACAGCAGCGGAGAGCCGCCTTGATGAGGCTGAAGGTGGTCGCTGATGTTCAAGCCGGAAGGAATGAAGAAACTTGTTCCCGCGGTACGATCCAAAATCAGAAGCAGGCAGGCAGGCATTAATACTGCAAAGGCCAGCAGCGAGATGCACGAAGTGATGAACCAGGCCCAGGTGCTGATGGGCATGCGAGCAAGAGTCATGCCCTTGGTTCGCAGATCGAGTGTGGTCGCGATAAAGTTGAGCGCACCCAGCAAGGACGCGATGCAGAAAACAAAGATCGACAAGCCCCAAAGCGTCTGACCCAGGCCTTCACCTGGTCCGGAGTCTTTTCCGACTGCGCTCAGCGGGGCATAGGCTGTCCAGCCGGCCAGCGGCGGGCCATCTCCAACGAAGAAGGCGCTGATGAGAATGACGAAGGCGATGAACGTCGTCCAGAACGACATCATGTTGAAGCGGGGGAAGGCCATGTCCTCGGCGCCGATCTGGATAGGCAGAAAATAATTTCCGAAGGCCGCGAAGGGCGCGTTGGTAAGCACGAAGAACACCATGAGTGTTCCGTGCATGGTCATCAGCGAGAGGTAATACTCCGGGGTCATCACGCCGCCGGGAGCGCCGGTCTTTGACAACAATCCCAGCCCCGGGATTGGGGCGTTCGGCCAGACCAGGTGAATTCGCATCAGCCACGACAGGACCATTCCGGTGACCACGGCCACAAGCGCGAGGGCGTAGTACTGCTTGCCGATCACCTTGTGGTCGAGGCTGAAGACATGCTTGCGAATGAACGATTGCGGCGGACCATGATGCGCTACCGGAGCTGATGCCTCAGACATGGATCTTCACCTCTCGAGAGTTAACACCGCTTAGCTGAGATAACGGCACGAACGAGCGCCTACGAAGACTGCGCCTTCAACCACTTGTCGTAATCATCCTGCGACATCACGTTGAGATACGCCTTCATGTTGTAGTGCCCGAGACCGCACAGCTGGGTGCAGACGATTTCATATTTGCCGACTTTGGTGGCGGTGAAATGCAGCGAAAGATCGAGACCGGGAACGAAGTCCTGCTGGATACGCAATTCGCGAACGTAGAAGGAATGGCCGACATCCTTGGCGTGCATCATCAAATGAATTTCTTTGTTGACGGGAATGACCATTTCGCCGGAGGTGATGTCGTCACGGGCGGGGACGTCGTTTTCGGGATCGAGTCCAAAAAAGTTCGAGTTGCCTTCGTCGATTTTCTCGGGATGGATCGCACCATATTTGCCGTCAGGTCCGGGATAGCGGAAATAGAAGGCGAACTGGCCGGCTTGCACCTGGATTGGAATAGCGTCCGCCGCGGCGGTCTTAAAATAAACATCTCCCCAGGCTTTGGTGCCTAAAGCTCCGAGCGCGATCGCCTCTGCGCCTACGAGCAGGATTGCGGCGAGGACAAGATAGCGAGCTCCACCGGGAAAATTCTTAAGCTTGGCATCTTTTTTCCCGCCAGCGCCCCACACGAAGAATCCCAACACAATTTGCGCGGCAAGAAATGACAAGCCCGCTTCGAGCATGGTGTCGTCGATCTGCTTGTCGATTTGGGGACCGTGGGTAGAAATGTCCTCGGGAGGAGCGACCGTCGCGCCGAGAAAGGTGTGGGTGATAATGGGGACCGCCGAGAGCAACGCAATCACAATCACGATCACTGCGAATACCTTGCCGCCCATATTCCCTCGCATCGTCTTCCCTCGGATCGTCCGGTTCGAGCCGGGGATATAGTAGTGGCGGCCGGCTTCAGCGAAGCCGGCCACCAGAGTTGAACGAAACTAGTACGCCTTGGCCTTGAAGCTAAAATCGATTGACTTAGTCTCGCTGCCAGCGATCGTTACTTCCTGCACTTGCGTTCCGTAGTCTTCATGCCAGGCAGTAACGGTATATTTGCCAGCCGGAAGATCGGGCAACTTGAAGCCGCCGTCGTCTCCGCTGATGGAGACGTGATTCGTCTTAAGAACCACGAACCAACCGTGCATCCAGGGATGAATGTTGCACTTGACCGAGATAAATTCCGGCTGGTCGAATTTTTCGTCGATGGCGGGCGATCCGGGCGGCTGCGACTTGTTCCATTCGCGGTTCACCTTGGCCAGCGGATGAATGTTGTGCGAGGTCTGATCGGCGTTCACCACTTTCAGATCCTGGCCAGTGTGCAGTGCGATCACGTGGGGCAGGTACTGACAGCCCTTCTGGGTGAAGGTTACGGCCTGCGAGGGAGCATTGGCGTCATCCGCGCCCGCGGAGATGTAGACGACCACATTTTGCAGGGTGTTGTTGGCGCCCGTGACGATGGTCTCAGTGGTCACCGGAGTTGCGTGCTGCTTGGCGCAGCTCGGCTCCTTCGACATGTCGATGGGCTTCTGTTTGACCGGTGTCCCGGTATATGTGACCTTGCCGCTGATAGTGCCAGCGAACATCAAGGTCGGAGCAACTACTACCGCTACTAGTATTGCAATGCAGGGCTTGCTTAAACGCATTCGTACCTCCTTCGAAAAATCCAGGCTTAGCTTCCACCGCCCGCCGCGCGGTTTTCACCATGGGAAGCAGGCGCAGTTGCCTGTTTCTCGGTGTAAGGGGGAATGACTCCGTGCGCTGCCTTCAGAATGTCATTCTCTTTGCTGTGACGATCCACTTGCAGGGTGCGCAGGAAATGGACCAGATC
>Ga0210410_10001652_pt1 | contig 20720 bp, 16 predicted proteins | sample IncBWC4MmetaG_FD_161058 | JGI IMG/M metagenome (GOLD analysis project Ga0210410, IMG submission 161058) | Forest soil microbial communities from Barre Woods Harvard Forest LTER site, Petersham, Massachusetts, United States - Inc-BW-C-4-M | ecosystem: Environmental > Terrestrial > Soil >... | reverse complement strand
CCGCTCACGGGTCGCCGTCACGCCGCGGCGATGGCCGACTATCGCCACCTCGCGATGTTCGGCCTGATGGTCAGCGACAGATCGCGCGGCTCGGTGCGCTCGCTCGCCGGGCGGCCGGTGATCCGCTACGACCTCGTCGAGGAGGACGTCGCGCGCTTCCGCACCGGCCTCGCGCGGCTGGAGGAGCTGTTCCGCGCAGCAGGCGCCCGCGAGGTCTATCTGCCGCTGCCGGCCGGGGTCACGCCGGCGCGCGCCCGCGCGCGCGACCTGAAGCCGATGGCGTTTCATCCGCTCGGCACCGCGCGTGCGGACGCGCGCCCGTCGCACGGCGTCGTCGACGGCGACCTCGCGCTGCACGGCGTGCGGGGCGTGCACGTCGCCGACGGCTCGGTCGTGCCGAGCGCGCTCGGCGTCAACCCGCAGCTCACGATCATGGCGCTCGCCACCCGCCTCGCGTTCGGGATGCTCGGCCGCGACGTGCCGGAGCCCGACCATCCCGAGCGGGCGCGCGAGCGCGTCACATAAGCGAGACCGAGGAGAACCGACCGATGTCCTTCCTGATCGACCCCGCCCTGCTCTACGCCGGCGGCCGCACGTACGCGGCGACGACGCCGCCCGAGGAGCGCACGCTCAAGAACGACCTGCGGGTCGGCGCGCGGACGATGGCCTTCTTCTACGCCGTCAGCGTCGGCCTCTATCTCGACCAGGAGTGGACGAAGCCGATCTGGCGCCCCGTCCGCGCCAAGTCGGGCCGCGACTGGATGATCAACTCCGGCGTCACGAGATTCGACGCCAGCAAGGCCGGCCCCCGCACCCACAAGCTCGCCGCCGCGATCTTCGCGACCTACCCGGTGTGGCTGTGGCTGGGGATGCGCAGGCGGCCGGCGCGCTGACACGGGCCGGCTGGAGGAGGCAGCGGCCGCTATGGGATCGTGATGACGAACTCCTGCGCTGCTTCGTAGAACGTGATCGCCTCGAAAGCGCGGAAGAAGTCCTGTCGGCCCCAGAGTCCCTGATGGCCCTCGCAGAACACTGGTCTGAGCTCGAACTCGAAATCGGGGACGCCGTCAAGCTGTGCTCTGATCGGGTCTCTGGCCTGAAAGGCAGCCTTCGCACCGCCGAGCTGCTGGACTCTCGAAGGCTCGAGATCCTCCTTGTCGAGCCCCAAGAGGGCTGACGTCATCACGGGGAGGCACGTCACGTCTGCGCCCGAGTCCACGATCCCGATGGCTCCGAGGCTATTGCCACTTGGCCCGAAAAGGCGCACGGAGAGGTAGGGGCGCTTGCCCGTTCGCAGCGCGTCGAGGTACGGCGCGCGCAGTTCCGTTGGCACTACGCGATAAGGATGCTGTGCCCGTCCATCGGGACGGGTATCAGCATGTCGTCGGCGCTGACAGCAGGATTGTTGCGCAGGGCAACGGGGTGCAGGCTGGAGGCGACGACGTGACCATCGCGAAGCGCAACCCAAGCTCCCTCGTACTCCGTGAGGTCCACGGCGGGCATGGCTGCGCGCTGTGCGCGTTCGAAGGACTCTTGCGGCGTGATGGTCATACCACCCCTATCGTCGCAGAAGTTCGGCGGCTTGAGCGGTTTTGGGTTCGCGAGCGGGCCTGCTCGCAGTCGGCGGCCTGGCGGACGGAACCGTATTACACCTTTCGGCGGAGTGGCGCCAGTCCCCTGCCGCTGCGCCGAGAGCGAAACGACTTGCCGGTTAAAGCCTCCAAGCGCCGCCGGGTCAAAGTGACCTACTACCCCATATGGGACCGGATTCCGCACGCATCGCGCAGATCTGCTTGCGCGTGCAACTACCATGGAGGAATGCTGCGCCTCTCGGTCCTCGACCAGTCGCCGATCTCCGCCGGGGCGACCGGCGCCGACGCGCTGCGCAACACGCTCGACCTCGCGCGCGCGACCGACGCGCTCGGCTACCACCGCTACTGGGTCGCCGAGCACCACGGCGGGCCGATGCTCGCGTCGCCGAGCCCGGAGGTGCTGATCGGCCCGATCGCCGCCGCCACGCAGCGGATCCGCGTCGGCAGCGGCGGCGTGATGCTGTCGCACTACAGCCCGCTGAAGGTCGCCGAGAGCTTCAGCATGCTCGCCGGCCTCGCCCCGGGCCGGATCGACCTCGGGATCGGTCGCGCTCCCGGCACCGACCAGCGCACGATGCTCGCGCTCCAGCGCGACCGCCGCACGCCCGCGCCCGACGACTTCCCGCAGCAGCTCGCCGAGCTGCTCGGCTACCTCGACGGCGAGCTGCCCGCGGGGCACCCGTTCGCCTCGCTTGCGCGTGTGCTGCCCGGGCGGCCGGAGCGGCCCGAGCCGTGGCTGCTCGGCTCCTCGCCGCAGAGTGGCCTGTGGGCGGCCGAGGTGGGGCTGCCGTACGCCTTCGCGGACTTCATCAACGCGCAGGGCGCGCCGATCGCGCAGGACTACCGCCAGCGCTTCCAGGCCTCCGCGCGGCTGGAGAACCCGCAGGTGGCCGTCGCCGTGTGGGCGATCTGCGCCGACACCGACGAGGAGGCGCGCCGGCTGTCCGCGAGCGCGCGGATGGCGATGACGCTGCTGCGCCGCGGCCGGCTCCTGCCCGTGCCGTCGGTCGAGACGGCGCTCGCGTTCCTCGAGCGCGAGGGGATCGGGCTCGACGCATCGCCGCCGGGCAGCGGCGGCCGCCGCACCATCGTCGGCTCGCCCGAGACGGTGCGCGCCGGCATCGAGCAGGTCGCACGCGAGTACGGCGCCGACGAGGCGATCGTCGTCACGATCACCCACGACCACACCGCCCGCCGCCGCTCCTACGAGCTGATCGCGGAGGCGTTCGGCTCACGATCTACGGCCGTCGCGGCAGCAGCTCGATCTGACGGTCGCTAGGAGCGTTCGTAGCCGTGGCGTCGGACGGCGGCTCCGCGTCGCTCTCCGTGCGCGGCCGGGACCGACGATTCCGGTCGATCTGCTCGAACCGCGCGTGCAGTCTTGTTCGCTGAGCGCCATCTCAACCGAACCGAACAAAACGGACTTCCGACATCCGGCGCGAGTGCCTCACCGACGCACCGGCGCGATCGAGCGGGCGCCGGCGGCGGCGCTGACGCCGGTCCGCGAGCCGGTGGCGGTCACCACGCAGTAGGTCTATAGACCGAATTCTGGTATCTATGGGGGATGGCTGACCGCGCCCGTTTGGGGGAGCGCGCGGCGGTTGCCTCCAGCTCGCGGCGGCACGGCCAGCCGGCTGCTTCCCGGACCCGCACCCGAGCCCGAGCCCGAATCCTCGCGCTCGCGACGCGGCACGAGCACTGGTCGGCGGCGGCGATCTTCGCGCTCGTCGTGCTCGCCTTCCTGTGGCCGGTGCTCGTCGCCGGGCACCCGTTCCTGCCCGCGGCCGACCTGTATCGCTTCGCGCCCTGGGCCAGCAGCGCCCCTGCCGGCGCCGCCGGCAACTACAACGTGGCGCTGCTCGACGTCCCGCTCTCCTACTACCCGTGGGACCTGCTCGCCCGGCACTACCTCCACGCCGGGATCTTCCCCGCCTGGAACCCGTACGCGTTCGGCGGGACGCCGTTCCTCGCGAACCCCGAGGTCGCCTGGCTGAGCCCGTTCAGCGTCCCGCTGTGGATCCTGCCGCTGCCGTACGCGCTCGGGCTCGTCGCCGCGCTCAAGCTGTGGGTAGGCGCCTTCGGCACCTACCTGCTCGTCCGCGAGCTGCGGCTCGCCTTCTGGCCCGCGGTCGTCGCGGGGCTCAGCTTCGCCTTCTGCACGTTCAACGTCGTGTGGCTGAGCCACGGCGTCCAGGTGACGGTCGCCGTCATGCTGCCGTGGGCGATCTGGCTCGTGGAGCGGATCGTCCGCCGCGGCCGTGCGCTCGACGGCCTCGCGCTCGTCGCCGTCGTCGCGCTCGTGATGACCGGCGGGCATCCCGGCACGCAGCTGCACGTCTGCACGGCGGTCGTGCTGTACGCGCTCATGCGCGCGACCTTCGCCAAGGACCTCGAGCGCAGCGCGCGCGTCCGCCGGCTGGGGCTCGTCGGCGCCGCGCTGCTGCTCGGCACGCTGCTGGCCGCGCCGACGCTGCTGCCCGCGCAGCAGGCGGCGCTCGACACGGCGGGAGCCGCCGCGCGGCGCAACGGCAGCGCCAGCACGGATTTCCTCGGATCCCACCTGTCGTTCGCGGCTCTGCGCGCCGCCCTCTTCCCCGAGTGGTGGGGCCGCGCGAGCGAGACGTTCGCGCCCGGGAACGGCAGCTACAGCGAGCGCGCGCTGTTCGCGGGGACGATCCCGCTGATGCTCGCCGCGGTCGCGCTCGTCTCGCGCGGCGGCTGGCGGGTCAAGGGGCCGCTCGCGGTGCTCGGCGCGCTCGGGCTCGCGATCGGGCTCAGAGCGCCCGTGATCCGCGACGCGGTCGTCAACGCGCCGCTGTTCGACGTCGTGCAGGACCAGCGCATACTGCTGTGGTTCCTGTTCGCGATCGCGGTGCTGTCGGCGTTCGGGCTGCAGGCCGTGCTGAACGGCGCCCCCGGCCGGCGCCGCGCGTGGGGCGCGCTCGCGGCCGCGCTCGCCGCGGCTGCGCTCGCCGTGGCGACGATCCCGACGATCGCGGACGGCGCGCTCGGGCAGGCGCTCCAGTACTTCCTCCACCGCTCGGACCAGGTCGTCGAAGAAGGCGTCCAGCCGCTCGCGAGCGTCGGCTGGCTGCTGGTGCCCGCGGTCGCCTTCGCGCTCGTGCTGGTGCTCGCGACCTGGCGCCCGCAGCGTCGCGCGCTGCTCGGCGCCGCCGTCGGCCTGCTGGTCGCGCTCGAGCTGCTGCACGCGGCCCAGGGCTTCCTGTCGATGGGGCCTGCGAGCAGCATGCTCCCGCCGCGCACCGCGGCGGTCGCGTTCCTCCAGCAGCACCGTGCCGAGGGGCGCATGGCGGGCGTCAACCTCGCGCTCGCGAGCGACTGGTCGTCGACGTACGGCCTGCGCGACGTGCGCGGGTACGACGCGCCGCAGCCGAGCCTGCGCTTCGACGCGCTGTGGCGGACGATCAACCCGAACCAGTCGGCCCACTCGGAGTACGTGTTCGGGGCGCTGTCGCCCGAGAGCCTGCGCGTGCTGTCGCTGCTCGGGGCGCGGTACGTGCTCGCCGACCCCGGGACCGAAGCGGGCGGACTGGGCCTGCAGCCCGCCTATCGCGGATCGGACGCGACGATCTTCGAGAACCCCCATGCCGCGGGGCGGGCGCTCGTCGCCGGGCAGGTGCACGTCGCCGGGAGCCTGCAGGAGGAGATCGAAGCGGCCACCGAAGCGGCGTTCGACCCGCAGCGCGACGTCGTCGTGCGGCGCGACGAGCTGCCGGCCGCCTTCGACGCAGGGCAAGCCGGCCGCGGCCACGCGCAGGTGGTCGGCGACCAGAACGCGCGCGTTACGCTGCGCGCAAGGCTCGACCATCCCGGCGTCGTCCTGCTCGACGACGCATGGGCGCCCGGCTGGAGCGTGCGCGTGGACGGGAAGCCGGCGCAAGCGCTGCAAGCCGACGTCGTGCTGCGCGGCGTCGTCGTCCCCGCCGGCGAGCACGAGGTCGTCTGGAGCTATCGCGTCCCGGGGTTGCGGCTCGGCGTGGCGCTGGCCCTGTTGGCCCTGCTCGCGACGCTCGCGTGGGCGGGCGCGCTGATCGTGCGGCGCCGCCGGAGCTGATTCCAAGCGCTATCCAAAAGTGTCCAAGGATTTGGATAGACTCCAAATCCTTGGATCGAATTGGATGGAGCTTGGATGCACGTCGCACCGCCCCCTGACATCGCTCAGATCATGAGCTCGCGTGAGATCGACTTCGGCCGGATCGTGGATGCGCGCGCGCACCTTCCGTCCGGCTACCCGCACTGGGACAAGGTCCGCCACCTCGATCCGCCCGCCGGTCTGACACCGGAGGAGTGGTGGGTCGCGATCAAGCTTGCGCGCACGACGCGCATGCTGCCGCTGCGGGATGCGAACGGCACGCCGCTCTCCTACGGCCTGACCGACGAGATCGTGCGGCTGCAGATGTTCGTCGACCAGCGCTGCGCAGGGGAGGTCGTGATGGACGAGGTCGTCGTCGACGACGACCAGGCGCGGAAGCGGTACCTCGTCAACGGGCTGATGGAGGAGGCGATCCGTTCGAGCCAGCTCGAGGGCGCGACGACGTCCCGTCAGATCGCGAAGGAGCTGCTGCGCAGCGGTCGCGAGCCGAGCGATCGCAGCGAGCGGATGATTCTCGACAACTTCCGCGCGCTGAGCTTCGTCCGTGACGAGATGGGCGACCGGCTCACGCCCGCGCTGGTGCTGGAGCTGCACCGGATCCTGACGGCGGGCACGCTCGACGACCCAGACGCGGCGGGGCGACTCCAACGCCCGGACGAGGAGCGGGTCGTCGTGGTCGACGTCGACACGGGCCGCGTCCTCCACCAGCCGCCGCCGGCCGCAGAGCTGCCCGAGCGGCTGCGGGCGCTGTGCGACTTCGCGAACGAACCGGACGACGGCGAGCGCTTCATCCATCCGGTCGTGCGCGCGATCCTGCTGCACTTCTGGCTCGCCTACGACCACCCGTTCGCCGATGGCAACGGGCGCACCGCGCGCGCCCTCTTCTACTGGTACCTGCACCTGCGGGGCTACTGGCTCGTGGAGTACCTGTCGATCTCGCGGATCCTGCGCGATGCCCCGGCCAAGTACGCGCGCGCTTTCCTCTACGTCGAGACCGACGACGGCGACACGACCTACTTCCTGCTCGATCAGCTGCAGGTGATCGAGCGGGCGGTGCACGAGTTCCATCAGTACCTGCAGCGCAAGATCCGCGAGGTGCGCGAGGTCGAGTCGCTGGTCGCCGGCGACACGCGCTTCAACCGCCGCCAAGTCGACCTGCTCAGCGACGCTCTGCGCCACCCCGAGCGCGTCTGCACGTTCGGCGGGCACGCACGCGACCACCGTGTGACGCACGAGACGGCGCGGAGCGACATCGCCGGCCTCGTCGAGCTGGGCCTGCTCGAGCGTACTCGGCGTGGGCAGTCGTACCGCTTCCTCGTCCCGCCGGACCTCGCGAAGCGCCTCCGGCGGATGGGAGGGAGGAGCTAGGCTCGTCGCGCTCACGCGCGCGGAGGTACGGCGCCTGCGCCGCGCCTGAAATTGGTAGGCTCGCTGCGGTCGCGCCGGGGGAGGTGCGGCGGATCCACGCGATCAAGGGGGGACGTTCCGGTGAGACGGGGAACGGCGTGCGTGCTGCTCCTGATGCTGGCGGCGCGCGGCGCCGGCTGCGGCAGCGGCAGCGGCAGCGACACGTCGAAGCAGGACGCGGTCGCTCGCGCGCACACGGCGGCGCTCGCCCGCGCGCAGGCAGTCCTCCACGCGAGACGGATGACGCTCGGCAGACAGGTCTTCGCGCACTTCTGCGAGTCCTGCCACACGCTCGCCGGCAAGCACTTCACGGGCCCGATCATCGAGTTCGAGGCGCCGAACCTCGACGAAGTGCGCGTGAAGCGCGACTACGTCAGATACCGCATCGAATTCGGCGGTCCGTCGATGGCCACGTTCGTCCGCGAAATGCCGAGAGCGCAGTTCGACGCGCTCGTCGAGTACGTGACCGAAACGGCCGGGCGCAACGTCGTCGACAACGGCAACCAGCCGGCCGAAGTGCTCGCCGCCGGCAAGCTGGTCTTCGCACAGCACTGCGCCGCCTGCCACGCGATCGCGGGGAGAGCGGCGACGGGCAGACCGACGTTCCCCGGCACCGACTTCACGCTCGCGAAGCCGAGCGAGCGCTGGATCCTGAAGCGCCTGAACAGCGGCATCCTGCCGACGGAGCCGATGATGCCGTCGTTCAGAGGCAAGCTCACCGACGCGCAGATGAGAGCCGTCGCGACCTACGTCACCGCGGTCGCGAAGGAGGGCCCGGAGGCGCCCGTTCCCAGACCGGCCGAATGACCGACGGCGGCGGCGGGCGCGGCAGCGCTCGCCGCGGCAGGCCGCACGGCCGTCACGCGGGCCTCCTCGTAGAACGCCCAGCCGTCGCCGCCGAGCGCCTTCGCGTCGTACATCGCGAGGTCGGCGGCGGCGACGATCCCTTCGGCGCCGAGCGTGCCGCATGTGTCGAACGGCAGCACGCCCACGCTCACCGTCACTCCGCGCGCGCAGTCGGTGAGCGCCTGCTCGCGCACCGTCTCGACCAGGCTGCGCGCGACGGCGGCCGCGCCCGCGCGGTCCACGCGCGGCAGCAGGATCGCGAACTCGTCGCCGCCAAGGCGGGCGATCACGTCGGTCGCGCGCAGCCGCTCGCGCAGCACGCACGCGACGCGTGCCAGCAGGCGGTCGCCGGCGGCGTGGCCGAAGGTGTCGTTGACCGGCTTGAAGCAGTCGAGGTCCAGCACGAGCGCGGCGCCCTCGGGACCGTAGCGGCGCACGTGCGCGAGGTGCCGCGCGAGCTCCTGCTCGAAGCGGCGGCGGTTGGGGAGCCCGGTGAGCGCGTCGTGGTCGGCCAGGTGGCGCAGCTCCGTCGTCGTCACCGTGAGCGAGCGCAGGTCGCGCTGGGCGCGCGCCGCACGCCGCCGCAGCGCGAGCAGCGCGAGCAGACAGGCGACAAGGGCTGTCAGCAGGATGACGTCGGTGGGGCTCACGGCCCGGATGATCGGCCGCCGTGCAGCGGACTTGACCCGCTGCACGGCGGCGACCGGTCTAGATTAGGGTCAATCTCACGCGGGTCGTCGTGCTGCCTAGCACGAAGACTTCACCGGAGCCGGAGAATATGCCGGCTTCGGGGCAGGCCGTGCCGGTGACGGGGATCGCGAGCGTCGGGTCCGCTCTCAGCGCCGTGATGGCGCCGCCGGCTTCGCGGCTGGCGTTCCCGGCTGCGGGGGATCTCGTCGACGATCTCGCTAGGCACACGATGCCGAGGCCCGGTTCGATCTGGAAGGCGGCGCCGATCAGGTAATGACGGACCGCGGCTATCGCGGGTAGCGTGCCGGTGAATCCCTCGTACACGACATGCCACGGGAGCGATTCGCTTAGGATCGTCGCGTGGCCTTCGGTGCATCCGGGATCGTTGACGACCGCTCTGGTGATGTAGGCGACTAGCGAGCCGAGCACCTTCGCGAACGTCGCTGAGTGGAAGCTTCCCTCGAGCGTGACCGGGCACGTTATGGGGAGGCTGCCTCCCGATTCAGAGAACGTCAAGCTCGTCCAGGTTATTCTGAACGCCTGATTGCTGTAGCTGAGGTTGTTCGCGGTCGCTGTGCCGACGGCGAGCGCCATGGTGAACGCTGCCGCCAGCCCTGCGAGCGCAGCCCTGCTGCGGTTTCGCATGACGATGGGATCCTTGGTCGGTCGCGAGCGGGCGCTCGCGAGGGTGCGGAAGGCAGGCGTGCCCAGGCACGATCCCCCTTTCTCTGGCAGCTGTTGGTCCCGAGCTGCTCGGAGACGGCTGGCCGGGCCCGGCCTCGTACGGCCTGCTGCGTCGAGTCGGGCGGCGCTCCCAGCGGTCCCGAGCGCTTGAAAACACATTACACTCTGGTATCCAGAGTGTCAAGAAACGAGATTTCAGCTAATAGATCGCGCTGGAAACGGTGATCGAATGCCCTTGCATCTGGAGCCATCACTGTTTACCGTTAAGAGGTGTGGCGACGAACCGCTAAGAGGAACGAGAGCGCCCGGCTGCGATGGGCGCTGCCCGCCGCAGCGGCCGCACTCGCCGCCGCCACCCCCGCCGCGCTCCCGCCCGCCCCGGCGCGCGCCCAGCTGCCCGACGGCCGCCGCTACGAGCTCGTCTCGCCGAGCGCGAAGCTCGGCAACGACGTCTTCGCCGAGAGCTCGCGCACGCGCGCCGCGGCAGGCGAGGCGCCGGGCCTGCCGATGGCCGCGACGTTCTCCTCGCTCGGCGGCTTCGCGGACGTGCAGGGCATGGGCGTCTCGACCGAGTACATCGCGCAGCGCACCGGCCAGCCCGGCACGAGCGGTTGGGCGACGCACGCGATCACCCCGCCGCAGCAGCCGATGTCGCTGCTCGCCGCCGCGCAGGGCCTCGATCCGCTCTACGAGGGCGACATGGCGGCCGACCTCACGCGCGGGATCTTCCGCGCCTGGTCGCCGCTGACGGGCGCGCCCAACGTGCAGGGCGTCGCGAACCTCTACGCGCGCGAGGACCTGCGCACGCCGGGCGCCGGCGCCTACCGCCTGCTCACCAGCGCCGCGACGCCGCTGGCGCCGATCGCCTCAGGGACCGAGCGCCCGTACCTCGCAGGCGCCTCGCGCGACTTCGAGCACGTGATCTTCGAGTCGCGGCTCGCGCTGACGCCCGACGCCGCGCCCGGCGGCAACGTGATGCTCTACAAGGCCGACCACGGCGTCGTGCGGCTGCTCGCGCCCGGCCCCGGCTGCCCGGAGGGCAGAGCCCCGGCGGCGCCGTGCTCGATCGCCGGCGCCGGCGCGACCGCGCTGCGGCAGACCTCGCGCGCGATCTCGGCCGACGGCTCGCGCGTCGCCTTCGCCTCGCCGGTCACGCCGACCGGCAACGTGTCGCTCAGCGCGACCGCCCCGACCGCGCTCTACCAGCTCGACGACCGCGGCACGGCCACCACCGCCGACGACGTCACCGTGCAGGTCAACGCCTCCGAGAAGTCGCCGCCCGACGCGCCGCAGGCCGCCACCTTCCAGACGGCGAGCAGCGACGGCGAGCGCATCTTCTTCACGAGCACCGAGCAGCTCACCGACACGCCCGGCTCCGGGCTCTACCTGTGGCAGCGCGCGCCGGCGGCCGGCGCCGGGCACCTCACGCTGATCGGCGGGGGCGCCGGCGACGCGGCCGTCGTCGGCGCGTCGCAGGACGGCCATCGCGTCTACTTCATCGCGCTCGGCCAGCTCGTCGCGGGCGGCCCGCCGGTGAGCGAGGACGGCCTCTACCTGTGGCAGGACGCCGGCGGCACCCCCGGTGGCTCGCTGTCGTTCGTCGGCGCGATCGGCTTCGCCGACGCCGACGCGAACACGGTCGCATTCCCCTGGAACCAGCGCCCGAGCGTCGCGCGCGTGACGCCGGACGGGCGCGAGCTGCTGTTCGAGGTGTCCGACGGCAGCGGGCTCGCGCCGCACGCCGACCACGGCAGCTGCGCGGGCACGAACCCGAACTCCTCGAGCAGCGGCAGATGCTCCGAGCTGTACGTCTACCGCGCCGACGACTCGACGCCGCTCGCGCCCGACGTCGTGTGCGCGTCGTGCGATCCGGCGGGCGGCCCGGCGACCGCGAGCGCGCTCGTCAACGCGCGCGACGGCTCGGGCGCCTCGCAGGTCACGTGGCACCTGAGCCGCGCGCTCTCCGACGACGGGCGGCGCGTGTTCTTCAGCACCGCGCAGGCGCTCGTGCGCGAAGACGTCAACGGCCGCGTCGACGCGTACGAGTACGACGTGCCGAGCGGCACGCTCCACCTGCTCTCGAGCGGGCACGACGCGGCGGACGCATGGTTCATGGACGCGAGCGCGAGCGGCGACGACGTCTTCTTCACGACGCGCGAGCAGCTCGTCGGCTGGGACACCGACCAGTCCTACGACCTCTACGACGCGCGCGTGGGCGGTGGCTTCCCGGAGCCGCCGGTCGCACCGTCGCCGTGCACGGGCGATGCGTGCCGTGGCACGGCGCACGCCGCGCCGGCGGTCGCGAGCCTGGGCAGCGAGCTGCTGGTCGGCGCTGGCAATCCCGTCGCCGTCGCCAGACGGCGCGTGCTGCGCTGCAGACGGGGGTTCGTCAAGCGGCGCGTGCACGGCAAGCCGCGCTGCGTGAGAGTGAGACGGAAGCCGGCGCGCAGAGCGAAGCGGCGGGCTCGCAGAGCGAGGCGGGGCCGAAGATGAGCGGCCGGCGTGGCGGCCGCCCAGGCGCGAGCAGCGCGAGCACCGCGGCGAGCCGCCGTCGCCGAGGCCGTCCGGGCGCGGTGCTCGCCGCCGCGGCGCTCACCCTGCTCGCGCTCACGCGCGCGGCGTCCGCCGCCGCCCCCGCCTTCCGCCTCGACGTCGTCTCCGACACGACCGCCGCGCCCACAGCCGTTCACACCTTCCTCGTGCAGGTCACGAACACCGGCGACGCCGTCGCGGACGGCGCGAGCGACCCGATCGTGCTCAGCGGCACGCTCCCGGGCGGGCTCACGATCCTCGGCGCAGACGCCCCCGGGTGGGACTGCAGCGGCCTCGTCCCCGGCGCGCAGGGCTTCAGCTGCCAGTACGCGAGCCCGATCGCGGCGAAGGGCTTCAAGGCGCTGACGCTCCAGGCGAGCGTCGGCCCGACGGCCGCGGGCACGCTCACGAGCAGCTTCGCGGTCACGGGCGGCGGCGCGGCGCCGAACGCGGCGGCGAGCACGGTCGATCCGCTGACGATCGCGGCCGCACCGCCGCCGTTCGGCGTCGCCGCGTTCGACGGCACCGTGTCCGGCGACCCCGCCGGCACGCCCTTCACGCAGGCCGGCGGCCACCCCTACGACGCGACCGTCGCGATCGACTTCACCACGCTCACCGATCCGGCGCCGCTGCGCGGCGACGTGTGGCCGGTCGCGCCGGTGAAGGACGTGCTCGCCGACCTGCCGCCGGGGCTCGTCGGCGACCCGACGGTCCCCGAGCAGTGCGCGGCGGCGCAGCTCGCGAGCGGCGGGATCCTCGCGAAGACGCTGTGCCCGGCGGCCTCGCAGGTCGGCACCGCGCTCGTGCGGCTCAACGGGCACAGGGCGCGCAACGTCTTCGGCCCGCTGCCGGTCTTCAACCTCGTGCCCCCGCCGGACGTGCCGGCGCGCTTCGGCTTCAACATCGCCGGCACGATCGTCACGCTCGACGGCGAGCTGCGCAGCGCGAGCGACTACGGGCTCTCGGTGCGCGTGCGCAACATCCCGCAGGGGCTCGCGATCGCCGGCACGAGCCTGACCTTCTGGGGCGTCCCCGCCGATCCGGTGCACGACCCGCAGCGCGCGTGCCCCGGCCAGCAGGCGCCGTGGGCGGGCGGCCCGGCGTGCCCGACGGGCGTCGCGCTGCGGCCGTTCCTGCGCAACCCGACGTCGTGCACGCCGCCGGGCGTGGGGCTGCCGGTGGGCGTGCAGGTGGACTCGTGGGCGCAGCCGGGGGTGTTCCACGACGCGACGTTCACGAGCCATCGGCCGCCCGGCTACCCGTTCGCGCCGGCGGACTGGGGGCCGCAGCAGGGCACGACGGGCTGCGACGCGGTGCCGTTCGCGCCGGGGCTCGCGGTCGCGCCGGCGTCGCGCGAGGCGGGCGCGCCGTCGGGCTTCGCATTCTCGCTGACGCTGCCGCAGAGCACGGACCCGGCGGCGGTGGGGGAGAGCGACCTGCGGCGCGCGGTCGTGCGGCTGCCGGCCGGGCTGCGCGTGAACCCCTCGGCGGCGGACGGCCTGCAGGGCTGCTCGCCGGCGCAGGTGGGGTTGCACTCGGCCGCGGATGCGACGTGCCCGGACGGCTCGCGCGTGGGGTCGCTGGAGATCGCGACGCCGCTGCTCGCGGCGCCCCTGGAGGGGTCGGTGTACCTGGCGGGGCCGCACGACAACCCGTTCGACTCGCTGCTGGCGGTGTACCTCGTCGCGAGAGGGCCGGGGCTGATCGTGAAGCTGGCGGGACGGGTGGAGACGGACCCGCTGTCCGGGCAGGTGACGGCGGTGTTCGACGAGCTGCCGCAGCTGCCGTTCTCGGCGGTGCGGCTGTCGTTCGACGGCGGGCCGCGCGCGGTGCTGGTGAATCCGCCGCTGTGCGGGTCGTACGCCGCGGGCGGCGACTTCACGTCGTGGAGCGGGGCGGAGGTGTCTGTGTCCGCGGGCTTCGTGGTCGACGCCGGGCCCGGCGGGGCGCCGTGCCCAGCGCCCGCGGCGCGGCCGTTCGCGCCCGGCTTCAGCGCCGGGGTCGAGAGCCCGGGAGCGGGCAGGAGCTCGCCGTTCCACCTGCGGCTCACGCGCACCGACGCCGACGAGGAGCTGGGCGGGCTGACGGTGCGGCTGCCGGGCGGGCTGCTGGGAAGGTTGGCCGACGTGGTGCTGTGCGCCCCCGGCGACGCGGCGGCGGGGACCTGCCCGGCAGGTTCGCTCGTCGGGAGCGTGACCGTGGGCGCGGGGGCGGGGCCGCTGCCGTTCTACTTGTCCGGCGGGCGCGTGTACGTGACGGGCCCGTACGGCGGCGCGCCGTTCGGCGTCTCGATCGTCGTCCCGGCGGTGGCGGGCCCGTTCGACCTGGGCCGGGTCGTCGTGCGCGCCGCGGTGTTCGTGGATCGCCGCACGGCTGCGCTGCGAGTGGTGAGCGATCCGCTGCCACGGATCCTCGACGGGATCTCGCTGGAGCTGCGCGACGTGCGGGTGGCCGTGGACCGCCCCGGGTTCATGGTGAGCCCGTCGAGCTGCGCGCCGAAATCCGTTCGTGGCGTCGTGTCGTCAACGGCCGGCCGCGTCGTCGGCATCTCGTCGCGCTTCCAGGTGGCCGAGTGCGGCAACCTGCCGTTCCATCCGCGATTGAGGCTGCTCGTCGGCTCGCCCGGACACACGGGCAAGCTGGCATCCACCCCGCTGACAGCGGTGCTGACGGAGCGGCCGGGTGAAGCCGGGATCGCCCGGGTCGGGGTGACGCTGCCGCTGGGGCTGAGCGCACGCCTCGACGTCGTCAACGCCGCATGCACGCCGGCACAGTTCGCCGCGGGCGATTGCGAGCAAGCACGCATCGGAACCGCCGTGGCCACGACGCCGCTGCTGCGCGACCCGCTGCGCGGCGGCGTCTACCTGGTCAGAAGCCCCGGCCACCCACTGCCCGACATCGTCGTAGCCCTGCGCGGCCAGGTCGACTTCGACCTCGTCGGCCGCGTGGCGATACCCGGCGGCACCCGCCTGCGCGCGACGTTCGGCTTCGTGCCTGACGTGCCGATACGGCGGTTCGTCCTGCGCCTGGTGTCCGGACGGCGGGGCGTGATCGGGAACGCCGTGCCGTTGTGCGGCACGCATGGGCTGCGGGCGCCGGCCGTGGTGGCGCTTGTGGGCCAGAACGGCGTCGAGCAGACCTCTCTTCAGCGCATCTCAGTGAGGGGCTGCCAAGCGCCGCACGGCCGCTGACAGAAACGGCGCGACGACTCGCCCAGCTTTCGGACGGCCGTCGCGCAAGCTGCCATTCGGGGCGGTCGATCTATATTAGCGTGACTGTAATGCGGGTGCTGGTGCTGCCTAGTAGGGTGACTTGCCCGGTGCCGGTGAATCCCACTCTCATTGGGCAGTTTTCGGTGAGGCCGGATCCTCTGACGAACGGAACGCGTATGCTCGGGTCAGCTGCGAGTTCGTTCGCGGAGCTGCCGGTGAGGAGGAGTTCGCCTGCGGCGTTTTCTTCCGCGTTTCTTCCGGCGTCGGCGTATAGGCATTCGACGAGCCCGCCGAATATTGATTGAACGTACGCCATGTGGCGGAGTAACAGCCGGAGGCGGGTTATGTTGGGTAGTCTTCCGGAGAATCCCTCGTAGGTGAGGTGCCAGGGCAGTGTTGCGGTTAGGACGGTCGAGCTGTTTTCGGTGCAGCCACCGAATATGGCTCTGGTGACGTAGCCGATTAGGGAGCCGATTGTTTTGACTATGGTTCTTGAGTGGAAGCTGCCTTCGAGCGTGACGTCGCATGTTGTTCTGACACTGGAGCCTTCGCCTATGAAGTTGAGGGGGCTCCAGACGACTCTGAAGAACTGGTTGCTGACGCTGATGTTGTTTGCGGATGCGGTGTTGACGGCGAGCGCCATGAGGAGGGTGGCTGTGAGTGCGGCGAGTGTGAGCTTGGTGTGTGTGCACATGGGTGGTGTGCCTCCCGGCGGTTTGAGGTGTGTGCGGCGTCCCGCACGAAAGACGACAGAGGCCGCCCAAACCTTGGGCGGCCTCCGTGTTCTTCATACAGACAGATGCGGCGTCTATATTAGGGTGACGGTGATGCGGGTTGTGGCGCCTAGTAGTGTGACTTGCCCGGTGCCGGTGAATCCCTCTCTCATTGGGCAGTTTTCGGTGAGGCCGGATCCTCTGACGAACGGTATGCGTATGCTTTCGTCGGCTTTGAATTCGTTCGCGGAGCTGCCTGTGAGGAGGACTTCGCCTGCGGTGTTTTCTTCTGCGCTTCTTCCGGCGTCGGCGTATAGGCATTCGACGAGCCCGCCGAATATTTGGGTAATGTACGCGGTCCCGCGGAGTAAGAGTCGGACGCGGCTTATGGTGGGTAGTCTTCCGGAGAATCCCTCGTAGGTTATGTGCCAGGGCAGTGTTGCGGTTAGGACAGTCGTGCTGTTTTCGGTGCAGCCGCCGGCTATGGCTCTGGTGACGTAGCCGACTAGGGAGCCGAGTGTCTTGACTATGGTTCTTGAGTGGAAGCTGCCTTCGATCGTGATGTTGCACGTTACTCTGACAGAGGAGCCTTCGCCTATGAGGTTGAGCGGGCTCCAGACGACTCTGAATGCCTGGTTGCTGATGCTGATTCTGTTTGCGGATGCGGTGTTGACGGCGAGTGCCATGACGAGGGTGGCTGTGAGTGCGGCGAGTGCGAGCTTGGTGTGTGTGCGCATGGGTGGTGCGCCTCCCGGCGGTCTTTAGGTGTGTGCGGTACCACGGGGAATGCGGGTACCGCACGAAAGACGGCGGAGGCCGCCCAACCTTGGGCGGCCTCCGTGGTCTTTATGTAGACGGGTTGGCCTGTCTTATATTAGGGTGACGGTGATGCGGGTTGTGGCGCCTAGTAGTGTGACGTTGCCGGTGCCGGTGAAGCCGCCTTTGGCTGGGCAGTTTTCGGTGAGGCCGGAGCCTCTGACGAACGGTATGCGTATGCTTGGGTCGGATGCGACTTCGTTTGCGGAGCCGCCTGTGAGGAGGGATTCGCCTGCGGCGTTTTCTGATTGGTTCGTTCCGGCGTCGGCGTATAGGCATTCGACGAGCCCGCCGAATATTCGGGTGATGAACGCGGTGTGCCGGAGTAAGAGCCGGATGCGGTTTATGTTGGGTAGTGTTCCGGCGAATCCCTCGTAGGTGAGGTGCCAGGGCAGTGTTGCGGTTAGGACTGTGGCGCTGTTTTCGGTGCAGCTACCGGCTATTGCTCTGGTGACGTAGCCGAGTAGCGAGCCGATGGTCTTGACCATCGTTCTTGAGTGGAAGCTGCCTTCGAGCGTGATGTTGCACGTTACTCTGACAGTGGAGCCTTCGCCTATGAAGTTGAGTGGGCTCCAGACGACTCTGAAGAACTGGTTGCTGATGCTGAAGTGGTTTGCGGATGCGGTGTTGACAGCGAGTGCCATGAGGAGGGTGGCTGTGAGTGTGGCGAGTGCGAGTTTGGTGTGTGTGCGCATGGGTGGCGTGCCTCCCGGCGGTCTCTAGGTGTGTGCGGTACCCCGCCAATGCGGGGTCCCGCATGAAAGACGGCGGAGGCCGCCCTAGGGTGGGCGACCTCCGTGTTGTTCATGCAGACAGGCTGGCCTGTCTTAGCTGTCTTATATTAGGGTGACGGTGATGCGGGTTGTTGCGCCTAGTAGCGTGACGTTGCCGGTGCCGGTGAAGCCGCCTCTGGTTGGGCAGTTTTCGGTGAGGCCGGATCCTCTGACGAACGGTATGCGTATGCTCGGGTCAGCTGCGAGTTCGTTCGCTGAGCCGCTTGAGAGGAGGACTTCGCCTGCGCTGTTTTCTGATTGGTTGTTTCCGGCGTCGGCGTATAGGCATTCGACGAGCCCGCCGAATATTTGGGTGACGAACGCGATGTGCCTGAGTAAGAGTCGGACGCGGGTTATGTTGGGTAGTCTTCCGGAGAATCCCTCGTAGGTTATGTGCCAGGGCAGTGTTGCGGTTAGGACGGTCGCGCTGTTTTCGGTGCAGCCACCGGCTATCGCTCTGGTGACGTAACCGATTAGAGCGCCGATGGTCTTGACTATCGTTCTTGAGTGGAAGCTGCCTTCGATCGTGACGTTGCACACCCCTCTGACACTGGAGCCTTCGCCTATGAAGTTGAGTGGGCTCCAGACGACTCTGAATGTCTGGTTGCTGAGGCTGATGTTGTTTGCGGATGCGGTGTTGACGGCGAGTGCCATGACGAGGGTGGCTGTGAGTGCGGCGAGTGTGAGTTTGGTGTGTGTGCGCATGGGTTGTGCCTCCCGGCGGTTTGAGGTGTGCGGTACCCCGCCGATGCGGGTCCCGCACGAAAGACGACGGAGGCCGCCCAACCTTTGAGCGGCCTCCGTGTTCTTCATGCAGACAGGTTGGCCTGTCTTATATTTGATCTTATATTAGGGTGACGGTGATGCGCGTCGTGGCACCTAGTAGCGTGACGTTGCCGGTGCCGGTGAAGCCGCCTCTGGTCGGGCAGTTTTCGGTGAGGCCGGATCCTCTGACAAACGGCACACGTATGCTCGGGTCAGCTGCGAGTTCGTTCGCGGAGCCGCCTGTGAGGAGGAGTTCGCCTGCGGCGTTTTCTGCTGCTCCTCCGCCGTCAGCGTATAGGCATTCAACGAGCCCGCCGAATATTTGGGTGACGAATGCGCTGTGGCGGAGTAAGAGCCGGATACGGGCTATGGTGGGTAGTCTTCCGGAGAATCCCTCGTACGTGATGTGCCAGGGCAGCGTCGCGGTTAGGACGGTCGCGCTGTTTTCGGTGCAGCCACCGGCTATTCCTCTGGTGACATAACCGACTAGCGCTCCGATGGTCTTGGCTATCGTTCTTGAGTGGAAGCTGCCTTCGAGCGTGACGTTGCACGTTACTCTGACAGAAGAGCCTTCGCCTATGAAGTTGAGTGGGCTCCAGACGACTCTGAAGAACTGGTTGCTGATGCTGATGTTGTTTGCGGATGCGGAGTTGACAGCCAGCGCCATGAGGAGCGTGGCTGCGAGTCCGGCAAGCAGGAGCTTGCTGCGTGTACGCATGAGCGTGGTTTCCCCTTGTGGTTTGTGGCCCGCGCCAAGGGTGGCGCTAAAGCCTGGTGTTCGGTTTCGCGTCGGCGACATGCCGGGGCATGGGTGCGCCCGTGCTGGTCGCGGCCCGCGAGGATGCATCAGTGCAACGGCGGTCCCCCTTTTGCTCGCTGACCCATCGCGGCACCCACATTGGTCGGTGGCCGCCGGGAGCGTGATGGGCTCCCCCGTGGGTCGTCCCTATCGGGAGGATAGGGGGTGTGGTGCGGGAGGTCAATGCACCGGAGATCGGCGTGCTGGGGCTGGGGGTGCTAGGATCGCAGGGTCCGGTGTGCCGTTTACCGGAGTGCCAGCAAACCGGAAATGAGGAGAGGTGCGGTGCTGGGATTGTCGTGGCGCGCTCGCGCGCGGTTGGTCGCCCCCGTCTGCGGGGTTGTCTTGGCACTGTGCGCCAGCACGGGAGTCGCGTTTGGTGACGGGCTCCCGGATGGGCGCAGATATGAGCTGGTTTCGCCGGTCGACAAGGCTGGCGGGCAGATCGTCCCGGAGAGCACGCGCACGCGCGCAGCAGCCGGCGAGTCGCCGGGCATGCCGGCGGCGGTGAGCTTCATCTCGTTGGGCGGCTTCGGGGATGTGCTGGGCACGGGGATCGCGACGGAGTATCTCGCCCAACGCGACGGGACAGCGGGCACGAGCGGGTGGGCGACGCATGCGATCTTCCCGGCGCAGGAGCCGTTGTCCTTCCGCGCGATCGTGTTCGGATTGGAGCCCTCCTACGTCGGCGAGATGTCGCCTGATCTGAGCAAGGGCGTGTTCAACTCGTGGTCGCCGGTGACCGACGCCCCGAACGTCGCGCACGTCCCGAACCTGTACGTGCGTGAGGACCTGCGCACCCCAGGCACCGGCACCTACCGGCTGCTGACAAACGCCGCCACCCCCCAACCGCCCGCGAACCTGTTCCCCGACTCGCGGCCGTGGATCGCGGGTCAGACGAGCGACTTTCAGCATGTGATCTTCGAGTCGGCGTTGAACCTGACCAGCGACGCGAGAGGCTTCTCGACCAAGCTCTACAAAGCCGACGGCAACCAGACACGGCTCGTGATCGCCGGCCCCGCAAACGCGGGTGCGGGCGCCTCCTCGAAGAGATACACGCCACGGACGCTCTCCCAGGATGGCAGCCGCGTCATCTTCAGAACACCTGACGGCAGACTGTTCCAGCTCGATGACCGCGGCACACCCAGCACCGCAGACGACGCCTACGCACAGATCAACGCCTCAGAGGCCACCACCCCCGACACCCCGGCCGCGGCGCGGTATGAGATCGCGAGTGTTGACGGCTCACGCGTCTTCTTCGTCAGTACCGAGAGACTGACGAACGTCGATGGCGGCGGCCTCTACTTGTGGGCGCGCCAGCCCACAAACCAGACCCAATCGGTGACCGTCGACGCAACCGGTGGGACGTTCACGCTGACCGCGCACGGCCAAGCACGCGACGGGAGCACCACTGCAACAACCCCGCCGCTCGCGCACGACGCCACGCCAGCGCAAGTCCAAAGCGCGCTCGAGGCGTTGAGCGTCATCGGCAGCGGAAACGTCAGCGTCACCGGCGGCCCCGGAAACGCCGGCGGCACCACCCCGTATCTCGTCACGTTCACCGGCGCGCTGGCAGGCATCGACGTCGCAGCACTGACCACCGACGCCAGCGCCTTGACCGGCGGCGCCGCGACCGCGACCGCGACCACGACCACACCAGTCCACAACCTCTCACTCATCGCCTCAACGGGAAGCTTCTTCGCGGGCGCGATCGGGGCCTCTGAGGACGGCCATCGCCTCTACTTCGTCGCCGGAGGCGGGCAGTTCGTCAACGGCG
>Ga0210410_10001650_pt1 | contig 20732 bp, 17 predicted proteins | sample IncBWC4MmetaG_FD_161058 | JGI IMG/M metagenome (GOLD analysis project Ga0210410, IMG submission 161058) | Forest soil microbial communities from Barre Woods Harvard Forest LTER site, Petersham, Massachusetts, United States - Inc-BW-C-4-M | ecosystem: Environmental > Terrestrial > Soil >... | reverse complement strand
AAGTCTGCGAGGCATGTCACATCAAGTTCATCGGGCCGACTCCCGATGTCATCCGGCTGATGGGCGAAAAAGAAAAAGCGCGCGCCGCCATGAAACAGCACGGGGTGCCGATCCTTCCCGGCTCGGATGGCGTGATCGCCTCGGAGGAAGAGGCGATCGAGTGGGCGCGGAAGGTTGAATTTCCGGTCATCCTCAAAGCCACGGCCGGGGGTGGGGGGCGAGGCATGCGCATCGTGCGCAATGAAGATGAATTGCCTGCGCTCTTCCGTCAGGCGCAGTCCGAGGCCTCGGCCGCCTTCGGTAACGGCGATCTCTACCTGGAGAAGTATGTCGAGAACCCGCGCCACATCGAATTCCAGGTGCTGGGCGACGAGCACGGCAACGTTGTCAGTCTGGGAGAACGCGAGTGCTCGATTCAGCGACGCCACCAAAAACTGCTCGAAGAGTCGCCATCGGTGCGAGTAACTCCCGAGCTGCGGAAGGAAATCGGAGAGGTCCTGAGCAAGACGCTCAGCAAGGTCGGCTATCACAATGCCGGCACCATCGAATTTCTCATGGACCAGAAGCGGCGGCTTTACTTCATCGAGATGAATACGCGCATTCAGGTGGAGCATCCGGTGACCGAAATGGTCACGGACGTGGACTTGGTCAAGAGTCAGATCATGATCGCCGCGGGCGAAAAGCTGGCCGACGTGCTGCAGGGCCCCATCGTGCATCGCGGACATGCGATCGAGTGCCGCATCAACGCTGAGCATCCGGAGAAGTTCACGCCCTCGGCGGGTAAGATCACGACGTTCAACCCTCCGGGAGGGACGGGCGTGCGCATCGACACGGCCGCCTATGCCGAAGGGACGATTCCTCCATACTATGACTCGCTGATTGCCAAGCTGGTGGTACGTGGCAAGGATCGCAGCGAAGCCATCTCGCGCATGAGCCGCGCGCTGGGAATGTTTATCGTGGAAGGAATTTATACGACGATTCCGCTGCACCGGCGGATCCTGGCTGACCCGGAATTCCGGGCGGGGAACTTCGATACTGGGTTTATTGAGAGATTCCTGGCGAAGGCCAAATAGATGGTTGGTGGAAGGGAGCTTCGAAAATCAAGGGGGAGACTGTTTTTTCTTTGTTAGAAGCAAGAACAGTTGAATAGGAATCTTGACCCTTAACCGGCTGCATCTTGTTTGTTTCGGCTGTGCCAATTTCCGGTGACACATCACGCAAAACGAAATGTACGTGCCCGAAATGAGACTCCAACCGGAGATACGTCGTACTACCCGGCTTGACCTTCACAGAGATACTGTCGCTGTCTGCGTTCAATTCACCAGGATATTGTTTTTCATTCGCCTCGCAGAGGTGTGGTCCGGTAACGGCTGAAAGCGTCGTTTTTCGCCGCTCTGCCAATTTCGCGACTTTGGCATCGTCGCGGTAAATTGTTGGATGCTCGCCTTGTGCGTAATGCAATAAACCAAAATTCGCACCGCGTTGCCGATAGATGATGATGGTTCCAGCCGGTATCTGGGCATGGACTTGCCGAGCGATCATCGCTAAACATGCGGTGCTCAGCACGGTGCGCATCAGTGGCTCCTCCGACACCATAATAGTATGGGGCCCGCGGGATCACGGTTTGTGAAGACCCCATCGCTTTACTATTTTGTTGGTAATCTCATGTCAATGGCCGATGTTACGCACGGCCATAAACGCATGGACCACGGACGTACAATGCTTCTTCCTCGGCTCTACCCGATTCTCGACGTAGCGTGTTTCCCCAACGCTGTGGAAATGTTTGCCGCTGCCGAGGAACTCGCGGCTACCGGCTGCACGCTGCTCCAGTACCGCAACAAGTCCGGCAGCGGCAGACAGATGCTCGAAGAGGCCCGTGAACTCAGGGCGCGTCTGGGAGCAAACGTCACGCTCATCATGAACGACCGCGCCGACCTTTGCCTAGCTGCTGATTTCCATGGCTTGCATGTAGGCCAAGACGATTTATCTCCCGAGTCGGCTCGGCGCATCATTGGCCCGGATCGCTGGCTGGGAGTGTCAACGCACAATCCCGAGCAACTGGCGGAAGCCGATAAAACATCCGCCGACTACCTCGCAATCGGCCCCCTCTTCGCGACGGTCAGTAAGGCCAATCCCGATCCCGTCGTGGGACGCGAAGGCGTCCGCCGGGCACGGGAACTGACGCGTAAGCCTCTGGTTGCGATCGGGGGCATTACTCGCGCCAACGCCCGCTCCGTCATCGAGGCCGGAGCCGATGCCGTGGCGGTGATATCCGACTTGTTACTGGATCCCGGCAAATCAGCAGAGGAATTTTTGCAGATATTGAGGTAAAGTCGTGATTCGCATAGCGCCAGCATCCCGCCGAGACGGCGGCGCTACGGAAACTAGGAGGTTCGTGAGCACGGACGTTCAACCGACAGCGCCCGCGTCGAGAGTCGCTTCGAATACCAGCGATTGGGAGCGGCACACCCATCAGGACCAAGAGCTAGTCAAAGGTCTCGGCCTGACCAGCGCGACCATGCTGGTGATGGGCTCCATGATCGGCTCGGGCATCTTTATTGTGTCCGCCGAGATTTCTCGGGAGGTCAGCTCGCCGGCGCTGCTGATTGGCGCCTGGCTGATCACCGGCTTTCTCACCATTGTCGGCGCGCTCACCTACGGCGAACTGGCTGCCATGATGCCACGGGCGGGCGGGCAGTATGTCTATCTGCGCGAGTCGCTCGGCCCACTCTGGGGTTTTCTCTACGGCTGGACTCTGTTCCTTGTGATTCAGACGGGGACAATCGCCGCCGTGGGCGTGGCGTTCGGCAAATTCCTAGGCATCTTCTGGCCGGCAATTTCCTCGAGTAATTGGATTGTCCACATCTGGAAGGTGCCGAAGTTTCAGATCGGCCCGATGATGCTCGGCGGCATGGATGTTGGACTGAACACGCAGAATCTCACCGCCATCCTGGTAGTGGTCGCGCTCTCGGTCATCAATATTTTCGGCGTCAAGACCGGCGCTATCATCCAGAACATCTTCACTGCCGCAAAAGTCTCGGCACTGCTCGGACTGGTGCTCTTCGGAATTTTTCTTGGCCGGAACGCGCAGGCCATCGCCGCCAATTTCGGCGCAAACTTCTGGCGCAACGCCAGCCTAGGCACGCTGCACGATGTTGGCGGCGGCGTTCTGGTCTCGACCCTGACGGTGCTGGCGATTGCGCAGGTCGGATCGTTGTTTTCTGCCGACGCCTGGAACAACGTTACATTCACCGCCGGCGAGGTGAAAGATCCCAGCCGGAATCTTCCGTTGTCGCTGGCAGTCGGCACCGGCGTGGTGATCGCACTCTATATCGCGTGCAACTTTATTTATCTGAGCGCGCTGCCGCTGGTGGGGAATCCCAACGGAGCGACGCTGCTGGAGCGCGGAATTCAATATGCCAGGGAAGACCGCGTCGCCACCGCGGTGATGACCCAGATGTTCGGTTCCGCCGGCGGAGCCCTGATGGCCGTCGCCATCATGATCTCCGGCTTCGGCTGCTGCAACGGCCTGATTCTCTCCGGAGCCCGCGTCTACTACGCCATGGCGAAAGATGGTCTATTCTTTCGCAGCGTCGCTCGGCTGCATCCCACTTACAAGACGCCCGCGGTTTCGCTGATGGTGCAGATGGTCTGGACGTGCGTCCTCTGCATCTCCGGCAGTTACGGCCAACTGCTGGATTACATTATTTTTGCGGTGCTGGTGTTCTACGTGCTCACCATCGTCGGGCTTTTCGTTTTGCGCCGCACTCATCCCGAGGCCGAGCGTCCGTACAAAGCCGTCGGATATCCGATTCTGCCTGCGATCTACATCGTGATGGCTTTGTTTATTGACATTGTGCTGTTACGCTACAAGCCGCAATTCACGTGGCCGGGGCTGTTCATCGTGTTGCTTGGCATTCCAGTGTTCTACATTTGGCGGCCGCGCGCCCAGACGAGTTCTGTCTAAACTTAACAGGAGAGACGCTACTGATGACTGACCTCTTTGCGAAAAAGCCGCTTGAGCTTCTAATGGAGGAGGCGCGGGAGACTGGCACCCACAGCTTGAAACGCACGCTGGGCGTATTCCAGTTAACGGCGCTGGGCGTCGGCGCGGTGATCGGAGCCGGAATCTTCGTGCTTTCCGGACTGGGCGCCCATTATGCGGGTCCGGGGCTGATGCTCTCCTTCGTGCTGTCTGGGCTGGGTTGCGCTTTCGCAGCTTTGTGCTATGCAGAGTTTGCGGCGATGATCCCATTGGCGGGCAGCGCGTATACCTATGCTTACGCCACGCTGGGCGAGATTTTTGCCTGGATCATTGGCTGGGATCTCACGCTCGAATACGCCATGGGCGCGAGCACGGTGTCGTCTGGTTGGTCCAATCACTTCATCGAACTACTGAATATCTTCCATGTCAAAATGCCGCTGTGGCTGGCGTACGACCACTGGACAGGCCTCCACACCGCTGAAAATATAGTCGCTCGCCAGATGGCGCAGGCCTCGGATTCCACGCTCGTGCCCGGCACCCAGGCTTTCCTCGATAAAGTGACGGCGATCATGGGAGCACAATCGCCGGATTTGTTGCAGCGAGCTCATGACCTGTTAGGGGCTCCACATTTGTTCGGATATGAAATCGGGATCAATGTGCCCGCTTTCGTCATCGCCATGGTGATCACGGCGATACTCGCGATTGGCATCAAGGAGAGCGCCCGCTTCAACGCGACGATCGTTACGATCAAAGTTGCAGTCGTCCTTTTTGTTATCGGTCTCGGTATCCGCTACGTCAACGCCGCCAACTGGGGATCGGATTGGTCGACTTTCGCGCCTTACGGATTTTCCGGAATCGGAGCCGGAGCCGCCTACATCTTCTTCGCGTACATCGGATTCGACGCCGTTTCCACCACCGCCCAGGAGGCGAAGAATCCGCAGCGCGATCTTCCAATCGGTATCATCGCTTCGCTTCTGATCTGCACCGCGCTTTATATCTCGGTCGCGGCGGTTCTAACCGGAATGGTGCCGTGGAAAGAGGTCAACATCGAAGCGCCGATTGCGCGCGCCTTCATGGACCGTGGCCTTACCGCTGCATCCCACATCATTACGCTCGGCGCGCTTGCGGGCCTGACCAGCGTGATGCTCGTCATGCTGTTGGGACAGACGCGCGTTTTGTACTCAATGGCCAATGACGGACTTCTACCCAAAAAGTTCTTCGCCGATGTCCACCCGCGCTTCCGGACGCCATGGAAGAATACGATTCTCGTAGGCCTGCTCGCGGCGATCGTGGGCAGTCTGACACCGATCGAAGATATCGGACGGATGGTTAACATCGGAACGTTGCTGGCGTTCGTGATTGTTTGCATCGCCGTCATGGCCTTGCGCCGCACGAACCCCGGCCAACCGCGACCCTTCCGCACGCCGTGGGTGCCGTTTGTGCCGGTCATGGGCATCCTCTTCAACGGCTATATGATGTACAAACTCGGCTGGATCAACTGGGCGCGATTGACGATCTGGCTGGTTATCGGCATGGTCGTGTATTTCACGTATAGCCGGAAACACAGTCGAGTGCAGGCAGCATTGGAAGGCCGGAAGACACCGTAGACGCATTTCCGTAGAGACGCGGCTTGCCGCGTCTCACTGCGTGCAGCTTTGCTTCGCCTGGGATTCCATTCGGACGGGCGGGACGCCCGTCGCTCCATTAATTATTGCTCCTGCGTTTTCCTGGCAATCGCCGTCACCAGCCGGCGTGGAGAGAAGCGCACCGATTGCGCCAGCAGCCAATTCTTGACTCCCGAAATCACCAACGGCTTTCCAGCCACGAATGCGCGATAACCGTCTTCGGCGACCGTGCGCGCATCCATTGCGCCGAACTTCAGCAGGTTCACGCGAGTTGCATTCGCGCGCTTATGGAACTCCGTTGCTGTCGCGCCCGGACACAGGGCGGTTACGGTGACACCCGACCCGTTGAGTTCATTGGCCAGCGCCTCCGAAAAATGCAGAACATAGGCCTTGGTAGCAAAATAAACGGCCATCAGCGGCCCCGGCTGAAACGCCGCGGTGGACGCCACATTCAGGATGCCGCCGCTCTTGCGCTCGGTCGTTGTCCCAACCTTGGCTCGCTCAATCATCGCCGGAAGATACAAGCGCGTGAGGTGGGTGAGAGTGGTGACGTTGAGTTGGATCTGGCGCAGACATTCTTCCAGATCATTTTCGGCGAACAAACCGTACTGTCCGAATCCCGCATTGTTGACCAGGACATCAACCTGAATATCCGCGCGCGTCGTCTGGTCGAGTACATACGCTGGAGCTCCCGGTTCGGTCAGGTCGACGGCAAGAATCAGCGAACGCGTACCGTGGGCCTTTTCGAGTTCCGAGGCGAGTTGCCGGAGTTTGTCCGCGCTGCGGGCAACGAGAACCAGGTTGTAGCCTTCGCGCGCGAAGATGCGGGCGAGTTCCAGTCCGATGCCGAATGAGGCGCCGGTGATAAGAGCGGTGTTCGTTGATGAGGACATGAGGTGTGAAATGAAATCTAAATCGCAGCGTGGTTCGAGGCCAATGGGCTGGTAGCTCCAGCAAACGTGCCTTACTGTTGGTCGTTCATGTCAGGCTCTTGCCCGAAACCGTGAGTCTTGGGCAACTGCGCGGGAGAGTAGTCGGACGGAACCTCGAATAATGACGGATCAAGTGGCCGTTCGGAGAATTCAAGCAATTCGTGTTTCTTAACAATCGTATTTCCCCCTTCCTTCGTCGTCGAAGTTTCGCTCGCTGCAAACCCACGCTGTCCGTTCCCGATCCACTTGATGATTACGTGATCGCGCGGACGGTCAGAGGGAACAACCATGGGGTTGAGCGAGATTCCCAGCCCCTCCCGATCCCTCTCGCGGCAGTCCACGCCGAACAGGTCAATGTACCAGCCATCAATTTCCACTCTGCCTGGTTTGGCTGCTGCGCCCTTGCTCGGCACGACTGTAATGAAGGTTTTGACTCTGCGGGCATCGAAACTACCCATTTGCCGCCGTTCCCCCGTATCTTCAGTGTCCACCGTTACCACCACTTCAGGACCGGTTTCGTTGGGCTCCCTCAAAAATGGATGGCCCTGACGTCCTCCCCACGAGGATTTTCGGTAGGTCTTGGCGTGGTCATTAAGTAAGTATTCAGTTTTCAGGTCACACTGCAGGATGGTGGCGCTGTAGGGAGGAACTATTCGCAAGCCTTCAGGACGGTGTTCGCTGCGTTGGCGCGCGCCTTTGAAATAGGATATCGCTACCGACGGCCCCGACATACCAAAGGTTGTTCGCGTCTTTATGGTCAGGTCCTTGAAGTTGGGGACGACGAATTTCGAGACAGGCGGCACTGCAGTCGTTGACGCAGCGAACAACAAGATGAGCGACAGCGGGAACATTGAGATTTCCCCCTGGTTGAGAGTTAGACGCGGCAAGCCGCGTCTCTAGGAAGCTGTGATCTAAAACAAGGCCTGCGAGTTGCCCCGCAAGCCTCGAATTGCGGTCGAATCTCTATGCGCCGACCAAGGCAGGCTCAGTTTCGTAAATCGAATGCCACGAGGTTGCGGCCTTCAGTTTGCCGTTGACGTTGTTGATGTTCTTCACGCCCTCGGTTTCCAACCATTTGCGGAACGCGGCGGCGCCTTGCTTGGCATAGACGGGAATCCCGTCTTTCCAGGTGGCGCGTCCGCAGAGCACGCCGTTGAACTTCACGCCGGATTCTCCCGCCAGTTCGAGCGTCTCGCTGAATTCCGCGTTGCTGACCCCGGCCGAAAGGTAAATGAACGGCTTGGTCGCGACGTTGGCAGCCTTATGAAACAGGTCAATGGCTTCTTTCTTCGTGTACGCCTTCTCGCCTCCAAACGATTTCGTCCCCTCGACGAATTTCATGTTCACCGGCACTTCGACTTTAAGCACGTCCACGCCATAGCGCGGTTTGCTGAACTCCCGCATGCTCTCGGTGACAATGTGCGGTTTCTTCTTGGCGTACTCGAGGCCCTTCTCGTCCGCACCTTCTTCGTAGCCGACAAACTCGAGGAAGTAGGGGATGTCGTTGGCTCGGCACTCGTCGCCGATGCGCTCGACCCAGGCATGCTTCTTGTCATTCACGTCCTTGGGATCGTAAGGCGTGTAGTAGAGCAGAATCTTGACGCAGTCGGCACCCGCCTCTTTCAGGCGTTTCGCCGACCAGTGGTCGAGCAGGTCGCCGAGGCGTCCTGGCCCAGTCTTGTCATATCCCGTCTTTTCATAGGCCAGCAAAAGGCCGGCGTTTTTCGCGCGACGCTTCGAAGCCGGCAGTCCCCACTCGGGATCGAGCAGGATGGCGGTGGCATGTGGCGTCAGCACCTCGCTCACCAAAATTTTAAATTCTTCCATCATTTCGTCGGAGACCGCGGAGCCTTTTTCCTTGGCGAGAGACTTCTGCAGCGAGCCGCGCTGGTCCATGGCGGCAGCGGCGATTACGCCGCGTTCATTCGATACAGCCTTCATTCCGGCGAGTTTGCCGGGAGTGAGCTTCATACATCCTCCTCGGAGTGCAATACGATAGGTCATTCTAAACCACAGCAGGAGCCATGAGAATAAGCAGTTTATTACGAAGGCTTTTCACAATGTCCCGAACGGGCGAGATGGTTGCTATTCGACGGAATCACGCCTCATCGCTCCATAGTCCATGCGGCGGGCGGCCTACATCTCCGAACGGGAGCAAATCCTCTTTCCTGCTTGCCTTCTTCTCGCGCACCAACGATAACTACAAGCAAGCTATGATCAGTCATCGGTGCGTCCTCTCTATAACTGTTGTGCTAACGGCGTTACTGGCCGGCCGCGCGCAAACCTCGCCTCCTCATGGTCCTGCCAAGGACGACTACTCCCAAGAGGCCGCGGTCATTGAACAGATGGCGACCAAGATTGCCTTCGACAACGATGGCAAATCTAATCGTGAGCAGACCAGCCGCGTGCGGGTGCAAACCGACTCCGGCGTTAAACAGTGGGGCCTGCTGAGCTTTCCTTTTCAGTCCGCAACGCAGACGGTAGAGATCGACTACGTGCGGGTCCGCAAGGCCGACGGCACCACCTTGATTACACCTCCCGACAACGTGCAGGATCTCGATTCGGAAATTACCCGCAGCGCCCCTTTTTACAGCGACTTGCGGGAAAAACACGTTGCGGTCAAGGGGTTGGGCAAAGGTGACACTCTCGAATACCAGGCACACTGGCACACGACCAAGCCGCTGATCCCAGGCCAATTCTGGTTCCAATACAGCTTCCAACACGAAGGCATCGTGCAGGATGAGCGCATGGAAATCAAAGTGCCAGCCGAACGCTCGGTCAAAGTAAGGGGACCCCAAGCCACCCAGACCGTAGCCACGGAGGCCGGTTTTCGCGTCTATACCTGGACATATTCCAAGCTCCAAAGCGCCACGGAACCTGGAAGCGATCAGAAAAAGCAAACCGAGTCAGAGCGTGGCCTTCTTCCCCCGCCGGACGTGGAAATCAGCAGCTTCACGAATTGGGAAGACGTGGGCCGCTGGTACTGGAATCTGCAGGAGGACCGGATCGAGCCCACCCCCGCCATCCGCGCCAAGGCAGCGGAACTCACCAAGGGCATGACGGATGATGCAGCCAAGCTACGCGCGCTTTACAGTTTCGTGAGTACGCAGTACCGTTACATTGGAATTGCCTTTGGCATCGGGCGATATCAGCCGCACGCCGCCGACGATGTCCTTTCCAATAACTACGGCGACTGCAAAGACAAGCACACGTTACTGGCTTCTTTGCTCCAGGCTTCTGGCATTACGCTCTATCCGGCACTCATCAGTTCCAGCTTCAGACTGGATAGGGATGTTCCGTCGCCGGCGCAGTTCGACCACGTCATCGGCTATCTACCCCAGGGCAAAGGCAAAGACGCTGTCTGGCTCGATACCACCCTCGAGATTGCGCCCTTTGGCTATCTAGTCCCGCGTCTGCGCGACAAACCGGCTTTGGTTATGTCAGGAGACAAGTCGATACAGCTGGTGACCACGCCCGCCGATGCCTCTTCCCCTAACACTCAGACCTTCAGAATCGATGGCAAGCTCAGCGACGACGGCACGTTCGAAGCGAAAGTCGAGGACACGACTCGGGGAGACGTCGAGGTCGCGATGCGCGCGGCATTCCGCCAGGTGCCGCAACCGCAATGGAAGGATCTGATGCAGCAGATTTCCTACGGACTGGGTTATTCTGGCACCGTGAGTGACGTCAATGCCAGCACGCCCGAAGCGATCGGCGAGGCTTTTCACTTTTCTTATTCCTACAACCGCAAGGACTATCCCGACTGGAGCAACCACCAATTCACTGTTCCTGGACTGCCGTTCTACATGCCGCCAGTCAGGGATGATGCGAAGTATCCTATCTGGCTTGGATCTTCCCTGGAGACAGTGTCAGATTCCAAAGTGGAGCTTCCGAAGGGTTACACGCCGCTCCTGCCCTCAAACGTGGACCTGAAATGCGATTTCGCGGAATACCATGCCTCCTATTCTCGGAACAAAGATGGGCTCATCGCAAAGCGCCGGATCGTAATCAAAATGCGAGAAGTTCCGGTCGCCGAGTTTGATGACTATCGCAGCTTCGTAAAAAACTTGCAGAACGATGTGAACCAATATGTGCAGACGTCGTCGTTCTTGAACGCGGCCTCCCCGCCGAACGCAGCGATTCCCCCGTCAGCCATGCAATTCATGCGCGACATTCGCGAACTGCCCGAGAGCAATTCTCATGACGCGAACCGGCTGGAAGCGGATGCCCGCGACCAGATGACGAAGCATGATCTGCAAGGGGCCGTGACGTCCTTATATCGCGCAGTATCTGCGGACCCGAAATTTACCCGAGCCTGGGTGCTCCTCGGGGTGTTGCTGCTCGCACAGAAGCAAGTGGATGCCGGGATGGACGCGTTTCACAAGGCCGTGGCTGCTGATCCTATGCAACCTGCGATTCCCAAAGCGCTGGGTTTCAGTCTCATGGCGGATTCGAACTTCGAGGACGCGGTGCCGGTGTGGCAGGACTATATGAAGGCGTATCCCGGCGACGTGGACGGGCCGGGGAATCTGGCCAGTTGCCTGCTCAACTTGAAGCGATATTCCGAAGCGGCGGCGGCATATGAGGCTGCGGTGAAGATCAGTGGGGATCGCGCCAACCTACACGCGAGCCTTGGTTCGGCGTACCTGCTTGCGGGAGACCGTGAGAAGGCCGGAGCGGCATTCAGTAAGCTCGCCGATGCGGATCCGAAGGGGAACGATTTCAACGACGTCGCCTACCAAATGGCCAATGCCGACTTGCAGCTACCCCTTGCCCTGGGTTACGCGAAGAAAGCGGTGCGCGCGGTGGAAGATGAGTCGCACCAGATCACGCTGCCGGATCTGAAGGTGGAGGATCTGAAGGAGATCTTCAAAGTGGCAGCGTACTGGGACACGCTGGGCTGGGTGAATGAGCGTATGTCGAACCTGGAAGAGGCGGAACTTTATTTGCGGGCATCGTGGAAGCTAACGCAGGACGGAGTGGTGGCGGGTCACCTATGTCATCTGTACAAACGTACTCACCGGAACCAGCTCGCCATCCAGATGTGTCGCATGGCGATATACCGCATGCCGATAACGGGAGGATTGGCGCTGACTCAATCCAGCACCGAGATGGATGCGGCGAAGGAGAATTTGATATCTTGACCGGCAAGGCGGCCAAGTCGAAAACATCGGTCGATGCCTCCGATGAAGTCATCCGCGAACGCGAATTCAAGCTGCCGCGATTCCTGCCGGGGACGGAGAGTGCGGAGTTTTTTGTGCTGCTGGCGTCGGACGGAAAGAGTAAGGCGTTCAAGGCTGAGGATGTGAAGTTCATAAGCGGATCGGACAAGATGAAACTTCAAGGAAAACAACTGAAGACCATCGACTTCGATGTTCCCGCGCCGGACAACGTTCCCACGCGCTTCGTGCGGCGTGGGATTCTCGGATGCTACCAGTACAGCGGGTGCTCGTTCGCGCTGCTGGATCCGGCCTCGGTGCACTCGCTGAACTAGACTGAACCGCCCACCGTTTGCCCTGTTCCCCACCACCCGCTAAACTTAATATCTCGGAGCATTCCCTATGCTAGTAGTCATGCAGGCGCAGGCCACCGAAGAGCAGGTCCGCGCCGTTTGCCAGAAAATCGAATCTCTCGGATACCGCGCCCACTCCATGCCCGGCGCGCAACGCACCGCCATCGGCATCACCGGCAATCAGGGCGAAGTCGAATCCGGGACGCTGGACGAAATGCCCGGCGTCCAGGAAGTCATCCGCGTCACCAAACCCTACAAACTGGTCAGTCGCGACACCAAGCCCGACAACACCATCATCAAGTTTTCAGATTCTCACTTGAAAGGTTCGCCCGTAACCATTGGTGGCCCCGATTTGGCCATTATCGCCGGCCCCTGCGGCATTGAGACTCGCGATCAGGCATTTAAAACCGCCGAGCGCGTCGCTCGTGCCGGAGCCCAGTTCTTCCGCGGCGGCGCTTACAAACCCCGCACCTCTCCTTATTCTTTTCAGGGACTGGGCGAAGAAGGCCTCAAGATCATGGCCGAAATCCGTGACCGCTTCGGACTGCTCATCGTCACCGAAGCCGTCGATTACGAATCGCTCGATCTGGTCGATCAGTACGCTGATGTCATCCAGATCGGCGCTCGAAACATGCAAAACTTCTCGCTGCTCAAGCGCGCCGGACGAGCCCGCAGGCCCGTCCTCTTGAAGCGCGGCATCTCCGCCACCCTGGAAGAATTTCTCATGGCGGCCGAGTACATCATGAGCGAGGGTAACTACAACATTGTCCTCTGCGAGCGCGGAGTGCGCACCTTCGCCGATCACACTCGCAACACTCTCGATCTCAGCATTGTGCCCGCCGTCCAGCGCCTCAGCCACCTGCCCATCGTGGTTGATCCCAGCCACGGCACCGGCAAGCGCAACAAAGTGACGCCACTCTCCCGCGCCGCTGTCGCCGTCGGGGCCGACGGCTTGATCGTCGAAGTTCACCACGATCCCGACCGCGCGCTCTCCGATGGAATGCAGTCACTGTTCCCCGACCAGTTCGACGCGCTGATGGTGCAGGTTCGGCAGATCGCGGCGGTTTTGGGACGATCAATCCCGAGCGGCGTCGAACCCGCGGTGCTAGCTGGCACATCGTCGCAGTCGACCTCGTAATCCCGAGAGGAGAGATATGACATTGCACTCTGTGTTCCTACCGCTCCTTCTGCTAAGTACGGCCATTGCTCAAGACTCTGCTCCAGTGGATTTGACGGGAAACGATCACCTTCCCATTTGTCGCGGCAAGGACACCGATGTCCCAGGCTGTATCACGGCACCGCACGCAACCTACTCTCCTGATCCAAAGTACCCAAAGAAGGAGAGCAAAGCGCATCGTCGCGGGACAGTTGTATTGGATCTCGTTGTCGATGCTGACGGCTTGCCCCGCGACATCAAAGTCTACCTTCCACTTAGTCCCGAGTTTGACGAGGCAGCTCTCGATGCCGTGAAGAAGTGGAAATTCTCTCCGGCAACCACAGACGGCAAACCCGTCGCAACTCAAATCAAGGTAGAAGTAAGCTTCCATCTCTACTGATCGAGCCACATCTGATAATCTCGTGCCTGCAGCGAGGCCACTCGTCCTTGAGAAAATTTCTGCTACTCGCCGTCCTCGTCCCGCTAGTCCTCGCTGCCGGCTGGTACTACTTCCACGAGCGCACTCTTCCCGTCTACGGACCGCTTTACCGCGAGTACGCCTACATCACGAATGGCAAGAGCAACACGGTTACTGTTATCGACCTGCGTAGTTTTCGCCCGGTAAGAACACTGCAAGTTGGTTCTGATCCCAGTGGAGTCTCTGCCAATCCAAGGCGAAACGAAGTTTACGTGGTCAACACCGGCTCCTCGAACGTCAGCGTGATCGACGCCGAGCAAAATAAAGTTGTGGCTACCATCGGCGTTTATGGACGGCCTTACTTTATTGATGTTTCTCCTGACGGTCACCGCGCCTACGTTGCTAACTCCGGCTCCGCCAATGTTTCTGTGCTTGATCTCGACCGTCGTACAGTCGCGGCTACCCTTCACGTCGGCGGAAGTCCCGGACTCGCCCGCGTCTCGCCCGACGGATCCACCGTTGTCGTCAGCAATCGCGCCGACAACTCCGTCTCCATTATCGACGCCGCGCGCCTCGCCGTGCGTTCCGCCATCGCCATCTGCATCCATCCCGAGGACATCGCCATCCTGCCCGATTCCAGCAAGGCGTTCGTTTCCTGTTCGGGATCGGGCCAGGTTGCCAGCATTGATTTGAAGAACGACAAGCTACTCGCGCTCCTCGATGTCGGAAAGTCTCCAGTGAGTCTTGCGCTGAAACCGGACGGGGGAGAACTGATTGCCTTCAACTTCGACGCCGGCACCATCTCCATCATCGAGACCACGGGCAACGAAGTTTCGGGCAGCTATCTAATCGGCGCTCAGCCTACCCGCGGAGTGGTTTCGCTTGATAACTCCCGCTTGTACCTCTCTAACTTCGGATCGAATAACATTGCGGTTTACGACATCGATCTCGGCAAGGTCATCGCCTATCTTCCCGTGGGAACACACCCGGATGCGCTGGCGCTTTCGCAGAATCAGAACTATCTGCTCGTGCTCGACTCCGGTTCCGGAGACTTAGCCGTGATTCAGAAACGCCAGCCCAAGAAGCTGGAGCCGTCGGAATACTCCCTCCTGACCATCATCCCCGTCGGCATGCAACCTAACCAGATCGTGGTGAAGTCGTTCCTGGCGACGAAAATTACCGACGGGCGTTAGGTTTTTATGGGAGTGGGGTGCCCCATCCTTGGGCGTTCTGTGCGTAAGGGTGGGATTCCACGGTCGCGCCCCGCGTGGGGTCTTGTCTTTAGCCGTTTCCGCCACCAAGAGCCTCACTTGCCGGCGCTCATGAAAGCACCCGTGGTCGCGTTGATCACGCTGATGCCCTTCCTGTCCTTCTCGCTGGTACCGTAGATGACGTACCAGACGGGCACGTTCTGCTTCCGGTCCTTGAGCAACAGGTAGGTGATGGGCTGCTGCGCATTCTTCTTGAGGATGGCGTCGCCCCCGTGTTGCCGCGTGATCTCGAATGCCTTATCCGTATCGGTTTTCACTAGCAACGGCAAAAAGGCAAGATTGGCGGCGTCGGCGTTGTAGGCGCCTTCACTGCCCTCGGCTGAAACACCGAACGGCGGCGCATCCGGCCGACGGCTTCCCGAGCAGACGATGGTCTTCACAGACCGACGGCGGGGCGAGGCAAAGAACCCACGCCAGACGGTTGATTTCCCGTTCTGGCCGGTGGTTTCCGTGGTGAGAACGGATTCCAGCCGGGCCGGCTGAGCGTCCGCCGACCATTTCAAGGCGAGACCCATCATTCGATTGAATGCTTCCTGGCCGGTGTAAAGCACGGGTTCCTTACTCTGCGACGGTGCGGCGGAAGCAGGCTTTTCGGGCGTGCCCTTCTCCGCCTTATTTTCGGTCGAGCCACACCCCGCTGTGAGAACCGCCACGCTGATTGCACTAACGGCAAATGCGAGACGATGGAATTTCATAGCTCGGTTCCTCCAGGAGTACTTTGAACCCATATTCTCTATTTATCTCGACCGCTCTTTCCGCTCATCACGGTGTCTTGCGCCAGGCAGATCAGATCCGCCGCGACTCATCCCGTTTAAAAGGGAATCTCGCGGGTCAACTTTGAATCGCCCGAATTGTACTGCTTGGGAGCGGTTTTGCAAGGCCGGTACGCGGAAACCAACCGAGCTCTCTGTCCGGTGCTCTCTATCAGCCGAGTGTGATAAAAATCCCGCTGACGCATATATACAAATTACCTATCCTGTATATATGTTGGAATCAAGGAGCATCCGATGGCCGTAACCATGACATCGATCCGCCTTGACACCAAATTGGCCGACGAGGCCAAGAGGCTTCTCGGCGCAAAGTCCGGCACCGAGGCCGTCCATGTCGCGCTTCGTGAGCTTGTCGCACTGAAGCGCTTCCAGGCCTTGATGAAGAAGAATGGAGGGAAGCTCTCATTCGCCGGCCTCGATGAGTGGCCTCATGATCTTCGATACGTCGGTTCTGGTGGATCAGTTGCGCGCAGACTGCCATCGGCGACGGATCGAGACCTTAAACGGCCTTATCCGCAACTCCTCCGTTGTCATGGCCGAATTGTGGCGCGGCGTCGTAACTCCGGCGGATCGGGCGGCTCCGGTGGTCCTCGCCAGGAATCATCCTACGATCACTCCCACGCAAAAGAATTGGCTGGAGTCGGGCAAGATACTGGGAGAAATTGGTGCGGATTGCGGTTTAACACCGGATAAGCTGCGCGATCTGCATTTCGACGTCCTCATAGCCCTCACGGCCCGCTCGAATGACGCCCGGCTGATAACATCCAATCGCGCTGATTTTGAAATGATCGATAGCTACCGCAAACTCCAGCTTGAGATATGGTAGTTGTCACGCAACATGTCCACCCTCGCCATCTCGCTCCCGCGCATCGCCCGCCACAATCCTTTGGCGGCCGTCGGAGTCGTGCTGGTGTCCATCTTCGTCTTCTCCGCAGTCTTCGCGCCCTGGATCGCTCCGCAGGATCCCGCGCACATCGATCTGCCCAACCGTTTGCAAACGCCCTCGACCGAGCATTGGTGCGGAACCGATGAACTTGGGCGCGACATCCTTTCCCGCCTCATCTGGGGAGCGCGAATTTCTTTGTTCGTTGGCAGCAGCGTGGTGGCGTGTTCGCTTCTGCTCGGCCTCATCATCGGCAGCCTTGCCGGATACTACGGCGGAGCGATCGACCGCTTCGTCAACGTCGTGCTGATGAATGCGTTTCTTTCGTTCCCTGGCATTCTCATCGCGATTGCCTTCGTGGCCTTCCGCGGGCCCGGCATCTTCAATCTTGTTCTCGCCCTGTCGCTTGGAGGATGGGTCGGCTACGCCCGCCTGGTGCGCGCGCAGGTGCTGGCCGTTCGCGAGCGCGAATTTGTCGAAGCGGCGCGGGCACTCGGCGCCGGCGATCTCCACATTATTACGAGACACATTCTGCCCAACATTATTCAGCCCGTGATTGTGCAGGCGGCCATCGGCATGGCCGGTGCCGTTCTCGCCGAGGCGACAATGAGTTTTCTGGGACTAGGCGTCCCTCCGCCAACCGCGAGTTGGGGATCGATGCTGAACGACGCGCGCTCCCACCTCTTCGATGCTCCTCACCTCGTGCTCTTCCCGGCAGTGACGGTGATGCTCGCGGTTCTGGCCTTCAACTTTATCGGCGATGCATTGCGCGATCTTCTCGACCCAAGATCGCGGATTGAGGCGGGCTTGTAGCGCCTGGGTTCAGGGCATCGCTCTGGCGATGCGGAAAGTGCAACAAACGAAGCCCCTTAAGGGGTTTAGGCATCGACTTCGGAAAAATTTACCTGTCCGTAACATTCAGAAACTTGATGCCTGGTAACTGCTTTTCCGCGATGACTTTTCCCGTTTCCCCGCGTCCAATTTAATGACGACAGATTACGGAACCTTTTCCAAAGCTGGTTCGTATCAATAGACATCAAGGCAGGTTCGTATGAATAGGCATATGGAACTCAAATTTCAAGTCGAATGCTTGCAGGATGTGGCGGTCGTGAACTGCTCTGGGCGCATGGTGCGCGGCGTAGCGCTCGACGAGTTCCGCCGCCGGATCGAGCGACTCGAACGTGTCCGCGTGCTGGTGCTTGATGTTTCGGAAGTGGACCATCTGGATGCCGGTGGTTTGGGAACCCTCCTGCTGGTGCGGCGTTGGGCGATGCGGAACTCGGTGAGGATGAGGCTGGTGAACCCGCCGGTTTTCTTCCGCAGCCTGCTGGAGGCGACACATCTCACATCGCTTTTTGAGATTTCTTCGCTAAAAGAAGCAATCTGTATTTTGCGGTCGAAAGAATCCTCGCCGCGCTTCGCGGTCGCCTGAGCAAACCATTCTCATTGGGCGCGATGCTTTATAATTCGCGCCCATGAAGCCAAAGAGGCTCTCAGGTGCGCGACCAGAGCCGGTCGATGCGCTGGTCTATCCGCGATTCTCTGGTTTAACAACCTTCATGCGCCTGCCGCACGTTCCTCGCGCGCGGGAACTCGATATTTCGCTCATCGGAATCCCATTCGATGGTGGCACCACCTATCGTTCGGGGCCGCGCTTCGGTCCGCGCCATGTGCGCGAGCAAAGCGCCATTATTCGCCCGTGGAACCCGGTGCTGCATGTCAACCCGTTTGCGAATTGGCGCATCGCCGATTACGGCGACCTGTCGATTAATCCGCTCTCCCTGGACGATACCTACGACCGCATCACGAAACAGTTAAGCAAAGTGGCCGACGCGGGCGCGCGTGCCATCTGCGTCGGCGGAGATCACTCGATCCTGCTGCCCATCCTGCGCGCGGTACACCGGAAGTTCGGTCCCGTCGCGCTGGTGCAGTTCGACGCCCATAACGACACCTGGGGAGGCTACTTCGGAAGCCCGCATTCGCACGGTACTCCGGTCCGCCGTGCGGTGGAGGAAGGCTTGTTGCTCGAAGGCAGCGTTCTACAGGTGGGGCTCCGCGGGCAAGTCTATTCGAAGGACGACTTCGCTTTCGGCCGCCAGCACAAATTCAGCGTCATCACCGCCGAAGAGTTTCATCGTCACGGCCTCGCTCCGGTCGAGAAAGTGCTGAAGCGTTTTCGCGGCAAGCCGCTCTACCTGACACTCGACATTGATGTGGTCGATCCGGCCTTCGCGCCGGGAACGGGCACCCCGCAGGTGGGTGGGCTTTCAAGTTTCCAGATCCTCGAACTGGTGCGCTGTCTCAAAGGACAAAGCTTTGTTGGATCCGATCTTGTCGAGGTGTCGCCGCCTTACGATAACGGAGAGATCACTTCACTCCTGGCCGCGAACCTTCTCTATGAAATGCTGTGCCTGTTCTAGCCGGTTGTTGTGACCCAGATGTCGTTGTGTCGCAGAGGATGATCGCGAAAGTCGAATGACCCAACTCGCCCGCCAATTGCGCATCGCCGATTACTTCTCCCTTGGATGGGGCACGATGGTCGGGGTCGGCTGGCTGGTCGTCATGGACGACTGGCTGATGCGCGGCGGCCCACTCGGCGGCATTCTGGGATTCGCGATTGGCGGCATTCTGCTGCTGCCCATCGGCTATGTGTACGGCAAGTTGGTGATGGCCATGCCCGACGCAGCGGGCGAGGTTGCCTACACCGCGAAAGTTTTCCCGCGCCCGGTCAGCTTCTATACCGGATGGATGATGATGCTCGCATACTTCATCGTCTGTCCGTGGGAGGCCGTGGCCGTGGGCCGCATCGCCGCGTATATATTTCCCGCGCTCGATTCCATCGAGTTGTACGGCGTGGCGGGAAAGCCGGTTTACCTGCCGCACCTGGCGATCGGGCTCACGCTCACCGCGCTGCTGACTGTGGTGAACTATCGCGGCGTCCGGCTGAGCGCTACCTTTCAAAACTGGACCACGTTCGGCACCCTTACGCTTTTCGTGGTTTTCGTCGCCATTGGCGTCGCGCGCGGATCGCCCGCCAATTTCCCTCCGTTGTTCACGCATACTTCGTTCGTCTCCATTGTACTGGTGCTGCAGATCGTCCCTTACTTCATGACGGGATTTGAATCCGTGACCAAGGCTGCCGAGGAAGCCAATCCCCAATTTCGCGCGCAGGGATTCTCTCGAGCCATCTTTGCGGCGATCATCGTCGGCGCCGTGTTCTACAGCGTCGTGATTGCCGCGGTGGGCTTCGTGGCGCCGTGGCGTTCGCTGACCGGCGAGCCGTTCATGACTGCCGTCGCATTCGAGCACGCCGTCGGCTCGCGCTGGATCGTAAGCATCATTCTGAGTGCCGCGTTGCTGTCGCTCTTCAAAGTATTCAATGGAAACTTTGTCGCCGCCAGCCGCTTATTGTTTGCCATGGCCCGGCGTGGGTTGGTGCATACACGGCTGGCCAGCGTGCATCCACAAAATCAAACCCCAGCCGCGGCTGTCGTTTCAGTTGGAGTCGCCACGGCTCTGTGTATGTTTCTTGGCAGTGCGATTCTGGTTCCGATCTCCGAGGTTGGATCCGTTGCCTCCGCCACCGGATGGTTCGCGGTGTGCGCTGCCTATCTGTCCATGAAGCCCCGGGTCGCAGACCGCTTGATCGCTCTGCTGGGCGTATTGGTTGGTTTGGCGATGGTGCTGATGAAGTTGCTCCCATTTGTCCCGGGACACTTTTCCATATGGGAGTGGCTCGTGCTCGGGCTATGGATTATTCTTGGCACGTTGGTAGGCCGCGCGCGCGGCAGACAACTTGCAACCGGCGGCAACGCGAACACCACTGTTGATTCGCGAAAAACTGACCACGAAAGAAACTCATGACCAAATCCCGCTTTCTCACGTTGGCAGTCTTGCTGATCGTGTCTGCCCTTGCCTTCGCCGCTGACCACGCCGCTGCCGACGCACCCTTCGACCTCGTCATCAGCAACGGACACATCATCGACGGCACCGGCTCCCCGTGGTACTCAGGCGACATCGGAATCCGCGATGGCCGTATCGCTGCCATCGGCAATCTCTCTGGCGCCGCCCGCAAGCGTACTGTTGACGCCAAAGGCAGAGTCGTTGCTCCCGGCTTCATCGACATGCTCGGCCAGTCAGAGGCGACGATCCTGGTCGATCCGCGCCTGCCTTCTAAGAT
>Ga0210410_10001647_pt1 | contig 20776 bp, 16 predicted proteins | sample IncBWC4MmetaG_FD_161058 | JGI IMG/M metagenome (GOLD analysis project Ga0210410, IMG submission 161058) | Forest soil microbial communities from Barre Woods Harvard Forest LTER site, Petersham, Massachusetts, United States - Inc-BW-C-4-M | ecosystem: Environmental > Terrestrial > Soil >... | reverse complement strand
TCCATAACGCAGGCGCCCGCGTTGTATCGGAAGACCTCTTCGGGATGCGCGCCAGCGAAGGTGTAGCGCGCGATTTTTTCTCCACCTTCGACGCTTTCGAGCAAGAAGGAATAGCGCGCGCCCTGCGCGATGCGCAGATAAGCGCTGACGGGCGTCAGCAGGTCGGCTGGAAAAACGTCGTAAACCGGAATGAGGTTGCCTTGCTTGGCGAGGCGCTGAAATTCACGGAAGTCCGGGCGGATCACGGAGAGCTCCGCGTGCGTTCCTCTTTACGCAAAGCGGAAAGAACCGCCTGGCGCATGGCCTTTTCCGGGGCGGGGCGCGTCATCCAGAGTTCCCACTGCGCCATACCTTGGGCAAGGAACATTTCTACGCCGGAAACAGTCATGATGCGCTTTTGCGCGGCGAGCTTCAGGAGTTTTGTCCTCTCGGGCCGGTAAATGACGTCCATGATAATCCGACAGTGTAACTCGCCGGGCTGCAAGGGAGAAATTGCAGAATGCGGGTACATGCCGATGGGGGTGGCGTTGAGAATGGCGTCAAACGACTGCGTGCGCAGATCTCGACGAGCGATGGCTTCGCCGCCTACGGCGCGAGCCAGCTCGCGAGCTGCATTTTCGCGACGCGCACAAATATAGACACCGGCGCGAGCGCGGGACAGAGCGAAAGCGGCGGCACGAGCAGCGCCGCCAGCGCCGAGAATCAACACGCGGCTCTTCGGCAGTGACAGTTTTTTCTCGAGCGCGCGCAAGACGCCGACATAATCCGTATTGCAGCCGTAGAGGGAACCGTCACGGCGCACGACCACAGTATTTACCGCGCCGATGGCCGCGGACAGAGCGTCGCAATCGTGCAGATGCCGCAGAATGCTTTGTTTGTGCGGGATTGTGACACTGAAACCGCGCAAGCCGAAGTCCGGCACAGCCTTGAGAAAATCGCGCAGATTTGGGACGAAGAAAGGCAGGTACACGGCGTTGATTTTGCGAGCGATGAAGGCGGTATTGTGCAGAAGCGGCGAAAGCGAATGCGAGATAGGGTCACCAATCACACCAAAGACCTTCGTTTGGCGGTTGAGGGCGTGAGCGCGATAGAGATGCTTCATTTCTTGGAGAGAGACCTGTCCTGGAGCGGTTGCCGCCGCTACTGGCGCGTAGGCAAGTTGGCTGCCTTCACGCAGGGCCAGCAGGCGTGCCGGGAGGCCGACTTCGTTCATCGGGACAGCAACGCAATCGCGCCGGCCTGCGGCGAATCGAAGAAGCCGCACGCTATCCGCGATGGTGCGCGCCGCGCCGGCTACTTTGATGGCGTCGACCCCGTCTCGCCAGCGAGTGCCGAGTGCTGGATTCAGCGGAGGCATGCGCTCGAAGTCGTGGATCGAAAGAAGGATGCGCCGCGGCAAGGAATGATGGCGAATTGAATTCGCGGAAAGCTTGCGAAAAGTTTCGATCTCGAGATCGCACCAGAGGCAGCCTGCTTCGGCGGCCTGGGAAAGCCAACGCAACTCGGCCTGAACGCCGCCGGTAAATAGGCCACCCCCTTCGCGGCGACGGCAAGTGGCGAGTAAAACGGCGCGTTTGGGATGGTTGCGGCGCAGCCAGTGGAGAAAGCGCCGGCGTTCTAAATCGTTCGCGAGCCAATCCAGCCGCAATTCGACAGTGGGCGTTTCGCGCAAGGCTTGGCGAAGCTGCGCGGCCATTTCCCGCGCGGACGATGCAGCCACGACGGCGCAGATGCGCGCCACACCCTTGCCAAATAGACCCATCCTCTTCCCTTCGCCTCAGCCTCTATCGAAGCTGGAGCCACTCGCGGACCCATTTCGCGGCAAATTATTGAAAACAGGGCTTGTAGCATGCCGTATCAAAAGTGTAAAGCCGAGGCGCCCAATTTGTTGACGCGTGCTGGGGTGCTTGCTACTTTGAGCGTGGGACCTCTTTCGCCACGACCCTCAGGGCGTGATTTCAAGGAGCATTTTCGATGCGCGCTAATCTAGCTGCGTTGTGCCTGGCCACGTTTGCGGGCGCGGGAGTTTGCTACGGGCAATCGGCTCCGGCCTTGACCACTTTGCAGCCGGGCTACAGCACGGTCTATTGCTCGGGTTTTGTTAAAGATACGAGGCTGCCGAACGATCTCTATGTGATCTCCGGAGGGGACGCGGCCTATAAGATCGTGTACTCGCAGGGCGAAAATGTATATATCAATCGCGGTAGCGACAATGGAGTGAGGATCGGCGATCGTTTCATGGTGATGCGCCAAGCGGAAGATCCAGCTCCCGTCGAATGGTTCAAAGGACAAAGGAAGCTCACAAACGCGATCGGCATTCTATATGCCGATGTTGGGCAACTGCGGGTAGTGAGCGTGCTGCCGAAAACTTCGATCGCACAGGTGGTTTTTTCCTGCAGGGATATGTACCGGGGCGATATCGTTCGGCCGTTTGAGGAGCGCCCGGTGCCTCCCTACAAAGAGGTGGGCCCATTCGATCAGTTTGCACCGGTCAGTGGGAAGCCCGTGGGGATGCTGGTGAATTCGGCGTCATTCCAGCAGAGCGAGGGGCAAGGATCCACGATGTATGCGAACCTGGGCGCGGCGCAGGGCGTGAAGGTTGGAGATTACCTGCGCGTTTTCCGTTACCAGGGCCGGGAAGATGAAACCGTGCCACGAACCAAGGGATACCTATATCAGGTTTACGGCTTTGGAAGCACACCGGCGCGTTATGAATGGAAAGACTTGCCGCGCCAAGTGCTGGGTGAAGGAATAGTTTTGAATGCCAGCCGAAACTCGGCGACGGTGTTCATAACGTTTAGCTCGGAGGACCTCTATCCGGGGGACAACGTCGAGATCGAGTAGGCATGCGGAAATTCTTGCGTAGTACACGCCCGCTGAGGGAATGCTCAGCGGGCTTTTTGTTTGGCTACCGAGTGATTTTTGCGGACACTGCAAAAGCGTTTACTTAGCGTCGTGGAAGATTATGCCCAGCGTGTAGCGGGTGCCGCTGTGGACGCGGCTTACACCATGTCGGAGGTTGACGCGATAGTGGCCGCGGGAGCCTTTTACGGGGCGATAGCGCGTGGTGAAAATGATCGCCTGGCCCTGATTGGCAGCTACGACCTCGGCTTTAGACTGCGCACGAGGCTGCTGCTCGACCAAAAGAAATTCGCCGCCATCCCAATCGCGGCCCGGCTGGCCGAGTAGAAAGACCATTTGAAGCGGGAAGGCTATTTCGCCGTAGAGATCCTGATGCAGGCAATTGTAGCCGCCCGTTTCGTAGTGGAGTACCAGGGGTGTTGGCCTGGTCTGGCCGGCTTTGTGGCAGATTTTCAGAAACGCGGCATGGGTAGGTGGGAATGGAGGTTTCTTTTCGCCGAATGCGTTGGCCCATTCGTTTGCGACTGTGGCGAGATGCGGGTAGGCGGCGGTGCGAAGATCGGTTACGAGCTCCGGCAAAGGGTGGGAGAGATATTTGTAATCGCCTACGCCGAAGCGGTGGCGCTCCATGACGATGTGGCTGCGGAAGCGGGATGGGTCATTATAGAGCGAGACGATGGAAGCGCATTCTTCGGGGGCGAGGATTGGATCGGTGACGGCGTAGCCGCGCGCGGAAAGTGATTCGCGTGCGCTCTCCCAGTCGATCGCATCGATTCTCTTTTGGATACTGGAGCTCATAATGGCCTTCTGACGCAGGATACTAATCCTTGACTGTAAAAGACCGGGCGAAGTGGAATCTATCCGAGTTTTTTTGCCAAACTGAAAACCGGTGGCTATACTCCGCGAAAGCGAAGCGGGGTTTTCACCACAGAGGACACAGAGAATAACGAGGAGACCGAATGGGGTTTGTGCGAGCTGCGAAAACGACGGACGTGCCTCCGGGAACGATTCGGGAATTCCAGGTGGAGGGGAAGGCGGTGGCGGTGGCGAACGTGGATGGAGAATTCCACGCGATCAACAATACTTGCATCCATAGGGGAGGCCCCTTGGGGGACGGTCCGCTGGAGGGCGCGGTGGTCACCTGTCCGTGGCATGGCTGGCAATATGATGTGCGGACGGGCAAAGTCGGACAGAATCCGACAGTGGGTGTGGACTGCTACCCGGTGGAGGTTCGCGGGGACGAGATTTTCGTGAACGTGAGCGGCTGATGCTCGTAAACCGCTGAATTATAAGCAGATATTGTAACTTTCAGGGGCGAAATCGAGTTTTCGGGTCCCATAATGTAAAATTTGCCGAAAAACGGCTAACCCGCGTATTTTGTTTCGCTTTTTCGTCACACCCCGTGTATAGTGCCGACTCGAAGCCTCGATGGCACTTCCGACCTCGCAACGACACCACTGGATCTTCAGCGCCGACCCGCACCACTACCACTGGGATACGCTCTTCGTAAAGGGCAAGGAAATGTGGGACGGCGCCGGCGGGAAACCGGACGCGATCCGCGCCTTGAAACAGGTGCGCAAGGGCGACCGCGTCCTGTGCTATCACTCTGCGCCGGAGCGATCGCTGTACTCCATAGCGGAAGTTACGCGCGATCCTTATCCAGATCCGCATGATCATAAAGGGAAGAATTTGGTGGCGGACCTGCGGGCGTTCGAACGGCTGCCGCGACAAGTGAGTTTGGCGGAGCTGCGGGAGAATCGCGCGCTGCGAAAGATGAAGTTGCTGAAGAATGTGCGGGTGCTGATTTCTTCGATTACGAACGAGGAGTATCTGGAGATTTTGCGCATGGCTGGGATTGTGGCTACTCCGGGGATTCCGCTGCCGTAAGCACCATCGTATTTAGCGCTGCCTCTAAACTTCACGAAAAAGCCGCAGGGCTTCGCGGACCCCGCCCTGCGCTACAGGATCGCGCAGGACGCTGAGAACTTGGAGGCTCAATGAGGGGATTGGGGCGCTTCGGGGTTTTCGCGATCGGGATTGTCACCGCTATGACGTTCCTTCCTATGACGCTATTTCCGCAGAAAACCCAAAACGATAGTTTGCTTTCCGGGATTGTTGACGGGAAGACGCGGGTACTGGACCTTAGTTACGCAATCAACGACAAACTGGTGCCGTGGCCGGGAGACGAGAAGGTGTTTGAAGCGAAGGTGAACGCCACGGTGGAGAAGAACGGATACTTCACGCGCAGTTTTTGGATGCTGGAGCATTACGGGACGCATCTGGATGCGCCGATTCACTTCCCCCCCGGTAAGGCAACCGTGGACCAAATAGCAGCGAAACAATTCTTCGGTCCGGCCGTTGTGTTGGATGTTCGCGCGGAAGCGGCTAAGGATGCGGACTACCAGGTTCCGGCGGCGCGCGTCGAAGAGTGGGAGAAGAAGCACGGGCGAATTTCGGCAGGGTCGATTGTGTTGCTTAGGACCGGGTGGGCGTCGCGTTGGCCGGATGCGCAGAAGTATCGGAATCAAGATGCGCAGGGGAAGATGCATTTTCCTGGATTCTCGGCAGAGGCGGCGAAATTGCTGATTTCGCGTAGGGTCAGCGGGATTGGATGCGACACGCTCAGCGCGGATTACGGGGCGTCGGAGGATTTTGCGGTACACCATTTGGTCTTGGGAGCAGGTCTTTACCAACTCGAGAATTTGGCGGATTTGAGCGAAGTGCCGGAGGCAGGTGCGTTTCTGGTGGTGGCGCCGATTAAATTAGAAGGCGGGTCGGGCGGGGCGGTAAGGGTGTTCGCGATTTGGCAGTAAGAATTGACAAGGAATAGTTGCAAGGAAGACAGCCAAGTTCGAGACACTAAGGCTTGCCAAGCTGAGGCGCGAAGATCCTGTCTGCCGCAGGCGCTGCGCCCTACGAAGATAAACGTAAACATTTTCGGGTCTTAATGCGTTTTACTGAACGAGTTTGAGCGAGGGTGGCACTATGAAGATGATCGGGGTGAGTTTCCGGGCGACGTTCTTGCTCTTGTGCGCGTGTGCGTCATTGATGGTACCGGCGCGGGGGCAGGAATTTCCCGTCGTGACCAAGACGCTAAAGAATGGGATGAAGGTGCTGGTGCAGACGGACCATAGCATCCCAAACGTAGCGTTATATATTTTTTACCGCATTGGTTCGCGCAACGAAGGGCCCGGGACGACGGGACTGTCGCACTTTTTCGAGCACATGATGTTCAACGGGGCCAAAAAGTATGGCTCGGGCGAACTGGATAAGATTATGGAGGCGAACGGGGGGTCGAATAACGCGTACACCACGCGCGACGTGACCGTTTACCAGGATTGGTTTCCGCGCTCGGCGCTGCCGCTGATTTACGACATCGAAGCGGACCGAATTCAGAACCTCAGCTTTGACCCGCAGAAAATTAAGTCGGAGCGCGAAGTGGTGGCATCGGAGCGGCGGCTGCGCACCGATAACGATAATGGCGGGCTGCTGGACGAGCAATTGTGGGCAACGGCGTTCATCGCACATCCATACCAGTGGCCCGTGGTGGGATGGATGAGCGATATCGAGCATTGGACGATGGAACAATTGAAGCACCACTTTGAGATGGGTTATGCGCCAAATAACGCCACGATGGTGGTGGCCGGCGATGTCTCCCCGGAGGAAATCTTTCAGTTGTGCGAGAAATATATTGAGCCGATTCCAACGCACGCACCTCCGCCTCCAGTGACCACGACCGAACCGGAACAGTTGGGCGAGCGGCGACTGGTGGTGCGGAAGCCGTCGCAACTGCCGCTCGTGTTCGTGGCATACCACATTCCGCAGACGAATAGCTCCGACTTTTACGCGCTGAACGTGCTGCGGACTGTTTTGTTCCAGGGAGAGAGTTCTCGGATGTACCAACGCCTGGTCGATAAGGACGAAATCGCACTGGATGTTTCTTCGTCCGTCGAACCGGCGTTCGACCCCACGATCATTGAGATAGCCGCGCAGCCGAAGCAAGGTGTGGACCCGCAGAAGTGCGAGAAAGCGATGTACGAGGAGATTGAGAGCGCGAAGAATGCGCCCATCAGCGACCGGGAGCTGGAGAAGGCCAAGAACATCCGGCTGGCCGATTTTTACCGGGAGATGCGCACGATCAATGGCAGAGCGAACACCATTGGGACTTATGAGGTTTTCTTCGGCGATTACAAGAAACTGTTCGATGCCGCAAAGAACTATTCGGCAGTGACGAAGGAAGACGTGCAGCGAGTGGCGAAGACCTATTTTGGGGCGAACAACCGCACGGTGGCGACGCTAATTCCGGACAATACCGAAGAAAAGAGCAAGCCATGAAACGCGCGCGTTATGGATTGTACGTGCTGGTTCTAAGCCTGTCCGTGCTGTGTGCGGCTTTCTCGACGGCCGCGCAGACGCTGCACATACCGCCGCACGAAAAGGTGGTCTTGAAGAATGGACTGACGGTGCTGCTGCTGGAGAAGCACGGTGTGCCGCTGGTGAATCTGTACGCGCTGGTGAAAACCGGTTCTGCGGGGGACCCGGCGGGAGAAGCAGGGCTTGCGTCGATTACGTCAGGATTGTTGCGCAAGGGGACCAAGACACGGACGGCGCAACAGTTTGCCGCCGGCTTGGACTACATAGGCGCGGCATTTGAGTCGGAAGCGGGGGCGGATTTTAGCAGCGTCAGCACCGAATTTTTGACGAAAGATTTAACGCGTGGGCTGGAGCTTTTTTCGGATGCGTTGTTGCACCCAATTTTTCCAGAGGCGGAAGTACAGAAATTACTGGCCCAGTCGGTGGATGGCGTGCGCGGAGCGAAGGACGATCCGCAGCAGGTGCTGGGCTTGTATTACGACGGATATTTGTACGGCACGCATCCTTACGGGCGGCCAGCGGGCGGCGATGAGGTGTCACTGCAACGGATCAAGCGCGACGCGATCATCAAGTTTTATGAAGCGAACTACGCGCCGGGGAATACGTTGCTGGCCGTAGCGGGCGAATTCGATGGCGCGGAGATGCGGAAGAAGCTGGAGGAAATACTCGGTAGCTGGCCGGCGCATACGGTTACCCCACCGGCAATCCCTGCAACAGCGCCAGTAAAGGGCAAGCGGTTGCTGCTGGTGGACAAGCCGGATGCCACCCAGACATATTTTGCGTTTGGAAATGTGGGGATTGCGCGCACTGACCCGGATCGGGTGGCGATTCGCGTAGTGAACACCATTTTCGGCGGGCGATTCACTTCGGAGCTGAACGAGGCTTTGCGCGTGGAGTCTGGTTACACGTACGGAGCATCCTCTTTCTTTGATGCGCGAAAGGAGCCGGGGCCATTTGGCGTTTTCAGCTTTACGAAGAATGAGACGACCGCGCCGGCTATTGACCTAGCTGTGCAGGTGCTGCAGAAGTTGCACAAACAGGGAGTTACCGACGAGCAGTTGAAGTCGGCGAAGAGTTACATCAAAGGGCAATTTCCGCCAAACATCGAGACTTCGCGGCAGTTGGCGCAGATTATTGCCAGCCACGAGTTTTATGGGCTGGACGATGACGACATCAACCAGTTGGAGGCGCGGGTGGATGCGGTGACGCCGGCGATCGCGAAGCAAGTGATCGACAAACATTTTCCGTCGGAGAATCTGGTGTTTGTGCTGATTGGGAAAGCATCGGCGATCGGCCCAGCGGTGGAGAAGTACGCAGAGAAGCGGGACAGTCGAGCGATTAGCGAGCCGGGATTCTGGCCGCCTGAAAAGAAGTAACTCGCATTTTGAAGATTAACAACAATATTTCGAGAGAGCCGGTTGGAGGATGAGGATGCGTTTTCGAGCGGCGATGCTGATGAGTGTGTGGTTGGTTGGCGCTTTCGTGAGTCGTGCCGCAACGGGAGCTGCTGCCGCGGATGAAGCGGGTTCGCTGACGCACGCGCCTACGTTGAGCAGAACGCAAATCGTTTTCAGCTATGGAGGATATTTGTGGAGCGTGCCAAGGGAAGGCGGCGAGGCACGGCAACTCACCACGGGCGGGCATGAAGGACTGCCGATATTTTCTCCGGACGGCAACTGGATCGCGTTTACGGGCGAATACGACGGTAATTTCGATGTGTTTGTTGTGCCGGCCGAGGGAGGAGAGCCACGCCGGCTTACATGGCATCCAGGGCCGGACATCGCGGAAGGATGGACGCCGGACGGAAAGAAGGTGTTATTCCGATCGCGCCGCGAAGCGTATGCCGATTTCGACCGCCTGTATACGGTTGGAGTAGAGGGCGGGTGGCCGGAAGCGCTGCCGATGTGGCGTGGAGAGGACGCGTGGTTCTCGCCGGACGGAACGCGGATCGCCTATGTGCCGAATTTGAAGTGGCAGACTTCATGGAAAAGGTACCGCGGCGGGCAGACGACGCCGATCAACATTGTCAGCTTAAGCGATCTCGCGTTAGAAAAAATTCCCCGCGAGAATTCGAACGATTCGCACCCCGTGTGGCTGGGGGACACGGTCTACTTCCTGTCCGACCGCAATGGAGCCGTGACGCTGTTCGCGTATGACACAAAAACGAAAACGGTGAAGCAAGTTCTCGAAAACAAAGGATTGGACCTGAAAACAGTTTCGGCGGGTCCGGACGCGCTGGTGTACGAGCAGTTCGGTGGGATTTATTTATTTGATCCGAAGAACAGCAAGTCAACCAAAGTACAGATTCACATCTCGGGGGACTTGCCGGCAACGCGTGCGCATTTCGAAAAGGTCGGAGAGAAGATTCAGAATGCGGCGATTTCCCCAACCGGCGTGCGAGCAGTTTTCGAAGCGCGCGGCGAAATTCTAAGCGTCCCGGCCGAGAAGGGTGATGTACGGAATCTCACACGCACGACGGCAGTGGCGGAGCGTGATCCGGCCTGGTCGCCGGACGGCAAGTCGATCGCTTTCTTCTCGGATGAGTCTGGCGAATATGCGCTGCACATTGTGGATCAATCGGGATCCGGAACTGTGAAGAAGATCAACCTGGGGAATCCCCCGTCATATTTTTACGGGCCGACGTGGTCACCGGATAGCAAGAAGATCGCGTACACGGATAAGCGGATGAATTTCTGGTACGTGGACGTGGAGAAAGGCGCGGCGGTGAAGGTGGACGCGGATCGCTTTGAAGACCCAAGTGTGACGCTCGGGGTGAATTGGTCGCCGGACAGCAAGTGGCTGACGTATTCGAAATTTCAGGAAAATCATCTGCGGGCCATTTTCGTGTACTCGCTGGAGAGCGGGAAAGTCTCGCAAATCACGGATGGGCTGGGCGACGCGCGCTATCCAGTGTTCGACAAAGGCGGCAAGGAATTAATTTTTGCAGCCAGCACCGACCTGGGGCTTTCGGCCGGGTGGCTGGATCTGTCGAGTTTCCAGCACCCGGTGCTGCGCCACGTTTACGCGGCGGTACTGAAGAAGGGCGAGAAGTCGCCGGTAGAGCCGCAGAGCGACGAAGAGAAAACTGAGGAAAAGAAGGACGCCGCCGACAAAAGCAAAGATGTGGATGAAGGTAAAGGAAAAAAAGACGAGAAGAAGGACGAGAAAAAGGATGAGGCCGTTAAGGTCACCATCGATCTGGACGGGATCGGGCAACGAATCGTGGCGTTGCCGATCAAGCCGGCGAACTATGTCTCTTTGGATTCGGGCAAGGCCGGCACGCTGTTTTTGTCTGAAATCGCGGATGTCCCACGATTTGAACCAAACACGCCGGTGACCGTGACGAAGTTTGACGCAAGCACGAGGAAGACGGAACCGTTTTTGGCTGGGATCAACGGCTTCGCGGTTTCGGCGAATGGGGAAAAAGTGCTGTACCGCCAGGGACCGGGGTGGTTCATTGCGAAAACGGACGCGGCGCCAAAACCCGGCGAAGGCGCGCTGAACGTGGGTGCAATGGAAATATTGGTCGATCCGCGCGTGGAGTGGAATCAGATGTATCACGAGGTTTGGCGGATCGAGCGAGACTTCTTGTACGATCCGAACCATCACGGATTGAATATTCCGGCGGCGGAGAAGAAGTACGCGGCGTATTTGAAGGGCGTGGGTGGGCGAGCGGACCTGAACTATTTGTTCGATGAGATGCTCGGCGAAGTGACCATCGGGCACATGTTCATCGGCGGCGGCGATATTCCGGAGGCACCCAAGGTCAAGGGTGGGTTGTTGGGCGCGGACTACAAAATCGAAAACGGACGGTACCGGTTTGCGCGCGTGTTTAACGGCGAGAACTGGAATCCGGATCTACGAGCGCCGCTCACACAGCCGGGCGTTGAGGTAAAGGCGGGCGAGTATCTGCTCGAGGTGAATGGAGCGGAGGTGCGGCCGCCGGCAGACGTAAGCAAATTCCTGGAAAACACCGCGGACACGCAGGTGCGCATCAAGGTGGGACCAAACCCCGATGGCAAGGATGCGCGCGAGGCCACGGTCGTGCCGGTTGGGACCGAATTTCCGCTGCGAAATCGCGCTTGGGAAGAAGATAACCGCCGCAAAGTGGATCAGCTAAGCGGAGGGAAGGTCGCGTATGTACACGTGCCCGATACAGCCGTAGGCGGATATTTGAACTTCAATCGCTTCTATTTTGCGCAGGTGGGCAAACAGGCCGCGGTGATTGATGAACGATACAATCACGGTGGTCAGATTGCGGACTACATTATCGACGAACTGGAGCGTCCACTGCGGAACTGCGCGATCTCTCGAGAAGGGGAGAAATTCTGTTCGCCGCTCGCGCAGATTTATGGGCCGAAGACAATGATCATCAACGAAATGTCGGGATCCGGCGGCGACGCGCTGCCGTGGATGTTCAAACAGGACAAGATCGGCCCGCTGGTGGGCGCGCGGACTTGGGGCGGCTTGGTTGGAATCTATGGATACCCGCCGCTGATGGATGGTGGATTCATCACCGCGCCGCGCGTTGCGATTTATGGTTTGCACGGAGACTGGGAAGTGGAGAATCGCGGGATCGCGCCGGATATTGAAGTGGAGAATGATCCGGCGTCGGTTGCCGCAGGACACGACGCGCAACTGGAAAAAGCCGTGCAGGTTACGCTGGAGGCGCTGAAGAAGAGTCCAGTCGTAATTCCGGACCATCCGGCTTACCCGAATTACCACAAGAAGTGAGTCGTACTTGCGAGCGGCGTACCGCCTCGCAACAGATCGAGTGCACGATGTAAGATTCTTACGTCGTGCGGACAAGGGGCGCAGCGTGCTGCGCCCCTACGATTTTGGTGATGCGCTATGCCGGAGTTGCCTGAAGTCGAGACGGTTGCGCGCGGACTGCAGAAGTCTATTGCGGGACGGCGGATTGTGTCGGTGAGGCTGGGGAAAACGGACTTCATTGACGATCCGGCCGCGCTGGAGCTACACCTTCCTGGAAGACAGATTGAAAAAGTGGAGCGGTATGGAAAATTCATGCTGCTGCGGCTATCCCCGGGTTTGAATTCTGGCGATTCAGAAAATGGAGATGGCGCTTCCCTGCTCGTGCACCTGGGAATGACGGGGCAGCTTGCGCCGTCTGCCGCGGCGCTGCCCTCCGCGAAGCATACGCACGTGTGGTTTGAGCTCGACGATGGGCGGGAACTTCGCTACACGGACCCGCGCCGCTTTGGGCGCATGGCGTATCTTACGGGCGCTCATCTCGCGGAGGAATTGACGGCATTTGGAGCTGATCCGCTGTTGGTTAGCGCCGAGGAGTTTGCCTCGCGTGTCCGTTCGCGGAATGCGCAGATTAAGGCGCTGCTGCTAGATCAGAGCGTGTTGCGGGGTGTCGGCAACATTTATGCCGACGAAAGCTTGTGGCGCGCAAAGATTCATCCGATGCGCCGGGGAACGGAACTGAGCAAAAAGCAGACGCAGATGCTGCGACGCGTGCTGCAGGATGTTTTGCGGAAGGCGATTTTGGCGCGCGGGTCGTCGATTTCCGATTTTCTTGACGCGGACGGCGAGCCGGGAGAATATCAGCGGCACCATCGGGCGTACGGACGCGAGGGCAAGCGGTGTTACCGGTGTGGTGCGACGATCCGGCGAGCAATCGTTGCAGGCCGCAGCAGCTATTTCTGCCCGACATGCCAACCCGCACCGCGTACTCGAAAAAAGGGCAAGCGGCGCAGGCAAGCACGAAACGGCTGAGCGGGTAGCGCGCGTCTAAGGAAACGATTGGTGGCGCCGGCAGCTTACGGCGCGGTGGTGGAATCAGTAGGAAAATCCAAATTGCTTTGAGGTAGACGAATGAGCTTGCGTCGATGCAGCGTGTTTGTGTGCGGCGTGGTGTTGGCGTTGATGGCGGTGCGCGGTGGGCTGGCAAATCCGCCTGCGGATGAGAAGAGCCCTTTCGCCGCGGCGGATGCGCAGATTCTCAGCGAGATTCGCGAGCACAGCGAGGCGGCGGCGAACCTCGAGTATCTCTCGGACAGCATTGGCGCGCGGCTGACCGGATCGCCGCAGCTCAAGCAGGCGAACGACTGGACGCGCGATATGTTCGCGAAGTACGGCGCGGTGAACGCTCATCTCGAAGGCTGGACCATGGAGCATTCGTGGACGCGCGGCAAGGCCAGCGCGCGGATTGTGAGTCCGACGGAGCATCCGCTGACGATTGCAGCGGCGGGATGGTCGCCGAGCACGCCGGGAGCGATCACGGGACCGGTCGTGTACTTTGACGCGAAAGAGAAAAAGGATTTCGCTAAATTTCAGGGCAAGCTGAAGGGCGCGATTGTGATTTATCAGGAGCCGGAGAGCCTTTCGCCGCCGAAACCGAATGATCCGAACGCACAGGTGAGCCGGCCGATGCAGCAGCCTCCCGCGCGAATTGGAGAAGCGCCGCTGGAAGATCCATACGCCGCTTTTCTGAAGGCCGCCAAGGAGCGAACGGAATTTTGGAAGCAGGAAGGCGTAGCGGCGGTGCTGCGGGATTCAAACAAACCGCATGGGCTCCTGAATATGACGGGTGTGAGCCTGGAACGCTTCGACATTGGACCGATTCCAACCGCGTTTATTACAGGAGAAGGCTATCGCACGATCTTCCGGATGTTGCAGCGGCATCTGCCCGTGCAGGTTGAGATGGAGATGACGAACGCAATCGGCGACAAGCCTATGACGGTGTACAACACGGTCGCGGAGATTCGCGGATCGGAAAAGCCGGAAGAGGTAGTGATTATCGGTGGACATCTGGATTCGTGGGACTTGGGAACTGGGTCGACCGACAACGGTACGGGCTCGACGGCCGTGCTGGAAGCGGCGCGTGCTTTGGCAAAGCTCAATTTGAAGCCGAAGCGGACGATTCGGTTTGTGCTGTTCTCGGGCGAGGAAGAGGGGCTGTACGGGTCGCAGGAATATGTGAAGGCGCATACAAAAGATTTGGAGAATATATCGGCGGTATTGGTTCACGACACGGGGACGGGACGCGTACTGACGCTGGGGCTGCACGACAATTATCAGGATCGCGAACTGGTGGATCAGGTGCTGGCGCCGCTCGGAGAATTGAAATTGCTCGAGCCGCGGATGGCGCGCTCGTTCGGGACGGACCATCTCTCCTTCGATGAGGTGGGCGTGCCGGGATTTTTCTGCATTCAGGACCGCGCGGAGTACAACCTGACGCACCACAGCCAGTCGGACACGTTCGACAAAGTGTGGAAGGACGATTTGAACCAGGGCGCCGAAGTGCTCGCCACGTGGGCCTACAACACCGCGGAACTCCCGGCGATCCTGCCGCGGAGGCCGCTGCCATACAATCCTGCGAAAGATCCCAGTAAAAAAGAGGAAGCGCCGAAGGCTGATCCGATTTCGGAAACGGACACGAAAATCCTGGAGCAGATAAAAACCGATGCGCCGGTATTGAAGGCGGACCTGACGTATTTGACAGAGCACATCGGCCCGCGACTCACCGGTTCGACAAAACTGGATGAGGCGAGCCACTGGACCGCGGAACAATTCAAGGTGGCCGGACTCTCGAACGTGCACCTCGAGGATTGGACGATCGCGAATAACTGGACGCGAGGCCCCGCGACGGGACACCTGATCGCGCCCACGGAACAAGTTCTGACGTTGGCGACAGCGGGATGGTCGCCGAGCACCAACGGTTCGGTGCGCGGACCGGTCGTTGGCGTTACGGTGGAAAAGACGGAGGACCTGGAGCAATACAAAGGAAAACTGAAAGGGGCCATTGTCTTGTTCGGTTCGCCGCGCAAGATGGAAGCGCCCGAATTTCCGCTGGCGACTCCCTGGGCCAAAGGCACGATTCCGTTGGCTCATCCGGTGAATGAAAAGCCGATCGACCCCGTGGCGTACCGGCAAGCAAGGCTCGCGGCGATGAAACTGTTTGCCGAGGAGAAAGTCAGTGCCGTGCTAATCGCTTCGGAAAAAGAATTTGGGCTGCTGAACATGTCGGTGCTGTCGCGGGATTATCAAGCCGCGCTCGTTCCGGCGGCGTATGCCGTGCGCGAGAATTATGAGTTGCTGTGGCACTTGCAGGAGCAAGGTCCGGCGGAGGCGGAAGTAAATATCCAGGGAACGCTCGGCGGCAAGCCGGTGCAGGTGTACAACACCGTGGCGGAAATTCGCGGGTCGGAGAAGCCCGACGAATTCGTGATCATCGGCGCCCACCTGGATTCGTGGGATTTGGGCACGGGCGCGACGGACAATGGGACGGGTTCGATGGCGGTACTCGCCGCTGCGCGGGCTCTGCAGAAGGTTGGCGTGAAGCCGAAGCGCACCATTCGGTTTGTGTTGTTCACCGGCGAAGAGCAGGGATTAAACGGCTCGCGAGCATATGTAAAAGCGCACAAGGACGAATTGCCGAAAATTTCCGGAGTGTTGGTACATGACTCCGGCACGGGGAAAGTGCTGACGATCGGATTGATGCACAACTACGGCGTGCGCGAAACGATGGATCACGCCCTGTATCAGCTCGCCAAGGCGAAGGAGATCGGATTGGCGGAGCCGAGCCTGCGCAGCGAAGGCGGATCGGACCACGTGCCGTTCGACGAGGCAGGCGTGCCGGGATTCTGGTGCGTGCAAGATATCGCCGACTACGACAAAATGCACCACTCGCAAGCCGACAGGCTGGAGCATGTGCGATGGGACGACTTGACTGAGGGCGCGCAGGTGCTGGCAGTATTCGCGTACAACGTGGCGCAGTTGTCGGAATTGCTGCCTCGAAAACCCGTGAAAGAGCGGAAAACCGAACAGTAGGTCCGACTCAGGAAAATTGCGCTTGATAGTGCGTCTTGAAAATTGACCGATTTGAACGAACTCTATGCGAGCCGTAGTTCAAAGGGTGAGCCACGCTAAAGTGACGGTGGAAGGGCGCGTCACAGGGGAGATTGGCGCGGGCTTGATGGTCTTGCTGGCCGTCGGGCGTGAGGACTCTCCTGCGGTGGCAGCATCACTGGCGGAAAAGGTCGCGAACCTACGCATCTTCGAGGACGAACAAGGGAAAATGAATCGTTCGCTGCTCGATGTTAAGGGTGCGGCGCTGGTGGTTTCGCAATTCACGCTTTATGGCGATGCGCGCGGGCAGCGGCGCCCGAGCTTTATTTCCGCAGCGCCGCCGGAGCAAGCGGCCGCACTCTACGAAGAATTCAATAAGGCGCTGCGCGGGCTTGGCGTTAGCGTAGCGACGGGAATTTTTCAGGCAATGATGTCAGTGGAGCTAGTCAATGAAGGCCCAGTCACGATTCTGCTCGATTCGGATAAGCAATTTTAGAAGCGGCGCTGCATGACGGATCGCGCGAGCATAAAAATTCGCAAAGCCAGGCGCGGGGATGCCGCGCGCATCGCGCAACTCTCCGGCGAGCTAGGCTATCCAGCTTCGGCGGAACAGATCGCCACGAGATTGCGGCAGCTTACGCCCGCGAGCAAACACGCGGTGTTCGTGGCTGAGAGCGCGGACGCCGGCGTGATTGGGTGGGTGCATGTCAGCGTGTCACACTTATTGGAAAGTGATACTCGAGCGGAAGTAAACGGGCTGATCGTGGCCGAGGGGCAACGGAGCGAGGGCGCCGGAGCGAAGCTGCTGCAGGCTGCCGAAGAATGGGCGCGAAGGCGTGGTTGCAAGGGAATGAATGTGCGGTCGAACGTAATTCGCGAGCGGGCGCACAAGTTCTACGAAGTTCACGGATACGAGCACTACAAGTCACAGAAGGCGTTTCGCAAACCGCTCTAGCTCGACCAACCCCCCACAACAGCATATGACGAGGGGCGGTCCAACTCTGGCGCGCATCTAAAGCGAGCGGGCCTCAAGCTTGATCTCAAACACCTTCGACCAGTTCTTGCCGGTAACTAATAACCTGTCCCCAATCTTGTCATACGCGATTCCATTTAATACGGCTTCATCCGAGTGTTGCTCCTTCGAGACGATTGAAGTGAGATCAATCCACGCGAGCACCTGCCCGGAACGCGCGTCGATGCGGGCGATTCGCGCGGAGTGCCAGATATTGGCGAAGATTTCGCCCTTGATGTACTCCAGTTCGTTCAAATTCACGACTCCCTCGCCTCCCGCATACACTTCCATCGTGCGCGTCACGCTGAACGAAACTGGATCGATGTACCGGATCTTGTTCGTGCCGTCACTCATAATCAGTGACTTATCATCGTGCGTAAGGCCCCATCCTTCGCTGTAATAAGGAAATTCCCCGATCTGCCGGAAGCTATGAAGGTCGTACACAAAACCCTTTTTCGAGAGCCACGTTAGCTGGTAGATCTTTCCGTGCAAAATTGTCAGTCCCTCGCCGAAGTATTGCGGGGGAAGGCTGACTTTCTGGAGGACTGCCCCGGTCTGCAGCGCGACCTTACGCAGAGTCGATTGACCTGCGATCCCGGTGCTTTCGTATAGGTATCCGCCGTAATACTCCAGTCCTTGCGTGAAGGCGTGCGGGTCATGCGGATACGCCCTGACCAACTTCACGCTCAAAACCGGAATTTGCGCGGCTCTCCCAGAAATTCCAACCGACGGAATGACTCGCGTCATATCTATCTCTTGCATGTCGGCGCAACCCCCTGCAACCAACGCCAGCACGGCGAACAGCCGGAATTCTCGAAAGTGGGGGAGCAAACGATGCCGTCTCATTCGCCGGACCACAATACAGGAAAATCCACGCGGTGATTACTTGGAACGCCGGCTGGCGAGAAGCGCCTAACTGTATCGCAGTACGATATACTAGGAGTATGGCGACGGAGATTACCACCGACGAGTACCGGGCTTTGGCCGAGTTGCGCTACCGGATCCGCCATTTCCTGCATGAGGGGGATGCGGTGGCGCAGGCGGCAGGGCTGGAGCCTCAGCAGTATCTTCTGTTGCTTACGATTCGAGGACTGCCAGCCGGCGAAGAAGCTACGATCCGGACGCTGGCGGAGCGCCTGGCCTTAAAGCATCACAGCGCCGTGGAATTGATTGACCGGCTGGAGACGCACGGCTATGTGCGACGGTCGCGTGGGCGCGATGACCGGCGGCGCGTGCTGGTTTCGCTCCTGCCTCGAGGGGAGCGCCTGCTGGAACAGGTAGCGCGACACCGAATTGGCGAATTGCGAGCGAATGGCCATGCGTTGGTTCGCGCGATCGATCAGTTGCTGGAAAAGGCACCGCAACCAACTCCCAGGAAGGCGCGGTCCGGTAAATCCGGCAAGTAAACGCTCTACGGGGAAGCGTGGCGCAAAACAAGAGGCACACTAATCACGGGCGCGCACCGCTATCCGTAACTCAGCACAAGGAAATTCCAATCTTTCTGTCGAACAGCTGCCGCGCGTGCGTCTTTGATTGGCGGCAAACATCCAAACGGCAGCAGGTAAATAAAGAGAGCTGATGACTTCAGGAGCTAAGGAGCAAACGAACCCAGGGCGTTGGTGGACGCCGTCGCAGCGATGGGCAGCCGTTGTGAAGCAGCGAGAGGAACAGGTGTTTTTGGTCGTGACCCTGTTAATCGGCGCGCTCGTCGGTCTGGCCGTTGTGGCCTTTATCGTTTTGACCGAACGATTTGGAGCGCGGATTGACGCGGCTGTGGCTCCGGCTTGGAGACGGCTGTTCGTTCCCATAGTCGGCTCGCTGTCCATGGGCTTTCTGCTGTACAAGTATTTTCCGGATGCGCGCGGCAGCGGTGTGCCGCAGACGAAGGCCGCTTTGTTTGCGCGCGGCGGAGTTATTTCCCTTCGCACGGTCTTCGGAAAGTTTTTCTGCACGTCGGCGACGCTTGCCAGCGGCATCCCACTTGGCCGCGAAGGCCCTTCCGTGCAGGTCGGCGCGGGCATTGCCTCGCTACTTGGACGCTGGCTTGGGCTCAGCCCGGAAAAGATCAAGGCGCTAATTCCCGTGGGTGCGGCGGCAGCAGTTGCGGCGGCCTTCAACACGCCCCTCGCGGCCGTATTGTTTGCGTTGGAAGAAGTTGTCGGAGACCTGCACGCTCCGGTGCTGGGCTCCGTCGTGCTGGCGTCCGCGACTTCCTGGGCCATGCTGCGATTGCTTTTGGGGAACGATCCGCTGTTCAAGGTCCCGCAGTATCAGCTGGTTAGTCCTGCGGAGTTCCTTATCTATGGAGTTCTCGGATTGCTCGGCGGATTGCTGTCCGTCGCGTTTACGAAGTCGCTGCTGAAGCTGCGTGAACGCTTTCTGTGCTTACCGAAAAAGACGATGTGGTTTCAGCCGGCAATTGGCGGAGTAGCCGTGGGCGTCATGGGCTGGTTCGTGCCGCAAATCCTGGGAGTAGGTTACAGCTACGTCGGGCAAGTGCTGAACGGCGGAATGGCCATCCGATTAATGGTGTTGCTTTTGGTGCTGAAGCTGTTTGCGGTTGTGATCAGCTATGCATCCGGGAACGCGGGCGGCATCTTCGGCCCGGCGTTGTTTCTGGGAGCGATGCTCGGAGGAACCATCGGAGGCGTGGCCCACAGCTATTTTCCGGGGCACGTTGCCAACGCAGGCGCGTATGCGCTTGTCGGCATGGGCGCTGCTTTCGCCGGGATTGTGCGAGCGCCGATGACCTCGGTGGTCATGATTTTTGAAACCACCCGAGACTATGCCGTAATCGTTCCGCTCATGATTTCCAACCTGGTCAGCTTCTTCATTTCGTCGCGCTTGCAGCCGCAGCCGATCTATGAAGTTCTTGCGCATCAGGACGGCATTCACTTGCCAACCGCGGAATCGCGCATCAGCTCCGGGCAGCGGCGCGTGTTTCAAGCCATGCGCCCAGCCGCGGAAATACTAAAGGTGGAAATGACGATGGCAGAGGCCTTTGAAAAAGCGCGCGCTAGTGCCCTGCACGCTTTACCGGTAAGCAACGAAAAAGGTGTAGTGGGCATGGTGACACTCGCGGCGTTGGAAAAGGCTGTCGCCGAGGGAATTTCGAGCGCAACGCTGACGGATTTGATCGCAGACCAGGAGTTTCCGCACTTGCACGCGGACCAGTCTTTGACCGTGGCGTTGGAACGAATGGCGGCGGCCGGCTTGGACGCACTACCGGTAGTCAGCCGCGCTAACGTACATAAGCTGGAAGGAATTGTGGCTGTGCAAGATGTGCTGAAGCTTTACGGATTCGCCTCGCAAATCGAGCAGCATGGTCCTTCAGGCGTTTGAAGGCGTGCGCCACTGGCGGGCACACGGTTAGCCGGGGCGTCGTGGCTCGCAACGGATCTGGCGTTGTCGCTCAATTGATATCGAGGTACCCCCCCTCCCTTTTTGCATAAGTGTTCATTCTAAAGGGAGTTAAAGTCATTTGTTTTGATACACTTTTGCAAGTGTTGATTCTAAAGGACTAGCAAGGCGCGGACTTAGGTAAGTTCCACTGTGGAAAGCGCGCTCGACGTGGTCACTCTATGGATGTCACTTCTGACAAGAAAAAGAGGGAGAAGGCTTCCGCGCTCGAGGCGCAGATTCTTACGAGGTGATGGTAACCGAGTGTATGTCAATAGTAATTTTAGATGGATTCTGAAACAAGATGCCGAC
>Ga0210410_10001646_pt1 | contig 20787 bp, 14 predicted proteins | sample IncBWC4MmetaG_FD_161058 | JGI IMG/M metagenome (GOLD analysis project Ga0210410, IMG submission 161058) | Forest soil microbial communities from Barre Woods Harvard Forest LTER site, Petersham, Massachusetts, United States - Inc-BW-C-4-M | ecosystem: Environmental > Terrestrial > Soil >... | reverse complement strand
ACGCCGGCAATTCCCGGGCGACCTGGCGTGTCGAGCTGGTTGCAATCTCCGATGCGCAGCAGCGGCGTGAGTCCGTGGCGGAAGATGGTTCGCTGGCTGCAGGAGCCGGCACGGCGCTGAATCACAGTTGAAAAGAAAAGCCCTGCGTAACCTGAGTCACGCAGGGCGTAAAAATGGAAAGCGCAGAGAAGTTTTTCTTAGATTAGCGCCTGGGCTTGATTTCCAGCGGGTCTACCAGCTTAAACGTGATGGGAGTTTCCGCCGGAAGTGTGATGTCGCGATTGCCGGTCAGTCCGGCGCCGCCCGTGCCTGCAGCCGCGCCAATCAATCCACCGATCAAGGCACCTTTGCCGCCCCCAGCGACTCCGCCAATTAGCGCGCCGCCACCAGCGCCGCCGCCGACCATGGCCGCAGTGCGCTTACCTTTGCCCTTGCTGGTTTCGTTGGGTGCGGTGGTGTGCACGTCGTAATTCGCGCCATTGATTTCGATGCTCGTAAGCGTCAGCTCAAGCTGTGCACCGCCTTTGAAGCGGCCTGCAGGTTTGGCGTCTTTAACGATGCCGGTCGCGCGTGCGCCCTTCGGGATGGCAAGCCTGCCGTCTACTTCAACAGGTTCGCGCACTGAGGCAGAGAATTGTTGACCTGGAGAGCTGATTTTCGAGCCGACCGATTCGTCGAGCACGACGGAGATCACTGTCTCGGCAGGAACAACGATCGGCCTCGGGCGGGGAGGAGCTTCCCGCACCGCAGGTTTGCTCGAACTTGCGCCGGAATCAGGCGAAGAGGAGTTGGCATCTGTTGCCGCGGCTTGCTGCTGGTCCGCGCTTTTCTGGCATCCCGCCAACGCAAGCAGCAGACAGAGCGCGGGCAGAGACGCGGTGGCAAAACGACGATTCATGAACTACCTCCAGTGGGAGTGGGCTGATTAACGATACTACGAACGGAAGAGATGTCAATTTTGGGGTTAGGGTTGGTGGTCGCAAGGAACAACTTTATTGCAGGCGAATTTTATTGCAGCACCCACTGGCCCGATTTTTCGGTGAAGCGGAAAGCATAGCGGGGATAGGGAGTGTCGGTGGCATCGGAGCGAACGACATGGGCGCGGCCGACAAATTGTTCGGTGCCACCATGGAGGAAGACGTCAACGACGGAGCCGGGCTTCAGGGTTACGGTGCAGCCGCAGAGGAAGGCACTCAGGCTGACGTTCTCCGTGTGAGTGCGCTCGTCGAATGATTTGCCGTGGGCATCGATTCCGCGCAGGGTAAGGGGCGTGCGTAAACGGACACGAACTTCGCCGCGCCGTTCCGGACGTTTGGCGCTGAGGACTTCCGACAGGCGAGCGCGTAAAGCCTCGAAATCGATGGGCTTTTCGAAATAAGCCGTGGCCCCGAGCTCTTTGCAAAGGGACTTGGTAGTGGAGCCGGCTTCACCACTGACAATGAACACAGGGGTCAGTTGCGTCGAGGTGAGTCCGGTAAAAGTGCGGCACAGCTCAAAGCCGGAGAAGCGGGGCATTCTGAGATCCAGCAGAATGGCAGAAGGCTTGTTTTGCATGGCCAAGGCCAAACCTTGTTCCGGGTCGCCTGTGTCAATGACCTCATACGAGTCAGAGAGATTGAGTCGCAAGAGCCGGCGCATAGCCTCTTCGTCATCGATGACCAGCAACTTTTGCATCGCGTCAAGCCTCCTATGATATCGGGCCTTTGTCTGTTCCAGCAAAGACCGGGGGAGAAGTGGAGGCCGGCTGTTTTTTCTCGGCGGCGTCGGGCTTAGCATCCAAAAGCTCACGCACCCTCCGCGTGAGGGTCTCCTCAGTGAACGGCTTGTGGAGCAACTGCGTCCCCGGTTCGAGTACGCCGTGGCCGGCGATGAAGCTATCGGTGTAGCCAGACATATAAAGCACTTTCATGGAAGGTTGAGTGGGGGCCAGGCGTTCGCCGAGGACACGGCCATTCATTCCGGGCATGACGACATCGGTGAGCAGGAGGTGAATGGGGCCGAAGTGCTGCCGCGCGATTTGCAGCGCTTGCTGTCCATCGGGGGCACTGAGAATGCGGTAGCCGCTCTCCTTAAGGAACATCTCGGCAAGCTTGCGCAAGGGGTCGGCATCTTCCACAAGCAAGATAGTTTCTGTCCCTCGGGTGTTCACGGGTGCAGCTATGAAGGGCACGGTGGCCTCGGTGACTGGTTGTTCGAGCCGAGGCAGATAAACTGAGAAGGATGCGCCTTTCCCTTTTTCCGAATCTACGGCGATGTATCCTCCGCTTTGCTTGACAATGCCGTAAACGGTAGCCAAACCAAGGCCGGTGCCCTTATCTCGGTCCTTGGTGGTAAAAAAGGGCTCGAATATCTGGGATTGAATTTCGGGGTCGATGCCTATGCCGGTATCGGTAACGCGAAGCATTGCGTAGGAACCGGGGCGCGAGCCTGGATGGCTGTAAGTATAGGCAGCGTCGAGTTCCACATTGGCAGTCTGGATCAGGAGTTTGCCACCGTCCGGCATGGCATCTCGCGAGTTGACAGCCAAATTTAAGATGACCTGTTCAATTTGGCCCGGGTCGGCTTTTACCTGCGAAAGGCAAGTGTCGAGCTCCATTTTTAGCGCGATGTCCTCGCCAATAAGACGCGGCAACATCTTTTCCATATCGGTGACTAAAGTGTTGAGATTCAAGACGACAGGCTCAAGGACTTGTTGACGGCTGAATGCCAAAAGTTGGCGCGTCAACGACACAGCGCGTTGGCCGGCTTTTTCGATTTCCTCGGCGTGTTCAAAGGAAGCGTGCTCGGGCCCGAGACTGCGCTTCAATACCTGGCTGTAGCCGATAATCACGCCCAGCAAATTGTTGAAATCGTGGGCAATTCCTCCAGACAGGCGCCCGACCGCTTCCATTTTCTGCGCCATGCGGAGCTGCCGTTCCAAGGTGCGCCGCTCGGTGACGTCCTCGGCAAAAACCTCGACATAAGCGACGGTGCCGGTTTCATCCTTTATCGAACAACCGCTGCATCGTACGGTGAGAAGAGCGCCATCTTTGCGCTTCCACTCGACTTCAATGTCTTTGAAACTTTCCTGATGCAAAAGCGTTTCATTGAGGTTCTGATGTTCAGCGGGATAACGATAGACGCTAGTGGCGAGATTTGTTTGCAGAAGCTCCTCTTGCGAAGAGTAGCCAAGCATTTTTTCGAGCGCGGAGTTGACGAGAACCAATTCACCGGACAAGCTGGCCCGATAAATACCGTAAGGAGCGTCTTCGACCACAGAGCGGAAGCCGGCTTCCGACTGCCGCAAGGCTTCGGCCGCGCGCCCTCGTTCGGTTACGTCACGATTGACGATGACCAGATTTTCTGGTTCGCCCTTAGAGTTTCGGATGACGCTGGCGGTGGACTCCAGCACCCGCCATGTCCCATCTTTATGGCGTATGCGGTATTCGAGGGGTTTGCCCACTCCAGTGCGGCGCGCCTCTTCCGCCGCTTGCTCGACCTTCTCCCGGTCTTCCGGGTGTATCTGCTCGAAAGATGATGATTTCTGCAGCTCCTCCAAAGAGTAGCCGAGAACTTTTTCGTAAGAAAAACTGTTAAAGACACGGCGGCCTTCCATGTCGACAACGGCAATCATGTCCGCGGCATTTTCGGAGATGAGGCGGAAAAGCTGCTGTCCCCGGATCAGCCTCCGGCGCATTCGATGAATCAGCAGCTGTTGATACAAGGTATAGATGTCGAAGATCAGGACAAGGCCGATTAGTCCGCGCACCGTTTGCGGAAATTCAGAGAGCGCATCGCCTTCGCGGAACAAGAACGACGCGAGCGCGAAGGTCAAGAGCAAGGTAACAACGACGGCGGCGGTCCACAAAAACCATTCGCGCCTCTCGATGCGGCCGATACTTGTTCCAATTGTCTCGTGGGTCATGCTAACCCTTGCCCGGAAGTGCGAGGTGTTTTCGCTTGGTGAGCCGGGTAAGTAGGAGGGCGAGCTGCAGACAGACGCGAATCATTTCCACAGAGAAGCTTTTGAACCGATGCCTTTTGCGAGTCTTCTCGGATCGCTCTCCAAGCGTCTTCGCCGACAGCGAGGAAAGCCTCCGCGATCTGTGGATCAAACAGTTCTCCACGCCCCACCTCGATTACGCTCCGCGCTGTTTTCAGGGGAAGTGCGGTGCGGTACGGGCGATCGGAGGTCATGGCATCGAAACTATCCGCAACGGCGAAGATGCGTCCGCCAATGGGAATGCTTTCGCCTCGTGTGCCGCGCGGGTATCCGCTCCCGTTGTAGCGCTCGTGGTGAGCAAGGATGATTTCAGCGGCATCGATGAGAAAAGGAATGGATTTAACCAAGTCGAATCCAATCTCGACATGACCCTCCATTACGTGGCGTTCTTCGGCCGTCAGTGCCCCGGGTTTAAGGAGGATACTGTCGGGGATGGCCAGTTTTCCAATGTCGTGCAACCATGCTCCCATTGCCAAGTTTTTCAATTGATCGTGTAGGCCGCCAATTTCTTGAGCTATTTTGAGAGAGTAGAGAAGGACCCGCCTGGAGTGCCCCGCGGTTGGGCCGTCGCGCAAATCAATGGCGCTCCCTAGCGCTTCGAGGGTCGCGGAATGACTATGTTCAAGGTCCGCGAGGGCGGCCTGCACCTCGCGCGTGCGCAAGGAAACCATTTCCTCGAGATGCAGGCGGTAATTTTCCAGCTCGCGTTCTAGTAGTTTCCGCTGCTGCGCGCGGTGGAGGCTGACTAAGACAACGTCGATATCGAACGGTTTAAGGAGGTAGTCGTCGGCACCATCCTTCATGGCTTGCACTCCCACACGAACGTCATCCACTCCGGTAGCCATCAAGAACGGAAGATTGGGAAAGCGCTTTCGGACTTGGTGCAACAGGTCGAATCCGGAATCAGCGCCCATCCGCAGGTCAGAAATGACAGCTTCAAAAACGATCTTGTCTAACAGGATCAGGGCTTCCTTGGGATTTGCCGCGACCCTGGAAGACATGCCCACCTGTGACAGCAGCGTGGCCAGCACTTTGCGAACGGAGGGGTCGTCGTCCACGATCAACACTTGAGCGGCGGCCGAATCGGTCGAGCCCTGTTGGACGCAGGGTGTGAGCAAGAGCATGGAACCTTGAATGCAATACAAAGGCCAGCGTTCGGGGCGTGGTGCAGGGAAGAGGGTGTAGTTTCAGCTAGTTAGGGAGCTAGTGGTAATGAGCGGTGGGTAAGAAATTGCGATGCGTTCCAAACGAGCACAGTGTAGGCGCGGGAGTATCGTAGTGGAACAGCGGCAAAATGCGCGCGTCCACCTTGACGCTTGCGCCACCATTCGCAGAAGCAACCTTGACACCGACGTAAACGGCGGCCAGACTGCGTTTACCCCCTTCCAAATTTTGCTATCCGAGTGTGCCGATGCGCATCCTTGTCGCTGAAGATGACGCACCGCTCGCTGACTCTCTGCGTCAGCGGCTGGTGCAAGAGCAGTTTGCCGTGCAGCTTGCGGTCGATGGAACCGAGGCGCAACGCTTGGCCGCAAACCAAGCGTTTGATCTGGTGATACTGGATTTGAATTTGTCAGGGCCTGCCGGGCTCGACGTATTGCGAGGCATCCGTTCTCGAAAACCGGATTTGCCCGTGATGGTGGTTACGGGCTCTTCGATAGTCGAAGAGCGGGTACGCGGCCTGGACGCGGGCGCGGATGACTATGTTGCGAAGCCGTTCGCGTTCGCGGAGCTAGCTGCGCGGATCCGGGCGGTATTGCGACGTGGAAACCGGCCGGCCAACGCGGTGCTGACGGTAGCGGACCTAGCGCTGGATCGCGTGGATCACACCGTGAAACGCAATGGGCGGAATATCGACCTGAGCCCTAAGGAATTTGCGCTCCTCGAATTCCTAATGAAACACGAAGGGCAGCCCGTGACGCGGACGGCTATCGTTGAGCAAGTATGGAAGCTAAGTTTCGATACGATGACAAACGTCGTGGATGTGTACATTAATTATTTGCGGCGCAAAGTGGATACCGGCTACGACCATGCGCTGATTCGGACGGTGCGAGGTGTCGGCTATCAAATCGGCGGCAATGGCGCCGGGGCCAGGCCAGCGTTACACGGTTGATTTATTAGATAGTGCGCGGTCGATAGAAAAGCGCCTGCGCCACGGATCATGATTGGGATCGCCAGGGCCAGAGTGAGCAGGTGATATTCAAATCTCTCACCCTTCTGATTGCCAAACCAATTCTTCGTCCGCGATGCAAGACCAAATGGCGCCGGGAGCGTCCAGTGGTTTCCCATTTGGCGCGGCGCGTCGATCTGAAGAAAAAGCCATCAGCGTTGGAGTCGTGTGCGGGGCTGTCGTATCATTTCCTCTTGCTCGGAGCATAGGGATCCAATCTTTGGGGGAGCCCGAGCGCGATTCCATGGCCGTTCGCCGCAGCCTCATTCTGACCATTGGTGTCGTCGCGGCGATTTTTCTGGCCGGGTTTCTTTTTGTGGTACCCGCTCTCCTCAACGTGGATCGCTACCGTTCGCAGGTGATTGCTTACCTCCAGCAGAAAACCGGAAAGCAAATCGAGATCGGGCGGCTCGGCCTCTCCTTCGTTCCTCTTTCGATTCACGTTGATGGATTCGGCGCGAAAAATCCCTCCCTGTTTCCGCCGGGTTATATCGTCCAGATCGCGCAGGTTGATGCCAGCCTGGATGCGGCCGCGCTCGTGCACCGCCAAGTGGTGATCACCTCGTTAGTTTTGGACAAGCCGGTTATTCATCTGATTTCGGATCCCGACGGTCCATGGAACTTCGAAAACCCTCAAATTAAAGCTTCGGGGGCGGGTTTTCCGCTCGGAGCAATTGCCAGCGTACAAATCAAGAGTGGTCAAGTGACTGCGTCGAGCCTTTTGGCGTCCGATGCTCCGGGGCCCACATTATTCGAGGCCGACGACATCACGGGTGAACTGGCGCGTGTAGATATCGAGGCAATTCTCAATCCTTCTTCTTCGTCCGTCGATGGCCAGGGCAGCTTGAAGGCCGGTCGGCTGCGCTTCGGGGCGGTTCACGCGACAAATGTCAATGCCAAGCTCCGTCTGGAGGCCAGGCAGGTCATTTTCAACAATATCAGCGCGGAGATGTACGGCGGGAGTATGAATGGGGAATTGGTGTTCAAGCTGTCAGGCAAATCCCCGAGCTTCGCGACGGAAGCGCAAGTACACGGGTTTGACATGGCTCACCTAATGGCTGCATTTGGGAATGCACGCGGCACGATAACCGGAAAAATGGCGGGTGACCTGACGCTTATCGGAGAAATCGAGCATTCTTCGCACCCGCTCTCGGGCGTCCGGGGAGTTGGACATGTAATGGTGCGCAACGGTGAAGTGCCTAGCCTCGAGCTGAACGCGAACTTGATGAAGCTGATGCACTTCAATGATTTGGGCCCTGCGAAAAACGATCCTTCCTCATTCAATCTAATCTCCACCGATCTGCAGCTGGCCAACCTGCGGATTGTTAGCACGAAGATTGATATAGATGGCTATGGAGTCGATATCGATGGGTCGGGCAGTGTGAGCGTTTCCGGCTCCAACGACCTCGACTATAGCGGGGTCGCTCAAATCACGACTAAGCAAGGATTCTTGACCAATACCTTCGCGCGTATGTCCGGAGCCACGCTGGTAGACGGCAAGCTGACCTTTCCCTTCCGCATCGGCGGGACGATCGAAAACCCGACATTTTCCAAAGTAGGACATCCTGGAGACTCCCGATAGAGGGGCATGCATCACGTAGCTGGAAATTAGGCACTGGGATGTTCCATAAAGCCGCGCCGAGCTTCAAAAGAAAAGAGGCGCCGAGGAAATTCGGCGCCTCTTTTCTTTAAAGCAGGATCGACTATTGGCGAGGTTTTTGCACGCCGCTCGATGCGGAGCCATTCAGGCCGCCGTCAGCGGAATGCGCGTCGGGCTCGTACGCCAACAAGCCTTCGGTAGCGGAAGCGGCGACCAGCGCGCCATCGCGCCGCGTGCGCACCACCGGGAAGTAGCCTTCCGCCAATGGACTATTCACGCGTTGCCAGGACTTGCCGCCATCGAAGGAAGCCAGCAGGCCGTGGCGCTGCAATGAAACGACGAGCGCGTTACCAAAGCCGGCGGCGTCTTGAAATTGGAGATCGCGGATGTCTGCGCGATTCCACTCACGGCCGGCGTCCTTGGATACGTACAGCCCCGAATTAGAAGTAATGAGCAAGTTGGAATCGTCGAGCCGGTGGATGCGCAAGTTTCCCGCCGAGGCAAAGGCAAGCTCCTTGGCATCCCAATGTGCGCCGCCATCGGCCGAGTAGATTAGGTTGTGTTGCGCGATCGCCCAAACGTGCGAACCGTCGGTCGAGGCATCAAGTGATTGTGCAGCTTGCTTGACGAATTCGTCGCGTGCGGGCAATTTCCAGGAAGTGCCGCGGTCGCGCGAAACCAACACACCTGAGCTTGTTGCCGCGTACCATCCGCTGTTCGTGAAGGTCAGATCGTTGATCTGAGCTGAGAGAAGCTGAGGCGCCATCGAGGAGCCGGTGGTGTGTCGCGCGGGAGCAGCCTTCTTGCTCTTTGAAGATGTAGGAGCGGCGGAATCAGCCGCGAACAAACCGGCTCTCACCCATTTTGCACCGGTCTCTTCATATTTCATCAAGCCGCCCTTGCTGAGGGAAGCCCACCAGCCGCTGGGGGAAGCGTATACGTGTTTTAGATCGGTGCGTTTAAGGCCAGGTCCGAGGGGTGCCCAAGTAGAGCCGCCGTCTTTGGTAGCGAGGAAGGCATTGGTATCGAAGGTGAGGACGACGAGCTCGCGTTCCGGGCGGTCGCGATCCATGGCGACATCCAGAATGTGCTGATGATGGAAGCCGGCGTTCGCGGAAGAAAAAGTTGCTCCGCCATCTTCGCTGATCTGCACGCCTTCACGTTCGGTGCCAATGATTATGCGCTCCGTATTCTTGGGATCGATGACCATGGCGTTAATGACCCAGTCGACTGGGGTCACGCGCTTCCACTGGCCAGCCTCGCTGGTAGTTTTCCAAAGGCCGCTGGTGGTCCCGGCGTAGAGTGTTTCCGGGTGCTGCGGATCCTGGCGAATTAACTGGGTACGGCGGAAGACGAAGGGAATGCCCTTGTATTTAGTCCATTGCTCCGCGGAATTTGTGCTGTGGTATATGCCGGAGCACGCGGTCGCATGGACGCTCTCAGGGTTTACCGGATCGACGATGATGCTCATGACGTCGGAGTCGTCAATCATGCCCTTGGAAATGGGAGACCAGTTTTTGCCGCCATCCTTGGTTTTCCAAGGAAGGTGATACGTTCCAGCGTAAATGACATTGTCGTCGCGTGGGTCAAAAGCGACCGAATCAAAATTCTTAAGATCGTCGTGCTTCGCGGGGGTGATGCGTTCCCAATTTGCGCCTTCGTCGGTCGAGCGGTATACGCCTGTTAGCGAGCCTGCGAGCCAGGTTTTCGGATGGGTGGGAGATTGGGCAAGAGCGCGAACGGTTTCGTGGGCGAGACCGATGTTTTGCCAGGTGCGGCCGCTATCGTTGCTGCGGTACACGCCGCCGCCTCCGGTGTAGAGGCTCCAGGTGCTGGCAAACAGGCGCTTGGAATCGCGCGAATCGACAATAATATTTGTGATTACATCATCCTGGCCGGTGCCGATACGGCTCGAAAGCTGCCAGTGCGCGCCTTCATCCGAGGAGTTGAATACATGGCCGTCCGAAGTGCCCAAGTAAAGCCTGCTGGCGTCGCGAGGATCTGCGCCCAAAGAGATGACGGTGCCTCCTGGAGGCCCGACCTGGCGCCACGTTTGCGCCGGTGTTACGACCACCGTGGTCAATGCCAGTGCCGCCGCTCCCAGCCATTTCATATGCATGCATTCTCCCAGAGCGCAGAGGCGCTCACAATGAGTTAGTGTAGGGTGTGGGGATGGGGAGAGCGCCTGTCCTAAAGACCGGATTTTGGGCCAGTCATTTATAGTACTAGTACCTACCTACTGACTTTTGGGCGGAGATGTCGCAAAATGAGAATCGGTAGAACAACTTAATTCTGTCGGCCGGGTTACACCCAGTGGGAGTGTCAAGGCCAAATCCAATATCGAAGGATGTACTCCTAACCGGCCACGCGTCAGATGATGCGGCCTGGAGACAGGGGAAACAAACATGAAGGCCACTTTAGCCGGGAAAAGCAAAGCGTCGGTGCTTATGTGCTTGGCCGGCTTACTGCTATTTGTCGCGCCCAAAGCGCGAGCTGACGAGCGCGGAAACGACGCCGATCCGCCAGCGCGCGTTGCTCGCATCAGTTATTTGGATGGCAACGTGTCGTTTCAGCCGACGGGAACCGAGGACTGGGCGGCGGCGGCGAAGAACCGGCCTGTTACGGTTGGCGACAAGCTGTGGACGGATCAGGATTCGCGAGCGGAATTGCAAGCGGGCGAAGCTACGTTGCATCTGGGCAGCATGACCGCGCTTTCCTTTCTCAACCTGGACGAAAACATCCTGCAAGCGCGTATCGCCGAGGGTGCCATCAATTTTCGAGTGCGACAAATGCGGGAAGGCGATTTGTATGAGGTGGACACGCCGAACCTCGCATTCACTGTGAAGGAGGCCGGAGCGTTTCGCGTTGATGTGAATGAGAACGGCGACGGCACGCGCGTCACGGTGATTCGCGGAGAAGGCGAAATCACGGCGGGCGGCCAGACCTACGAGGTGCATGCCGGCGATCAAGCCGAGTTCAACGGTATAGATAATCCGGAATACAACGCCCAGCGGGCTCCGGAGCCGGACGACTTGGATCGCTGGGCTGCAGACCGCGACCTAAAGGAAGACAATTCGGTCTCGGCGAAATACGTTAATCGCGATGTCCCTGGTTATTCAGATCTTGATGATTACGGTTCATGGCGCGAAGAACCGGACTATGGTCCGGTTTGGTACCCCAATTCGGTGGCTGTGGGCTGGGCTCCGTATAGTTACGGATATTGGAACTGGGTCGGTCCTTGGGGTTGGACTTGGGTGGACTATTCACCGTGGGGCTTTGCTCCGTTTCACTATGGCCGATGGGCGTTCGTTGGCGGCGGGTGGGGCTGGTGCCCGGGGCCCATTTATGCGCGTCCATTCTATGGCCCGGCATTTGTGGGCTTTGTTGGTGGAGGACATTTCGGATTTGGGTACGGATTCGGCGGTGGCTTCGGCGGCGGAATCGGGTGGTTCCCGCTGGGCTTCCGGGAACCGTACCATCCTTGGTACCACGCGAGTGACCGCTACTTCCGCAACGTGAATATCAACAATACGCGCATAACAAACGTCAATGTGCTGAACGTTCACAACAATAATTTCAACTATGCGTACGCGCACAACACTCGTGCGGTCACGGCAGCTTCACGCAGCGCGTTTGTGAACGGACAGGCCATCAATCGCGGATCGATGCGCGTGAACGAAGCGTCGCTGCGCGGCGCGCAGGTAACCAATCGAGCGGACTTCAGTCCGACTCGGAGCAGTTTCACTGGCGCGGCAAATGCTCGCGGACGAGTGTCCACTCCGCCATCGTCGGTGGCGAACCGTTCGGTCGTGGCGCGCACGGCTCCAGGTGCGGCTGCATCGCACATGCCGGTGCGGACTATGGATAGTCGTGGACTCTCCGCTGCTCGCGGAGGGAACGGCTCGGCCAACGGCGGGATAAATCGCGGGGCGAATAACGGTGGTATCGGCGCTCGCAATGGCGCCGGAACTTCCGCATCGCCGAATAATCGGCCAGGCGGTCCAGTGAGCAATGGCTCGATGTCTTCGCGGCAGCAAGAGCTCTCCAATAATCGGCCGCCCTCGGCTAGCACAAACAATGGAGCGAATGGACGTGCCTCCGTGAATAGCAATGCTTCGTCTAATCGTCCCGGAAACAGCGGTTTGCGAAACTGGTCGGCACAGGGAAATACCACGGATCGTGGGCGGGCGCCGCAGGGATTCGGCAGCGCATCCGCTAACCGCCCGAGTGGAAACAGTCCGACGGCGCGCTCCGCAAATACAAATCGGCCGCCCTGGGCAGGTTCGGGAAATAACGGGCCAGCCCCAAGCGGAAACTCACGCTCGAACGCTCCGGCATACAACACCAACCGGCCAGCTTCTTCGCCGTCCAACGCCGGGCGTGGCTTCTCGAATAGCGGATACTCCAATGGAAACCGCTCGTACCAGCCGCCGCCTTCGCGGTCTTATTCCGCACCGAGCCGCAGTTATTCACCGCCGGCGCGCTCTTACTCTGCGCCAGCATACTCTGCGCCCGCGTCACGTTCCTACTCAGCGCCTTCGCGCTCCTATTCCGCACCGAGCCGCAGTTATGGAGGCGGCGGAGGTGGAAGCCACGGGGGAGGTGGCGGGAGTAGCTCTCACGGCGGAGGCGGTGGTGGCGGATCGCATGGAGGCAGCTCTCACGGAGGCGGTTCTCACGGACGCTAAAATTTCCAGCACAAAGCCCGCTCCTCATTTGGGGCGGGCTTTTTTGTGTTTAGGGGTTTGTAAAACGCCCACAACTCTTGGACTTTGAAGGTGTTTACTTTGAATGAGAAGCTCGGGCCTTTTCTGATTAGACATAGGGAAAATGCCCGATAGAGCGAGGCTCCGAATGCAGTTCATACTCGTAGCATCGGCTCCCAGGCACCAGATCCAACCAAGTAGAAATAAGCGCGGCGAATGAAGGGGCAGACTTCCCGCGACAGGTTCAGGAGAGAATCTGATTATGAGAAAACATGTGCTCAAACTTACAAGTCTGATCGCTGTGGCATTGGCCGTGACATTGTTCGGTCCGCCACGCGCCGCGGCGGACGACGATGATCCGCCTACACGCGTGGCTCGTCTTAGCGTTGCTGATGGTTCTGTTTCCTTCCAGCCCGCGGGAACGGAGGACTGGGTCACTGCAGTGGTGAACCGGCCAATGACCACGGGAGATAAACTTTGGGCGGATCGCGATTCGCGCGCAGAGTTGCAGATCGGCTCTGGCTCGATTCGCCTCGGCTCGAATACTGGCTTCTCGTTTCTAAATCTGGACGACAACACCGCGCAGCTGCAGGTCACCGAAGGAACGGTGCGAATTCGCCTGCGGCGGCTGAGTCGCAACGAAATTTTCGAGGTCGATACACCCAACCTGGCCTTTACTGCTACGCGTCCTGGGATTTACCGAATCAATGTGAATGAAGCGGGTGACACCACCGTAGTGGTCGTTCGGGATGGCGAAGGAGAAGTCACCGGCGGTGGGCAGTCCTATAGCGTGCACGCGGACGAGACTGGGATTTTCAGCGGCACCGATCAACTGAACGCCGATATCGAAGGTGTGGGTAGCGACGACGATCTCGAGCGCTGGTCCTACGAACGCGATCGCCGCGAAGATCATTCTGCGTCGCGGCGGTACGTTTCGGAGGATGCCATCGGCTACGAAGACCTCGATCAATATGGCGGATGGCGGGACACGCGTGAGTACGGCACCGTCTGGTTCCCGCATACGACGGTAGTTGGTTGGGCGCCTTATCGCTACGGCCACTGGGTCTGGATCGCGCCGTGGGGATATACGTGGGTCGATGATGAGCCGTGGGGCTTTGCTCCATTCCATTACGGACGATGGATCGCTGTCGGCGGGGCTTGGGGTTGGGTGCCGTGCCGGCCGGCGGCAGTTAATGTGGTGTATGTGCGCCCGGTTTATGCACCCGCGCTTGTCGCTTGGGTCGGTGGACCTCACGTGGCGGTCGGCGTAGTGGTTGGTGGCGGTGAATCGGTGGGCTGGTTTCCGCTGGGACCGCGTGAAGTCTACGTTCCTTCCTATCGTGTAAGCCGGGCCTACGTGAACAACGTGAACGTCACGAACACGACTGTAAACACAACCGTGGTCAACAACTACTACAACACGGTGGTCGTAAACAAGACCACGGTCAACAACGTAACCTACGTAAATCAACGCGTGCCCGGTGCGGTCACTGCGACATCCACGCAAGTTTTGTCGACCTCGCAGCCTGTGGGGCGGAACGTCATGCGTGTCGATGAGAGGCAAATGGCCAGCGCGCAGGTAAACGTACGGGCACCCGCTGTCGCACCCGAGCATCAGGCGTTCGTGGGATCCGGCAGGGCGGCGCAAGCACGTCCGCCCGAGCGAGTAGCGACTCGCGCCGTGGTCGCGAGGACGACGCCGCCACCACCGCCCGCGCCAATTGCCAGACAGCAGGAGCTAATCCGGCAAAATGGCGGCCAGCCGCCTGCGGCTTCGCAGGTTCGGAACGCTGAGACCCAACAGGCGAGACCTGCGGCCGTTGTGAGGATGGCTCCCGCGGCCCGGCCGGCAGCGCCACAGCAACGGAACGCCGGAAACGCACCACCGCAGAACGAAAATCAGAACGTGAATCGGCCGACGCAGCAGCAAAGCAACGTTCAGCCAAACAGTCGTCCGGGCACGCCTCCAGCAAATGCCGAGCGGCCTGGTAATGCGCCGCCGAACCGACCGCAAAATGCGCAGTCTCCTGATGCACCTGCGTCGAACGACCGCCCTAATAACCAGCATATTGATCGTCCGCCATCTGCAAGGCCGCCGGCCGAGCAGCCGAATACTGTGGCGCCGAGCGCGCAGCCCAATCGTCCAGCGAATAACGAGAGGCCAAACGCTGTGCCTCCGGCTCCGAATGCGCAGCCCAACCGGCCAGTCAATAACGATCGGCCAAATGCCGCGCCGCCGAATGCACAGCCCAACCCGCCGGCAAGCAACAACCGGCCAGGCAACGAACGTAATGATCGGCCAGCGTCAGCTCGGCCCGCGAATCCGCCACCGAATGGCAATCCGCAGCTCGAGCAACAGCATCGACAAGAGCTCGACAATCTGCACCGGCAGCAGGATCAGGAGCGCCAGCGCGTGGAACAGCAACAAACGCAAGAACGCCAGCGTGCTGATCAGCAAAAAGCCGATGACCAACGCAGGCAGCAGATGCAACAGCAGCAACAAAAGCAGCTTCAGGACATGAGGCAAAAGCACGACCAGGAACAACAGCACGTCCAGCAGCGGCAGGAGCAGGAACATCAGCAGCGTCCGCCGCAAGCGGAGCGTCAGCAAGCGCCGCCCCCGCGTCAACAGCAGCAAGAGCGCCCAAAGCAACAGGAAAAATCAAAGGAAAAGGACAAGCCTCCAAAGGGATAGTCCTCAATCAAGGCACGTTTCGGGCGGGGCACCGCTGTAAGGCGGGCCCCGCCCTTTTTTTAGCTAGCGAGCACTTGCTCTCGTTCGGCATTACTCGCAGTATCCAGCCATGCATTAATCTTTCCCTTCGCATAAACTCGTTTTGGTCACAAATGACAAAGAATGTGAGCATCGGTGGCTCGAGACGGCAATCTTTATCTCGCATCGAGCTTATACCCATCCTCGGTATACCGGAGATCGGTGAAGGCGATGATCTAGCACGCGCGATTTTTGCGGCGGCGGGCAAGGCGAGAACAGTCTTCAAGGACACAGATATTGTGGTGGTCGCGCAGAAGGTCGTCTCTAAGGCGGAGGGCCGCATTGAAAAGCTGTCCACCGTGGAACCGTCCGCACACGCAACGCAGCTCGCAGCGAAAGGCGGCAGAGACCCGCGCTTAGTGGAAATCATCTTGCGGGAATCGCGGCGAATCGTGCGTGAGCATCCGGTGCTTATTGTGGAAACGCATCACGGTTTTGTTTGCGCCAATGCAGGAGTGGACCACTCGAACGTTCCGGGAGACGATATGGTCACCTTGCTTCCGACCGACCCGGACCTTTCGGCGCGCCGGTTAGCGCTAGCATTGCGGAAACTGAGCAGGAAGCGCGTGGCGGTCGTAGTCAGTGATACGTTCGGCCGGCCATGGCGTCTTGGGCTGACGAATGTCGCGGTGGGCGCTTCGGGCATCCCCGTGCTGGTGGACCTGCGCGGTACCCACGACCGTAGCTCGAAACCGTTGCAAGCGACCATTCTGGCAATTGCGGACGATCTCGCTGCCGCTGGCGGGCTGGCGATGGGCAAGCGGGACGGCATCCCAGCCGTAATCATTCGCGGCTATAAATACCGGCCTGCGCAAGAGCCTACGACAAAGATCATCCGTCCTGCGCGCGAAGATTTATTCCGCTAAGATAGACTTGAGACAGTGCCGCGCCTCGGCACATGATGCGACCACGATGGAACTGCTCCCGCAACGAGACGTAAGTAGGCTCGCCAGTGAAGTGAGTCTGGGCGCAGCGAGCGACCTACTCGCAATGGCGAGGGGCACGGGCTCGTTGGATCGCGAAGCCGCTTGTTCTCTGGGCGCGCAAGCCCCGCTTGCGGATCTACTCGCAGCAGCTACCGAGCTTCGGGCGCGCGGGAAGGGAACTGTCGTTTCATTCTCGAAAAAAGTTTTCATCCCGTTGACCACGCTTTGCCGCGATTACTGCAGTTATTGCACGTTCCGAAAAGATCCCGGCCAGCCAGGCGCGCATTTCATGACTCCGGACGAAGTGCTCGCGTTGGCCGAGCGCGCGCGCGACGCTGGGTGCAAGGAGGCGCTGTTCAGCCTCGGCGATCAGCCTGAGCGTATTTTCCCGGAAGCCAGCGATTTTCTGCGGCGGCAAGGGTTTACGCGCACGCTGGATTATGCCGCGGCGATGTGCGAAATGGTGCTCGAGCGCACGGGATTGTTGCCTCACGCCAATCCCGGAGTTATGGATCGCGCGGCATTGGAGCGCTTCAGAGAATCGAATGCCAGCGTGGGATTAATGCTCGAAACCGTCAGCATCCGGCTGATGCGCAACGGGTTGGCACATTTCAGAGCACCCGACAAAGTTCCTGCAGTGCGCTTGCGGACGATTGAAGACGCGGGAAAACTGTCCATGGCCTTTACCACAGGAATCCTGATCGGAATTGGGGAGACCTTCGAGGAGCGCGTCGATTCGTTGTTCGCGATCCGCGCTCTGCACGAAAAGTACGGCCACATTCAGGAAGTGATCGTGCAGAACTTTCGCGCTAAGCCGGATATTCCGATGTCGCATCACCCGGAGCCGTCGATGGAGGATATGTTGCGGACGATTGCCATAGCCCGGCTGATTCTGGGCCCGCACACGAACCTGCAAGCGCCTCCAAATCTCAGCTATGCGGATTTCCCGCGTTTGCTCGAAGCTGGAATCAACGATTGGGGCGGCATCTCACCGGTCACAAAAGATTTCATCAATCCGGAAGCAGCCTGGCCGCAAATTTCGAAGTTACGCACCGAAACCGAAGCCCGCGGCTTTGTTCTACGAGAGCGCCTCGCGCTCTATCCCGAATTCATGATGAGCGGAGACTTTCTATCGGGTTGTGTCCGCGAACGCGCGCAGCGGTTGGCTGACGCCGAGGGTTTTGCGGCATAGCGGCCGCATATCCATACTCCATGCCCCCTGCAAAGCGCGAGACGATTACCGCATTGGCTGGAGGCGTAGGCGCCTCAAAACTCCTGCTTGGCCTTCATGACGTAATCGATCCGCGCGACCTCACCGTGATCGTGAACACCGGTGACGATATCGTTTTGCATGGTCTAAAAATTTCGCCGGACCTCGATATCGTCACTTACACGCTCGCCGGAATTGTTGATGAGGCAAAGGGTTGGGGCTACCGCGATGAGACGTTTCACGCGCTACAACGTCTGGCCGTGTTCGGACGCACCAACTGGTTCAATCTGGGCGACCGCGACCTGGCTACGCACATCCACCGTTCGGCGATGCTCGCGGAGGGCAAGTCGCTGAGCGACGCGGCGGAAGCGATTCGTGTCGCGCTTGGCGTGAAGACACGCATCTTGCCCATGTGCGACGAGCCAGTGCCCACGATGATTGACACGGCGGAAGGCGAACTGCATTTCCAGGAATATTTGGTGAAGCGTCGCGCGGAGCCCGTGGTGCGCGGTATCCGCTTCCATGGCGCCGACAAGAGCCGACCGGCGAGAGGTGTGCTCGACGCAATTCGCAATGCAGATCGGATTTTGATCTGCCCCAGCAATCCACTCATCAGCATCGGACCGATTTTAGCGGTCCCAGGCATTCGCGAAGGTTTGCGCTCACGTAAGGAGCGAGTTGTTGCCGTTTGCCCCATCGTAGGAGGCAAATCGCTGAAGGGGCCGTCGGACAAAATGCTCGCCGAGCTTGGTCATGAATCATCAGCGTTCGGCGTAGCGAAGCTCTATGCCGATTTCAGCGGTACATTTGTAATCGACCCAGCGGACGAGGCCCAAGCAAACGGTATTCGCAAGTTAGGCATGAAGGTCGAGATCATCCCTACTGTGATGAGCTCTCGCGCTCAAAAGGAGAAACTTGCGCGTTCGCTGGTTGCGATGGAAGTGTAGGATCAGGCCGCAGTGCGGGAACGCTCCCGCTCAAAAGCAAAATCAAAACTCATTTGCGCCAGACGCAGGAGCTCGTTCTCTGACATGCCGAGTTGCTGGGCATGCTCGTACTCCTGGACCAGCGTCGTGTGGAACATCGCCGGATCGTCGGTAGACAGCACAATCGGAATGCCATGCCGAAAGAGCGCAGGCAATGGATGCTCCTCGATGCGCGCCTCACTACGGCGCAACTGTAACGCCAGGGCACCAGTACGGAGGTTGCTTTGTGGGCAAACCTCGAGCGGAATGCGGCGATCGGCCAGAAGATCCATGAGCGCCATGTCGTTCATCGCCGCGATACCGTGGCCAATCCTTTCGACTCCGAGGATCTCGATCGCCTCGCGAATCTTTTCTGGGCCGCCGACTTCGCCTGCATGAATCAGGCGATGTAGCCCGAGAGACGCGGCTCGATCATATACGGGCCAAAACTCGCTGGTGGGCACGCTTAACTCATCGCCGCCAATACCGAAGGCCACGATGGACTTCGACGCGCATTGTTTGGCAACGTCGACAACGCGCATCGCCGCTTCCTCGCCGAATTGACGGACAGCATCGAATATCCAGTTCATGCGCAGGCCGCGAGACTCGAAGGGTTCAGCAGCCGCTAAAATCGCCTCGAAATTGGCTTCCACGCGCTGCTTTCGCAGCAGCATCACGCCAATAGAAATCGTAATTTCGGCATAGACCACGCGCTGAGATTGCAGGTACTCCGCGAGGTCGCGAGTTACCAGTGCATAGTCCTTCGGCTCGCGCAAGAACGAAGTGACCCATTTGAACGTGTCCAGGAATTGCACGAAATTCTGGTACGCATAGCGCCGGCGCACTTCGTGCTCAGTGACTTCGATGCCATGCCCCGCAGCCAACGCGCAAACGGTGCCCGGCTGAATTGAACCCTCGAGGTGGAGGTGCAACTCCGCTTTGGGAAGTGATGCAATAGGCTCAGGAAGCATAGCGGCGGCGGACAGGGCTAATGGGGCAATGCCGGCCTGCCGGCATTGGTCCACGCGGTGAGCCAATAAGAACCGACATCGGTAGCTGCATCCGAGAGCTGGCGAATCAGCGTGCCCGCCGATTGATTGTAGAAGCGATCGAAGTATTCATCGTTGTACGACTTGCTTTCCAGGTGTGCATTGCGATCCGCGAGTTCGATCACCTCCAGCCAGCTATGCGCACTTAGGCAGGCCTCGAAAGCGTGATCCGTGGGATCGGTGATGAAGGAACCATCGTTGGGTCGCATGGGGAAAAAGGAAGAAAAGCGATCGATGAGAGTTGTTCCAAATCGCTCGTTGATCCCTTTTTGGTCCGTGAGGTGGCCGTCAAAATTTTCCGTGGTGTTGAAGGGATCGTGCGCCTCGGCGACATAAAAAGCGAGAATCGCGGCGTCAAGCCTGGCCTCATCCCAATGACCGAGCTTCATCGCCTCAGTGAGTTTCTGACTGTAGACGCCAATTTCCCAGGGAAGCAAGCCATTGGCATCGATTTTGGATTTGCCGAATTTATTTACCGCGGCTTTGTAGCTGCGTGGCAGAGCCTCGAAAGGAAAGTGCCCGTATTTGTCGAGCCGGATGAAATGATTATGGCGCTGGGCAGGTGTTTTCGCTTCGGCATCCAGCGGGTCAGTCACGTGTTGCACCACGAACGCTCGTTGAGTCTCGAAGTACGCGCGCAGATCGGAAGGCAGGGTGTCGATGGCTTGATTGACAACGACTCGTTGTCCGTTGCCGCCCCAAGCATAAGCACCGATCGGAAGCAGCGCGACACTCACGGTGACGGCGAGGCTGGCGTTGAGGCATTTTCGCAGCGAATTGAGAGACATACGCCCCATTTCAAAACGCTCTAAGCGGGATTGGCGGCGCGCAGCGTGCTGCGCCTCCGTCCATAGTTGTAGTAAATCACGAGTCCGATTGCCATCCACACGAAGAATCGAATCCAGTTCGTAATTGGCAGTCCGGCCATCAACAGCAGGCAGGTGACGATGGTGATGATCGGCGCGATCGGACCGCCGGGGGCGCGGAAAGCGCGTGGACGGTTGGGTTCGCGGTAACGAAGAATCAATACTCCCGCAGCCACCAGGGCGAAAGCAAAAAGCGTGCCGATATTGGAAAGGTCGGCCAGGGTTCCGATGTCCAGAAGACCAGCGGGAATGCCCACCAGAAAGCCTGCCATCCACGTGGAAAAGTCCGGCGTGCAGAAGCGCGGGTGCACGCGGCTAAAGATGCGGGGAAGCAAGCCGTCGCGAGACATGGCGAACCATACGCGAGCTTGGCCAAGTTGAAAGACGAGCAGCGAAGAGATCATGCCCATCAGTGCGCCGATCAGCACGATAAGGCGAATGCTATTGAAGTGGAGTTTTTTTAGCGTATTGACGACAGGAGCGGCATCGTCCACCAACGTGTGCCAAGGTACGAGCCCCGTCAAGACAACAACCACGCCG
>Ga0210410_10001645_pt1 | contig 20789 bp, 14 predicted proteins | sample IncBWC4MmetaG_FD_161058 | JGI IMG/M metagenome (GOLD analysis project Ga0210410, IMG submission 161058) | Forest soil microbial communities from Barre Woods Harvard Forest LTER site, Petersham, Massachusetts, United States - Inc-BW-C-4-M | ecosystem: Environmental > Terrestrial > Soil >... | reverse complement strand
CCTCCGACCACTCCTGTCGAATCCGACTTGAGTGAACCGGCGAGGTCAACCTTACTGGCTTGAATCGCGGGAACCAGCGCAAACAGCAGCGTGGCCAGGATGCAAACGCCAACGCTCACGGCCAGCACGCGCCAGTCGATTTCGCCGGGCAGGTTCACGATGATGCCATTCGGAAGCGGCGGCGAAAACAGCACCAACAGATTGCGACACCACCTTGCAAACAACAGTCCGCCAACTGCAGCGAACGCGGAAAGAATCAGGCCCTCGGTGAGAAGTTGCCGCAATAACCGGCTTCGTCCCGCACCGATTGCCAGCCGGATGGTAATTTCCTGACGCCGCGCAAACGCTCTGACCATCAACAAATTGCTTACGTTTGCGCAGGCAATGATGAGAACGAAAATTACCACGGCGAGACAGATTTCCAATGTCGAAAAGAAAGTGGAGGCTCCGTTGAAAGGAGTTTCCCACAACGGATAAATTTTCACGTCAAAACCACGGTTTGTCGCAGGATATACATTCTCTAAATGCCGGGCGATGGCCGATAGTTCCGACTGGGCCTGCTGACGGGTTACACCGGGCTTCAGGAATCCGAATCCCTCGATCCAGCGCGCGCTGCGGTCTTCCAACTTGTAGGGAGCGGTGAACGTTTCCTGCATGGAAAGCGGCACCCAGAATTGAAAGGCATAGCCGACGAACGTTCCGTCGAATCCTTTCGGGGCTACTCCGATAATTGTGTGCTGTACTCCGTTCAGAAATTGCTGTCTGCCGATGATCGCCGGATCGCCGCCGTAGCGGTCCTGCCAGGTCTGGTAGCTAATTACGGTAACAGGATGCGCGTTGCGCCCGCTATCTTCTTCAGGCCGGAATCCGCGGCCGAGAATCGGATGAACTCCCAGCGCGTCAAAATAATTCGACGAAACGATGCTTCCCGTGGCGCGCTCGGCGCGGTCGCCAATACTGAGCGTGGTGCCCATGATGCGGTCCACGATGAACGATTCAAATAGGCGGGAATTTTTTTGAAAATCGATGAAGTCGGGCAGGGACATACCATCTCTTCGTCCGCCATGAGTGATGCTGGAAAGAGCCACCATTCGTTCCTGGTGGGCGACGGCGGGATAGGGGCGAATCAGAATTCCTTCAATCCAGCTGAGAACGGCGGCATTCGAGCCAATCGCAACCGTGAGGCACAGAATCGCCAGCAGAGAAAAGCCCGGACTGCGCCGAAGCATGCGAAATCCAAATCGAATGTCCTGCAGAAGTGTTTCAATCATGGGAAGTCCTATCTGTTCGCGATAAAGTTCCTTAACATTTTCGACTCCACCGAATCCGATTAGCGCCTGGCGGCGAGCGTCTCCCGCGGACATGCCCTTGCGCATGTTCAAATCAGCCGCCATCTCCAAATGTGAATGAACTTCCGCATTCAAATCCGCTTCCAGGTCGCGGCGACGGAAGAGCGACGTGATGCGGTGAAGCGAAGTTTGCAGAAGTTCTCGCATAATTTGGCTAACTCGTTTTCAGTACGCGATTAATCATGGCGGACATACGGCCCCACTCCTCCGCCTCTTCCCCAAGTTGTCTTCGCCCGGCGCGCGTCAACGAATAAAACTTCGCCTTGCGATTATTTTCCGAGATTCCCCACTTCGACGAAATCCAACCGCGCTGTTCCAGCCGAAGCAACGCCGGATAGAGAGTTCCCTGATTGATTTGGAGCAAATCGTCGGAGACCTGCTGGATGCGCAGGGCAATTCCAAAGCCGTGAATCGGTCCCATGGAATCGAGCGTTTTCAGCACCAGTAAATCGAGTGTTCCCTGAAGAACTTCTGTTCTGGAAGCGGCCATATTCTCCTTTTGAAGACCAACAGGAGCATAGCACACTTCTGTAGATGGTCAAGAGGAGTTATGGGAAGACGAAAACAGTTTGCGGTCAAGTAGCTGAGGCAAGTGCTTTGGCTTAAAGCAAGACAACTTCTCGTATGCCGCTTTCCAGTAATTCTGCGAACTGCGGCGCCAGCACCAAGGGGGCATGATGTACCTTCGTGTTCCTAGTGGGTTGCTACCTCCCCCCCACCCCCTATTATGCGCATCAATATCAAAACAAAGGAGTTAGGTCGGCCAATCGTCCAATCAGCGTGAAAACAAAGGACTTATAAGTCTTTTGTTTTGTTGGCCTTATACGCTCTTCCGACATGGATGGATTTTTGACTCCGGCAGGGTGGGCGATTCCCATTTTGGGAATGATCTCTTGTGAAGTGACGCGGGGCCGCAGCGAACCGCGCCCCGTCGTCCGCGCACGCTATGTGCGCGAAAGCTGATCGTCCAAGTCTGCGGTTCAGGGTAGCGTGGATTCCGTCTTCATGTCAACTAAACTATGGTACTAAGTATCAAATAGTTCGGTTACAGCATAGGGGGAAGTAAAGGACTTAAACCGGCGGTGGTAACAGATCCACCTTGAGGGCGGTACTAGAAAAAATCTAAGGAGCTGCGTGCTCTTCCCAATCGCGTTCGGAGTTGTCGCCGTATAGATTCTGGCAGAGAACTAATCGTAGGTGGGCGAATGGAAAGTATCGCATTCAAAATACACATCATTGAGGCGCTCTGGCTTAAGCTTCATAGAACCAACCCGAATAGCCGCGAATATGTGGCAATCTTGAAGAGAATTCGCCATCTGTCGGCTGAATACGAGTCTCTCACCAGCGCGAAGGAGAGTACCGTATCCTGCGATTAGCCGCGAAGCGTCGCGTGGCTTCGCTTTTGGCTCTGTTAGCCCTTCCATTATTTTGTGGTATAAAACGCTCCGTTAAATCTCAGGAGATAGCGTTCCACTTGGCATATGGACAAAATCATCGAAACGCAAGATCGCATTAAGCAACTCTGGGTGGAATTGAAGGCAGCAAAGCCAAACACTCGAGAGTTCAACGGGCTTCTGAAAAAAATTCGCGCTTTGTCGGCTAAATATTAGACCCTCGCTGCGGCCAAGGACCGGCCACCAACTCAGAATAAATCATCCACGACACCGCCTCTGATCCTACTCCAAATATTTTTTCAAACTGTGCAAACCAGAACAGCGTTCCACTTCGGCACAGATGTATAAACTCCGAATGAACATGGAACGCTATCTGCTGCTCGAGCGGGAATTTCAGTTGGTCAGCCGCATGGTAGCGGCCGCTGAGGGCACCGTCGAAACCGACCTTATCGGCCACCGCAGCTCCATCACTGGCGAGGCCCGCGCAATTATGCAGCAGTACGATCTAACAGCACCCGACTGGTGCAACATCCCGTAGCCCAAGTGTCCCCTCCGTGCGGAGGCCAGCATCGTGCGCAAGTCCTCGGTGCACCCTGCTGGCCGCCGCGCTCAGCTCCATCTCGGTGACACCGCAGAAATTCCTCCGCGCTCCTATCCGCTCCAAGCGGTGTCACTTTCCGTGATACTCTGTTCACAACTAGGCTAGAGTGGTCGGTGCAACTCCTTTAGGATGGCGCTGGACAGGCGCTCGAAAAGCCGTCTCCGAACTAACCCTTCTGTACGGCCTGCCTAGTTGTCCGTTAGTTCCCGCGATCTCCCGCTGTTTACCGCGATTTGGGGCATTTCTGCGACAGGTTCAGATACGGCAAGTCCGTTTGGGATTTACTGTTTTGGACGGTCATGTAAAATCTGCGGTTCAGGATATGGTCGCGACGTAGTTTAACCGCAGAACAATTGCCGCGCCGGTTCGCGTCAAGCGCGCATAGTACGCTAGAATAAAAACTCAGTAATGTCGGGGCGTAGCGCAGCCTGGTAGCGCGCCTGCCTTGGGCGCTGGCTTTCCGACTCCAACAACTCCATTCACTACTTTGGTTTCTCTGTGTTATCAGTAATTTGGGGGATCTGACTTTCGCTCAAAGTTAACCCCAATGATTGCAAAAGGATAGATTCTGGCACAGTTTTGGCACAGGGGACGCGCCTGCTTTTCGAAAGCGTGGGGAGCGCCTGCTTCAAAAGCAGCAGCTCTCCCGTTCTGGCACAGTCACCGATAGCGTCGTGAAAAAGTGTGACAATTGAATGTCTCTTGATCAAAAGTGGAGATTAGTGACCACGCGCTGAGCTTGCCGCTGAAGGCCGGACTTCAACCATACGGAGGGGACACGCGCCGTAAGAGGCAATTCTTTTGACAACTTCCACACTGCCAACCCACCGTGCCAAGAACATGTGCTTTGCCTGTTGGAACTGTTGCTATAGCTGCCATCGGCGCAACGTTCAGTCGCGCCGCAGCCATTCACCCTCAATATACCAAGCAACACTTATGCGACCGCTATGATCCAGCCTTTTGGGAAACGGTTGCGTCTTCGGGCAAAGGTCATTCTCTACATCCGCGCGGGGTTCTAGCACGTCGCGATTGGGCGGTACCCTCCCCGCAATGAAGCTCAACAAGATAAAGGCCTTACCACTCCTGCGCCAAGGTGCGCAACCCGACCACTCTTTCCCAACCGCCATAAACATGTCCTATGATCGAAGAGTTGAAAGTCAGCTACTTCAATATTCATAAACGATTCGCCACACTTTTGGGAGGAAGCTATGACGCAGATTGGAGCAATCAAGTGTCTCGATGGAATTGTGCTGTTTGCAGACCGTCAAGAGACAATTCCGGACTACGCTAAGTGGGACGTCGGAAAAATTTACTTGTGGGAATTACAAGATCATTTCCGCTTCGCAATGACGGGTGCCGGAGATTCCGACATAATAGAAATGGTCTGGGAACAAGTCACGGATGAATGCAAAAACAAACAGCTCTCGGAAATAAAAGAAACTATCGTCCGTAAGATCCATTCAATCACGAAGACATCTATACTCCCGATGCCAATGAGAGAGCGCCCGTATGTCGACTTAATCTGGGTGATCCAGCCAATTTCTTCACAGGCCATATCGGAAATGATGCGGGGTCCCGAACTGTTTCGCACGACGCGCTTCGCTGTGAACGGAATTGACCGGCATTACTTTTCGGGAAGCGCTGCTCTGCTAAATCGATTTCTTGCTGATCAGTTTTTAGAGAACACGATTATTGGACTTGATGAAGCAGAGGCTCTCGCCACTTACGTTCTCTGGGAATCGAGTCAATACGACCCGAATGTGGGGAAGCACAGCGATGTTTTCACCTTCAAGCGGGATGGCAAGATCGGACGTCTTAGCGTTTCAGATATCGAATACTGGGAAAGGCACTGGAGACTCTTCAAGGAGTCGCTGCGCTTGCTGCCCATCCTGTCTTGTGCAACGGGAGTCACGGAGCAAATATACAAGCGGGAGGACCATCTTCATCGTTTGCGAACGACCGTCGAGACCCTGAATACGGAGCAGAAAAAGATGCGAGAGGAACACAAAATTGCGCGCAGCGAATTAGAAGAGAAATTATTTCAGAACCTCCGCGAAGTAGCGATGAAATACATAGCCAAACCATGAGGACTTCGATCAGAGTGGGATTACCGGTATGAAACCCATGAGACTTTGGCTCCAGCAAGTTGCGCGATGAATGTTTGAACGTAAGTTGGTTCGAGAATCTGTGAAACGCACGCCGGAAGATCGCGGTCTCGCAGCAGGAATTCAATGAAGAGAGGCCGCACAGTTCGCTGGGATATCAAACGCCGGCGGAATATGCGCGGCAACTTGTTCCCTCGTCCAGCTGCGCGCTTCGCGCTACGCCGGACGAAGGAAGCCTCTCACAGAATGCGAATGTCGAATGATCAACCCTGCGGAGATAGGGGCAGGTCACTAATGGAATGGCTCTATTCCCCACGCACCCCTGCCATGTGTCGCAGCAATCAATCGTCTGGGAAGAGTGGCCGTCATCTTGAGTTCCATAACAGCTGACCTCGGTAGGTTAGGACCGTATTGTTTCCAGGTCATGCCAGCGTCACTTGATACAAAAACACCTATGTCAGTTCCGATGTAGATATCCAATCCAGAAGCGGTGTCAGTCAGAACCGAGTTCACTGGAGTATCGAGCTGGCGTTGTTTCACGCTGCCGTCCGTGTCTGTATATTCGACAACTGGAGTAATGTCGGTGCAGCTCAATCCATCTGTACTGATTTGCAAGACATGGCCAGGGCCGAACCCCTGTACTCCGATCAGTAGGTTTCTATTTGTCGGATCGACCGTAATTGTGCCAAATGGTCGAACCGGGTCTTGGACGAGACAGTCATTGGTAATCCTCACCCAATGTGCAATCGCATCTGCAGCAAGTATGTCGTGATTCATCCAAATCCTTGCATCGGACGTCACTAAATAGACCTCATTAGGTGATTGGGGCGAAACGGCGAACGCCTTGATGTAGTCATACTCCGATGCGAGTTGCGGGCTTATTTGGATCCAGCCTCGCGCGGCCCCTGGTCTGGCATAGCCGAGCCAGACCGTGCGGGTTCCCAACAACATCCGATCTTCGGTTGCCTGCACTAGCTGATACGGCAAGTAGAAGGAATGGCTATCGTTTGTTATTGCGTTCGCATCTGCGATAACGTTCCAATTCTGCCCTCCGTCATGAGACTCATACAGAGAAACGTCATACTGCTCGGTAAAATACTCTCGGCTATCGCGCGGGTTGTCAGCCGTAAATCCGCCGTCACCCGAAAGAGTCGTTTTCCAAGGTGACTGACCGTTTCCTGCAGCTGTTCCATTATCTTGGGAGCCGCCGATGAACGTGTTAGCGTATGTTCTGTCGGGTGTAACGCTGGTGAACTGAATGGAATTTAGGTTTCCGTTTGCGTCGGTCCAGCTATTTCCTGCGTCGTTTGTGCGCCACACTCCTCCGTCGTTTCCAATGATCCATCGGTTCCGGTCAAGGATCACCATAGTGTGCTGGTCGGGATGGACATGTTTCGTTGGGTTCGCGATGGCTCCGTCATAGTCATACACATTGGTCAAATTAAGAAAGCGTGGATTCTGCGTCGACTGAGTTATCCATACATCTATTCCGCCGAGAATCAGAGTGTCTGTATTGTTTGGCGCAGCGATATAGAGGTCGTAAAAACCTTGGAACGGACCGGTTCCCAACAGTTGTCGAGGTACACCAATGACTGGAGACCAAGTTGTTCCGCCATCCTTGGACTGGACGACGCCTGTGTCGCCATCTGTTGACCTCGATAAGTCATCGTTGCCAGCGGTAATTATGGCGTATAGGGTCACGGCTCCGCCCGCCTGTCTAGCTGCGAGCGCCACTCGATTAAAGTCAGTGCGGTCCACTTTTCTAGATATGAAGGGAGAGTGCAGGGGCTCCCATCCCCCGCCAGGCTTGTACTTGTAGATTCCCAGACCTGAAATTGCCGCGTAGTAAGTCTTCTGCATAGGTTCGTAAACCAAATCCGTGCAGTTATAACTATCGTAGCTCCCGCTGTCTCCCGGCCGGCCAGGGAGATCGAATTTCTGCCATGTTTGCGCGGAATTTTTCGATTCATAAATACCGAGGATTGGAGTTTTTCCCTCGGATCCCGAAGCTTGGGAAATCGCCGCTAAGAGATGCTTTGGATCATCCGGGTCGACTAATATCTTGGAGACTGAAGCACCAACAAACGGACCGTTTTCGGAAGTTGGGTCAATGGGATCACCGGTAGATAGGCTCCATTGAGCGCCTCCGTTAGTAACTCTCAGGATTCCTATGCCGTAATAGCTGTCGAGAGAGTTGTTTGCTTCTCCGGTCCCCACATAAATGACAGGCGGATTAACGCTTCCGTCTATGGCGATGCTGCCCACCGAAAGACTCGGCCATTTATCTCCTAACGCTACATAAGTGGGACGTGCGTCCAAACTCGGATCAAGTGCACCGGAACCGGTTGGGTCGCGCACCCACACACCTCCGAACGCGGTACCGACATAAACCTTGCTACCACTCGGATCGTGCTGCAAATCTACCGCGAGCGTTGTAACTCGGCCAGAGACCTCGCGCCAGTACTCACTCTTTTGCGGAGCAGGTCCGAGCGAAATCCAAGATGGTATGGCTGGAGCTGCCAGCCCCGGTCCGCTTCTCGCCGCAGGCTTAGATCGAGGGGAAAGATTCATTTGCTGAAGCTGCTTGTACGAACGAAGTAGTCCTCTGGCCGGAGAGACGGAAGGACCGGCGAGACCAACCAATGGAGTGAATCGCCCCCTCAGGAACCACGCCGCTCTCCTGGTGGGGTCATCTCTTAGTCCGTGCTTATCTTGAGGAGCACCTTCACTCTGTGTCGGAGAGGATGCGGTCGAATTGACAGGCGGCGTCTTAGAATCGGATATCGGGGGAGGAGCTTGCCCATTCGCCACCGGAGCCAAGCACATAAGAATCCACAACGAAAAGCTACTGAGCATTGGTCGCATTTGTTTAGTCCAGGCTGACTGTCGTTTCGTCATGTCAACTGACGATTGCGCTAGAAATCCCTACACAAGGTTTACCTTCATTGACGTGCCAACGAGAGGCCATAACCGGCGCTGCTGCGATTCTTCATCTACTGTCTTGCATTATGAGAGAATAGTAGTTTATATTCCGGCTACGATACGCTCTTTGCAGATGATGTCAAGCAGGAAAAAGCAGGCACGATGATGAATTCAGTGAACGATGGCCTAATTACTGGGGGAAGAACACCAGACACGCGATGATCAGTAAGCAAGAATTAAAATTGGCGACTCTGACCCGTTATCTAACTGTCTTAGCTCTGGCGGTACTGATGCCATGCCGTTCATCGGTAGCTCAAGTTGACGCCGAGAAACGTTCAACAGCTCTAGTTCAAGTCCGAATCAACACGGCCTACGACGATTCAACGGAAAGCCTCAGTCTACTTAACGCTCTTATCGAGCACGGGCCTACTCGCCAGGTTGCCGTTCCCGCAGGGGGAACACTTTCGTCTATTTGTGTCCGAGAGTACGCGTTTGGCTTCAGTGATCTGCCTAAGACCTACCAATTGATTGTCGCTGCAATTCTTGCCAGGAACAAATTGGGATCGCCAGAAGATTTGAAGCCGGGCTTTCTGGTCATTCCTGCTATTCCGAGGAGGGCGGCGACAATATTTAATAAATCAGACTTTCGAAATTATGTTGCGGACAGATACATTTTTCGAGTCAAGGATGCGTTGCCCGCCGAAATTGCTTCAGCATGTAGTCATTGCAAGCCATCGTTATCTGCACCCGGCATCAACTCAATTGCCGAAATCGGGAACGCCGCCGACATCGCATACACAGGTCCAACAGGCGCGAACGGAAATCGCATAGCAGCACAGTACACGCTAGTGAATTACGAACTTCCGTTGGCAGCCACGGCAGATTTCATGGCGTCAGGGCCCGTAGCAGCAGTGAGTAGCGTATTCGCATATCCGCTGCCTATTAGTCTCGCCGCAGATTACACGTGTGATCTCGCGGACACATCGAAAGATATTGAATTCCTGAAAGATTCCGAAAAGCAGCAAATTACCGATCTGTTGGGAAATAGCCAACGAAGCTCGTTTTTCTTCGTTCTTGATACAGGATGGCCCAGTCAAGCCACGTATGATCAGTCTCGGAATGATTTGTATTCTATCCTGACAACGATCTGGAAACATTACTTCAACATTGAGTTTTCGAGCGCTAAAGCGAGTCCCAGCATTGGGGATCCTAATCATCCTCACTGCAAATGTATAGAGAGATCGCTGCGATCTCTGCGAGCTCTCGACGCGGCGCATCACGTTAAAGTGATTTACTTACCTCTCACGCAGGAACAGGGCGGTGCGACAATTATCGCCGATCTCCTCCAAACGATGGTTCTACTTCAACAGGTCAGCGACGCAAATGTAACTTTAACACCCGACATTGTGAAAAAGGCACGCGATCAAGCGGAGGAACTCGCAACCACTCGTTTTCCTCAAAAATGGGTTGGCGAAAGCGTTAGAACGGACAAATCACTCCTAGACGCCGTTTTGTTTATCGGGAACAAGTATTCCGAGACTCAGAAGACAGTTTTCATCGCCAACGAGTCATGGACCGCTATTCACGAACAATACTTTGTAACGTACCCGTCGCCGTTATTCGGCACCGTAGTTGCCGCCACCGGTAACGCCGATGAGAACGTCAATGAAAAGGCTCTAGATTTCTCTCAACGGGCATCAAACAATCACGACACGATCGCTGTCTTGAACATGCAAGCAAAAGGAATTATATGTGATTCTGGTTTCATAGACCAAAGGGACATTGACAGCGCAATGGCTGTGGGATTCGACGGGCATATCACTGAAGATTTTTGCGCCACGAGCTTTGCAACTCCCAGGGTCGCTTGGTTCCTCGCGGCGGGCGAGGCGGTTAGGACGGCAGATCTAACACCGCGACACTGGGGTATCGATTTGCACGATTGCCTCTCCGCATTAAGAAACGGCAGCAACGAGGGCTTTACCAAACTTCTATTCGAGCCCGTAAAGTTTTTAGTTGCTGAGTCCAAAGGAACCTGCAAATCTCCACCTGCTACTCCCATGTAATTCAAGCCGTTTACGTCTCAAACTAAACTGTGAGTAGAGGCTGAAATATCTTCGGTCTTTCATAACTTCGAAGTCATAATTCTCTCGTCACTTGAAACGATTTCCGCCCGCGCGGGTGATCAATTCTCTTGATAGAGCAGCAGCCCACAGCGTCTGACTCGTATGTCGCGAATGAAGTTGCGTCTCGCGATCTTCTTTATTTGATTCCAAGTACCTTCCTCGCATCAGCGATTGAAAACCCAATCATGACCTGCAGTTTTGCGTGCCACTCCGTGTGAGTAGTCGTTGACGTGGCAGAGTCTGCCCGAATCTCTCTTTGTATATGTAATCCCACGATCGGCTGAAAATGGAATGACTTTATAGTCGCCATGAATCCTCCCCCAACGAATGGTTTTTGAAGGGGTTGGTTTCCGATGGGAATTCCTACGGACAACTTCGGCATCGAAACAGCTACGCCAGAACCACTGTAGGCTGCTAGGTCTACGGCGTCGGGATAGAAGTCGAAGAGCGCGTACGGATTGAGGGATGTGGTTGTCTTGGGAACGAGGAGGCTGTTAGTGGAATCATATTTCAGGCTCTTGTAGCTCGTGATCGGCATCGCGATACTGAAATCGAAATGATGCGGTCCTTCATTTGCGATCGTTTGAGTTAAGCCAGCGAGTGGGTCTTTCGCAGCCGCACTGCCAGCAGGATTACTCGCTGGATTCGACTGAGCAGGCTGGGGTATCGACGGATGTGTCCGCAACGAAATGGCGCGGATGGGAATGTAGGACACCGTGGTGGGAAGTTGCTGATTCTGCGCCGGAGTCAACACGATCACTGCGTCTCTCGAGGAATTCAGAGAGCTCGATACCGCAGGAGGCGGGGCGGCAGCCTTAGGAAGTTGCGAACATGTCGCAATTACGCTTTTATCCAGATCGGCAGGGGGCGTTTCACTTTTGAGGTCAAACGCCCTAATTGACCCCTTCATGCTCGGTGTGAAGGCAATACTGGCTGGAAGCGAAGGCTGTTTGAGGATCACTTCACCGCCCCATATTCCCACCGTAGTGATTGCCGGCGTACCCGATGACGGAGATGGTGGCGCCGCCGCTGCCGCAGCAACCTTGGGTGCGGCAGTGGATTTTGCAGCTGAGGCATTTGTACCGAAGACGCTAATTGCGGTTTGTATCAAATTGGAGAAATCCTGACGGTTCAATGGAGTCGTATGTGTAGCTTTTATGTCATAAGACACGCCACACGTCGTATCAATGCCCAAGTGGATTGACAGGAATGCAACGTTGTTGTCCCCCAGCAGATGCGTCGCCGTTGTTACTGCTGATACTCCGCTAAGAGAGTGCCAAGGAACAACCGACCCTGGAGCGTGACCCGTCTTCCGGCTAAAAAGGTACCAAGTTCCGGTCGGCGTCGGAGGGCCTGCAGTGCTGTGACCACCACTCCAAATGACAATGTGAATCAAGGCATAATCGACGGCCGGCGGCCTCCCATTGACGCGAGCCTGCCCAGCGGTTTGACTTGCGAGGCTTGTGAGAATGCCTGATGAGTCATATCTTCTGAGGGCGATATTCTCAGCCTTGGCCGCCACGCCGCTGCTCACATCAAGCGACTTGCAGAAGTCCGCCGCCGCACCCGCCGGAAACCCTCGATTGGTCGGCCCTTCAGCAAGCAACGTTTGTGTGAGCAAACACTCGGCAGACGCCAGCTTTGATTTCCCTGCACCTCCCGGATCGGACAAAAAGCCATCGGTAGAAAGCTGCGGGTCGGCCGGGTCGAGATTTGCTTCGCTGGCTAGATCGCTTTTGTAGGCCTGATCAATCGGCACTTGAGCATCAGAACTTGTCGGATTCGCCCCCGCGCTCGAGGCCGATTTGAGCTGCCCGTTGGCTCGCCCGATCGCAGTGAGCGCAAAGCAGAAAAGCAAAAGGGCGGCCAAGCGTCGAGCGCGCGTATCGATAACGCATCGAGAAACGGCATCGTGATAGCCGGAAGTATTCATTCTTAGCAGTGGGTTCAATTTGGGGTCCTCCTGTTTCCGAGAAAATGCCATTCCATTGCATACATCTCGCGCTTGACTATCTCTGCAGACCACCTAAACACCCTCGTTGAGCGCGCGTCGCGCGGATTCGGCGCTGAACCTTTCTGATCGTCAACTATTCGCGCAATTTCGCCGCGTTTCTAATGCTTCAAGTTATTGGGTGTCGCCAAAAACGCTAAAATGAGGGCGCAGTATACTGATACACACTAGACATTTGCAAGTAATTAAAATTCCTCTATATATCTCACAACTTATATTCTTATCAGACCGTTCAGACCCCGGTTCAGCCGCGTCTCGAGAATGCTTTCTAGGCGGACAATTATACTTCCTAGTTGTCACTACTAAGCTGAAGCAATAACATCACAAATACTGTCGGCGATGCTTTGCTGTGTGGCATTACGGTTCGAAGTGTCTTTCTCAGTTCGGAGATAGATCGATTTCGGACCGGTTTCTTCAAGAGCATGAGAAAGAGGTTGGACGAGGAGAAAAGTGGAAGTAAGAAGGCAGGCGATCGCAACCGGTCAGGCCTTCATCGTTCCGGATTCAATTCGCGGGTAATCATCGACTGGTTCTGAATCGAAGCCGTCTGCGGGATTGAAATCACACACCGATATCTGTTGGGGGGCGTGTCGATCTGATCCACACTGATTGCTGCCAATCTAGGACACAGAGCCAGTCCCGTTTGACCAGAAATCTCTTTGCAAGCCTGGTTTTCCCACCTTGCGGAAGACTATTATCATCCAGAATCACAACAGCACCATGAGACAGTTTATCAAATGCGGCCTCAAGCTCATTTAATTGATGTCCCTGACACGCGGAGAGTCCCGGCTCCGCCTGAGAGTAATCGAAACTGTCCAAATAAAGGAGATCGATGGAGCTTGTAAACGTTTGCAAAAACTGAATAGAATCCTCGAGGTAAAAGTCAACTATGGCATCCGTGCCATCCTGGTGGATGATTGCTTTCGCAACCTCTAGATGTTCTTTTGAGTTGTCGACTGAATGGAGACGGCCACGGCAAAGCTCTTTCAGTGCTAGCGCTAACAATCTTGTGCTGCATCCAGCTCCCCAGTCGTTGGCAAATCTCTGACAGCCTGTCTCTACAATTGTTACGCCCCCCCTCTGCGCGAAGATTCCGAGTGCCGCACGCCAAGTCGGCGATCGGTGCGCGGGTTTGTCCCGAAATGTTCGGTCAAACCATCTGCCATATTCGAATAAGTTCGGATGCGTTTGCATAAACTGTGCTACCAATCAACTGCGGCATATCTTTCTCGTACTCCAAACTAACGACCTCAACGATTTGACGGCGCTGTCAGGTTTCATTTCTTCAAAACTTTTTGCCACAAGCGATTCGAGTCTTGTAAAGTCCGAAATGCATTTTCGAAATTGCACCACGCTCAATCTGCTAAGAGTAACGGTGAAAAAGAGCGGTTGACTGCCCATAAACTGCGGTTCATATCGTCGCCCAAATCACTTCAATCTTTGCCCTGCAGGGCCTTGCATGCCCAAAATTTCATACTATTCTCAATAACTGTTATGCACCGATCTTTCAGACTTATCCAGGCGCGTCAGGGGCGCTCTTGACTTCACGATGGCCCCGTAGCCGGCGCCTGCGGACAAGCAATCGTTCAATTGCATATTAGTTCCCGCCGGAAGACGCTGCGCTGAGTTTTGAATTCAGTCGGATGTCTACTGGCAGAAAAACCCTCTCGTAATAGTGAGATTTTCGAGCTATCAAGTCCGCGCACGCATCGGAGGCCACCTCCTCAAGCGTCAAAGCGGAGATGCCTGCGATGAATGCGAGTTGCGCACGTGACGTCTGAATCGCATGCTGATATGTAGAGTCTACGGATTGAAGATTCCTAGCAGCCTGAACAACCAGCGTTTGCAGTACGCGAAACGATTCGGACGAAACCGGCGGAGTTCCGCGATAGTTCGCTAACCGACCTGAGTCGCGAAATTCCGGATAGCATTCGAGTCCCATGAACCGTAGAAACCATTCGGAGCTGAACGATCCCCGCACTGCGGTAATGCCACAGTAATCGGCGATGATCTCGGCGAGCACTCCGCCTTTCGTAACACCGAGCAGCCTTTGAATTATGTAGTGCGTACATTCATGTTCGAGACGAATACGCCACGAAAACAGATCCCATTCTTCGTCTTCCAGTCCAAGTTCATTCGCAGAAACGCCGCTGTACGGGCCACTCGTCAATAACACAAATTTGTCCTGGTAAAGGTGCTTCTGTTTGCGCGTTATTGCGAGCACGTCGGCCTCAGCACAGATACGGCCCTCCCGGTTCTTCGATACGAGAGATCGAAACCGCGGCCAATTCTTGTATCCAGACACGAAACAGGCGCCCTGTGATGCGGGAATCGCGATTGGCTCGTTCTTGCATGTCAGCGCTCGCGTGATCGAAACAAAGTCTTGACGATCAGGTATCGTAACGACGGGAATTCTCCCAGTCGGGGTGGAGTGGAGTTCGATGCTGCAGTCCTCTGGTCTTCGGAGGAAGGATCCGGTCGCCGACTTCATGCGTGACGGATCAGCTCCGCATCTGGTGGCAGAAATATATTCTGTTTCGCAACTTATTTTCGATCGAATCGGAAACTGAAGTTGGACAAGGTATCGAGCAAGAACCTGCACTGTACCAGCATTCACCATCTCCTTTGCATATTGTTCCCAAGGGGCGACAAATGATTCGTCCTGCAGCGGTAAATAGATTTCGGTTGCCAGCGCATCGTCGTCAACTTCATTCTGACCATAACGCAGTAATTCGCCTGCCGCTTGCGCTGTGGCGCCTGACGAAAGGAGCACGTCCCGACGGAATTCGTCTCGGTTCGGTTTGGTCATACGATCTGGCCATGCGCGAGTCGGCGAAATACGCCAGGCCTGTTAATCAGTTCTGCGTAAGTGCCTTGTTGAACGAGATCTCCTCCGTGGAAAACTAGGAGCCGGTCGGCGTTGATAATTGTACTCAATCGGTGTGCGACAACTATGCGAGTAGCCCTCAATGCTTTAAGGTTCCTCATCACCAGGCTCTGCGTTCTGTTGTCCAACGAACTTGTTGCCTCGTCAAAGAGAAGAATAGCTGGTTTAGCGATAATTGCTCGTGCAATCATAAGTCGCTGGCGTTGCCCACCAGAAAGACCTATCCCGCCATCGCCGATGACGGTATTCATTCCCATTGGCATCCGCTGAATATCCTGGGCGATCCCTGCTAAACGTGCTGCTTCCCAAGCTTCGCCCAGCCCAAGGGACGAGGAGCTAATGATGTTAGTGAGGATGTCGCCGCGCAACAGCGAACTGTTTTGAAGCACGACGCCCAATTGCCGCCGGACCGCATTGACATCAAGTCCAGCAAGGCCGCGATTGTCATAGGAGATAGAACCCGCCTCTGGCGCTTCGAACCCGAGCAACAGACGAATGAGCGTGGACTTTCCGGATCCAGAAGGCCCAACCACCGCAACGAACTCGCCTGGTATTATCGAGAAGGAAATATTGTGAAGTACAGGAGGAGTATCGGCGCGGTATCGGAATGTCACTCGACTAAACTCAATTGCTCCAGACAATGTTCCCGGATGAGATCGAGAACCATTAACCTCGGGAAGCGCGTTCAGAATAGGTTTGGCGCGCTCGTATGCCGGGACGGTCTGGAGTATGGATATTCCGGCTGAAGTCAACGAAAGCGTCGCGCCGATGAATTGCGAGAAGGCCACCATGAAGGCAGCAAAATGTCCAGGAGTGAGAGCGTTCGATAGATGGTATTTGAGTGACTGAGATCCCAGGACGAAGATGCCCGCAAGACAAAGTATTGGGTAAGAAGAACTAAATACCTCTTGAATATTGGAAATCTGACGCGGCTTGAGCGCCAGGCGTTTCTGAGCGGCGAATATTCTCGCCCAGACCGAGAATGCCCGAATCTCAGCGCCAGATATCTTCAGTTTCGCGATCCCGTTGATCATCTGGAGGACTATTCCGGATAAACGGCCACGGATCCTCGATATGTCGCGCTCGTGCTGTAGCTGAAGGTAGCCACACGTAGTCGAAAAGACAAATGCAAGCGCCGCCATTCCAATAGCGACACACCCCAAGCGAACACTGTAGTGCAACAAGAGTATGACGCTCAGCAAAGAAGAAAATGCCGAAACCAATGAAACCGTGGTTGATCCCATCAATGCTTGCTGTACCTGACTAATTCCCATACTTCGTTGAGCCAAGTCTCCGGAGTTGTATTGGCGAAAAAAAGAAACCGGCAAACTCAACAAACGATCCCAAACTGCCGCTTCAATGACGCAGCGCGATCGCGTTTCTAACCTCAGCATTGCCAGCCCGCGGGCTACCGAAAACAATGCGGATGAGACTGCGGCTACAGCCAGAAACGCGAAGATTTCCCATAACAAAATGCGATCCGCGTTTGGGATCACTACATCGAATAAGACTCCAGTTACTATTGGTATTATCAGACTGACGGAACCGACGGCAATTCCGAGCAAAACGAGCGTAATGAGTTCCTTCTTGCAAACTTCGTAAGTGAGTGACAACAAATCGACCGCTTTCAGGGGTTTTGGTGGAAACGGTCGGTAAAATGTATATGCAAAGCTATCTAAGGAGGCAGCCACGCGCTCGTCGACCTGTGAGAGAGTTCCATCTGCGGGATCGTACAATTGATACTTCCCGGATTGGTTTGGTAGGAGTGCCACGGGCGCGCTAGTAGCCTCGCGCGACCCCACTAGCGGCCCGGCTTCAGTTGTCCACCACTCGCCTCTAAGGGCCACCCTGCGAATTCGAATTGAAGATGACGAGGCGATGCCCTCGATCTGCTCTGCCAAACTGCCGGCATTATTGATATCGGAATCAGCTATAACAGTGATTCCGGACTGAGAGGCGACGGCATGACATGCAGCTAACATAGCAGATCGTCGATATGTTTCGTTTTCCAGGGCATCAGGGGATTTCGCTCTCGACCCGAAAGACACTTGAGAGACTTTGCGAGGGAATACCGCGATGTCTTCTTCGATGGCCACCGCAAGTGTCCCATGTTCGCCAGTCATCATAGCTGGCTCGGACTCTCTCATCGGCACTCTCGACAATTGGCGGAGCGCGCGGTCGAGCATCACTGTGTCGGCCTCGACTCGTTCCACGAGACGCTGCCCTTCGGATTCCTCTTGACCGACGAACTGGGTGATGTGTGCGAGCGGCATACTCTAGGCTGTGCGAATGAGATTTCGATACACACCTGGCACGATGCTCAGCGCCTCATGGGTGCCGCGCTGGACTGTCTGGCCGCGCTGCAGAACAAGAATCTCGTCACAGTCACGTATTGTACTGAGACGATGAGCAAGAATTAGGCAGGCACATCCGCGTCGGCACAGGTTTTGATAGATCTCTTTTTCTACAAGAGGATCCAAGGCACTCGTGGCCTCATCGAGAACGAGAATACGCGGATTGTTAGACAAAGCTCTCGCAATTTCAAGCCGCTGCCGTTGTCCGCCGCTAAAATCTCTTGCCCCCTCCTGAACGAGACTTCCGTACCCTCCAGACCGAGAAATAATATCGGCGTGGATACAGCTGTCCCTTGCCGCCGCAGCAAGAGCGGCATCTTTAACTGTAACGTCCCAAAGACTAAGATTGTCCCTAACGGTGCCCTCAAATAGAACAATGTCCTGATCAACAAACGCAATCGAATTCCATATCAATGCGCGCGGCAATGAGTTGCGCGGTCTCCCGTCGTGCAAGATCTCGCCGGACCAAGGTTCATAGAGTCCGCATGCAAGTTTGGCAATCGTAGATTTCCCACTTCCCGAGTCACCCACGATGGCCACTTTCGTACCCGGGCGCAACGAAAGACTGAGATCGGTAATAATTGGCTTTTCGACCCGGCTGTAGCCAAACGTAACGTTCCTGAATTCCAGGTAACCCTGTAACGCATCAGTATTGGATGTGACGCGTGCGTCAGAGATGGATTGCGAATGCGGATCGAGTTCGTACTCGAGGACATCGTCGAGCCTTGCCAAATCGCCTTCGGACTGCTGGAGCTTTCCACCCAATTCAACAAGCCGACTGACAGGATCGGCAAAACCATTCAAAAGGACTTGAAGTGCGAGAAGTCCCCCCAGCGTCAAGGCTCCCTGCATAACATGGTATCCACCGACGCTCAGAACAGCGATGGCCGTCAACATACTCAGAAAAGCCGGAAGCACTCCTAGAGCGAGGGACCGCGCACGAATTCCCTGTTCCACATTAATCACTTTCGCCTGGTACCCTGCCCAGCGCGAGAAAAAATGGGATTCGGCGCTGGCAGCCTTCAATGTCTCAATCATCTGAATACCAGAAGTCGAAGTACCTACAAGTTTTCCTTTCTCCTGCAATATCTTGCGGTACTCATCCCGCTGCTTTCGGCTGATATAACGCAACATGAACAGATTCAACATCGCCATCAGCACGCCAACCAAGGTCAACAGGACATCGTATTGAATCATGAGGGCTACGTAGAAAATCAGTAGAAGCAGGTTTACAAAATTCGTTGCAATATCCCTCGATAATAAGCTCGCGACACGGTCGTTCGTCTCCACTCGAGAGCCAAGTTCGCCCGTGAATCGTTGAGCGAAAAACTCCATGGGCAAATGAATCAAGTGCCAGAAAAACTTTGCAGATGAATTCACGGCGAGTTTGGTCTCAAACCTAAGCAGTGTATTTTGTTGCAAGCCCGTCAAGCATGCTCTCATCAAGGCTGTTGCAACCATTGCCGCGACAAGTGGTACAACCCACTCAACGCGACCCCGCATTAGGAATGCATCGACGAAGATCCGGGAGAAAGCAGGAACGCAAAGGCTCGGCACTACCATCGCCAGAGTAACAAGAATTAGCTGTACTACAGCAAGACCGCTTCCCGGAAGGCGCCTTCGCAACGACGCCAAGATGGTCTTCCTCCGGCCGCCCTTACGGAATTCGGGACCCTTCACAAACGTGAGGGCAATTCCGGTAAACGCCTCATCGAACTCTTCCGCGGAAACAGTTCGCGGGCCTGTCGCAGGATCGTTAATGTACACCTTCTTGGTGTCAAATCCCTCAACAACGACAAAATGATTGAAGTTCCAGAATACAAGTAAAGGCAAAGGCAATCGGCGAAGATCCTCAATCTCCTGCTTATAACCTTTTGCTATCAATCCGAAGTGACGCGCCCCCCTCACAATATTGGACGCCTTACTCCCGTCACGAGATACGCCGCAAATTGTTCGTAGCTGTTCTAAGGGAACATGTCTGCCGTGGTAGCCCAAGACGCTACCCAAGGCGGCTGCCCCGCACTCCACTGCCTCCATCTGGGGAACAGTGGGGGTTCTTGCCCTGAGTTTGACAGGACTCCTTTGAGACGGGTTACAGGAGGTTCTTCCCTGCGTGAATGCTGTGTTCATCGACTTAGTGCGCTCTCATTTTTTCTCGTACAAACGGAAGAAGCAGGCTGATTGGTTTTATACGTCCGGTTATGATGCGTGCGGTGCAAATCATTGGCGGAGCGATGGCCGACTGCCGACCTGGAACCGGGGACAATCCGAAGTCGGATCGGTTTGTATTATCTGGTAACAACTGCACTCCAACCTCCGCCGCGGGCCCCTCCGACCAGAACGCAAGCGTCGCAAGGCTAGTGCCAACACTCGCTGATAGCGCCGTCGGATCAATCGGGCGGTCGTCCACGTCTGCGATACGACCCCGCAAATTGCCGTATTGCGAACGCTTCATCATCGTGGGCGAGATTTCGACAGCCATGCCAGGTTGAAGTCTTTTCGCCTCAATATAAGGGACGTACAGACGCAAGACATGATCATATGCGTTCAACGGCACCAAAGCGGCAGACGTCCGAGTGTCTGTCCGAGTGCCGCGGTCCGTGTTCGGTTCCATCGAGACAACAATACATTGCTCAGTTATGCTTTCTGGTATCGTCGCAATACAAGCCCAAGTGACACCCATCCCGATCAATAATAAAAATGCGACGGTAGCGATCCATGTGCGAGGGCTCGTGACGTGGAGCAACTGATCCAACTGTTCGGGCGACGAAAGACGCTCGAGAGCGATCTTGCGGAATAGATACTTGGACATAGACTATGGGCTCTTCTTGGCTAGCTCCTGCCGCCAGGGCCCAGCAGTGGGCCGCTCATCCCCGCATGCCGGGCCCCTAGCTCTTCGATCAAGCAGCAATCGTGGTGCTGCAGTTTGTGACGTCGCAGCTAACACAGCAGTTTGTGCAGCAACAATTCGTGCAAACGCACCACCCACCGGCGACCTGTTCGAGTTCTTCATCCAGGAGTTCACCGGTCATAGGGATCGGGT
>Ga0210410_10001644_pt1 | contig 20791 bp, 11 predicted proteins | sample IncBWC4MmetaG_FD_161058 | JGI IMG/M metagenome (GOLD analysis project Ga0210410, IMG submission 161058) | Forest soil microbial communities from Barre Woods Harvard Forest LTER site, Petersham, Massachusetts, United States - Inc-BW-C-4-M | ecosystem: Environmental > Terrestrial > Soil >... | reverse complement strand
GGCGAAAGCCTGGAAGTTGATGGATTCACACCGACGTCGGAAGCTGCGAGTCCGTACGCAAAGACCAGCAGTATTTCTCCCGGCTATTTCCACACCATGAAAATTTCGTTGCTTCGCGGCCGCGCCATCGAAGACGCGGACGTAGAAAAGTCACAGCGTGTGGCGGTCATCAACGAAGCGATGGCGCGGCTGTTCTGGCCGAATCAGGATGCGCTCGACCGGCAATTTACGGAGAAGAGTCATCCCAAGGAAAAGATCCGCGTCGTCGGAGTGATAAAGGATATTCATTTTGAGGATTTCGACAGTTCCGTAAAAGCTTTTTACTATACGGCGATGGCGCAAGACTACGCGCCTCTGCAGACGCTTCACGTGAGAACGACTGCATCGCCGGAAAGCATGATTCCTGTCGTGCAACAAGAGATTGACAAACTCGCGCCGGGCTTGCCGATGTTTGATGTGGGCACGATGACGCAAGCGCTCAACACTTTAAATGGATTATTGCTGTTCCAGATCGGCGCGGGTATTGCCGGCGCCCTGGGAATTCTGGGACTGGTTCTGGCCGTGGTCGGCGTCTACGGAATTGTGTCCTACGTGACCAGCCAGCGCACGCATGAAATCGGAATTCGCCTGGCGCTTGGCGCTGAACCGAAACAAATTCTAAAGATGGTTTTGCGGCAGGGATTACTAATCATTGTCATCGGAATGGCGCTCGGACTCATTTCCGCGGCTGCTGCTGGACGACTGGCGGCGGATTTTCTGGTGGGCATCAGCCCGACGGATCCGCTGATCTTCAGCGGCGTATCGATTTTCCTGGCGTGCGTTGCGCTACTCGCTTGCTACATTCCTGCGCGGCGGGCGACAAAAGTGGATCCCATGGTGGCGCTGCGATACGAGTGAGCATCACGAGTTTGACGCGCAATTCACTAAACCTTTTCCAATATTTGACGTCTAATTGGTTGGATAGCAGCCACTCGCCACAGACGAGGCCACCTCGTGGAATCTCTCTGGAAAGACATAACTTTCGGATTGCGAATGCTGATTCGCAGGCCAGCGTTCACGGTGATTGCCGTGCTCACTCTGGCGCTGGGAATCGGCGCGAACACCGCGATATTCACCCTATTTGACGCAGTGCTGCTGGAATCTTTGCCGGTGCGCGAGCCTTCGCGGCTGGTTTTATTTTCTGACCACGCTGGCGAAGGCACCAGCACCGGGAGCCTGCCCAATGGCCGATGGGATCTTTTCACCAGTGAATCCTACGAATTCCTGAAGAAGCAGCCGCTGCCATTTGAATCATTGTGCGCGTTTCGCAGTGGGGAAGACCCGGCGACGGTGCGCTTTTCCGGTGAGACAGACTCGGGCCCCGTTCAGCGCGCGGTTACTCATCTTGTTTCCGGGAATTATTTTGAAGTTTTAGGCGTGGATGCCGCGATGGGCCGCACTCTGCGTCCGGACGACGACAAGCTTGGCGCAAATCCTGTAGCGGTGGTGAGCAACGGATATTGGAAGCAACGCCTGCATTCGGATCCCAACGCGGTTGGTAAAGTGGCGATTCTGAACGGAACCGCATTCACAATTGTCGGTGTGGCACCGCCGGAATTTTTTGGTGAACGCGTGCGGCGTCCGGCCGATTATTGGGTGCCGCTGGTTTTCCAGCCACAAATTATGCAGCGGGCCAATTATTCGGAGCGCACAGATACGTATTGGCTCGGATTGTTGGGACGGTTGCGTCCCGGCGCGACACGAAAGCAAGCTCAGGAAGCGAGCACCATCGCGCTGCAGCAATTTCTGACCAGCAAAGCCGGTTCGCAGCTTTCCGCCGAGAGCAAAGCGAGCCTCGCGAAAAATAGGATTCTATTGTTTGATGGCGGCGCTGGAATTTCCGGACTGCGCCTGACTTATTCTGAGCCGCTCCATATTTTGCTGGTCGTAGTGGCGCTGGTGTTGTTGATTGCCTGCGCGAACGTCGGAAATTTATTATTGGCCCGTGCTGTGGCCCGCAAAACTGAAGTGACCGTTCGATTAGCGCTCGGCGCGAGCCGCGCGCGGCTGATTCGCCAACTGCTCACAGAGAGTGTGATGCTTGCGGTGGTCGGGGCCGCCGTCGGAGTGCTGCTGGCGCATTGGGCGGTGCAAGCGCTGGTCACGTTCCTAGCGGGGTCGTCGCCCCTCCGCACTTCGTTGAATGTTCCGGTGCTTGTATTCACCGTTGGAGTCACGCTTATCGCCGGAATTATTTTCGGGCTCGCGCCGGCGTTGCAAGCTGGACGCACCGACCTGGTTACCGCGCTGAAAATGGGGAGCAATCGCGTCACTTCGGGAGCAAAGTTTGGAACCACGCAAGGTTTGGTGGTCGGGCAAATCGCGATGTCGCTGGTGCTTTTGGTGGGTGCGTCGCTGCTGGCGCGAAGCTTGCTGAATCTGGAAAATCACCCGCTCGGTTTCGATCAAAATGGTGTGATGCTGGCGCGCATCAATCCCCGGCTCGCAGGTTACAAGCCGGCCGAAGTCGGCGCTTTGTATCGGAAGCTTTATGACCGGCTGCACACTTTGCCGGGAGTTACATCCGCCACGCTCGCATCGTACAGTCCGTTCGGCGGAAGCAACAGCACCAGTTCCATCGACGTGCACGGATACGCAAAAAAAGAAAACGAGGACGTATCGGCGCAGGAAATATTTGTCGGACCTGAGTATGCGCAGACGCTGGGAATGCCGTTGCTGCTGGGAAGGGAAATTGGTTTGCAGGATACCGCGGGCGCGCCAAAAGTTGCGATGGTCAATGAAGCTTTCGCACGCCACTTTTTTCCCAATCAGAATCCAATCGGCCATCGCTTCGGATTTGACGACGATAAACCTTCGCCTTCGAGCGGCTACGAAATTATTGGGGTATTAAAGGACGCGCAGTTCGATACCACCAGCAGGAAGAAAATTCAGGAGACGATGTTCCTGGCACTTCTGCAAGATCAGAGTCAGTTTGCTCTTTCCGCCGAGGTCGAAGCGCGGATGTCAGGTGATCAACAGTCCGCGGTAACCGCCATTCGCGCCGCAATTAGCCAGGAAGATTCCAAGCTCCCCATTTCCGGAGTGCAGAGTTTGCACGATCAAGTTGACGGGACTTTCAAGCAACAGAAGTTGGCGGCGCGGCTGGTAAGTTTCTTTGGGGCACTGGCGCTGCTGCTGGCGTGCGTGGGACTTTATGGCGTGGTTGCGCAAGGCGTGGCGCGACGCACAAATGAAATTGGCGTGCGCATGGCGCTGGGCGCGCAACGCGGAAATATTCTGTGGATGATTTTGCGCGACACGCTCACGCTTCTGGTTGTTGGTTTGGCCGTTGGAATTCCCGCCGCGTTCGGAGCGTCGCATTTTATTTCGAGCCAGCTTTACGGACTGCGCTCCACGGATTTGCTTTCATTTTCGCTTGGAATTGCAGTGCTTGCGGCGGTGACGATATTGGCAGGCTATCTGCCGGCGCGTCGCGCTTCTAAAGTGGATCCGATAGTGGCGCTGAGATATGAGTGAACTAGTGGCGCCCCGCTCCAACATCGCGTGAACTTTTTCCCAAGACACGGCGTCTAATCGGTTGGACGGCAGTTCAATTCCAAACGCGAAGGCGCGCCGTGGAATCTCCCTGGAAAGATATAAGTTTTGGCCTGCGAATGTTGATTCGCAGGCCTGCATTCACGGCAATTGCCGTGCTCACTCTGGCGCTGGGAATCGGCGCGAACACTGCGATCTTCACGTTGTTCGATGCACTTCTTCTGGAATCTCTGCCCGTTCGCGAACCGAGCCGCCTCGTTTTGTTCTCGGATGAGCTGAGCGAAGGTACGTACACCGGCGACGCGCCGACAAACCGCTGGCCGTGGTTTCCTTACGAGTTCTATAAATTTCTGGAGAAGCAATCCCTGCCGTTGGAATCTCTCTGCGCGTTCCGCATGGGCGAGAGCACAGTTTCCGTTCGCTTCGCCGATAGTCCCGCGGATGGACAGATTCAGCGCGCATCAACGCATCTTGTTTCGGGAAACTATTTTAGTGCGATGGGCGTGGATGCGGCGATGGGCCGCACGCTCGCGCCCGAAGATGACCGGCCGAATGCACCACCAGTAGCGGTAGTAAGTTACGGCTACTGGACACAGCATCTTCACGCCGATTCCGCTGTGATTGGCAAAGTTGCTCTTCTAAAGGGAGTCGCTTTCACGATTGTTGGTGTTGCGCCGCCGGAATTTTTCGGCGAGCGAGTGCGCAGTGCGCCAGACTATTGGCTGCCACTGGCGTTTCAGCCGCAAATCGATCTCTACAAGTATTTGGACGATAAGAATGCATATTGGTTGAACATTATGGGCCGCCTTCGGCCGGGCGCCACTCGAGAGCAGGCGCAAATAGCCGCCACGCTTGCGCTGCAACAATTTCTATTAAACAAGGCTGGTACTCAGCCTTCTGCGGAACGCAGGAAAAGCATTCAGAAGTCCTATATCCGGCTCGAAAATGGCGGCGCCGGAATTTCGTCTTTGCGTTTTCAATACTCGCAGCCGCTCCGCGTCCTGCTCGTCGTTGTCGGAATGGTGCTGCTCATTGCATGCGCAAATGTCGGAAATTTATTGCTCGCGCGGGGGCTTGCGCGGCGGCCCGAGATTTCCGTGCGGCTGGCGATTGGCGCGAGCCGTGGCCGGATTATCCGGCAGTTGCTAACCGAAAGTTTACTTCTCGCCGCGATCGGAGCCGGCGGTGGCTTGTTGCTGGCGAAGTGGGGAGTCAGAATTCTCATCACCTCATTGGGCGGAGACTGGCCGCGATCGCCGCATCTGAATGGGCCCGTCATGTTGTTTACACTCGGCGTCACTTTTTTGGCGGCGATTGTTTTCGGTCTGGCGCCCGCGCTTGATTCAGGGCGCATGGATCTGGTTTCGGCCCTGAAGATGGGCAGCGGGAGCACCGCGCAATCGCGCAAGAAATTTGGAACGACGCAGGGATTGGTAATCGCGCAGATTGCCGTCTCATCGATTTTGCTCGTGGGCGCCAATCTGTTTGCGCGAAGCCTTTTGAATTTGGAACGATTGCCGCTGGGATTTGATCCCGATGACGTGATGTTGGTGCGCATGAATCCTGCTCTTGCTGGTTACACTCCGGAAAATATCGGTACGCTCTACAAAAGACTCCTCGCCGGAATTGACGCAGTGCCCGGCGTTCGCGCGGCGACGATTGCGAAATACAGCCCGCTAGGCGGATCCAAGAGTACCAATGGAATCACCGTTCAAGGCTATGCATCACAATCCGGCCAGCGTTCCGAGGCTGAAGTGATTTTTGTCGGCCCGGACTATCCTGAAGTTCTTGGCATTCCCTTACTGTTCGGCAGAGAAATCAATCTGCAGGACACAACAAGTTCGCAAAAGGTGGCGATGGTGAACGAGGCTTTTGTGCGCCATTACTTTCCAAATGAAAATCCCATCGGCCACCGGTTCGGTTTCGACGGCCAACAACAATCCGGTGACTATGAAATAGTTGGCGTATTGAAGGGCGCTCACTTTCAGGACGTGAAGGAAAAACAAGAGGACGTCACGTTCGTAGGCATCTTGCAGGAAAAAACGGTCGAAGCGTTGAGGGGCGAGATCGAAGTTCGCACTGCAGCTGACCCGCGAAAACTTTCTGCAGAAGTAAGGAAGGCCATCACCCAACAGGATTCCAGGTTGCCGGTCTCCGGCGCTAGATATCTTCGCGAACAAGTGGATTCCAATTTCGATCGCGAGCGGTTGGCGGCGCGGCTGGTCAGTTTCTTTGGGGCACTGGCGCTGCTGCTGGCCTGCGTGGGACTTTATGGCGTGGTTGCGCAAGGAGTGGCGCGACGCACCAATGAAATTGGCGTGCGCATGGCGCTGGGCGCGCAGCGTGGAAACATCCTGTGGATGATTTTGCGCGATACGCTCACGCTTCTATTGGTTGGTTTGGCAGTGGGAATTCCTGCCGCGTTTGGAGCGTCGCATTTTATTGCGAGTCAACTTTACGGACTGCGCTCCACGGATTTGCTTTCATTTTCGCTTGGCATCGCGGTGCTTGCAGCAGTCACCGTGATTGCTGGGTATTTGCCCGCGCGCCGAGCTTCTAAAGTGGATCCGATTGTGGCGCTGCGATACGAATAATCTCGAGAATCATTTTCGTCTACTTCGTTTTCAGAAATCGCTGAATATTCCGCAATACATTCGCAAACATTTCGGGCGTCAGGCGGCCGGTCTGCGTATTTTGTTGGCTTGGATGGTAGGAGCCGAAGAGTCGTGGCAGACCTTCCGGCAACTGATAGCTCGCGCCGTGCGAGAATTTATATTCGCCAACGCGTGCGATAAGTTTTCGGCGCACTAAGCCGCGAAGGTAATGAGTCCACGCGATGTGGCCTAGCGCGAGCACCGCACGCGGCTTCAGTAAATCGAGTTCCGCTTCCAGATACGGCAAACAATTATTTATTTCCGCGAGCGTGGGTTTGTTATCGGGCGGAGCGCACCGTGCTACCGCGCCGATGTAAGTATTGATTAGCCTCAGTTGGTCTTCGCGCGAAACTGCCGTGGGCTGGTTCGCAAATCCGGCGCGGTAAAGCAGCGGATAAAGAAAATCGCCGGAGCGGTCGCCCGTAAACATTCTTCCGGTGCGATTCGAGCCGTGAGCGCCGGGCGCCAATCCAACAATTATTAATTTCGCGTGCGGATCGCCGAATCCCGGAACGGGTTTGCCCCAATAATCTTGATCGCGATATGCGCGGCGCTTGACCCTGGCAACTTCCTCACGGTAGCGCACCAGCCGCGGGCATTTCCGGCATTCGATTATCTTGGCGTTGACTAGTTTCAGGGAAGTTTGCATGAAACTTATTGTACTTCGATGGGCAACCGCAGCCGCGCGCGGCAGCCATGCGAGTCTGCGCGATTCATGAGCGCGAGACTCCCGCCGTGAGCCTCGGCAATTTGCCGGCTCAGCACCAAACCAATTCCAGAGCCGCCGGGCTTGGTGGTAAAAAACGGCACAAAAAGATTCGCGGTGTTGGGCAGCCCTGGGCCGTCATCTTCCACAAACACTTCGATCGAATCGGCATTGCGCGTCCAACCAACGCGCACTCCGCCATGCGTCTCAAGCGCTGCGTCGGTCGCGTTCCTCAGCAGATTAATCAGCAACTGATCGAGTTGATCTCCATCGGCGGAGATAATTAAGCGCGGACCAGGAACAACGTTCACGCTCAATCTCTGCTCCAGGCTGACCGTGCGCGCGATCCAGCGCGCAACGTCCACCGGGCCGTGCTGCGGTTGCGGCAGCCGCGCAAGCCGGGCGTATGCGCTCATAAAACGTCCCAGCGCTTCGGAACGCGCGCGAATAATGCTGAATCCGCTTTGCATGTCCGACGAAGCGTCGGCAGGCCATTCTGTCGGCACGGGAAGACGGCGCAGCAAACTTTCCATGCTTTCGGCAACGCTTTGAATCGGCGCGAGTGAATTATTTAGTTCATGGCCAAGCACGCGAATCAGTCGCTGCCACGCTTGACGTTCTTCTTCGCGCAGCGCGCGGCTCAAATCCGAAAGCACCAGCAAATTGTGTTGCAGTCCGCCTTCGCGAAATGTACTGCGACGCATGCCCCATCGTCCTGTTGCGCCGGGGAAACTAATTTCCAGTGTCCGCGCCGGTTCGCCTTCCAGGCAACTCGCCAGGCCCAATTCAGTGGCGGTACGGCCCAGCATTCTTTCCGACGGCAATCCGATTAAACGTTCCGCCGCGCGATTCACCACGCGCAAATGTTGCGTGCCGTCAAACGTAAACATGGCCACGTCAATTTCTTCGACAACTTTTCGCAGAAGCGTGGTTGCTTCCACCGCGCCAAGCCGCTGCTCGCGCAAGGTTACGCCCAGCGCATTCACTTCGCGGATCACCTCGCCCAGTGCGTCTGGCGAAGCGCTGCCGCGTCCGCGAATGGAAAAATCTCCTTCGCGCATGGCGGCGATTAAGTTGGAAAGTGTTTGCAGCGGAAAGGCGACACTATTTTTCGCGGACGCGGCGAAGCCCAGCCACACGCCGACAATGACAATTGTTACGGTCCAGCAGGTCAGAGCCCTGTAGTTTCCCGCGTAATACGCCATCCACAGAAGAACAAGTCCGGCGACTGAACCGGGAAGCCCCGCCACCAGCGCCAGCAGCATCACGTGGCGCTCATGGAAGAGCTTGATCATGCGGAAAGTCCGTACTTCTGCATGCGGCGATACAGCCCGCTGCGGCTAAGTCCCAACGCTTCGGCGGCCGCGCTGACGTTTCCGTCGAATCGCAAAAGTGTTTTCTGCACCAGATAGCGCTCCACGTCTTCAAGATTCATTTCTTCCAGCCGTGCGACACCCGTTCCCGCCGTGACTCGCAAGCCGAGATCGGAAGCTCGCACCTGATTGCCCTGCGCCAGCAATACCGCGCGCTCAATAGCGTGATCCAGCTCGCGCACGTTTCCGGGCCACATGTGCTCGTGAAGCGCTTGCATCGCCGCGGCGTCGAATCCTGTCAAATTTTTTCGATAGCGCTGCGCGTATGCTCGCAAGAAATGGTTTGCCAGCAACGGAATATCTTCGCGGCGTTCGCGCAATGCCGGCAAATGAATTTCAATGGTGTTCAGGCGGAACAGCAAATCCTGACGGAATCTGCCGGCGGCAACTTCGGCATCCACGTCTGCGTTGGTTGCCGCCAGAATGCGCACATCCACTCGCCGCGTCTTCGAAGATCCTACGCGTTCCATCTCGCCGGTTTCCAGCACGCGCAAGAGCTTGGCCTGCAAATTCATGGGCACGTTGGCAATTTCATCTAGAAAAAGCGTGCCGCCTTCGGCCAGCTCAAATCGTCCGACGCGATCCATCTTTGCGTCCGTGAACGCGCCCTTCACGTGGCCGAAAAGTTCGCTCTCGAATATTCCTTCGGAAAGTCCGCCGGCATTTACTGTGACGAGCGGTTTTGTGGATCGCGGCGAAAGCGCGTACAGCGCTTTCGCGACAACCTCCTTGCCGGTTCCGTGCTCGCCCGTGACCAAGACGTTCGCATCCGATGGCCCCACGCGCGCAATTAATTCCAATACTGGCCGCATCGCTTCCGATTCCGCGATAAGCGTGGGCATCGAATCCGCGCGAAGAAGTTTATTTTCTGCTTCCAGGCGAATTTGCCGCCGCAGCGATTGCCGCAACTCGACTTGCGTGCGCACGATAGCCAGCAGCCGCGCATTTTCCCACGGCTTCTGAATGAAATCTCGCGCTCCGCGGCGCATAGCTTCCACGGCAAGTTGCACGCTGCCCCACGCAGTCATCACAATCACCGGCAGCGCGCTATCGATGGCCTGAATGCGCATCAACAAATCCAGACCTTCCGCGCCTGAAGTGGTATCACGCGCGTAATTCAAATCCATCAGCACGATATCGAATTCGCGTGCTTCCAGCGCCGCCAGTATTTCCGCCGGCGACGCCGCCATCTGAATTTCGTATCCTTCGTTTTTCAGAAGCAGCCGCAGAGCTTCGCGGACATCAGGTTGATCATCTGCAACCAGCACTCGCGTGGCTGCGGGATTGGTGGTTTTCATTCGATCGTTGAGAAGAGCTGCGTCCTCCGGGTCGCCTTACCGGCGGAATTTTCCGGCGAGCCGGGAGGTCCGGCCCGCCAGAATCCGCCCCGCCTCTATTCTACGCGAATGCTTCCCGAAGACGTGTGCGCAGAAATCACCGGGCCGCCTCCATGAGCTTTTCCGTGCAGCTCGTGGCGTCCGCCGATCACACCGGTCACGGTCAGCTCGTGCGTCGTGCTGATATTGCCCGAACCGGTGCTGGCTTCCAAATTAAATGCGGCGTCGGCAGGCAATCGTAGCGTCACAGAACCGGAAGCGGTGTGCAAATCCCAATCGCCCGTCGGCTTTCCTTCGACATGAAGACTTCCGCTGCCCGCGTGCACTCGAACACGTCCCTGCGCGCCGCGAAGTTCCACGCCGCCCGATCCCGTTTCCACGTCCACGTCGCCGGGCGCCGTCTGCGAAATTTCCACCGTGCCGCTTCCGGTCTTTGCGGTCACGCCGCCGGCAATTCCGTTGGCGTGAATGCCGCCGCTGCCCGTCGACGCGCGCACGCTTCCATTCACATCGTCAGCGGTGATCGATCCCGATCCCGTCGTCGCGCGCACTTCGCTGCCGATTTTCGTCAGGTGAATTCCGCCGGAGCCGGTGCTTGTCTCCACCGGCCCCTTCAGTCCTTCCAGCGTTTGGCTGCCCGCACCGGTGCTGGACCGCAACCTGGTGTCCGCCGGCGCGGAAATTTCATAGCTGATGGAAACGTTGCGCCGCAATTCTTCATCGCGAATTTCGCCGATGTGAATGGTGTTGCCGCTCTGTTCGATTGGCGGATTCGCTTCCAATTTTTTCACTTTGGATTCCGCTTCGCTCATGGTGACGTGCCAGCCTTCGCTCACGCGAATTTTCGCGGAGACGTGAACGCTCGAGCCGTCTCCCGCACGTACGGAAATTGAGCCGGCACCCGTCGCTACGGTTAGATCCACTGCCCCGGAAGTCTTCAGAGTTCTATCGAACGAACCTTCCGCATATCGATCGTCGGCGGTGCACGCCATCGATGCCGCCAACGCCACCGTCAGCGCCAACATTATTTTCATGGAATTTCTTGCGAGCTTCATGTGATCAATCTCCTTTTCGCGAAGTGCTTGTGCGGTGGCCCGCGCTAATTTGCGGCGCTCACTCGTACCGCAGCGCGATAACGGGATCCACCCGCGTTGCACGCCGCGCTGGTAGGTAAGACGCCAGCAGTGCGATGAATGTCAGCAGCAGGGCCACGCCCGCGAAGGTAATTGGATCGGTTGCGCTGGTGTGATAGAGCATCGATTGCATTGTGCGCGTCAACGCAATCGCTCCGAATATTCCTGCGGCTACTCCGATTGCAATCGTAAGAATTCCTTGCCGCAGCACCAAATTCAGCACGTCACTCGGCTGAGCGCCCAGTGCCATGCGCACGCCGAATTCACGCGTGCGTTGTTCCACCGTGTAGGCCATCACGCCGTAAATTCCCGCCATGGCCAGCAGCAGCGCCGTTCCAGCGAACGCGCCAATCAAAATCAAATTGAAATGCTGGGTGCTCAGCGAATTGGAAAATACTTGGGCGACGGTGGTAAATCGCGGCGGCGCGTCCGGGGCAAGATCATGTGTGATTGCGCGCGCCGCGGCAAATGTATTCGCCGGTGTGGACGAAGTCCGAATTACAAAATACGGATCAGACGCACTCTGTGGCCGCTGCCGGTAATTCACGTAAACAGTCGGTGACGGCGGTTGTTCCAGAGAAGTTTCTCGCACGTCGCCGACAACGCCGACAATTGTGAGCAGCCGAAGATCGCCATCCATATTTCCGAACTCGATCGTTTTTCCGATGGGATTTTCTTTCGGCCATTTTGCCGTTACCAGCGATTGGCTCACCACTGCCACATGCGGCGCGTTTATCCCGTCGCGATCGTCGAATAATCGGCCGCGAATTAGCGGAATTCCGAGCGTTTGAAAATATCCTTCACTCGCCACAGCGTAGTCAGCTTCGCCAGTGCGAGTTGGATCGTGCATTAGTCTCCCGAACTCGTTGTAATCCTTAACGGCATCCGCAGGATTCATCACCAGAAAAGTGCCGTCAGCCAAGCCGTCGGTCAGTGGAAGCTCGTTAGCGACGCCCACCGATTCAACGCCCGGTACCTGCCGCAATCGCGCGAGAATCTGATTCATCAGTTCCACTCGGCGCGCCTTCTCCACGTCGCTTTCCGGGGAAGGCAGCGGCATATTTACAGAAAGCGTATTTTCAGTCTTGAATCCGTAGTCAACGGAAAGAATATGAAACAAGCTGCGGCCCAAAAGGCCAGCGCCAATCAGAAGTACAAGCGTGATCGCCAATTGTGACGCAACAATTGTCCGCCCAATTCGCTGGCTTCGCACCGACCCCGCCTGCCCGCGGCTTCCTTCGCCGAGCATCGTCTGAAATTTCCCCGACGTTGCTCGCAGAGCGGTCATCACTCCCAGTCCCGCAGCAACAAGCACGCAAATTCCAAGTGCGAATAACATCACTGGGAAATTTACTGACACGTCTTGCGTTCGAGGCAAAGTAGCCGGCGCGACACTCAGCAGCGCGTCCACTCCCCACAACGCGCCAAAAACGCCAAGCGTGCCACCCACCATAGAAAGCAGCAAAGCTTCCGTCAGAAATTGACGCACCAGCCTGCCGCGTCCAGCTCCAAGCGCCGCGCGAATCGCAAGTTCCTTTGTGCGGCTCGCCGCCTGTACCAACATCAGATTGGCAACATTTGCGCACGCCACAAGCAACAAAAATCCAACCGCGCCCAGCAATAAAAATAAAGTTGAGCGTACACTCCCAACCATCGCTTCCTGTACCGGAATTACAGACGCATCCACCATCCAAATATCTTTTCCGTATTGTTGCTTCAAATGTTTTGCAATTCCACTCAAGTCTGCGCGAGCTTGTTGCAGTGACGTATCGTCACGCAAGCGCCCAATCACTCGCCAGTTGTGCGCCGTTCGGTTCGCAAGTCGCTCGCTCAATTCGCGCGGAATCCAGATGCTCGTTTGTGAAGGATAGCGAAAGCCGGCAGGAAGCACGCCAATTACCGGGTACTCGTGCTTGTCGATCGTCAATTTCAATTTTGAAAAATCTTGCGATCCGCCCAGGTATTGTTGCCAGTAGGAATAGCTGACCAGCGCCGCCGGTTCTCCGCCGACTCGTTGTGATTCCTTCCCAAATGAACGCCCGAGAATCGGAGCCACGCCCATTACGTCGAAGAAATCCGCGGAAACCGCGGCGACCATTGTTCTCGTCGGCTCGCTGCCGCCGGTCACCGGCTGTTCCCACGCAGAATTTTCCGCCAGTCCTTGCAACGAACGATTCATCGCGCGCATATCTTCAAAATTGGGATCGGTAAACCTTGCGCGCGTTCCTTTGGAACCCACTTCACTCACAACAACAATTTGATCGGGCTTGGGGTAGGGAAGCGGGCGCAACAGCACGCCATAAACAACGCTGAAGATCGCCGTGTTCGCGCCAATGGCCAGCGCCAGCGAGAGAATCATCACGCAGGAGACGGCGGGATTCTTCGCGAACATCCGCGCCGCATAACGAAGGTCCTTCAGAAACACTCCCATCGGTGCCTCCATGTCCTTCTGTAATTATCGTCGGCGAATCTAAGCGGGCTTCTAGTTTTGCGCGCTGCTGGATCGCGTCCCCGTAAAACTGAACGAAGCGTCTCCAGCCGAGCCGGATCCCTTCATGGACTTTTCGTCGAAGGTGCCGCTCATGTTCACTTCAATCGCGTTCCCGTTGGCGCTGATACCGAACTTGATCGCGAAGCTGGCATCCGTCACCGACCCGCTGGATATTTTCGACGAACCATATTCCGCGGACTCGACAGTTCCAGTGATGCTTCCATCGCTCGCAACCTTAAATTCAGCTTTCGCGGAAATCGGCCCGCCGTCGGTCGCTACATTCAAGTCCCACTTGCCCGAGAGATCTGCTTTAGCCGCTTTTTGCGCTGACACACGATTAATTTGCGATACTTGGTGCCCAATTCCATTGGCCGAAACAACCGATACGAGCCCAACCAACGCAATCGTTGACGCCAGCATTCTGAAGCCGTTCGTTACTTTCATGGATCGCTCCTTGGAGGAAAGTGATCCGGAACCCTGCCCGTATCTTGGGTCATGTGAGCAAGTCTCCGGCCTGCTGAATAAGCCACAACCGATTGATTATAAAGCACTTAGAAGAAGTTCAGATGCCGCGAAAGGCCTTTTGTGCCCGATTATGGGACGAGATGTCGCAAAACCGGAGGCACCAGCAACGGCCCACTTTGCTGAACGATTCCACGCTAATCTTTATCTCACCGCGCCAGATTCCGCGCCCGCCGCCACCGGCCGCGTTTCGTCCACGATCCAGCCGTCTTTCAAATTCACAATGCGATTTCCGTAGGTCGCGTTTCTCTCGGAATGCGTCACTTGAATGATTGTTGTGCCCGCGTCGTTCAGGCGCTTGAAGAGTTGCATAATTTCGTCGCCCTGTCCGGAATGCAAATTTCCAGTGGGTTCGTCGGCCAGAATTAATTTCGGACTCATCACCACCGCGCGCGCCACGGCCACCAGCTGCTGCTGTCCGCCGGAAAGTTGATTCGGATACAGATCCTTCTTGCCGACAATATTAAATCTGTCCAGGATGTCGCACACCAGGCTGGTGCGTTCGCCGCGCGGCACATTCTTGTAGGAAAGCGGAATTTCCAAATTCTCGAATACGGTCAGATTGTCGATTAGGTGGTAGCTCTGAAAAACAAAACCGATGTATCGCTTGTGCAGCTCATTGCGCTGCTTGATGCTCAGCTTGTGCACGGCCTGATCCACGAAACGATATTCGCCGGTCCAGGCGCCGTCCAGCATCCCGATAATTGCCAGCAACGTAGACTTGCCCGCGCCGCTGGGCCCCATGATGGTCACGAATTCGCCGGCTTGAATATCCAAATTGATGCGACGCAGCACGAAAAATTTTCCCGCGGCAATGTCGTATGACTTTTCCAAGCTTCGCAATTGAATTAGTGGGTCAGCCATAATTCTCCTGTCTTCTTAGACGCGCTCGATTCCCTTATGTCACTCGTTCTTGCTGGGATTAGAAGACCGCACGAGCTACTCATTCCTCAGGGCGATCGCTGGATCCACAAGTGTAGCGCGCCGCGCGGGCAAATAACACGCTAGTACAGCGACTGCCGTCAGCAGTAGCGGCACGCCCGCAAACGTCAACACATCTGTAGACTTTACCTCGAACAACAGTGATTGCAAGTATCGGCTGAGCGAGAGCGCGCCTGCGAGTCCAATTCCGATCCCCAATACGAGCAGAGTCAGACCATTGCCCAACACCAGCAGCAGAACATCTCCGCGTTGCGCGCCGAGAGCGATTCGCACGCCGATCTCCTGTGTCCGCTGCGTTACGGTGTAAGACATTACGCCATAAACTCCCACCGCTGCCAGCAGTAGCGCCAAAGCTGCGAATCCGCCCAGCAAAATCACTGAAAGGCGCCGGGGAGCCACATTTTCATCCACGATGTCATCCAGCGTTCGCACACGGGAGACAGGCAAGTTGGAATCCAGTGATTGCACCACCGCGCGCGCCGCCGTTGCCACGCTTCCCGCATCAGCGGTTGTTCGCACGATCAGACTGCCCCCTTGCGCAGACCGCTGCGGGTACGGAAAAAAGATTTCTTCGCGCGAGGGCTGATCCACTCCGTAATTTTTTACGTGAGCGACCACGCCGACCACCGTTTGTGCGGGGCCATGATTTGTCGGCGAAACGATGGCGGCGTAGATCTGTTTCCCAATCGGGTTTTCTCCCGGCCAGGTCGCGTTGGCCATCATGGTGTCGACGATGCAAACCGCTGGCGCTTTTTCACTATCGGCCTCATTGAAGAAACGCCCGCGAATTAGATGCATTCCCATCGCCCGCATCGAATCCGGCGTTGTCGAGGTGACATCCGCGTCGGGCATCTGACTGGGATTCGGAATTGGTCTGCCCGCGATCAGATATCCATCTTGATTCCCACCCAGAAGTGGATCCTGAAATCCCACCGCCTGAACTCCCGGCGTAGCTCTCATCTTGCTGACCAACTGGTCCACAAATTGCCGCCGTGCTAAGGCGTCCTTGTAATGCGCATCCGGTAGCGAGATCAATGCCGTCACCACTCCGCGCGCGTTAAATCCGGAATCGGCATGGAGCACGCGGTAAAAACTTTTCAGCATCAAACCCGCGCCCACCAGCAGAATCATGGATACCGCGATTTCACCCACCACCAACGAAGCGCGCATACGCTTGTGTCCAGCGCCGGAGGTTCCTGTTCTTCCGCCTTCCTTGATTGCGTCTTGAACGTCGGTGCGCGAAACCTGCCACGCCGGAAAAATCCCGAAAAAAAGTCCCGTAAAAACCGATACCAGCAATGTGAATCCGAAAACCGCGCCGTTCACGGTTGCCCCATCGATTCGCGGCACATTTGTCGAAGCAGACGCCGAAAGCGCCGCCGTTGCGTAATATGCGATCACTAGTGCCAATCCACCGCCGGCCACTGCGACCAGCATGCTTTCCGTCAAAAGCTGCCGGACTAAACGGACACGTGTCGCGCCCAGCGCGGTGCGAATCGCCATTTCGCGCTGCCGCTCCGTCGCGCGAGCCAGCATCAGATTTGCCACGTTCGCGCACGCAATGAGCAGCACAAACGCAACCGCCACGAATAAGACGAGCAGCGCGGGTTTCACATCTCCCACTACGGCATTCAGCAATGAATCGGTCTTTACGCTGTGGTCGGAATTCGTATCGGGGAATTGTTTTGCGAGCTTGTCACCAATGCCCTTCATTTCTGTTGCCGCACCCGCCAGCGTTACGCCCGGCTTCATTCGTGCAATCGCATAGATGCCCGGATGTTCACCGCGCCGCGCCTCTCCACCTTCTTTATCCTCGTGCCGCCACAGGGAAGTGAACAGGGAATATTGGCGCCAACTTCCGTGAAACTTGCTCGCAGGAAGAACTCCCACGACAGTATAAATCTCCCCGTCCAGGTTCAGTTTCTTACCGATAACATTCGGGTCCTTCGCAAATTTCGATTCCCACAGGCCATCGCTGAGCACTACGACTGGAGCCGCGCCTACCTTATCGTCGCCCGGTGTTAGGCCGCGCCCTAGTACCGGCGAAACTCCCAGCGCGGGAAGCAGTGAGGATGTGATTTCGCGTACGCGAAGGCTCTCTGCCTGACCCTCACCAGTCAGAACCATCGTGTTGCCGCGATAAGGAGCCATACTCTCGAATACGGTATTCATCCGGGCCCAATCGTCGAAGTTGGCCATGGAAATACTCATGTCAGGAATACGCGGAGATGTTTCTGAAAGAAATACGAGCCGGTCCGGCTGCCTATAGGGGAGCGGACGCAAAAGCACGGCATCGATTACGCTGAAGATAGCCGTGTTGGCCCCGATTCCCAACCCGAGCGTTAAGACTGCAATCAGCGTGATGCCCGGCCGTTTGCCGAGAACTCTGAAACCGTATCGAATGTCCTGCCAAAACGCTCCCATAGAATTGAGCACTCTTTCCGGCGCCACTTACGCGCAGTATCCGATCTTCGCGAGGCGGGAACCTACGCCTGTATGAAAGACGCATCAAACGCGGCAAATGTTCCGTTCCGAGTTGTCCAGAAAGGGCGCGCAGATTATTCGTAACGAAGTGCTTCCAGAGGATCGACCCGCGTCGCGTGACGCGCCGGAATCCAGCACGCCAAGAGAACAACCAACGCCAGGAGAATGGAGGCTTCTATCAACGTGGCCCGGTCCGGCGGCCCGATGCCGACGATGAATGCACCCAGCGCTCGATTCAGCCATATTAATGATATCGGCAGTCCGACCAGCAGGCCTGCCAGGGTCAGTACCATTCCGCGCCGAATAATCAGCCGCAATACGTTTCCCGGCGTGGCACCCAACGCCAGGCGGATTCCGATTTCGTGCGTGGATTCGGACACCACGTACGCCATCACGCCGTAAAGTCCTATCGCCGCCAGCAGCATCGCCAGAACAGCAAGGGCGGAAATCATCATGGTGAGGTAAGTGATGTTGATGGTGGTCTCGCGCACGAGATGCGTCATGGATTTCGCGCCTATAATTGTTTGCTCGGGATCCACAGCGGCGATGGAGCTTTGCACCTCGGGAATAATTGACTCGGGGTTTCGTGAGGTTCGTATCACCAGCGCCGAATACACTCTCGGCCACAGTCGCTGCGAACGATAAAGCGTGAATCCATTTCCAGGATTGTCCCAGTCCAGCGTTACGTCCGCGACCACTCCAACAATTGGGGTATAGCCGTGCCGTGCATCGTCTGCCGCGCCAACTTTAATCCGGTGGCCGATAGGATCTTCGTTCGGCCAGTATGCTCGCGCCAGGCTCTGACTGATAATTAAACCATCGGGCGAATTCGCCGAATCACCCTCTGCGAATTCGTGCCCGCGCATCAAGGGGATTCCCATCACACGGAAATAATTCGGGCTGATGCTTTCAATCTCCGCGAACTGCGCGTCCGCCGCATTTCTCCACGGACGCCCTTCCAGATGGAAAACAATCGGTTGGTGGATCGAGCCGAACGGCAGAGTGGTAGTTGCGCCGATATCGTGCACTCCGGGCAGCGCCCGAATTTTTGCGTAAGCCGAATCGAAGAAGGCCAGCATTTGCGGATGAGTTTTGTACTTCGTATCCGGCAAGTTGATCAGCATGGTAAGCAGTGAGTCCGGACGGTAGCCACTATTGGCCTCGCCGATCCGGTGCGAGGCGCGCACCAGCAACCCGGCCACGCCCAATACGATAACCGCAAGCGCAACCTGCAACACCACCAGCAGACTTCGCAATCGCTGGCTTCCGCGCGAACTTGAATTGGAACGCCCGCTTTCCTTCAGCGTTTCGCTCAGTCCGATTCGCGTGCTCTTCATCGCCGGCAGAATTCCCGCTAGAATTCCTGACGCCAGCGCCGCTACGATGGCGAAAAACAGCGCGCGGGCATCCACGTGTATTTGATCCCATCCGGCAATGGTTTTGGAAACGTCCGGAGGCATATTCAAAATCACAACTTTGATAGTCCAGTGCGCGATCAAAACGCCCAGAGCGGCCCCGGCGAACGAGATCAGCGTGCTTTCCGTGAGCAGTTGCCGGACAATCCGCCAGCGGCTCCCGCCAAGCGCCACGCGGATTGCGATTTCTTTTACTCGCCCGGAGGCACGCACGAACTGCAGATTTGCAATGTTCGCGCAGACCAGCAAAAGCGCGCATCCCACCACCATAAGCAACACGATGGTGGAATTGCGATACTCGTCGCCCACGGAATAGGTGCGAATCGGCTCAACCATCACGTGCCAGCCGCGCATCGCAGCCGGATAAACTTGCGCCCCCTGCGCTTCAAGTGCGTTCAGTTCCGCCCGTGCGTGAGCCGGCGTCTCGCCCGGTTTCAACCTTCCCAGCACAAATAGAAAACGCAGACCGCGGCGCGCCCACATATCGTCACTGAGAGCAAGCGGAAGCCACAGGTCTGTGGCCATCGGATAGACGAATGATTTCGGCATCACTCCGATCACCACCAGCGGTCTTCCTTCCACGTGAATCGTTCGGCCAATCAGATTCGGATCGGCGCCGTATCGCCGTTCCCACAATCCCGCGCTCAGCACCACCACGCCGTCGCCACCCGGTTTTGCTTCTTCCGGAAGAAACGTGCGGCCCATAAGCGGCGTCGCTCCGCACAACGCAAAGAAGTTCGGTTCAACCATGTAGGCCTGCGCGCTTTCCGGAATTCCTTCACCGGTCAGGTTGGTGGCGCGCCATTCGTACGCCGTCAAATCGCGCAGTACATTTGACTGGCGCTGCCAGTCTCTGAATACCGGGCCGGAAACTCCGCTGGCGTCATAGCCGCTTTGCCCCGGAGCTTGCTCCAGAATTACCAACAAATGTTGCATGTCGGGAATGGGAAGAGGTTTCAGCAGGAATGCGTCGGCCACGCTGAAGATGGCGGTGTTCGCGCCGATGCCCAGGCCCAACGCGAGAACCGCGATGGCTGTAAATGTCGGCGCTTTACGCAGCGCACGAAGTGCGTATCGAATGTCTCGCCAGAGGATTGCCACCGTGCGGCCATTTTACTACGTAACGCGCACGGCGGCACAATTATAAGAGAAGTAATTTTAAACGTGGGATATCCTAATTATTCGTATCGCAGAGCGATCATCGGATCCACTCGCGTCGCTCGGCGCGCCGGAATCCAACACGCAACCAGCGCCGCAAAAAGCAGCGCCGACGCAATCACTGCGAATGTGGTGGGATCCGCTGCGCCAATGCCGAAGATCCATTCGCGCAACATGTAGGTGAATCCCAGTGTTACCGGCAGTCCGATTCCCAGTCCAATGCCCGCCAATAATAATCCGCGCCCGATAATCATCCGTAGCACATCGGAAGCTTGCGCGCCGAACGCCATGCGCACTCCGATTTCGTAAGTGCGCTCCTGTACGGTGAAGGCCATCACGCCGTAAACTCCCACGGCAGCGAGGATCAATGCCATCACGCCAATCACGCCCATCATCACCGAAACGTAGGCGATGCCAATGATGTTGTTGCCGATTACTTTTGACATGGGCATCACGTCGGTCAGCGGCATGTCGCTATCAACCGCCGCAACAGCGGCTCCAGCCGCGGGCGCAAGCTTCGTCGGATCGCCTGAACTCCGCACCATCAACGCAAAATATCCGCGCGGAGCTTGCCGGTACGACCGGTAGATGGCGTAGAGCGGACGCGTGCTGCTCCAATCCATTTTCACATCGCCCACAATTCCCACCACGGTCATCCACGGATTTTTTGAATCATTGCCGCCAATCCGAATGTGATGCCCAACGGCATCGCCCGCCGGCCAATATCTTTTGGCCATGCTCTGGCTGATTAATCCGACCTGTTGCGTATCAGATCTATCTTGTTCGGAAAGTTCGCGTCCCTGGATGAGCGGCACATGAACCATCTGCAGATAATTCGGGCTGACCGCCAGATTCGTGACCGTGGGAGTTTCGCTGGCGTCATGCCACGGCCTTCCTTCGATTGAAAACTGCGCGTTGCCGCCGCCATCGCCGTAAGGAATCCACGAAGTTCCTGCCGCGCCCAACACGCCGGGCATCGCGTTCATTCGTTCCAGTACCTGCGAATAAAATTGATTTCGTTGTTCCGGCTTGGCGTAACGCG
>Ga0210410_10001642_pt1 | contig 20797 bp, 19 predicted proteins | sample IncBWC4MmetaG_FD_161058 | JGI IMG/M metagenome (GOLD analysis project Ga0210410, IMG submission 161058) | Forest soil microbial communities from Barre Woods Harvard Forest LTER site, Petersham, Massachusetts, United States - Inc-BW-C-4-M | ecosystem: Environmental > Terrestrial > Soil >... | reverse complement strand
GTCGATGTGCATGACCACCGACAGCGGCAACGTCGGCTCGAACGCGTCCTTGGTGATGAGCGAGATTTCCGAAAGGTTCTCATCGAGCTTCATCGCACCGGTTTCACCTCGCATCCATTTCAGGATGAAGTTGACCGTGGGGATGATCTCGATCTTGCCGGCGAAAGTGTTGAACGCGTATTTGCCGGGAAGCAGCGGATCTTTCCAGACGCCGCGCGAGCCGTTCACCACGAGTTCGCCGTGACGATATTCTTCGCCCGACACGTCGGGGGTCCTGGGACCGGTATAGAAGATCACGACACCGACATTGCCCACGGGAATGATGGTCTTGGGCGCCCATTCGACTGTGGCGAACAGCCGGTTGATGTACCAGGTGCCTTCGACCAGCACCTGAAGCTGCCGGCCGCGATAGCCACCCGCTCGCAAGAACTTTTCCGGCTCCTGGAAATTGTTGTGAAAGATCTCCGAGTTGGCGAGATCGGTACCGACCTCGGGGGCGATGATTTCGCCCGGCGGTAGCGATGGGCCGTCGTGCACGGTGACGATACCGACATTGTCGTCGGCGGCGGCGATCACCACCGGTCCGAAGCCGTCACGCTCCACGAGCGTTTGCCTCATGCCATCAAGCACGTGTTGCTCCTGGGCGCTGAGCGCGTGGCCGTAGACGCGCTCGTCCGTGATGATCGCAAATTGTGTTGGTATTGATCGCGTAAGTGCCCTCGCGGAGGATTTTGCGCTGCGGCCCTTTCTGCCCGCCATTCAACAGGAATTGGCGCACGTCCTGGAATTCGGCTCGCTCGGGTATGTCGTTGCCGGCGAGCACCTGGGACTGCGCCAAAGGCGCGCCGTCGCGCGCGAACACGTAGGCGATCTTGCCCTGCCCCACCGTGACGAGATCGGACTTGTGGATGCGATAGGTGAAAGGAAAGAAGAAATGGATGCCGCCGCGGAGGATTTCCGGCTGAAACCCCGCCTCGCCGTGCAAGGCGATGAAGCCTGATTTGATCGACCCGCGTGTGGCCCAAAGCTTCTCGACGATGCCGACCTGATTGTTGGGGATGTAGCGAATGATGTTCGCCGCACGGAGCAGAAAGATAAATACGATGACGACTACGGTCCAAACGCCGTAGGCAACAATGTGCTCGCTAAAATTTTCCATGGTTTCCCGCCGTTGCTCGTCACAGTCGAAACAACCCATCCATTATATTTCAGGTTGATGCCGCGCACCATTGCATTGCGACAGCCGTCATGCGCGCCATAGACGATAGTTGAGCATTCTCGGCCGCGATGCGCGGGCGCAGAGATCAAGACAAGTCAACGCACTAATTTCGCACTTTGAGCAGATCGCGGCCGATGATCAGCTTCTGCACTTCGGTCGCGCCTTCGTAGATGCGCAGCGGCCGAATCTCGCGGTAGAGATGCTCGACCACTGAGCCAGTGCTGACGCCGAGACCGCCGAATATCTGCACCGCGCGATCGATCACGCGCTGGGCGCCTTCGGTCGCGGCCATTTTTGCCATGGCGGCTTCGCGCGTGGTTGAGACGCCTTCGACGTCGCGCAGCCAGGCGGCGCGGTAGGTCAGAAGTGCCGCGGCATCGATCTCGGTCGCCATATCGGCGAGTGCAGCTTGCGTCAATTGAAAGTCGCCGAGCGTCTGGCCGAACATCTTGCGGCTGGTCGCCCGCACCAAGGCCTCGTCGAGCGCGCGGCGCGCGAAGCCGAGCGCGGCTGCCGCAACCGATGCGCGGAAGATGTCGAGATTGCGCATGGCGATCTTGAAGCCCTCGCCCGGCGCGCCGATCATCTGCGAGACCGGAATGCGGCAACTTCGGAAGCGCAGACGCGCCAGCGGATGCGGCGCGGTCACTTCCAATCGCTCGGCGATCTCAAAGCCCGGCATGCCGGCATCGACGACAAAAGCCGAGATGCCGCGCGCGCCCGGCGCTTCGCCAGTGCGGGCGAACACAGTGTAAAAATCGGCAATGCCGCCGTTGGAAATCCAGGTCTTCTCGCCGTCGAGCACATAATCGTCGCGCTCGCGGTGCGCCGCCATGGCCATGGCGCCGACATCGGAGCCGGCTTCCGGCTCGGTAAGCGCGAAAGCGGCGATGGCGCGGCCGGAGCCCACCCGCGGCAGATAGCGTTTCTTCAGTTCCTCGGTGCCGGCGAGCGAGATCGGGCCGCTGCCGAGACCCTGCATGATGAAGGCGAAATCGGCCAACCCGGAATGACGCGCCAGCGTTTCGCGCGCGATCACCAGATAGCGCGACTGCAACGGATCGTGAGCGCCGCCGAAACCGGCCGGCACGCATTGCCGCAGCCATCCGGCCTCGCCAAGCACATGAACCCACCGACGGCAGGTCGCGTCAACGTCGCCGTGGGCGGAATCCCCATGCTCGATTTCGAGCACTTTCGCGCCGGCCCATTCGTCCAGCTCATCGGCAAAGGCGCGGTGCTGCGCGTCAAAAAAAGGAATGCGCAGATGCCCGGTCCGGCTCATGATGTTCTCTCTCCCGGTCAAAACATGTAAAGCTTCAGCACAGAATTGCCAGCCAATGCAAACGGCGACGATGTAAACGAGAGCCGCCAGATGCCGCGTATGACGCCGCCAAAGCGCGATCCCCGTTACCCCGACTTTCCGACCATTGTTCACGCGCTCGCCTATGCGGCCGAGCATCGCGGCCATGCCCCGGCGCTGGCCTGCCTCGATCGGGAAGTCACTTACGCGCAATACGCGCAAGCGGTTGCCGCGCTGGCACGCAGATTTGGCGAGGCCGGCGTCGCCGGCGAGCGGATCGCTTATCTGATGCGCAACAGTCTCGACATGGCGATTGCGCTCTATGCCGGCATGGCGGCCCGCGCGCAGGCGGCACCGCTCAATCCGACCTATACCGATCGCGAGATCGAGCCTTTGGTGCGCGATGTCGACCCGCGTTTGATTGTTTGCGACCCCGAATTCGCCGAGCGAGCGCGCCGGCTCGCGCAACTCGTCGGCGGCGCCAAAGTGATCGTGGTCGGAGCGGATGAAATAACGCTCAATCGGCTTCTATCAGAACCCGCCGTGCCGCTCCCCTTGCCGGAGCCGGATGATCTTTGTGCGCTGTTCTTCACCGGCGGCACAACCGGATTGCCGAAAGGCGCCGAGCACCGGCACAGGAATCTGATGGCTTTCTGTTACGGCGTCGCGGCATTGTGGCCGCTGCCTCTCGATGAAGAACACATCCTCAACGTGGCACCGCTGTTTCACATCTGGGGCTTTTGCTACACGCTGATCTTTCCGGTCTATCTGCGCGCGTTCATGGTTCTCCTCCCCGCCTACAAGCCGGCGGCCGTGCTGGAGGAATTTCAGAAACGCCGCATCACCACCTTCGCCGGCGGACCGTCGGCGCTCTATATGGGTCTTCGCGCCAACGAAAATTTTGCCAACACCGATTTCTCCAGCCTGCGCGTTTGTCTTTCGGGCGGCGCCGCCTGCCCGGTGGAGTTGATCCATTCTTGGGAGCGCGCGACCGGATCGATGCTGATCGAGGGTTGGGGCATGTCGGAGGGCGCACCGATCCATTCAAATCCGCTGCACGGCGTGCGCAAGATCGGCTCGGTCGGCATTGTCGCGGCGGGCTACGACGCTGAGGTGGTCGATCTGGAAACCGGCACCCGAGTCATGCCGACCGGCGAACGCGGCGAGATTCGCGTGCGCGGGCCGCAATTCACATCGGGCTATCGCAACCGTCCGGACGAAAACGCCAAGCAAATTCGCGACGGCTGGCTCTATACCGGCGACATCGGTTATTACGACGAGGACGGCTATATGTTCCTCGTCGATCGCAAGAAGGAGATGATCATCGTCGGCGGCTATAACGTTTATCCGCGCGAGATCGACGAACTCCTGTTCAAGCATCCGGCCATTCAGGAAGCCGCCACAGTCGGCGTGCCGGACTCCTTCAGCGGCGAAGCGGTGAAGGTCTTTGTCGTGCGCAAAGCGGGCGCCAGTCTCAGCGCCGGGGAACTGCTCGACTACTGCAGGCAAAATCTCGTCAAGTATAAATGGCCGAAACACATCGCATTCCTCGACGCGCTGCCGCGCACAGGCGTCGGCAAGATCGATAAACGCGCGCTTAAAGCATGATCCCGAAAAGTGGAACCCGGTTTTCGGAAAAGATCATGCGCAAACAAATGCTCAAGGCCGCCGCCGCGGGTACGCGGTCATAACCATGACGGCGGCAAATCGTTGCATTTTCCGCGACTTGCGGCAGACTGGCCGCAGCTATGGCGTTTCCCGGGACGCGGTGCGGCACGAAGTGATGCACCGCTGATCCGGGGTCGCGGCAGTCTCGGGAGTTTCTTGATCCCGGTTCTGCAGCGCACCACTTCGTGGCGCGCTGCAGAACCGGGAAAAGCTGTAAGCCCAGCGTGTGTAAGGGGTAGCGTCATGAAAGTAATCATCGCTGGCGGCGGCGTCGGTGGCCTCGTGACCGGGCTGATGCTGCATGCGCGCGGGATTGATTGTGAGATTTTCGAGCAATCGGATGCGATCCGCGAGCTTGGCGTCGGCATCAATACGCTCCCTCATGCGATCAAAGAGCTTGCCGACCTCGGCCTGCTCGACCGGCTCGACGCGGTTGCGATCCGCACCTACGAGCTCATCTATTCCAATCGCTTCGGCCAGGAGATCTGGCGCGAGCCGCGCGGCCTCGATGCCGGCTACGACATTCCGCAATTCTCGATCCATCGCGGCCGGCTACAGAACGTCATCTACCAGGCGGCGCGCGCCCGCTTGGGTGAATCGCGCATTCATCTGAATTGCCGGCTCGGCTCCTTCACTCAGGACGATGGCGGCGTCACGGCCTATTTCTTCGATCGCGGCGGCAGTCATCGCCACACCGCGCGCGGCGATATCCTGATCGGCGCTGACGGCATCCATTCGGTGGTGCGCGAAAAACTCTTCCCCAATGAAGGGCCGCCGCGCTGGAACGGACTCATGCTATGGCGCGGCGCTACCGATTGGCCGGCGTTCTTGACCGGGCGCTCGATGGTGGTCGCTGGCGGACTGGCCGCCAAGCTCGTGATCTACCCGATCGCGGAAGGGTCGCGGCCCGACAAAAGGCTGACCAACTGGGCGGTGATCGGCCGCGTCGGCGATGCCTCCATGCCGGTGCCGCAGAAGCAGGATTGGTCGCGCCCCGGCCGCTTTGAGGATTTGATGCCGCATGTGCAGCGCTTCCGCATCCCCTTTGTCGACGGGCGCGCGCTGATCGAGGCAAGCAACGAGTTCTGGGAATATCCGATGTGCGACCGCGATCCGCTGCCGCGCTGGAGCCACGGCCGCGTCACGCTGCTCGGCGACGCCGCGCATCCGATGTATCCGGTCGGCTCAAACGGCGCGTCGCAGGCCATTCTCGATGCCCGCTTCCTCGCCGACCGGCTCAAGGACGCCGAGCATCCGGTCCATGCGCTTTGGCTCTACGAGCAAACGCGGCTGCCGGTTACGGCCGAGATCGTGCAGAGCAATCGCCGCGGCGGCCCCGAGGGCGTCATCGATGCGGTCGAAGAACGCGCGCCCGACGGATTTTCCAACATCGAAGATGTGCTGTCATTCGAGCAGCGCAAGGCGATCGTGCGCGGTTATGCGTCCAAGGCCGGCTTCACCCGCGAACAGGTCAACAAGGCGGCGTAGTCGCTCTTCCTCCACCGCGAAGCGAAGCGCAGCAGTGGAGGGGCGCGCGGCGCCGACGCTATCCGTGAGGCCCATGCCCCTTCCACCACACTGCTCGCGCAGTGTGGTCCCCCTTCCCCGCTTCGCGGGGCAGGATGAAGAGATTACTCCGGCGGCGGCAGGAAGATGACTTCGTGTCTGGCCGAGAGCGCCACCACGTCCGGCGGGTTCTGCTCCTTCATGCCGTGAATGGCCCAGAACAGGTCGTAGAGCTTGCGGGTCGGCGTCACCCAGAAGAAGCATTTCACGGTCTGGTCGGTCTTGTTGAAGATGCCGTGCGCCATGTTCATCGGCAGTCGGATCAGATCGCCGGTGGTGGCGACAAATTCACGCTCCTCGAGCAGCAGGTCGAACCGGCCGTCGAGCATGTAGATGAATTCGTCCTGGGTCGGATGGATGTGGGGAGGCACGAAGGTGCCGGGCGGAAACGTGGCATGCCAGGAAAAGGAGTTCTCGCTGAGCTGCTTGGGCACGTAGGTCTGGCCGAGGATATTCCAGGAAATACCGTCGATTCCCGTCCCCGCTTTGGTAATGCCTGGCGTCATCACGTAAGTCATCGCACCGTTACTCCCCTTCAGGATTGTGGCATTCAAGCATGCACCGGCCAACGCGCCAATGTCAGGCGACCCGCATCAACCAATAGCGTAAATTTCGGCCGACCAGTGCCGCTATTATCCTCGCCTCTCCGGCTTCACAAAGCTAGTATTTTAACCTTAAAGTATCCGCAGGTGCTTGGGACCCGATCCTTGGGGCATCGCAAACGGTCGGTCGCCCCGTCAGGAGATTGGAAATGATCAAACGCTCGTCGCTCGTGGCCGTTGCGGCCGTGTTCGCAGCATGGGCATGCGCCGCTCACGCCGAGGACAATCTTAAGGTCGGCATCATCGCCACTCTGTCCGGTCCGCCGGCGGTGCTCGGCCAGCAATTGCGCAACGGCTTCCAACTCGCGGTGAAGGATCTGGGCGGCAAGCTTGGCGGTCGCGAGGCCGAGATCTTCGTCGCCGACGACGAGCTCAAGCCCGATGTCGCCGTGACCAAAGTGAAATCGCTCGTCGACCGCGACAAGGTCGACTTCGTGGTCGGGCCGATCTTCTCCAACATTCTCGGCGCCATCGCCAAGCCCGTCACCGAGGCGGGCGTGATCCTGATCAGTCCCAACGCCGGCACTTCGACCTTCGCCGGCAAGGAGTGCAACCCGAACCTGTTTGTCACCTCTTATCAGAACGATCAAGTGCACGAAGTCCTGGGCCAGTACGCGCAAGATTCCGGGTATAAGAAAGTCATCATCATCGTCCCGAACTATCAGGCCGGCAAAGACGCCGCCGCAGGCTTCAAGCACAAATTCAGCGGCGAGATCGCCGACGAGATCTATGTGCCGCTCGGCCAGCCCGATTATTCGGCGGAACTCACGCGCATCGCCGCCGCTAGCCCGGACGCGATCTTCGCCTTCCTTCCGGGCGGCATGGGCGTGAATTTCGTCAAGCAATTCCGGCAGGCCGGCCTCGCCGACAAGATCCCCTTCCTGTCCGCGTTCACGGTCGACGAGTCGACGCTGCCGGCGCAGCAGGATGCCGCGCTCGGCATGCTCGCCGGCTCCGATTGGGCGCCCAATCTCGACAACCCGCAAAACAAGGCGTTCGTCGACGAGTATGTGAAGGAATACAACGCCGTGCCGGCGACCTACGCGTTCCAAGCTTACGACGCGGCGATGCTGATCGACAGCGCCGTGCGCGCGGTCAAAGGCAATGTCGCCGACAAGGACGCGTTGCGCGCGGCGCTCAAAAAAGCCGACTTCAAGTCGCTGCGCGGCGCGTTCAAGTTCAACAACAACCACTATCCGATTCAGGACTTTTATCTGACCAAGGTCGCCAAGCGGCCCGACGGCAAATACCAGACCGAGATCGTCAAGAAGGTGTTCTCGGACTACGGCGACTCCTACGCCAAAGACTGCACGATGAAGTGAGGGACGGTGCTGCGCTGCCTTCCCCGATTTGCATTCTGGCAAACGCTAAATTTGCATCGCCGCGAAGATAAAAAGTATCCTCCCCCGCTAAGCCGGCGAGGGAGACCGCGCCGCGACAGCAGCGCGGTGGTAGGGGCTTCTGCGAAGACGCTTACTTCAGCGCCGCGCGCCCCCTCCACCGCGCTGCGCCATAGCCGGCGCTTCGCGTCGGCGTTCTTTTTAAGTACGGCGGCCGACGGCCGCCTATGCCTCCTCCCCCGCTGCGCTACGCTCCGCAAGGGAGGATAAGCCATGTCCACCACGCTCTTTCTGGTCCAGATCCTCAACGGCTTGCAGCTCGGCGTTCTTTTGTTCCTGATCGCAGCGGGCCTGACGCTGGTGTTCGGCGTGATGGACTTCATCAACCTGGCGCATGGCGTGCAGTATATGCTCGGCGCTTATCTCGCCGTAGCCTTCTACGGATTGGTGGGAAATTTCTTCTTTGCGCTGGTGCTGGCGCTCGCCGCCTCGCTCCTCTTCGGCCTGCTGCTGGAGTTTCTGGTTTTCCGCCACCTCTACGACCGCGATCACCTCGATCAGGTGATCGCCACCTTCGGCATCATCCTGTTTCTCAATCACGCGGTGCGGGTGGTGTGGGGAGCTGCGCCGCTGACGCTGCCGGTGCCGGAATTTTTCACCGGCTCCATCGTGTTGATGAGCGGCTTGCTCTATCCGGTCTGGCGCCTGGTCATCATCGCATCCGGCCTTGCGATCGCCGCCGGCCTGTACGTGCTCGTTACCTACACCCGCATCGGCATGCTGGTGCGGGCCGGCGCCACCAATGCGCGGATGGTTTCGGCGCTCGGCGTCAATATCGAGCGGCTGTTCATGATCGTGTTCGGCTTCGGCACGATGCTTGCCGGTTTCGCCGGCATCATGATCGCGCCGATCATCTCGGTCGAGCCGGGCATGGGCGACAATATTCTGATCCTGGCCTTTGTGGTCATCGTGATCGGCGGCATCGGCTCAATCCGCGGCGCGTTCATCGCGGCGCTCCTGATCGGGCTTGTCGACACGCTCGGCCGCTCGTTCTCGGTCGATATCCTTCGCCTGTTGATGGGCCCCTCGCCTGCCCGCATGACCGGCCCGGCCATCGCCTCGATGCTGATCTATGTGCTGATGGCGGTCGTGCTGTATGTGCGGCCCGCCGGCCTGTTCCCAACGCGAGGCCGGTGACATGAGCGGCGTCACACTCGCGGCACCAAAGGCAAAGCACGCCGTGGCCGTGAGACGCGATATCATCCTGCCAGCGCTGATCTTCGCTATTTTCGCGCTGTTGCCCGCGATCGCTGCCCTCACCGCCAAGCAATATCTGATCGATGTCGGCGCGCGCATGATGGTGTTCGCGGTCGCCGCGGTCGCGCTCGATCTTCTGGTCGGCTATGCCGGCTTGATCTCCTTCGGGCACGCGGCATTCATTGGGCTCGGCGCTTACGCGGTCGGCATCCTGTCGGCGCACGGTATCGGCGAGGCTCTCGTCGCCTTGCCGGCCGCTATTCTGGTTTCGATGCTGTTTGCCTGGCTCACCGGCATTGTCTGCCTGCGCACGCGCGGCGCCTATTTCATCATGATCACGCTTGCCTTCGGGCAAATGATCTATTTCATCGCTACGTCGCTTGCGCCTTATGGCGGCGACAATGGACTGACTATTGCGGCGCGCAGCACCATTGCGGGCTGGCCGCTCATCAAGAGCGACCGCGCTTTCTATTACTTCACCCTGCTCTGCCTGCTGGCGACTTATGTGTTCTGCCGTGCGCTGGTCGGCTCGCGCTTCGGCCGCGTGCTGCGCGGCGGCAAGGAGAACTCTGTCCGCATGGCCACGATCGGCTTCAATGTGCGGCGCTTTCAGCTCGTCGCCTATATCATTGCCGGCGGGCTCGGTGGTTTTTCCGGCTTCCTGCTCGCGAACCTAACCGAGTTCGTGGCGCCCGCTTACATGTCATGGCAGCAATCGGGCGAACTGATCGTCATGGTGATCCTCGGCGGCGTCGGCACGCTCGACGGCGGGCTCCTTGGCAGCGCTGCCTATCTGATCGCGGAGGAATGGCTCTCGGGCATCACCGAGAACTGGAAGGTGATTTTCGGACCCGTCCTGGTGCTGGTCGTTCTGTTCGCGCGCGGCGGACTAATCGGGCTCGGCTCCTGGCTGCGGCGGCGGGTCGCCCATGCTTGAGCGCACCTCATCCGATCCGGTGCTGCGGCTCGAAGGGCTGCGCAAGAACTTCGGCAGCCTGACCGTGACCGACGACGTGACGCTCGATATCATGCCGGGCGAGATGCACGCCATTATCGGGCCGAACGGCGCCGGCAAGACCACGCTGATCAACCAGATATCCGGAATCATTCCGCCGGACGGCGGCCGCATCGTGTTTGGCGGCAACGATGTGACCGCATTGCCTCCCGACGCGCGCGCGCTCAGCGGGCTGGCGCGCAGCTTTCAGATCACTTCGATTCTTCCCGGCTTTTCGGTTCTGGAAAATGTCGCGCTGGCGGTGCAGGCGCGCGACGGCTCGAGCTTCCGCTTCTTCGGCAGAGCCGCCGATGAAACGGTGCTCAATGCCGAGGCGATGACGGCGCTCGAACAGGCCGGCATTGCCGAACGCGCGCATGCCCGCGCCGGTGAATTGTCGCATGGCGAAAAGCGCGCGCTGGAACTTGCCATCGCGCTGGCGATGAAACCGATCCTGCTTCTGCTCGACGAGCCGATGGCCGGCATCGGGCGCGAAGAGACCGAGCGTCAAGTCGAACTGCTGCTTCGCCTGAAGGGGCAGGTGACCATGGTGCTGGTCGAGCACGACATGGCGGCGGTTTTCGCGCTCGCTGACCGCATTTCAGTGCTGATCCGCGGGCGGCTGCTGATGACCGGCAATCCCGCCGACGTTCGCGCCGACCCGCAGGTCGTTGCGGCCTATCTCGGCGAACAGTTGGAGTGAGCGCCGCCGTGCTGACGGTCGAGACCCTCAAGGCCGCCTACGGCGCAGCGCAGGTGCTGTTCGACGTCAGTTTCTCCGTCGGCGAGGGCGAAATGGTCACGCTCCTTGGCCGCAACGGCATGGGTAAGACCACGACCATCTCGACGATCATGGGGCTGATGCCGTCGGTCGGCGGGAGGATCAGCTTCGGCGGCGCGGACCTCGGCGGCTGGCCGCCTTACCGGGTCGCTCAGGCCGGCCTTGGCCTGGTGCCAGAAGGCCGTCAGATTTTTCCGACGCTCACCGTCGAGGAGAATCTGATCGCGACCGCGGCCGCGCGCTTTGGCGCGGCGCGCTGGCAGTTGCGCGACGTGTACGAGATGTTCCCGAGCCTCGCCGAGCGGCGCCGCAACATGGGCAATCAGCTTTCCGGCGGCGAGCAGCAAATGCTGGCGATCGGCCGAAGCCTGATGACCAATCCGAAGCTGCTCATTCTCGACGAAGCGACCGAGGGCCTGGCGCCGCTCATCCGCAACGAGATCTGGGCGAGCCTCAAACGGCTGAAAGCCGAGGGCCAGGCTATTCTCTTGGTCGACAAACATATCGACGCGCTGCTCAAACTCGCCGACCGCCATGTGGTGATCGAGAAGGGCTACGTCGTCTGGTCGGGCTCGTCGGCGGACTTGGTCGGCGATCCAAGCGTGCGCCAGCGCCATTTGCAGGTGTGATGTTGCGGCCGATTGTACCGCTCGTGCCCGCGAAGGCGGGGACCCAGAGTCTCAAACATAGCGACGAGTTCGTCGCTTATTCCCGCTTTCGCGGGAATAAGCGGTCTTGGATCAATCCGGCACCACCGCCGTGGTCTCGATCTCGAGCCGCGCGTCCGCCTCGACCAGGCGCGTGACTGCGACCAGCGCCATCGCCGGATAGTGGTCGCCCATCACCTCGCGATAGACTTCGCCGAGCGCCGGCCGCGCTTTCAGATATTCGTCCATGTCGCGCACATACCAGGTCATGCGGACGATGTGCTGCGGCGTGGCGCCGCCCTCGGCCAGCACGGCTACTATGTTTTTCAGAAGCTGGCGCGTCTGGCCCACGAAATCGGGCGGAAAGCGCTCATGCTCATCCCAGCCGATCATGCCGCCGACAAATACCATCTCGCCGCGGGCCTTGATGCCATTGGCATAGCCTTTCGGCTGCGGCCAGCCGGCAGGCTGCAACACAACATGCGACGCGCGCCGCGCCAAGGTATCGCTCTCGGACAATTTCGGTTTCTCCTCAGGAGGCGAGCTTGCTGGCGGCCGATTCCGCCGCACGTCGCCGCAATTCGAACCGCTGCAATTTGCCAGTCTCGGTGCGCGGCAGGTTCGGCACGTAATCGACCGCGCGCGGATACTTGTAGGGCGCGACCGCAGCCTTGACGTAATCCTGCAGCGTGCGGGTCAAAGCCGCGTCGGGCGCGAAGCCTTGATTGAGGACCACATAAGCTTTGACGATCTGACCGCGCTCGTCGTCCGGCTGGCCGACCACGCCGCATTCGGCCACTGCCGGATGCGTCAACAGGACCGTTTCCACTTCCGGCCCGGCAATGTTGTAGCCGGCGGAAATGATCATGTCGTCGGAACGGGCCTGATAACGGAAATAGCCATCGGCATCCTTGATATAGGTGTCGCCGGTGACGTTCCAGCCGTTCTGCACATATTCGCTCTGACGCTTGTCGCCCAGATAACGGCAGCCGGTCGGACCGCGGACGGCCAACCGGCCCGGCGTGCCGGTCGGCGTCTCCCGTCCCGCCTCGTCGATCACGCGCGCCTCGTAACCCGGAACCGGCTTCCCGGTCGCGCCCGGGCGCATGTCTTCCTCGCGGCTGCCGATGAAGATGTGCAGCATCTCCGTCGAGCCAAGCCCGTCAATGATGCGGATACCGGTCGCCGCCGCCCACGCCTCGAAGGTCGCGGCCGGCAAGGTCTCGCCGGCGGAGACGCACTTGCGCAGCGAGGAAAGATCGAAGTTCGCGAGCTTGCCGAGCATGGCGCGAAAGGCTGTCGGTGCCGTGAAACAAATAGTCGCGCGCAGATTGGCGATGGCCGGCAGAAGATCATCCGGCGAGGCTCTCTCCAGCAGGATCGTGGTGGCGCCGACGCGCAACGGAAACAGCACGAGACCGCCAAGGCCGAACGTAAAAGCGATCGGCGGCGAGCCGATGAGGCGATCATCGCGGTCGGCGCGCAGCACGTATTTTCCGAACGTGTCGCAAATGGCGAGCATGTCGCGGTGAAAATGCATCGTGCCCTTGGGTACGCCGGTGGTACCCGACGTAAAGGCGATCAGGCAGACATCGTCGCTCGCCGTGTCGCACGCCGCGATGCGCTCGTAGCCGTCCTTTTTCATCATCGCTTCGAGGCTGTCGGCGGCGCCGGAGCCCCAATAGACGATACGCTCGAGCCCGGGCGCGAGCGAACGCGCCTTCTCCATTTCGTCGGCCAGCCGAATGTCGCACAGCGCCAGCCGGATTTCGGCCTTGGTCAGCGGGAATGCGATTTCCTTCGCCCGCAGCAGCGGCATGGTCGCGACCACGACGGCGCCGGCTTTGATGACGGCAAAATAGGCGGCCACCATCATCGGGCTGTTCGGCCCGCGCAACAGCACGCGATTGCCCGGCACGACGCCGAGATCGCGCGTAAGCACGTTGGCGATGCGATTCACCCGCTCTGCCAGATCGCCATAGGATAGGCGCTCGGTGGGCGATATCAGGCAATCGCGAGCGCCCTCGCCTGCGGCCACCCAATCGTCGACGAAGGCGCTCACGCAATTAAGCCGATCCGGGTAATTCAATTCAGGCAGTTTGAACAAAAATTCGGGCCACTGCCCGCGCGCGGGCAGATTGTCGCGCGCGAATGTATCGACATGCGCCGAGCGGATCATGCTGCATCATCCTTCCGCTGCCGATCGGGGGTTAGCCGACAGCTTCAGTTGCCTTCGAACACGGGCTTGCGTTTGTCCGCGAACGCCCGGAACGCGCGGGCAAAATCCTCAGTCTCCATGCAAAGCGCCTGCGCCACCGCCTCGGCCTCGATGGCGGTCTCGACCGACATCGCCCATTCCATTTCGAGCATGCGCTTGGTCATGGCATTGCCGAAGGTCGGACCGGCGGCGAGCTCGGCGGCGAGTGCATGCGCCTCGACGAGCACGTTGGCCGGCGCCGCCAGCCGATTGAAGAAACCCCAGCGTTCGGCCTCCTCGCCGGCGAGCGAGCGGCCGGTAAACAACAACTCGGCGGCACGGCCCTGGCCGATGATGCGGGGCAGGATGGCGCAAGCGCCCATGTCGCAACCGCCGAGACCGACGCGGTTGAACAGGAAAGCGACCTTGGCGTTCGCCGTGCCGATGCGGATATCGGAGGTCATGGCGACGATGGCGCCGGCGCCGGCGCACACGCCATCGATGGCGGCAATGATCGGCTGCGGCGCCGCCCTCATTGCTTTGACGAGCTCGCCGGTCATGCGGGTGAAATCAAGCAGCCCCGTCGTATCCATCTCGGTGAGCGGCTTGATGATTTCGAACACGTCGCCGCCCGAACAGAAATTGCCGCCGGCGCCGGTGATCACGATCGCCTTGACGCTTTTGTCACGGGCGGCGGCGCGAAAGATATTGCCGAGCTCGGCATAGCTTTCGAAGGTGAGCGGATTTTTACGCTCCGGACGATTGAGCGTGATGGTCGCGACCGCGCCCTCGACCGAAAGGCGTACATTTTGCGCCGTGTAGCCGGACAGCGGCAGCGTTACCGGATTGGCAATCATCATCGTTGCTCTTCTCCCGCGATCGAAGCGCGCGCGGAGATTTTAGTTTTGGCAAGGAGCCGCATCAGCACATCGATTTCACCGGACGAAAGCTGGGAAAAAATCTCCGCGATCCAGCCCTCGTGAGCGCGCGCCATCGCCCGGAAGGCGCGGCGCCCTTCGGGCGTGAGGCTCACGATCTGCGCACGGCGGTCGCTGCGCGACTGCCGGCGGTCAAGAAGCCCGAGCGCGACCAGCCGCTCCGACAGCCCGGTCACATTGCCGTTCGACACCATCATGCGCTGCGACAGCTCGCCGAGCGTCATGCCGCCGGGCGCCTTGTCGAGCTGCGCCATAAGGTCGAAACGCGGCAGCGTCACGTCGAATTCCTGGCGCAGCCGGCGGCGGACCTCACCCTCGATCAGCGTGGTGCAGGTCAAAAGCCGCAGCCAGAGCCGCAGCTCGCTCTCATGGTCGGCGGGCCGCTCGGCAACCTTGGTCTCTGCGTCCAGCGGAATGCCGGTTGTTTCTTGCACGCAATGCCCCTTGTGCGAACGCGCCCCCACCGCGACAGGCCCGCAACCATTTTGCCGGAATCATTTTAAGGTTCAAATTTATAAGCTTCAAGTAGCCCAAAAGCTTAGCCGGCCATCACCTCGCCGCCGGCAACGACGATGGCTTGTCCGGTAATCGAATGCGCGGCCGGCGAAGCGAGCCACAGAACGGTGTCCGCCACCTCTTCCGGAGTGACCAGGCGGCCTTGCGGATTGGAGGCCGCCAGCGCCGCCCGGGCGTCATCGCGGCTGCGCTTGGTCTTGGCGGTGATGTTGTCGACGGCGCGGTCCAACAGCGGGGTTTCGGTGTAGCCCGGACAGACCGCATTGACGGTGATCCCGGCGCGGGCGAATTCGAGCGCAAGGCTGCGGGTGAGGCCGATCACCGCGTGCTTGGCGGCCACATAGGCCGAAACATAGGCGTAGCCGACCAGACCCGCGGTCGAAGCGATATTGATCACCCGGCCGCTGTGGCGCGTGACCATGTCGGGCACGACTTCCCTGGCCACCAGAAAAGTTCCGGTGACGTTCACCGCCAAGGCTTTGTTCCAGGTGGCCAGATCGGTCTTCACAAAAGGCGCGCTCGGCGCCTCGCCCGCATTGTTGACCAGGATATCGATGGAACCGAACGCGCCGCGCGCCGACGCGATGCCGGCGCGGACTTTGGCTTCATCGGTGACGTCGAAATCAGCCAACATCTGCGTCGGCGCATGAGCCAGCGAGGCCCGTACTGTCGCGAGCGGCTCGCGGCGGCGGCCCGCGAGGCTCACCCGGGCGCCGGCTTTGGCACAGGCAGCCGCAATCGCGGCGCCGATGCCCGTCCCCGCGCCGGTAACGAGGACGTGCTGATCCTTGAGCGTCTGGTCTGTCACGACGATGCGATTCTCACGCAGGCGACGGCCCGGCTGCGGCACGCGCCAGGTTCGTTTCGTACTGCAATTTGGCGGAGAGATATTGCTTCGGCCAAGCGATCGATCTCATCCCGATCTTGGCCGCCTCGTGCAAGGTCCAAGCGGCGTCGGCGAGATGCGGACGGGCGATCGCACACAGATCGGCGCGACCGGCGGCGATGATCGAATTGGCATGATCCGCCTCCGAGATTGCGCCTACCGCAACGGTCGCGATGCCGATCTCGTTGCGCAGCTTGTCGGAGAACGGGGTCTGGAACAGGCGGCCGTAAACCGGCTTTTCCGCCTTCGACACCTGGCCCGACGAGCAATCGATCAGATCGGCGCCGGCGGCCTTGAACATTTTGGCGTAGATCGCAGCATCGGCAGGCGTATTGCCGCCTTCCGTCCAATCATGACACGACAGGCGAACCGAAATCGGCTTGTCGGCCGGCCAGACCTCGCGGATGGCGCGGAACACTTCGAGCGGATAGCGCGCATTATTCTCATGCGAGCCGCCGTATTCGTCGGTGCGCTGGTTGGTCAGCGGCGACAGGAAGCTCGACAACAGGTAGCCATGCGCGCAATGCAATTCGAGCATGTCGAAACCGATATCGATGGCACGCTTGGTGGCGGCAACGAAATCCGCCTTCACCCGATCCATATCGGCGCGCGTCATGGCGCGCGGCACCTGGCTGTTCGGCAAGTAGGGAAGCGCCGACGCCGACATCAGCAGCCAGTTGCCGTCATCGAGCGGCTGATCGATGCCTTCCCATGCCACGCGGGTCGAGCCTTTGCGGCCGGCATGGCCGAGCTGCAGACCGAACTTCGCCCCGGTCGTCGCGTGGACGAATTCGACGATGCGCTTCCAGGCCGCCGCCTGTTCGTCGCTCCAGAGCCCGAGGCAGCCGGGAGTTATGCGCGCATCCGGCGACACACAGGTCATCTCGCCGAAAATCATGCCGGCGCCGCCGAGCGCGCGGCTGCCGAAATGGACGAGATGGAAGTCATTCGGCACGCCGTCGGCCGCGCAGTACATCGCCATCGGCGACATGACGATGCGGTTCTGCAATGACAGCCCGCGCACGCGATACGGCGTGAACATCGGCGGCACCGGCGGGCCGTCGGGATCGATATTGATGCCGGCGCGCGCGGCGAACCAGCGCTCATAATTTTCGAGCCACTTCTTGTCGCGGAGACGCAGATTCTCGTGGCTGATGCGCTGCGAGCGCGTCAGCAGCGAATACATGAATTGCTCGGGCTCGAGCGTGTCGGCGTAGCGGCTGCCGACGACCTCGAACCATTCCATCGCGTTCCGCGCCGCATTCTGGATGCGGGCGACGTCCACCGCCCGGACCTCTTCGTAGGCGGCCAGGACTTCAGGGATTTTGTCCGGCGACGCGCCGAATTTGCGGAATTGCCGGGTCAGCTCTATTGCGTCTTCGAGCGCGAGCTTGGTGCCCGAACCAATGGCGAAATGCGCGGTGTGCGCGGCATCACCCATCAGCACGACGTGGTTCTTGCCGTTGAAATGACTCCACTTGCCGCAGATCAGGCGGCCGAAATTCAGCCACGCCGAGCCGCGCAGGTGCCGCGCGTTGCTCATCAGGCTCACGCCTTCGAGCACTTCGCTGAAAAGTTCTTCGCAAAAGGCGACCGAGCGCGCTTCATCGGCCTTGTCGAGGCCGTGTGCCGCAAACACGTCTTCTGTCGTCTCGACGATAAAGGTCGATGTCTCGCTGTCGAATTTGTAGATGTGGGCCTGGAACCAGCCGTGCTCGGTGCGGCGGAAGTCGAAGGTGAAGGCGTCGAACGACTTCTTGGAGCCGAGCCAGATAAAGCGGTTCGGCCGCATCACCATGTCAGGCTTGAAGGCGTCTTTGTAGCGGTTGCGAATTTTGGAATTGATGCCGTCGCAAGCAATGATCAGATCGGCGTCGGGAAATTCGAGGTCGGAGTCGACTTCGCGCTCGAACACGAGCTCCACCCCGAGCTCTTCGCAGCGTTCCTGCAGAATGTTGAGCAGTTTCTTGCGGCCGATGCCTACAAAGCCGTGACCGGTGGTGCGCATCCGCCGGCCTTTGATCCGGACCTCGATGTCGTCCCAATGATTGAACGCGCTCTCGATCGCATTTGCGGTCTTGCTATCCCAAGCGCGCATATTCTCCATGGTCGCATCGGAGAAAACGACGCCCCAGCCGAAGGTGTCGTAAGGCTGGTTCCGCTCAATGACCGTAACGTGATGGGCCGGGTTTTCCTTCTTCATCAGCAGGCCGAAATAGAGCCCAGCCGGGCCGCCTCCGATGCAAACGATGCGCATATGTTTCTCCGTCCGAGTCTGCTGAATTCTACCCGCCGCAAATGGTTTAGGCTTCAAATATCTATCACCCATCCACCTCGACTGCCATACATCGTGCGCGGCCTCGACGGGACGCTTTGATCTGGCGCAAAATTGTCGAGGGAGGTGCAAGAAGTACCGGTATTTTCGAACGTTTTTGGGCGGCATCCGGGCTCGAAGCCAGGAACGCGCAATGCTGCCATACGTTGTCAAAGGGTGCGCTGCTCGGCGCCCGGCATACCCGTCAATTCCGCGAATCGCCCGGAAGGCGCAATGGGGACGACTGTCCGGCGGTCGACGGCATCATCGAAGAGGCCGGCGAACTGGCCGGCGAAATCGAAGATGCATCGACCCTTGACGCCGCGCTGGTCGCCACGCAGCTTGCGCGGCGCGACCAAATGCAAGCGGCGATGTGCACCCCTTTAATTTGATCTGAAAGACGAGCCCGCGTTTTCGGAACATCGCCAGCCGCCAAACGTTGTCACGACGAACGACATTTGGAGGAAGACTATGGACTGGAACCGCGTGGAAGGAAACTGGAAACAAACAAAGGGGAAGATCAAAGAGAAGTGGGGCCAACTCACCGATGACGATCTCACTCAGATCGACGGCAGACGCGACCAGCTCGAAGGCAAGATTCAGGAACGTTACGGTCTCGCCAAGGATCGGGCGCGCAAGGACGTGGAAGATTGGCTGAGCAAGATGAACTAAGCGAAAGCTCGTCTTTCGATTAGCTCTCGACAATCAGCCAAGTTGGATGACGGCGTGACGGAGTTCCGTCGCGCCGTCTTTCTTTTTGTTCCGGTTCCCGCCGCCAGGAAACACGGATCGCTGGGAACGCCGATCGGGCCCAATCGGTTGGTACGGAGAAGCAACAAGGCTTGAGAAAATTCAATGCGCGCCGACCCACAAGCTCCAGAATACAAAGAAAGCACCGACCAGAGCGCAGATGAGCACACGCGCCAACCGGTTCCCGCCGTGCGCACACGCGCCGGCATCACCGGTCACAATGTGCGCTATGTGCTCGCCTTCAGCCTCATCGCCGTGGTGGCGGCATTTCTGATCGTTTATCTGGTTTACGTCTGACGCCTGATCGACCGCCGCTCAGTCGCTTCGCTCGACCAATGCGTGCCTCGCTTTGCCGACGTCAGCGGCGGAGACCGGCGGCGCAGAATTGCCCCAGGCATTCCGAATATAAGTAACAACGGCGGCAACCTGACCGTCCGTCAACACCCAGGCGAATTGCGGCATTGCCGCTGCAGTCGGCGCGCCGTCGGTGGCGGCGCTGCGCGCGCCCCGCAGCACGACATGCAGCAGCGACGTTGGATCGCTCTGCTGGACAACCGGCGTTCCGTTGAGCGATGGAAAGAGACCGGCCGCCCCCTTCCCGTCCGCAGCGTGACAGCCTGAGCACTCGTCCGCGTAGACGGCGCTGCCGATCCTCATCGTTTTTTCATCCGGCTTGACCACGGTTTGCGTGTCGCCTTCGGCGTTGCCCGGCTGATCTTTCAGATAGGCCGCGATGGCCTGAAGATCGGCATCGCTCAGGTGCGATGTCGACAAGTTCACCATTTCCGCCATCAAGCCCGTGGCGGCGCTCGTGCTGTTGTGCCCCGTTTTCAGATAGGCCACGATCTCCTCGACCGGCCAGCCTCCGATGCCGCGCCGCAGGTCGTTGGTAATGTCGGGCGCGAACCAGCCTTGCAGCGCATAGCCTTGCAGGGCACTAGCGTTATCGTCGCCGCCAAGCGCATTCTTCGGCGTGTGGCACATGCCGCAATGGGTAAGACCCTCGGCCAAATAGGCGCCCCGATTCCATTCCGCGCTCTTGTTTGGATTTGGCCGGAACGTCCCGGGCGTGAAGAACAGCTGGTCCCACACGAGCATCGATATGCGGATGTCGAAGGGGAACGGCAGTTGGTTCGGCTGGACCGGATTGTAGACCGGCGGGAGCGTGTTCAGATAAGCGCGGATGGCGAGCGCATCCTCGCGCGTGATCTTGGTGTAGTAGGTGTAAGGCATGGCCGGGTAGAGACGCTCGCCGTCGCGGCCGGTGCCGTTCTTGAGCGCGTTGACGAACTCGTCGTCGGTCCAGGCGCCGATGCCGGTCTGCGGGTCGGGCGTGATGTTCGGCCCGATGAGCAGGCCGAACGGCGTTTCGATGTTGCGGCCGCCGGCAAACTCGTGACCGCTGCCCGGCAGCGTATGACAAGCGGCGCAATCGCCGGCGACGGTGAGATAACGGCCGCGCTCGATCTGTTTGAAATCCTGTTTGTCGATGCCGTCGCCGACGGCGGCACCGGCGGCGATCACCGCACCGCATAGTCCGGCCAGCAATGCTGCTTTGTTACGCATGAATGAGCGGCCCCGGATTCTTGAGATATTGCGAGCGAATGGCGGCGGCCGACCAGAAAGCGAGCGCGCCGACCGTACCGGTCGGGTTGTAGCCGGCGTTCTGCGGGAAGGCGGTGGCGCCCTGGACGAACAGGTTCGGCACGTCCCAGCTCTGCAAATATCTGTTCAAGGCGCTGTTGCCCGGATTGTCGCCCATGATCGCGCCGCCGCAGAGATGCGATGTCTGATAGTCGGTCACGTCGTACGGGCCTTTGCG
>Ga0210410_10001640_pt1 | contig 20807 bp, 12 predicted proteins | sample IncBWC4MmetaG_FD_161058 | JGI IMG/M metagenome (GOLD analysis project Ga0210410, IMG submission 161058) | Forest soil microbial communities from Barre Woods Harvard Forest LTER site, Petersham, Massachusetts, United States - Inc-BW-C-4-M | ecosystem: Environmental > Terrestrial > Soil >... | reverse complement strand
CGCAGCAGCAATCACAATTACGAGTAGAGCGCCCTTCATAACCACTCTCCTTTTCCCTAAGATGAGGTGCCGTACAACTTCTGTACGGCCTCAGTATCTAAAGCGCTTAGAATTCCCTTGTTCCATTCTGGATTACAGTAGTTCATCACCGAGTGTGCATCGTACGGCGTTAGCCCCAAATCTGGCAGTGGACCCTGCACAAGTCCTTGCTTGAAGCACTCGCCTGGTATGTTTGGTCCATTCTGTTCGTGGACAAGCCCAAGCGCATGTCCAAATTCATGGACGGCTATACCACGAATACAAGCTTCCTTTTTCTGTTGGCAGGAAGCGCTCCAGTTAACGAATGTGAAGTTGAGCGTCATCCCATTTCGAATGGCGTGTACTATGCCACCTTCTTCGACCTCGAGCTGCCGGCCGATTTTCACTGTCTGGGCACCACTATCATCGATAAGGATCCGGACACCGCGGCTGATCGGGGCACACTTGCTCCACCCTTGAAATCGTACTTTCGATGCGGCTTCCCAAGTATCCGCGACCGCTTGCTTGACGAGTTGCATCTCGTTTTGAAACCGGACGTCGGGATTCTCCCAACATACGAAGACTTTTGTACCCAATGGGGGGGTATTTGGCCATACCGCCGCCGCGATGATCTGCGCATGCAAGCGTAAATGGGGGTTCTGTGATTGGTTCAGGTCCTGGACAGTAATTCTAGAAGAGACTTCTGTAGCTTGTGGAGGAGAAATTACAAAAGCGGCGAGCGAAACTGCCAACATAGCATGGCGCATGTGACCTCTACAGTAAGCATTACTCGGATAATTTGGCCTCTTGCAGCATGTCGAAAAGATTTAACTTGCAAGGCAGTCTACATGCCGCTAGACTTCGGCACAATCCTTTTTACGACATGGCATTTAGTGGAGTCTCCATGCGTTCTCTTGCACTGTTCCTCGTATGTTTGACCGGATCGATACAGGTCGCCACCGCACAAGACATCCAGGTAACATGGGGTAGTCAGAAGTCTTTGGACAGTTATCCGTCTGAAGTTAATGGCAGGATGACCGCCAAGATCGTAATTAACGACGTAAATGACTACCTCTACACCTACACCCAAACCTTACAGGCTACGCCTAGAGTTATCTCTGACGCGTCACAGATATTTAATGTAGGTGCAGCCGCCGCGCCTGCTTCACGGGAGGACTGTTCGGTCCAAGGCGCCGCCGATGCGGTGAAGGCAATTAATACCGCACTGTCGAGCGATCCCGCATTTAACCCGTTAATCAAAACGGATGGGAAGACACCTGCCAGTCCGCCGCGCAGCATCAACGTGAGTGATACCCAGAGCGCTTACCGCTCGAAGATTGCTCCTCAAGTTGTGGTGATCGAACAGCTTATTGTGGCAAAGGCAAAGGGGGATTGTGTCGCTCTGTATGACCAGTACAAGACCTTTGAGCCTCGCTTGACCAGAATGAGAGCCGCCGATTCCTCCGATCATACCGCTACCGGGACGGCTACCCTGAACCCCGATAATGACTATCAATTAACGATCGCTGAGTTCTTCGACAGCGTCCAAACAGATGGGGGCTATAAGCAGTTTACTTTCTCGCCGACATCCAACGTAATGACGTTATCCGCGGGAGTTGGGCTTACGACTCTTCAGTCTCCGTCCTATACAGTGACGGCTGTGCCGTCACCGACTGGGTCCACTTCTCCAACGCAGAACATATTGGCAGTTGGCGATACTGGAACGCCCCGGCCAATTGCATTGGGCTTGCTTAATTACCAACTCGTGTCTGGCAAGGGAAACTATTGGTCTCGCTATTCGTGGGCTATATCCAGTGGTCCCGTACTTCAAGGTAGCGGCAAGAGTGATTTGCAAACATTTGGTTTTTTCGCCGGGGTTTCGACCGTATTGTTCCATCGCCTCTTCCTCACACCCGGCGTTCATATCGGTCAATTCGCAGACTTGCCAGCCGGCTTCTCTGCTAATCAGGTCGTCCCTTCTGGGATCGGTTCACCTACTCCTGTAAAGAGATGGGAACCTCGTTTCGCCTTTGGCTTTACTTATAAGGTGACCAGCCTCGGCAATTCGAAAGTAGGAGCTACTGACACCTCTGGAGCGAACCCTGGCAGTTCTACCCCTAAGCCGACAAAGAAACCTGCGCCTCAGCCGGCCAATAATTCTGGACCTGCACCCCAGCCGGCCAACAATTCTGCACCTCAACCACAGTGATCATCTGTTGGAGCCAGTGCGGAATTGCGAGATCTGAGGTATAGCGTCATCGCCCGATATCGATGGTGGCCGAGGACTCGGCCTTGCTGAACAACCGAGCGACGGCACCCGCTTCGAACGGCAACACATAATCGCCTCCTTCACGAATTAAGGAACAGGCGGACCAGCTTCTTCGACGGAACTCTACCCCGAAGGTGACGCCTCTGCTCTCCAACATTCTTCATGATTGGGAAGATGAATCGTGCGCACACGTATTCTAGTTGCAATTCGCCGCGCAGTTTCTAAGGTGGAGGAACCAAGCACCCGGCGTTAGTGAGATACATCTTTGAGGCGGATTAGAGTTCATCTTGCAGGGTTCGAAATCGCTCAGGGATAGTACGAGATCGTCTCCAGGATCACTCGAAGGTCGTAATAAACGAGGTTGCTATAGTTCAGACCGGTTGGCGACCTCCCCACTGGAAGCTCCTTGCCGAATGAGGTCTTAATTTTGTCGTTTTCGAAGTGAATTCGGACGGCTAGACTACGGATTTTTCGGTCTCCATACCAGTCCGTCAGGGCGCTGGGAGCAAAAGTGAGACGGACATCCGCATAGGGCTTACTCTCGCTCGCACCCCCTACGCCGAGTACCTTTGCCTTCGTGGCAGCAATCAGCGGAAAGCCAGAAGAATCGTCACCGAGTTTCCAAGTGGGGCTAAATTGTAGCGCCCAATCGAACGCCTCTTTGTATGCGAGCTTCCTCTTTCGCTCGAGCTCCTGCCAAGCAATCTTGGGTGTCTCTCGCTCTTCCTTCTGACTGTCTCGGTCGTAAGATGACAGCGCTTGAATCCAACGAATATGATCACGTTGCCTGATTGCGGCAAGGTGATTCTCTAGTACCCGTTCAGCGAGGCTCTTCGTCAAAGCGCCCACAGACGGCGATGGACGCAGTTGCAGTCCAGTCTTGTCGTAGTACACCCTGTTCACGAGGTGCAGGGGTATCACATAGCTGGAATGCAGATCATCCCGATCGCCGACTCTGATTCCAACGACCCTACCAGTGGCGTTATCAAATACTGGAGATCCGCTTTCACCGTCCGAGATCGGTAGCGATGTAAGCCACCATTGGTTGATTTGCTGGTCTCGGTTTTGTAGATCTCCCACAGTGGGAACTAGCTCGAGTTCAGCTGGAAAACCAAATGAGCAAAGCGAGCTTCCATTAGGCTCACTACCGGAGTCGCCGATCGGGAGAGGTTTTGGCTTTAATGTTGATTCCTGAAACTGAAGAATAGCCGCGTCTATGGAAGGGTCGCGTCCGACTAGCCTAAGTGGATGAGGTGGTAATGAGTGCTGGCTACCAATAGAGCCCAAAAGTACTAATTGAACCTGATTCTCGTTCGGCGGAATAAGGTGGCTGTTTGTCAGCACGTAGCCTCGTTCAGATATTACGAATCCCGTGCCGTGCTTCAGTGTCACTGCCCCATTCGGATCATTAGTTTGAACCGTGATCGATATCAGAGATTGAGAGTTCTCCTCGCGAAGTTCCTGACAGCGTTTGGCGGGCGGGATTTGCGCCAAGACTAATCCAAATGTGAGCGGCAAGATAATCATGTCTTCCTCGCAGCGAAGGCGTGTTTGGGATTCGACAGCACTCGACTCCGACATAAATATGCGAGTTTGTAGACCGTCCCACGCGCTTACCGTAAATTGAAAAGTCACTTAGTCGCAATGCAGATGACCAAATCGGGCTACAGTGGAATCCTAACTCGTGCGTCCGCAGGACCGTTCGAAGCACAGCGCATCGTCCAAGTGAGGCTGTGCCATGCGCGACCGTACCAAGTCGACCTTGAGTTTAGCGGGTGACCCGTTACTATTTTTTCGCTTGCAAAATCACCTGCTAAAATGTCGGCTTCCACGTATTTGGTCGTTGTTAGGCAGCTTTGAGCGACTGTGGCCGTTGATAGTAAAGGTTATAGATAGATTGAGACGGTGAATCAGCATCTCTGTAAGTCAAGCTTGTACAAGGGTTTGACTGGATCGAGTTGTATCGTTCGTCTGCAAAAGATGGCCGCCGAGCGAGCGGCGGTCAGAGAAAAGTCCGAAGAGTCTTTTCAGGAGAGCTGTGAACCCTTACGCTTCGCATAGCCGCGCATTTAATTGATCAAAATCACTTGACCAGTTGTTGGGAAGCAAAGCTCGCGATGCTGGTCAGCCACTCACCTATACTTCTCTCCGTTTCCGATCTCGATCAGTTCACGGATCGACTGAACGATCCACGAGACACCCTCGCTCGCTAACACGGCGCGAGTCTTCTTAACTTCGCGCGACGGTGGTGGGAGGTATAGTGTTGCCTGCAAGTTCCAGGTCTTCCCAAATCCTCCTTTGCGAGACGCGCGATGGCATACGACCAAATCAAGCATGTTTTCGTCCTGATGCTAGAGAACCGCTCCTTCGATCATCTGCTCGGCTTCTCCGGCCTTACCGGGATCGATGCGGCCACCGGCGTTGCAACCATCATCGATGGCCTCAAAGGAACCGAACAGAATATCTTTGGCGGCGTAGCCTATCCGGTCACGAAACCAGCAAACTTCACCATGACGGTCGATCCGGGTCACGAGTTTCCCGACGTGCTCTGCCAGCTCGCAGGAGCTGCGGCGGTCTATCCTCCCGGAGGCAAGTACCCTCCGATCGACGATTCCGGCTACGTGGCTTCCTACGTCGGTGCTTCGAAGAAGGCGAACCAGCAGAGCGCGCCTGGGGAGATCATGAAGTGCTACTCGACGGATCAGCTCCCGGTGCTGACGGCTCTCGCCCAAGAGTTCGCCCTATGCGACAACTGGCACGCCTCCATGCCGGGTCCGACCTGGCCGAACCGGATGTTCGTCCATGCCGCCTCCTCGGCCGGACTCGATCACTCTCCCACCTCAGCCGAGATCCTGCTCTGGGAGGTGGCGGCCGGCTTCTCCTTTCCCAACGGAGATCTCTTCGACCGGATCGCGGCAAAGAAGGGACTCACGCGGCGCCTCTACGCGGGAGAGCTCTTTCCCATGATGTCGGCGCTCAAGGGAATCGGGATTGATGACATTCGGCAGTATGAACACTTCGCTGCCGATCTCCAGGGCCCGTTCCCCTTCAACTACGTCTTCATCGAGCCCAGTTACAACATTCCCAACGACTACAAGGGCAGTACCTCACAGCATCCGCTCGACGACGTCCGGCTCGGGGAAGGTCTGATCAAATCCACCTATGAGGGCATCCGCAACTCTCCGCTCTGGAAGAACAGCCTGTTGATCCTTACCTGGGACGAACATGGCGGCTTCTTTGATCATGCGATCCCCCCGGCCGCTGTGGCTCCAGGCGATACCCAACCGTCGACGGGACATAACAAGTTCGGATTCACTTTCGAGCAGTACGGGCCGCGCGTCCCTGCTGTAGTGATCTCCCCATGGATTCCGCGCAATACTATCGATCATCGGCTCTACGATCACTCGTCCGTACCAGCAACTGTTGAGGCGTTGTTCGGCCTCGCGCCGATGACCAAACGGGATGCCGCCGCGAACCATCTCCTCCCTCTCCTTTCGCTGACCGCTGTGCGCGACGACGCACCGTCTAGGCTTCCCTCCCCGGCGTCCGGGCCCGCCGCGCCCATGCTCGCGATGGCAACGCCCCTTACCGAGATCTACTCATTAGCGACTGCTCCTAGCCGGCCGAACGACTCGATCAACGACGGAAGCCTGCCGGTCATCGTGCAGGCGGCGATGCGGCAGGACCTCGAACTCTCGCCCGTCGCCGATCGCGCCAAGATTATCGCCAAGGTGGCGTCTCTGAAGACACGCTCCGACGCCGCCAAGTATCTGGCGGAGGTGGCTGCGAAGCGTCGGGCTTCCACGATCCATCCGCTTACGTAGACAAGTATGGCGAGGCGCCGTCGATTTCAAGATGCGTTCGGATATCCACCTTCGATCAAGAGGCATAGAAGGGCGCGACCCTGTACGCTACACCCGATTGAAATACTGGGATTGTACTTTCAGTTAACTGGCGCCGTCGTTCCCGTGAATCCTGAGGCGAACTGGTCCTAACGAGAAATCTCCACCGAGGGACTGAGAACGGTCGTAGTCTAGCCAATGTGGATAACAGCCCCGGCTAAAGCCGACGGCATAGCCACCGAGAATTCTGGTTGGTTGGTTCCTCGAGCACAGGAAATCAGGCGATCCTGGGGTGGACCGCTGCTATTTTCTCGCCTGCAAAATCACCTGCTAAAATCTCGGCTTAGACGTCTTCAGTCGTTGTTTGGCAGTCCCCAGCTACCTGTAAGCTATTGAAAGTACAAGTTATAGATAGATTGACCCGCTGCGTCGTTAAATATCGAAAGCCCCTGATGTTCAATAAGTTACATAGATAGACCTTTTTCCTTCAACCTGCAAAATCACCTGAGTCTCAGATTGCTTCCCGGATTTGTCCGGCGGTCATTGGGGATGCAGAAGTGAGGAGCATGAAGGCTGGTTGCCCTCGAGCTATCGTCTACCTCAAAGAGTGACTCGGCGATTATGCGCTTATTGACAGTTGGTTGGCGTGGCCACCTCCTTTAGAAGCAGCCACGTACGGAGCTTACTTGCGGACCTTCGCCTCTAAGGCTTTTCTTTCGATGCTTTTTGCGAATAGAGGTGCTTCCTGGGCGTTGTGCGCAGCGGATGAGAGGTCTTGTGCCTGCTTCGCCACTTCAAATGGCACACCGATTCTGCCGAGATGTTCCCAATACTCCGGTGTCGTTTTACCTATCACATGGTGGCCTAACTCACACCGATCAGCACCAAGCGCCTTGACAGTGAGCTGCCAGACCGACCCCCGGACTTGGTGCGGGCCGCTGCATGGCTGGAGTGGGACCGCGCTCGTCTGAAAAGCTAAGGCGTCCCATCTGTGAACCGTTGTGGCACAGTGACTTTGGGTTAGGGTGTGCCGGGTACGTTTAGCAGTTTGTCGCAGTGGTCGACGAGCTCCTTGAGTGCGGCGAGGGTGACCTTCAGTCGCTCGAAGCGCTTCTCGCCAGGCTCCAGCTTGTCGATGAGATTGAATGCGGGTTGGAAGGCCGCCCGGTATTGGGGGTCGTTCTTCTTTGAGTCGAAGAAGGCTGGTCCCCGGCAGGCGCGCCGGCCGCCGCGGCGGGCGCTGAGCAGTTCTCCCATGGCCTGTTGCTGGATGCGGAATATCTGACTGTCGTGTCCGGTGCCGGTGTAGATCGGAGGATCGTAGTCGGCGAGGGCTTTGCTGACTGCATTGATTTTGTCGAAGAGTGCAACCTTATCGGCCTGGGTGCTGAAGAGTTCAAAGCTCATCTCCAGGCGGAGCATGTTGATCCAGCAGAAGTACTGGCCGAAGACGTAGGCCGTGCTTCGGGTGAAGTACTCGTAGGTGATGCGCCAGTCTGGGTTCGAGTACTCGGGGTGAAGGGCTTTGTAGCCTTGCTGATTGAGGATGTTGTCGAGGCGGCCGTGCAAGCTCTTGGCGGCGTCCTGAATGGGATTTGCCCAGGCGGTGATCTCTCGCAGGATACGCTCGCTGGACTTGGATCTTGCAGCGAGTTGTGAGGTGTATTGGGCTAGCTCGAGGTCGTGCTCGTGCTGGAGGTTCTGCCGGAATGCGGCGAGGGCCTGGTCGTGCTCGTGTTTGAGGTCGAGCTCAAATTTCTTTAGCTGGCCCTTGAGTAGCGTGCTGATGATTTGTTTGACTGGCCACGCCAGGATTCCTACGGCGGCCGTGATGGCAGTGACGAAGGTGCCGACTTTCGCGAACCATTCGAGCATAGGCGCACTTCCGTGAAGGGATTGTGCTGTTCAGCATACTCCGGAGGGCGAAAGAACGGACGCTGTGCTAAGCTACTGTTCCTCCCATGAACCACCCGGCGCTCGACCCCGTCTACTTCTCCAGCGAGCCGTGGGGAGTGCGTGTGCAGAATTGGCTTGCCGGCAAGGATGAGTCGTTTCTCGAGGGTAATCATCGGCTGGTTCGGCAGATCATGGAGAACGAGGAGTCCGGGCTGCGGATGGTGATGAACATCTCAGCGGAGGCTCTTTTGAGTTTTCTTGCCGCGCACCGGTATTACAACCTGTATGAAAATCCAGTGATTGGTGGCGCGCGGCGCGAGCCTTCAGAGGAACGCAGACGCGTCGATGAGCTGCTTGCATTTGATAGGGACCCAAGCAACTTCTATTTCGGCGCGGTCGCGCTGGGAGGGACCGGGGTTCGCTTTTACGGCGAGTATTGCATGGCGATGAAGCCGGACAGGGTGCATTCGGGAACACGCATCTTCGATCGCGACTCATATGATCTTCTGCTGAGTCCGCTCAAGGACGAAGAGGATGTGACGGCGCTGGCGAAGAAGCTTGCGGGCCATTGGAAGCCTGATGTCTTCGATATGCTGACGCTCAAGCTACTACCGGAATTGAGGGGAGCGAATCGGCTGATTACGACTGGCACCGTCTCGGAGATGATTCTTCACGACCAGGAGTTTGTGGAGGTTCATCGGGAGGGGAGCATCTATCCGTGGGAGATCGAAGAGGTTCGGCAGTCTCCTGACGAAATTGCGATGGAGGCGAGGATTCAGGCGCGGGGTAATGCGGGGATTCCGCCGACGGCGGTGGAGCTTCGCTGGTTGCAGCAACGTCAAGAAGTGGTGAACGCGCTGGAGCGCGACGGAATTCGCTACCGGGTGGTGACGTTGCACGGGCGCGGATATCAGTGGAGGTAGAGGATGTGGTACTTCGATTCGTGGGCGGTGCTGGACGGCCAGGCGTTCGTCTCGAATCGGAGCGCGGATTCGATCGATGCGAAGGCGACGGTGTTTTTGAGCGTTCCTGATCTAGAGCCGGTGCCGATTGGCAGGATCTCGACGGCGCTTCGGGCGCAGCGGGCGGGCTTTCAGGATGGATTTCGAAGTCCGGACACTGGGGAAGAGTTTGAGTTTGATGATTTGGAGCAGGTTCGCGAGGTGATTCGACGGGCGTATCTGGGGGGCGGGCTGGCTCCGGTGCCGACTCCGATTGAAGGGCCAACTCCTAGTCCGTTCCGGCGAGAGTATGGAGAGGTTCCGGAGCCTTCGTACATACAAAATGGGGGCGCCTACTACGAAGAGGCGGTGAAAAAGCTTGGTGTCCCCGAGCATCCGAAGTACATCTTTGAGGACCTCAGCGGGCTGAGCGATCGCTCGAAACGCAAAGGGCTATTGGAGGAGATTCATCGTTCTGCCGATAAGCTTGAACCATTCTTGCGCGCATTTGCGGAGGCGAGTCTGCTGGAGTTGGCGCGAATGAATGCGAAGGTGGTCCATCTTCCGTCCGCACGCGACACCTTCGTGTGCTGGACACATATGTTGCGATGCCTTGGGTACTGGGAGGTCGAATGGGACTCTCCCAATAAACTAGCCCTGACAGGAATTGAGAGGGAGATCGCCTTCGATTGGGCTCGGATGCACTACCTGTCGCTGCTTGATAAGAGCATTCTGTTCCGGATTCCGTGTCCGTTGCGGAGGAAGTGGAGTGGACGTATTCAGTCACTTGGACACAAGCTGCTGCTGCCTCTGGTTGACCGGGAATATTTCGAGATGAACAACCAGGTAGCGGAGGTCATTCCCGCGCTGTTTTGCGCGATGGTGGTTGTGCTGACTCCGGAGTTGTTTGTTTCCCGGTTGGGTTTGCTCCAGTCGAGAGACCGGTATCGACTGGTGGGGCGAGCCTGTGAATGGCTCGAGGAGGAGTTGCCGAAAGTTGAGCTGCCGGAGGCTGTTGAATCTCAGCTTACAAATTTCGCATGGCGACGGCTAGGTATGAATCGGGATCGCTTTGAGGAAGAAGAAGGCGGCTTGCAGGGCATTCTGGTGCGATGAAATTTCTGAGCATTTCGTGAGAATGAGTTTTTCAACAGCCACAGGGCAATGCACTCATCGGATCGGCGCGGCTCCGTGACCGGCCTCCAAACCGCCTGGCGCCAACGCGAATACTGCTGTTTTTTCTCGCCTGCAAAATCGCCTGCTATAAATCTCGGCTTACACGTCTTTAGTCGTTGTTTGGCAGTCTCCAGCGACCTGTAAGTTATTGAAAGTACAAGTTATAGATAGATTGACACAGTGGGCCACCGAATTACCTAAGCCATATGCATTCAATAAGTTACAGGATATGGCTTATTCTTTCGCCTGTGAAAGCACCTGAAATCTCAGACCGCTTCCTATCTTGTCCAGCGGTCATTGTCACGGATGCGGGCCGAAGGATCGTGGCTCGGCGATTTTGCGTCAACTGCGATTCGATCTGCCTAGATTCGGCCTAACCTCCTATTGCCGACGACTCCGGGGTAAAACCCGTTTTGTAATACAAGCGTTCATCGGGACCATCCCACGCACATTCCAGGACGCTGCCGTGACAAGTCCAGCGTTATTTGGTCTTGTCGTAGCAACCCTGGAAGGCCGACGCATAACGTGGAGATGCGGCCTAGTGGAATGAAATGGGAGAAGGCGAACGGGTTTCCGTTAGGGGCCGACAACGATCATCCCACCTGCACAGTTCGCATACGTATCGAAAAGGATACATTCCTTCGGGGAGCCGGGTGATGCCTTTCTGATTTGAGACGGAACTTTTCGAGCATGAAGAGCGGCTGCATGATTCGGATCGAGTCCCATTTCGTACTGCTCAAAGCCATTGGTATGTTTCCCCACATCAAATGTCACATCGGTGAGCGAGCTCAGTGTTATCGGTTGAGCCGCGATACGCGTCACCAAATCCTTAAAAGCCATCTTTACGTGACCAGCGTCGTCCGCTGGATTGCCAGGTTTTACGATATCCTTGTGTTCCATACGAAAGATGAGGTGACTCGGTGCCGACAAATGAATCGGGCCGGTGGCACTTCCTGTAGCTAGCGTTAGCCCAACGGTTCCCCCATTTGACGCATATTCGAGAATGGTGGTCACGTAAGGTTGAGGTTGCTGAAGCGGCGTCGTAACTGATTTCCCAAGTACACCGTATGGATCCGCGAGTACCGCGGTCATCAGTCGCCCCCCCACATAGATATTTGAGGGCAATGGGAGAGTTACGCATCGATCGTCTGACGTTGGACTAACCTCAGGAGGCTGACTCAGTACTTTTTGCACCCAAACGAACGTATCGTTCTGGAACGGAACTCCGAAGGCAGTCGAAAAGTCCGTGGCTGGCGCATAAGATGTCACATTAATCGCCCATTTGCCGCCGCTCGGAAGAAAAATCGCTTTTTTCGTTGCATCGGTAGGGTCCGTGATATCGCTTAAACCCGGCTTGCCCAGCCCTACTTCGCACTGGTGAGCCTTAACACACTCATTCGGCCCGGGCTCGCCGAGCGTCGTTGCCCGTAGGGTCCCGATCGTGGGTTGATCGAAAAGCCACGGCCCTTCGAAGAGGACAAAAATTGAGGTTGGCGCGGGGGCGACACCGCGCCGCCGGCTTGAAGATTGCTGTGTTGTACCGAAGGCCATACCGTGTAATCGGCTAAAGGAGTAACCAGCAGAAAGGGAACCGGCCACACTAAGGAGCGAACGTCTCGTCATAGACATTGTTATTTTCCTCTGTATTGAATGATTTATTGACCCATAAGTTCAAACGCAGACCAGAAATACGGATGACTACTTGATGGTTCCGATTGCAACGACTGCTGAGCTCGCCGAAGTGCCTCATCAAATGTCTGACGGTCAGCAACTTCGGCATAGAAGCGAATCATCAGAAGCCGCGTCATTCTTGAATCGACATCCCATTGTGTGGCAAGGACGTGGTTCGCGCCGGCAGCCATAAATATCCTTGCAACAGAAGGAACGTTTTGTGCGCTACTTTCCCTTTCGCGCATTGTTTGACATGCTGCCAATACTGCCAGGCGACAGTGGGGCAACGAACCCCGTGCTATTGTCATGACCGATTCCGACACATGGGGTTCTTGCTGGATGGACTCCTCGTCCACTCCATGTCCCGCGTAGTGCACCAAATCCACTTCAGACAAGTCAGCCTTGGGCATGGCCAAGCTACCCAGTTCAAGGCCGGAATCTCCCCGCCTGAGGGTTGCACGCTCAAGGTGTGCCTGCGGAAATTGCTTCACGATATCAAGAGATTCGTCGTATACCCTCGGTATCTGAGGCAATGACCCCGGCGAGACCTCCTGTACAACCAACAGCCGAGGGTTCTCTGGCAGTTTGTCGCTTGCTTGACCCAAAAGGCCTGACTTTTCGTTAGTGGTCCACCATTCAGGTAACAGGAGCAATGTGTGCTGCAACCCTAGGAATCGACCCTCGTGCATCAGCGCTGCAAATGGAATCAGGGTCAGCGAACTGTCCAAATCGAGCCGAACTTGTGTCGCCGAGTCTAATTCGGCCTGAAAAGGCATAATCATGTCGCTGTACAGCCTGCCACCGAGAAGTGCGACATCGTCAGTTGAAGAGTGGAAGTCCGAGCAAAGGCGGAGGAACGATGCCCCTCTTCGGGCAGCCAACGTCGGCTGCACCGCAAGGAACCTCATTCTAATGGGCACATGGGTATCGTTGCTGATCGACCAAGCTACATATCGATCCAATACTCTGGCGTAAACGAGGGTGACGCGCCCCGGACTCTGTTGTGGCACATGTGGTAGCACTTTCGCTAACTCCACCCGTGATATCCCAGCCGCAAGTGGTTGAGCTTTTCTATAAGGCGCACTCTTTAGCCACTCCCATGCCCGCAGAGCCATCTCTGCATCGCCGGACTGAGCCAAATCCAAACCCAGGATTTCGTATGCACGTCCTGTAGTCTCTCGCCAGGAGCGCCGCTCCTCTTCCGTTCGGATCGACGCCAACCGTTGTTCCGAATCCTGAATGGCCTTCCACGCTTTTGCAAGAGATTCAGGCGTACGTTGCGACTTCCGTAGTATCTCCGCGTACTCCGTGTAATAGTGCAGCCGAGGATAAAACGCGTCGGGATCCTGATACATCGGTTCGTTCTGCGCCAGCATTTCAAGCGCGCCGTCTAAGTTCTGCTGCTCCGCCTGGAGCATCGCGCGATCGGTTTTCCAATCGGCTAAATACGTTTTCGCCGCGGTCCCATTACCCAGAGTGCGCAACAATGCGTCCGCAGTCTGAAAACTTTGGGCAGCCGATGTGCTGTCCCCAATTTCTAACTGGATCAGGGCTAACTCTTCAAGAGAATAGGCAGCAACTTGCCGATTGGTAGTCCTTGTCGCCGCGACGACAGCAGCGTCCGCGAGCCCCGCTTGGGTCCAGTGCAAATCGAGAGCCTTGGCAGAGCGTTCGAGTCCATATAACAACTGGTATCGTGGCATGTTTGTCCCACGAATGGCACTACCTTCCTGAAGACCATACACGGCCTCTTTCCACGCGGACTCATAGAGTTCGTGACGCAAATCGATATTGACGACAAAGCCGACCGCGCGCAACCCAGCGATCGGAAGCTTCGCCTCCTTCGCCATCAGAACCGCAGCGCTCGCGCTCGCCCTATCGGTTGCCGCCTCGCCAAGCATTGCATGACCAGCAGTGACTTCGAGTTGGAGGTAAGTACGCATCCACGCATAGCGGACAAGCTTTTCTCGTCCTTTCAACAACGCTGCCTCTCGAAGACAATCCCCGGCACGGCCCATCCTTTGGAGGTTGTAAATGTGCTCCACTGCCGCGCGCAGATAGCCAGCGGCATTATCTGTGGCGGCATACAGAAGCATTGCCTTCCCCGATGCGGAAAGAGCCTCATCCGAATTTCCGAGAGCGCTCGACCTAAGAGCCTGAGCCAACGTGCTATCTGCCTCTCGCTCATTCTTAGAAGATTTGGCTCGGAGCATGTCCGCCATCCATTGATCGTCATGAGTTGCTCCGAGGATAGCTAAACGGCGAAGCGCCTCGTCCACTTCCGAGCGGTCGCCGCGGTGTACTAGCCAATCTCGACCGGCGACATCTAGGTATGTCTCATATTGGCCGGGCAGGTCACCTTTCAACCCAAGAAAAGCGGTGGCCGTCAAAGGCGACTTTTGAAAATTTTGAGTAGTCGTTTCGGAGTTGCTCTCTCTTAGCGTTGCGAGACGCTGCTCGATCTCTTTCCGCCAGTGGGGATCTTTTTCAACGGCCAACGCAGCCTCATAGTCCTTGATGGCTTCAGTAGTAACTGACTGACGCTCCCAGCAAAGACCGCGGTCGAACAACGCCACCGCATCATTTTGATGGACTTCTTGCAGATATTGACTGAAAAGATCGATCGCTCGCGCATAGCCAAGCATTTGTCCCGTAGTCTCTGCCGAGACGAACTCAGCCGAGGCTAAGTCAAACTTGAGGCCGGCAAGGTGTGGGTCTAACACCTCCGCCATCTCGAATTCTCTCCGCGCTATTTCGCCATCATGTTCTACGATTGCGATGCGTCCAAGGGTCTGTCGGACTCTTGCATCGTTTGGGTCTCGCTCGAATTGTTCACGCGCACGCAATTTCAATTGGAGAAGCTCGCGCGAGGCTGGTTCTTCAGCACTCTTGCCCCGCGTCGGTGAGATCAGCGGACCTGGCTCACTCCCAGGAATTCGCAGCTCTGAAGGCCGCTGCTTGTCATAGGCCATTGCCAGCAGACGTGACTCGGAATGCGGACGAAAATACACAACGGCCAACCAAACTACGGCGCATAGGGCCATCGAAGCTACGGCGACTAGAGGCCAGGGAAGTCGCCATCGTCTTACAGATCCTGTCAGTCTCGCGCCTTGATTTTTGGTGGCCTGCCGGTACAGACGCTCTGCCAACGCTGTTCTACCAGCCTCCGTGCTGGTAGCCATCTCATCTAGATACTTTTCCTCTTCCGGCGAAGCTTCGTTCCCAAGCACGGCAGCTGCCTCCTGAAGTAACGCACTGCAGCCTCGACATCGTGAAGCGTGGCGAAGGTACGCGGTTGCAGACTCCTCATTAGTCCTGTTTGCACACACCTCGAGCCATAGCGCGGCCGGCTGACAGCCAACGTCATTGTCAGGATGTTGATCGGATGCATACCCTTCCGATCTCGACTCCTCGAATGGATCTTTCATCCGTTCTCCTTAATGATCGTGGGTAGTCCCGAAAAGCCTTTCGCTTTTGCATCATCGGACAGTGGCAGTAAAACCTCTCGTACCTGCTTTGTCGTGCGATGGATTGAACTCTCGACTCCTTTCACACTCAATCCGATCGACGTGATTGCGCTGATATCACGCGCACTAAAGCCCTGCTCAAAGTAAAGCCAAAAGATCGTCCGGTCCCGTTCTGTCAAAGTGTGCGGCACAAACGACTGGATCGTACGATCGATCTCCTGCATCTGTAACGCTTTGTCTGCCACCTCTGTCTGGCCGGGAGCCGCAAATTCGAAATCATGACTTTCGCGCTCACTCTCGACGAGGTTCTGATGGCCACCGCGTTTTTGGCTCGTCTCGCTTCGCAGATGGTCGCGTGTCACGTTCGCTGCGATGACCTTCACGTAACCGATAACTGAATCTGGCTCACGAGGTACAAAGTTTTTCAGGAGTCTGCACTCGTGGGCGCACAGCCGTAAAAAGGTCTCTTGCACGAGATCGTCTAGCAAAGCGGTTGAAGTTACTCCCCACATGCGCGCTGTACGTAGAACGACAAGCGCAATCGGCCGTTGGAGGCGTCTTACAAATTCGTTCCAAGCGTCCCTGCTTCCTGCATCGCTGCAGATTCGAGCCAGTTCATCGACGGACGCGGAACGATAATCCATAGGACTCAGCGGTACGAAGATTGTAAACCACACTTATAGGCCACTAGTTACGCCGCAAGTAGCCTCCCAATTGAGCGACCGGTAGTTTTGTCTCAAAAGATAAATGAAAGGGAATTGGCACGTCCGCACGATTAAGTGTGCGAGGCCCCAATTTGCCAGAGAACTCAGAGTCAGCCTCAAGAGTCTGAAAAATATTTCAATTTACGGAGAAGCTCCATGTCTCGCATGTTTGCTTTAGTCGCTGTCCTTGGATTCAATCTATCGCTAGTCGCGCAAACCACCCCTAAGATCGCTGGTTCACTAGGGGAAGGTGCTTACACGGTTGCCGGCACAGGGCAAGCGACTGGCGCCGTCTACTCGCCCGTCAAGATCTACCTTTGCTCTGCCGCCGCCCCCCCTGCCGCGGCTACCGACTGTTCGGCAAATCCCGCCATCCTCACGAATGGAGCCGCGAACGCCGTCACGGCTGACCCAAATGGGAACTTCGCTGCTGTTCTGCAGACCGTGCTCAAATCCGGTTCAGGCGTCTGGGTCACTCAGGTAGCCACGCCTGCGGGTGGGGGTGCTGCTATCACTTCTCTTAGCAGTGTTCAGACCGTGGGTGCCTCAGCCAAACTGCCTACGATTCAGCAACCGGTAAAAGATCAGCAGAATCCGATTGTTGGCACCGCCACGGCTAGCGCTACTGGAGCCGCCGTCCAGGTCCAACTCTACGTCAAAGCGCCAGGGGCCGATTCAATCTATAGCCCCCAGGGAGCACCAGAAAACGTAAGCACGGATGGCACATACACGCTGCACGAGACCGTTACATTGGGCGAAGTCATCTCTGTGAAACAACTCGGTGGCGCGGGTGATGGTGTCAGCTCTGGGCCAGTTACAGTTCAAGCTCTCGACAATGAGCGCGAGCACATTGATTTCTTTGCCGGAACGATCATTTCCGAAAGTGAATTGAACTTCGCCCAGGCGGACACTTTCCTTGCACTCAATGTCGACCGTGCTCTTATCCTTCCTGGCTTCTATCCGGTTACCACGTCCACAATCAACAAAAGCCGCCATCCCGGAGTCAACACGTTTTTCCAGGCCCGCCTGACAACCATTCCAATTAACGCCAGTACCACGACAACCACCACAACAGCTCCAACTACCGCAGCCGGTGCCGCCGCCCCCAGTTTTTCCTCCGTGCTGACGACGCAAAAGACCGGTCATTTCGAGGCCGGTCTCTACATACCCTTCACGTTCGCCCGCGTGCCGCTACAAGCTCCTAAATCGCCCACCCAGACTTTTTACATTGCGCCGCTCGGCCGCTTCGGCTTTAACACCCTCGCTGGCAGTAGCCAAAGCATAACCACGACCTCGCCAACAACGGTCACTACTACAGTTGCTACGGCTCTTGGAACGACAAATCCACTGCCTAGCACCTACAACTTCTTTGTGGGAGGTCTTAGACTTCGATCGAACCAGGCTCCCTCCACAACATACACTACCTCGATGTAGGGATCGGCAAGTTCAGCAATCTTGAAAATCTGCTTTGCAAGGCAGGTGCTAATCAATGCAGTAGCCCGACCCAAGAAAACAGATATCGCCCCTACCGGCTTTCTTTCGAGGGTTATTACCAACTGCCTATCAGTGGATTCATCCTTGGCCTAAGCGCCAATGTCGGCCCGGGCTTTTTTGATCGTCGTGCTAACACTGACGTACAGAACAGAGCCCCCAGCGATCTTCGGTTCCTCTTTGGTTACAAGTTCGACGTTGGAAAGCTTTTCAAGGCAATTCCTATGATTACGCAATAGCTCTCGCCGCCACAAGCAACCTATCGAGCTAGAGCTTCATGACTTGGCCCAGGTTCCGAGCAAGATTGTCTACAGGATTGATGGACTCTAGCGGAACGAGAATAGGCGGGCGATTGCTGCCAAACTCACGGCGGATTCAGCAACATAAGCTACTCGGGCCGGGTCTCGCGAAAATCCACCGTTTGCCGCATAGGAAGGAAAGAAACCGGAAGTACTGCTCCACAAAGTATTTAGGGAGAAAACCGCCATGTATCTCAAGATGAGAATTTCCGCTTGGCTCCAATACCTTTACTTCCTGCGTTTCCCCATCTTGGCATATCTGTTTCTGCCGCTACTGGTGTACCTCGACGGTTGCACCGGTGCTCAGAAACTCACTCGCGGAATCGTCACGGTCGACAGCGGTTGGCAAGCTTTCTTCGCAGCGTTTTTCGTCGTCGCGCTCGGAATGACGATACTCATTACAGCGCGGAACATTGTCTATAACGGCGCGGAGCGATTCCGTTCGGAACCGCCAGCCCCACTTGAACATGCGCTCACATCCTGCAGTCAAAAGACTGTATGGATAGTGCTCGCGGTCGCGCACATTCCTACGTACGTCGCCTTTTGGTACTTCGGCTATATCGCCGCCAAGGAACAGGAGCGACTTAACCTGTTTGGAAGTCACACCACGGAGCATACAGCGTTCGTCTGGCTTTATCTTTCCTCTGGTGTCGCCGTCGCTGTGGCCTTTTGGTATCTCGTCGCCCTGTTCTATTACTGGACATATTCTAAGACGGGCTTCCGGATGGCGTCACTTATCTTCCCCGCTGAACTATTCGGCGATATCAGCGAAGCTCCGCACCCGCCACGGGTAAGGTCGATTGAGTCGTGCGCCTATTTTCTCTTGAAGTTGACAAGTGCAGGTTTTGCACCTCGTGCCTCTGGACCGTTTTACGAGCTGCACTTTCTCTCCGCCGTGTCGCTGGCCGGCTATATGGCCTTGTATTTCTTCTTGTACGGCCTCACCGCTCCACGGGCACGACCAGATCAACTTCATAGCGCACCCATCATCGCCGTCCTCTCGCTAATCGCCTTCCTTTATGTCATAGCAAACGCGGATACCGACCCAACCGTTAGTCGCTGGTCGGCACCGGTAAAGCGCGCATTTCAGATCATTCCCACCGTCTGTGTGGCGGTCTTTTTGTACAACGAACTTTTCAAGAACCCGAGAAACTCACTTGAAATGGCATTCCCGGCGATAGCGTCGGTCGTGGCCTTGGCCACACTTGGCCTTTGGGCGATCACTGGCCTGAGCTTCCTACTCGACAGGTATCGTTCTCCTGTGATCGCCGTTTTTCTGACTTTGCTCATTTTTCCCAAGATCATTGGCTACTCTGACGGCGAACGCTACTATGAAGCGGTGCTCCCCGATCAAGCGGTCAACCTGCCGTCGCCTGCGGAGGTGCTCAAGGCTAGGTCGGGAAGAGACAGGGGCCCCCTCATCGTCGTCACTGCATCTGGAGGCGGAATTCACGCCGCAGCGTGGACGTCGCAGGTGGTCTCTCAGATCGAGGCGTCCTTCACTACAGACCCGATGCTCAAGAGCCAGAAATATTCCTTTCACGACCATCTGTTGTTGGCCAGCGGCGTCTCCGGCGGTAGCGTCGGCCTGATGCCCTTCCTGCTCGAATATGCAACCGATGATAGCCGCGCCTTCCACGACTTTACTTACACCACGAACGCGGGAGGCAGCCTGTCCCACACTCCATCACAGACGGTTACTTCGGACTTTCGTTCTAGGGTGACCAATCCACCGGCTTGTTCCAGCCTAGAAGCGGTCGCATGGGGAATGGAGTACTACGATCTCTACCGTCTGCTTTTCGATTTCATTCCCGCACCCCAGCGTTTCACCCCCGGAACTGCACCCGATCGCAGTTGGGCTCTTACCAGCGCCTTTCAGCGCAATTTGACGGATCCACACTGCTTTGAAAACACGAATGTGCCCCCCGCAGATCCGCATCGCGACTTCCTCACCCTCAACAAAGCGGCTAACCTCGCCGTATCCGGAGTTATGCCCGCCTTCACTTTCAACACCACCGCCGAGGAATCCGGAGGTCGCTTCCTCCTCTCCAATTACCAAGTTCCCCCGTTGAACAACCCCACCGCCGATTTCCTACCGTCAGAGTCGTTTCTTCAGGCCTATGCCGAGGACAACCCCTGCAGGAAGCCGGTCCTTCATGCCGATCTGCCCCTAGCCACCGCGGCACGGCTATCTGCCACCTTCCCTTACGTGACCTCCGGGACCCGCCTTCCTACGAAGTTCAACGACCATGCCTATCATTTCCTTGACGGAGGCTACTTCGACAACGACGGGACGGCGTCGGTCATCGAATTTCTGAAGTCCGCTCTCGATCCCCAACCGGAGCCGACCGGGTCCGCGACTGCCTTTCTATGCAATTCCTATACTGATAAACTCCCGCCACCGCCCCAATCGCCACACAAATCCGAGGCCCAGCCCCCAACAAAGTCCGTTGCACGCCCGTCAATTCAGCGCGCGGCCCAGTTGAAGAAGGACTCTGTACCTATTGCCCCCGCGAAGATCCGCATACTCCTGATCGAGATCCGGGATGGTGATGATGTACCCGCGGAGTCGGACGACGATCTGCCTAACCAGGAAAGATATGCCAAACACCCATGGACTGCACTAACGCAGCTGTTTGCCCCACCAACGGGGCTGTGGAACGCAGGGCATGTCAACATCTCCCGGCGAAATCGAAGAGAACTCTGTCTCCTCGAAAGCACATACAGGCAGCAGCTCAATATCCACCACATCGTCTTCACGATCCAAACCGACACCAGTCAGTCCCAACCCTTGAGTTGGAAACTCACCTCGGGCCAGAGGCAAGCCATATTTGACTCTGTCGTTGGAGGCGGTGGAAACGATACGCCGCGGAATATTCACGCTGCTATCGACTGGGTCGGGCTGGTCTTGAAATCTCAAATGTATAAACCGCCTCTAGAAGATGTGAAGGCGCTCGAAAAGGCAGACCATGACGATGTCTGCAACATAACTAAAGCGGGTCCCGCAAAAAAAGCTGAAAACGTCCAGTAAAG
>Ga0210410_10001638_pt1 | contig 20815 bp, 20 predicted proteins | sample IncBWC4MmetaG_FD_161058 | JGI IMG/M metagenome (GOLD analysis project Ga0210410, IMG submission 161058) | Forest soil microbial communities from Barre Woods Harvard Forest LTER site, Petersham, Massachusetts, United States - Inc-BW-C-4-M | ecosystem: Environmental > Terrestrial > Soil >... | reverse complement strand
CGTCTCGCCGAGTTCGGGCGACCGCGTAGGGCTCTCTTTCATCATCCCGAGGACCCGCGAGGATCTCGAAAAGCGCCGCGTGATGATGCTCAACTGGGCGCGCACGACCTGCGGCATGATGGGCCGCTCGCCCGATTTCATGAACGTCACCTACGCCGCCTGGGCGGGCGCCGCCGATTACTTCACGCAAGGGCTGGGGCGGCCCGAATTTGCCGACAACATGCGGAATTATTACGAATACATTCGGGAAAACGACCTGACCCTGACCCATTCCTTGATCAATCTGCAGCGCAGCCGCACCGTCTCGGGTGTATTCAATCTCGAAGAGGGGACTGCACTGCAGGTGATGCGCGAGACCGATGCCGGCATCGTCGTGCGCGGCGCGCGGATCCTGGCGACTCTGGGGCCGCTCGCCGACGAGATCGGCGTCTACTCGCCGCGCATGGCGCGCCACGCCGAGACGCACAGCCCGTTCGCGGTCAGCTTTGCGATCCCATGCGGCACGCCCGGCCTCAGATTCCTGTGCCGCGAGAGCTTCGACCTCGGCCGCTCGCATTTCGACCATCCGCTCGGCTCGCGCTTCGAGGAGATGGATTGCGTCGTCTTTTTCGACGACGTGCTGGTGCCGTGGGAGCGAGTGTTCCTGCTCGGCGACGTCGACCTCCTCAACCGCACCGCGACCGTCACCCATTCCACAGCCCATTCGGCGCATCAGGGTGCGGTCAAGAACCTTGCCAAGGCCGAGTTCGTGCTCGGCGTGGCATTGCTGATGACGCAGGCGCTCGGCAACGCGCATCTGCCGAATGTCGAGGAGCGCATCGGCGAATTGATGCTGATCACTCAGTTGACGCGAGCCTGCATGCGCGCGGCCGAAGCCGACGCCCAGCTCGACGAATGGGGTGTGATGTGTCCCGAGCCGTTGATGGTCGAGAGCCCGCGCAACCTCTTCATGACCGCCTATCCGAAGATGGTCGAGATCCTGCAACTCCTGGGCTCGAGCAGCTTCATGCTGACCCCGACGGAGGCCGACTTTACGGGCCCGCTGGCCGGCCACATCGAGCAGTATCTGGCGACCGACAACATGGCGGCGAAGGAACGCGTCAAGCTCTTCCGCCTCGCCTGGGACATCGCCGGCACTTCCTTCGGCAGCCGCCAGGTGCTTTACGAGCGCTTCTTTGCTAGCGACCCGCTGACGCGGGCGCGGGCGATCGCCTCGATCTACCCGAAGAAGGAGGTGATGGACCGCGTCCTCGAATTCCTCGGGCGCGACGACGATGCGCCATGACCGATGATCGCCTCACCCGCGCGCTGTTGAAGCAGGAGATCGAGGATTTCCTCTACCGCGAAGCCGATCTCCTCGACGAGCGGCATTATGACGAATGGCTGGCATTGCTCGCCGAGGATGTGCGCTACTGGATGCCGTTGCGGCGCAACGTCAAGGTCGATGACCGCGAGCGCGAGTTCACCCGCGAAGGCCGCGACATCAGCTGGTTCGACGAGGGCAAGGAGACCCTGACCCGCCGCGTGCGGCAGATCCAGACCGGCATTCATTGGGCCGAGGAGCCAGTCTCCCGCATCTCGCACCTCCTCTCCAACATTCAGCTCGTCGAGGTCAATCCGTCGGCGGCGGAGCCCGCCGAGGTCTCTGTCAGATGCCGCTTTCTGGTTTACCGCAACCGGGTCGAGACCGAGACCGATATTCTCGTCGGCAAGCGCGAGGACCTGCTGCGCCGCGTCGAGGGCGGCTGGCAGATTACGCGCCGCAAAATCCTCCTCGACCAGAATGTGCTGTTGAGCAAGAACCTGACCTTTTTCTTTTAGGATTTTACAATGAGACAGTGAGGCAGTGAAGAACGAAGCTTAAGTGATCTCGCTGCCTCACTGCCTCATTGCGATTAAATAGGAGGATACCGATGGCAACTGCACGGATTTCGGGTTATCGGCCAGGGCTCGTCGACTTGGCAGCGGGGCAGATTAGCCGCGAGATCTTTGTAAATGACGAGATCTACCAGGAGGAGCTGGAGCGCGTCTTCGCCCGTGCTTGGCTCTTTGTCGGGCACGAGAGCCAGATCCCCAACCCCGGTGATTTCTTTGTCTCCTCGATGGGCGAGGAGTCGGTGATCCTGTGCCGTGACCGCGCGGGCAAGGTCCACGTGTTCCTGAATTCCTGCCGGCACCGCGGCATGAAGGTGTGCCGTTATGACGAGGGCAACGCGGCCGTCTTGACCTGCCCGTATCACGGCTGGAGCTATTCGACCGACGGCAGACTGGTCGGCGTCCCCTATTTCCGGGAGGCCTATCACAGCTCATTGGATCGCTCGGCCTGGGGCCTCGTCGAGGTCGCGCAGTCGTACGTCTACAAGGGCACAGTGTGGGCCACCTGGGACCCTGTAGCTCCGCCCTTTCTCGAATATCTCGGTGATTTTCTGCCGTATATCGACCTGACCCTCGATTCCTGGGACGGCGGCGACGGCGGCACCGAGATCCTGTGCGGGATCCAGAAATGGCGGGTGCCGTGCAACTGGAAATTCCCGGCCGAGAATTTCAGCGGCGACAGCTATCACAACATCAGCCACCGCTCGGTCGACCTCGTCGGCATCGGGCCCTCCGGCAGCGGCCGCCGCGACATGCCCGAGCTAAACATGGCGCGCAAGCTGCACATCGCCTTCCCGGAGCGCGGTCACCAGACGACGAGCTACCTGCTGCCCACGGAGGCAGCGCCGCCGCCCGCCTACCAGCAATCGTCGGTCGTTGCCGACTATTTCCGCCAGTGCGAGGAGGCGCGCCGCAAGAAGCGCGGTGAGTGGGGCCGGATGATCGCGCTGGTCGGCGAGGTGTTCCCCAACACCGCGTTTCTCGCGCGCCAGCCGCGCACCTTGGCCGCCTGGCACCCGCGCGGCGCGCACGAGACCGAAGTCTGGCGTTGGTATCTGGTCGACAGGAACGCTCCGGCCGAGGTCAAGGATTTCCTGCGCGATTACTACACCCGCTATTCTGGCCCCGGCGGCATGACCGAGCAGGACGACATGGAGAACTGGAACTACGCCCATGCCGCTAGCCGCGGCACGATCGCGCGCCGTTACCCCTACAGCTATGAGCAGGGTATGGGGGCCGAGGTCGAGAATTACGAATGGGAGGGGTTCCGGGTTCCCGGCACGGTCTGCGACCTCACACAAGCCAAGTCGAGCGAGCACAATCTGCGCAATTTCTACCGGCGCTGGGCTGAGTTCATGGAGGCAGGGAGCTGGGACGAGCTGACGAGCTGGCGCCTGCCCGCTCGTGCCGAGGCGGCGGAATGAGCGAGCCCGTCAACATCCGCCAGATCGCGCCGGGCACGAAGATCGCGCTCGTCGACGGTGCCCTCGCCGAAATCGTCTCGAACCCGGCCGACGGCGTGTGGGTGTTCGCGCGCTATCTGTCGTCGCCCGACGATCCCTCGCGCGTCGGCAGCGAAGACATGATCTTCGCGCAGGACATCATCGAGATCCGCGAGTAACTCGGGAGGAAGAGCCATGGCGGCGGGCGAGCAGGGCTATCGGCCAGGTCTTGTGGACCTGGGCGCCGGGCAGATCAGCCGCGAGATCTTCGTCAACGAGGAGATCTACCAGCAGGAGCTGGAGCGGCTCTTCGCCCGGGTGTGGCTGTTTGTCGGGCATGAAAGCCAGATCCCAAACCCGGGCGACTATTTCGTCTCGGGCATGGGCGAGGAATCGGTGATCCTGTGCCGCGACCGCGCGGGCAAGGTGCATGTGTTCCTCAATTCGTGCCGGCACCGCGGCATGAAGGTGTGCCGCTACGACGAGGGCTACACTCCGGTCTTCACCTGCCCCTACCACGGCTGGAGCTACGGCACCGACGGCAAGCTCGTCGGCGTGCCCTATTTCCGCGAGGCCTATCACGAGAAGCTCGACAAATCGCAATGGGGATTGATCGAGGTCCCGCAGCTCTGCTGCTATAAGGGCACCGTCTGGGCAAGCTGGGACCCCTCGGCCCCGTCGTTTTTCGAATATCTCGGCGATTTCATTCGCTATCTCGATCTGACCCTGGACGGCTGGGACGGCAGCGAGGGCGGCACCGAGATACTGGGCGGCATCCAGAAGTGGCGGATCCCGTGCAACTGGAAATTCCCGGCGGAAAACTTTTGCGGCGACAGCTACCACAATATCAGCCACCGCTCTGTCGATCTGGTCGGCATTGGCCCCTCGGGCAGCGGACGGCGCGACATGCAGGAGCGGGTGACGGCCCGCCGACTGCAGGTCTCTTTTTATGAGCGGGGCCACCAGACCGGCGTCTATCTTTTTCCTGAGGACCGGCCGACGCCGCCTTCCTATCAGCACTCCTCTATAGTCTCCGAATATTTCACCCATTGCGAGGAGGAGCACCGCCGCAAACGGGGTGAGTGGGCAAGGCTTATCGGCAGCCCCGGCGAAATTTTCCCCAATACGGCGCTGCACCCGCGCCAACCCCGCACGATCGCCGTCTGGCATCCCCGCGGGACGCACCAGACCGAGGTGTGGCGGTGGTATCTGGTCGACAAGGCGGCACCCTGGGAAGTCAGGGATTTCCTGCGCGACTACTACATCCGCTACTCCGGCCCGGGCGGGATGACCGAGCAGGACGACATGGAAAACTGGAACTACGCCCATGCCGCGAGCCGCGGCACGATCGCGCGCCGCTACCCCTACAGTTACGAGCAGGGCCTGGGCCACGAAGTCGAGAACTACGAGTCCGAGGGCCTGCGCATCCCCGGCACGGTGATGGACATCACCGAGGCCAAGTCGAGTGAGCACAATCTGCGCAACCTCTACCGCCGCTGGGCCGAATTCATGGAAGCCGAGAGCTGGGACGAGCTCGTCAGCTGGCGCCGCAACAGTGAATCGAGGGCCGCTGCGGAATGACCGCAATGGATACGGATATAAAAAAAGTGATTTGCGGTATGGCGGCGGGCATCTTGACCGGCGCTGGTGCTTTTGCCGTTGGTGCTGACGAGGTGGCGGTACCAGCCCCTCCGGGGTCCGCGCTGTTGCTCGAGCTCATCGCAGACGGCGTCCAGATCTACACCTGTGCTGCCAAAGAAGGCGGCTTCGAATGGTCGTTCAAGGCGCCCGAGGCGAGTTTGTTTGACCAGCAGGGGCGGCAGGTCGGTACCCATTTCGGCGGCCCGACCTGGAAGATCGACGACGGTTCGGCGGTTGTCGGCGAGGTCATCGCAAAGGCCGATGCGCCAGAGCCGGGCGCAATTCAATGGCTGCTGCTGCGCGCCAAGAGCCATGAGGGTTCGGGAACCCTGTCGGCCGCTGCCTACATTCGGAGGACGCAGACCAAGGGCGGAGCCGCGCCGAAGACAGGCTGCGACGCGAGCCATCTCTCGGAGCAGGCGCGCATGCGCTACTCCGCGACTTATCAGTTCTTCAGCGCGGCCAAAGACAAGTAATGTCGCGTACCATACCGGGTCTCATGTGCGTCGAGGCGACCCTATCAGATCAGGCCGCGCCATCGACCTCGGCGATCAACCGAGAGCCATTGCTCCGGTCGTCGCCGGGCCGATCGCGAATCGGGCCGGTTGCGCGGGTCGGGGAGGCGACATCGCGTTCGTCGCGCCGCCGCCATTCTCTTGGGCTCTGCGCCGGGGAGTGGACGCCGGAGCCGGTCCGACGTAGGGTGCGTGATGGTCCGACCGCTCGCGCCCTATGCGTCGAAGCCGGAGGAGACTCGCGGGCGCCTCCATCCGGAGCCGGAGCATTCGATCAGGTCGCCGTTTCAGCGCGATCGCGATCGGATCATTCATTCGACCGCCTTCCGCCGGCTGACCCACAAGACGCAAGTCTTCGTCTACCACGAGGGTGATCACTACCGCACTCGCCTCACGCACAGTCTCGAAGTGGCGCAGATCGCACGGACGATCAGCCGGGCGCTCGGTCTCGACGAGGATCTCGCCGAAACATTGGCGCTCGCCCATGACCTCGGGCATACCCCTTTCGGCCACGCCGGCGAAGATGCTCTCAACACCGCGATGGCCGATTTCGGCGGCTTTTCGCATAACGACCATACCTTGCGCATCCTGACCCGGCTCGAGCGTCGTTATGCCGAGTTCGACGGCCTCAACCTGACCTGGGAATCGCTCGAAGGTACGGTCAAGCACAACGGCCCGTTGCGCGCGGCCGGCACCGACCGCCCGGTGTCGCCGACGATCGCCGAATACGACTGCCGCCACCCGCTCGCCCTCGACCAGTTCCCGGGTGCGGAGGCCCAGGTTGCAGCGCTTGCCGACGATATCGCCTACAACAACCACGACATCGACGACGGGCTGCGCGCCGGGCTGTTCTCGATCGCCGATCTCGCCGATGTACCGCTGGTGGGCCCGGTCTTTCAGGGAGTCGCGGCGCGGTATCCCGGGATCGAGGACTCGCGGCTGATCCACGAAGCCATCCGACGGCTGATCGACCGGATGGTCAGAGACCTGATGGTCGAGACGCAATCGCGCCTCGCCGCAAGCAAGGTGAAATCGGCCGACGGGGTCCGGGCGCTCGGCACGCCCGTTGTCGCCTTTTCCGCTGAGATGCGGCACAACGATCGGGCGCTCAAAGCCTTCCTCTTCGAACGGATGTACCGCCATTGCCGCGTCACGCAGATGAGCCAGAAAGCGCATCGCGTCATTCACGACCTGTTTGCGCTCTATCTCGCCGAGCCGCAGTCTTTGCCTAGCGAATGGGGCCGGCTCGCCGCCGGTCCTGATGATCCGCAGACGGCCCGCGTCGCCGCCGACTACCTCGCCGGGATGACCGACCGGTTTGCTCTCGAGGAGCACCGCCGGTTGTTCGACAGCCGCTCTCCTTCATGACTAATTTCTTCGGCGACTTTCGCCACTTGGTGCTGGCCGTGCTTGGCGATATGGCGGCCGAAGGGAAGTTGCCGCCGGGTCTCGATCTCGGCCGGGTCACCGTCGAGCCGCCGCGCGACCCGGCCCATGGCGATCTTGCGACCAATGCCGCGATGGTGCTGGCACGCACCCTCAAAGAAGACCCGATGGCGCTGGCCGAGCGGATCGCCGCGGCACTGGGGGGGCGTGAGCTCGCCACCGGCGACTACCGCGGCTCGGGGTTTACCGCTGCTGCGGCGAGGCCGGGGTTCATCAATGTCAAGCTCGCCCCCGAGGTCTGGCGCGCCCAGTTGCGCGCGATCCTGCGTGCCGGCTCCGCCTTTGGCGATTCGCAGATGGGTGGCGGTGAGCGCGTCAATGTCGAGTTCGTGTCCGTCAACCCTACGGGACCCATGCATGTCGCCCACGGCCGGGGCGCAGTAGTTGGGGACGCACTTGCGTCATTGCTCGCCAAGGCCGGTTACAGCGTAGCGCGGGAGTACTACATCAACGATTCCGGCGCCCAGGTAGACACCCTCGCGCGGTCGACCCATGCGCGCTACCGCGAGGCGCTAGGCGAGGCTGTGGGGCCGATCCCGGAGGGGTTTTATCCTGGCGAATACCTCGCCGAAACCGGCCGCGCGCTTGCCGAGCGAGACGGGAGGAGATGGCTCGGCCGGTCAGAGGAGGAATGGCTCAGTCCGGTTCGCGAATTCGCCGTCGAGCAAATGATGGCGCTGATCCGGACCGATCTCGCGTCCCTCGGCGTAAGTTACGATGTGTTCGTCTCCGAGCGGGCGCTGGTCGAGCGGGGGGCGGTCGACGAATGTCTTGCCGTACTGGAGCAGCAAGGGCTTGTCTATACGGGCGTTCTGGAACCGCCCAAGGGCAAACCGCCGCCGGATGATTGGGAGCCGCGCCCTCTGTTATTGTTTCGTGCCACCCAATTCGGCGACGATGTCGACCGGCCGCTCAGAAAATCGGACGGCTCTTTGACCTATTTCGCCGGCGACATCGCCTACCACCGCGACAAGTTCCGCCGCGGCTTTAAGAATCTGATCGACGTGTGGGGGGCCGACCACAGCGGCCATGTCAAGCGCATGCAGGCTGCCGTGCGGGCGGTGACGAGCGGTGCCGCGTCGCTCGACCTCAAGATCTATCAGTTCGTGAATCTGTTCGACAACGGCGCGCCGGTCCGTATGTCGAAGCGCGCCGGGACCTTTGTCACGTTGCGCGAGGTCCTCGACGAGGTCGGCAAGGATGTCTTTCGTTTTATCATGCTGACGCGGAGGAACGACCAAACCTTGGAATTCGACTTTGCTAAGGTCACCGAGCAGTCGAGGGATAACCCTGTCTTCTATGTGCAATATGCCCATGCCCGCGCGGCCTCGGTGATGCGGCACGCGGCCGAGCAGTTTGCTGGCGACGATCTGTCGGATGCGGCCCTGGCCGAAGCACCGCTCGACCGGCTCTCCGATCCGACGGAGCTGGCGCTGATCCGCGAGCTCGCCGGCTGGCCTCGGGTGGTGGAGAGTGCGGCCGAGGCGCACGAGCCGCACCGGATTGCGTTTTATCTCCAGGACGTGGCCGCGTCGTTTCACGCCTTGTGGAACAAGGGCAAGGACGAGGCAGCGCTGCGCTTTATCATCGCCGCCGATCCCTCGCTGACCCGCGCGCGCCTTGCTCTGGTGCGCGGGCTGGCGATCGTCATCGCCACGGGTCTTGCGGTCATCGGCGTCGAGCCGGTGGAGGAGATGTAGCCATGACCTATCATCTCGGACCGATCGACCCCAATCGCCGGCCCGAGCTCTTCGCCGATCCCCGCGATGAAGAAGCCCCGCACCGCCCCCGCCGCATGCTGGCGACGGCGCTGGCTCTGCTCGTCATGGGTCTGTTCGGCGGCGGTATTTGGTTCGCCTACCTCCAGGGGACCCGGCACGCCGGCGGCGATGTCGCGGGCGGCAATGTTCCGCTGATTCGCGCCGACGAACGTCCGACGAAAGTGAAGCCGGAGCGCCCGGGCGGCATGGAGATTCCCGATCGGGACAAGCTGATCTACAACCCAACGCGCCCGGTGGTCGAGCGTTTGCTGCCCCCGCCCGAGAAGCCGCTGCCCCGCCCGGCACCCCCGCCGTCGGGTTCCGCGCCGCAGCGCGAGCAGCCACCGGCGACGGCATCAAGCAAGCCGGCGAGCCCTCCAGCCCCGCCCCCGGCCGCAATCCCCCAGGCACAGCAGTCAGCGGCTGCGCCACCCGGCAAGACTCCTTCGCCCCAGGCGGCACCCCCTAAGACGGCGACGGCGGGAGTGGCCGGAACTCGGCTGCAGCTCGGCTCGGTGCGCGGCGAGGAGGAGGCGCGCCAGGAATGGGAGCGGATCAAGCGGAAGAATACCGACCTTCTCGGCACCCTTTCGGTGACGCCGATCCGTGCTGATCTCGGCGACAAGGGGATCTACTACCGCATCCTGACCGGACCCGTCGCGGACCAGGCTGCGGCGGAGCGGATCTGCAGCGAGCTCAAGCAGCGCAGTGTCGGGTGCATCGTTGCCCGGTGAGGCGAGCGGGGCACCGGGAAAGGCGCCTCGCGCGGTCGTTCTGGGCTGCACCGGGGAAGAGCTGAGCCCTGAAGAACGCCGCTTTTTTCGCGCCGCTGATCCGGTCGGCTTCATCCTCTTCCGCCGCAACTGCCGCGACCCCGCGCAGGTCCGCGATCTGGTCGGCTCGCTGCGCGAGGCCATCGGCCGCGATGACGCGCCGATCCTGATCGATCAGGAGGGCGGACGCGTGGCGCGCCTCGGCCCGCCGCATTGGCGTCGCTATCCGTCCGCTGGCCGCCTCGGGTCATTGCCGGATCCGCGGGCCGCGGCAGCCGCGCGGCTCGGCGCACGGTTGATCGCCGATGATCTCCGCGGCTTGGGGATCACCGTCGATTGTTTGCCGGTGCTCGATCTTCCGGTCCCTGGTGCGGATCCGGTGATCGGCGACCGAGCCTATGGGAATGACCCGGGCCGGGTCGCCAACCTTGGCCGGGCGGTTTGCGAGGGGCTGCTCGCGGGCGGGGTGCTGCCCGTCATCAAGCATATTCCCGGCCATGGCCGCGCCGCCCTCGACAGCCACCACGCCTGCCCGGTGGTCGAGACCGGTGCGGACGAACTGTCGCACACCGATTTTGCGCCGTTTCGCGCGCTCGCCGGTATGCCCTGGGCGATGACTGCCCATATCGTCTACATGGCGATCGACCCGACAGCACCGGCGACATTGTCGAAGCGCGTAATTTCACAAGCGATCCGTGGCGCGATCGGCTTCGATGGCGTCCTCGTCTCCGACGATCTGTCGATGCGGGCGCTCGGCGGCGAAGTCGGCGAGCGTGCGGCGCGTGCGCTCGCCGCCGGCTGCGATCTCGTTCTCCACTGCAATGGCGACCTCCGCGAGATGGAAGCGATCGCCACCGCAACGGGTCCGATCTCTGCCCGCGCGGCTGGGCGGCTCGCGCAAGCCGAGGCCTTGCGGTGCCGTTCTGCACCGTCGGGATTTGACCGCCGCGAAGCCGAGATGCGGTTCGATTCACTGCTGGCGGACCGGGAAGGTTCGGAGCTCAAGGGGTTGTGAACCCGGTGGGTGGTCTGGCCTCGATGCTCTACCAGGCGAGTACCTGGGTATTGCCGGTTGTTTTCGCGGTGACGTTCCACGAGGCGGCGCACGGATTTGTCGCTTACCACTTCGGCGACGACACCGCGTGGCGGGCCGGGCGGGTCACCTTCAATCCGCTCAAGCACATCGACCGGTTTGGCACGATTATCCTGCCGGCGCTGCTTATTTTGATACGCTCGCCCTTTCTGTTCGGCTACGCAAAGCCGGTGCCGGTCAATTTCGGACGCCTCGACAGGCCGCGGCGCGACATGGTGTGGGTCGCCCTCGCCGGACCGGCCACCAACGTGCTGCTGGCCATCGGCTCCTCACTCCTGTTCTACGGGGTGGATCTAGTGCCGCCGAACCCGGCGCAGTGGTTGGCCGTCAACCTGATACATTCGATCCAGATCAACGCGGTTCTTTGCGTCTTCAATATGCTGCCCCTGCCGCCCTTGGACGGCGGAAGGGTGGCGGTAGGACTGCTGCCGGATGCGCTCGCCTTTCCTCTAGCGCGCCTGGAGCGCTACGGCATGCTGATCTTGCTGTTGTTTCTGTTCGTGCTTCCCTATGTCGGTGAGCAGACGGGTTACAATCTCAATATCCTCGGCTGGCTGATCGGTGCGCCTACCGAGGCCCTGATCCGGTTCGTGCTGGCGATCACCGGACAGGGCGAATGAGCAAAGCCGCCCGTCACCCTCCCGCTGCGCTGGGAGAGGGCCGGGGTGAGCGGTCCTCGCAACCGGAGCAGCTGGTGCTCGACCTCGACGGGTATGAGGGGCCGATCGATCTGCTGTTGACCCTGGCGCGCGAGCAGAAGGTCGATCTCGGCAGGATCTCGATCCTGGCACTCGCCGACCAATACCTCGCTTTCATCGCCGGCCAGCGCCAGCTGCGCCTCGAGATTGCCGCCGACTATCTGGTGATGGCGGCCTGGCTCGCCTACCTGAAATCGCGACTGTTGCTGCCGCAGCCACCGGACGATGACGAGCCGAGTGCTGCCGAGCTCGCTGCCGTGCTGGAGCACCGGCTGCGATTGCTGGAGGCGATGCAAACCGCCGGCATCAGGCTGATGGCCCGCCCGCAGCTCGGCCACGACGTATTTTTGCGAGGTGCCCCCGAGGGGCTCGCGATCGTGCCGGTCCCGGTCTACGAGCTCACCCTTTACGAGCTGTTACGGGCTTATGGGCAGAGCCGCCGCCGCTCCGCACCGGTGTTAACCATCGAGCCTTCCGCGTTCCAATCGATGGACGACGCGTTAAAGCGCTTGGCGCGCTTTCTCGGCCACCTCCCGGATTGGCGCGAATTGACGAGCTTTCTGCCGCAGGAGGTGCGCGGCGAGCTGTTTCGCCGATCAGCACTCGCCGCGACCTTCGCCGCCGCACTCGAGCTGGTGCGCGATGGCCGCATCGAGCTGCGCCAGGAGCGGGCCTTCGGGCCGGTCTTTCTGCGCAGCCCGGCGTCGCTCGGCGACGGGGGGCGAAGGTGAGCGAGCGGGCGCAGCGCTTGCGCCTCGTCGAGGCATTGCTGTTCGCCTCGGCCGAGCCGCTCGACGAGGCGGCCTTGACCCGGCATCTCGAGGAGGGTTCCGACGTCCGGGAATTGCTTGCCGAGCTCGCCGAAAGCTATGCCGGGCGCGGCGTCAACCTCGTCCGCCTCGCCGGCGGCTGGGCGTTTCGCACCGCACCCGATCTTGCCGCCAGACTGCGGATCGAGCGAAGGGTCACCCGCAAGCTGTCGCGGGCGGCGGTCGAGACCCTTGCCGTCATCGCCTATCACCAGCCGGTGACCCGCGCCGAGATCGAAGAGATCCGTGGGGCGGCGCTCGGCAAGGGCACGATCGACACGCTGATGCAAGCCGGCTGGGTCCGCCCCAAGGGGCGGCGCGCCGGCCCCGGCCGCCCGCTTCTCTGGGCGACGACCCCGGACTTCCTCGCCCATTTCGGCTTGGACACCCTCGCCGAGCTGCCGGGCGTCGACGAGCTGCGCGCCGCCGGCCTCCTCGACCTCGCCCCGACGGTGGCCGCCCCGGATCAGCCGGACGCGTTCCCGTAACCCCGTCCTTCCGCCGAGAGACCTGAAGGCTACACAACCGATCCCGGTCGGAATAGGGGTATCCCGAGCCGCGCACAGCGCAAACGTCCGCTTTGGGAATTGCGGCCATTCGCTCATCCGGTATTCAATCGCGCAGCGGAGGAGTGTCTGCCGAAGGGCGAATATTCACTCCCGCTCCGACGGAACATAACTCCAAGCCAACCGATGCCGTGCGGCGCGATCGATCCTTGTCCCAACAACCTCTCGTGAGCCGCCGCAGGCCGCCCCGGGAGTCTGGATGTTCGGAAGGAGAAACACGATGACTGCCATCAAATATCGTTCTGCCGATGTCGACGGTCTCAAGGTCTTTTATCGCGAGGCCGGGCGCGACGATGCGCCGGCGCTGCTGCTGCTTCACGGCTTCCCCAGCGCGAGCCACATGTTCCGCGATCTCATCCCGCTCCTGGCCGATCGCCTCCACATCATCGCGCCCGACCTGCCGGGTTTCGGCCAATCGGAGATGCCTGCGCGGAGCGAGTTCTCTTACACATTCGATCATATTGCCGGTGTCATTGAGCGCTTCACGGAAGTGGTTGGCCTGAAGCGGTTCGCGATCTACGTCTTCGACTACGGTGCGCCGGTGGGCTTCCGGATCGCCACAAAGCATCCGGACCGCATCACCGCAGTCATCTCCCAGAACGGCAACGCCTATGAGGAGGGGCTGAGCGAGGCCTGGAACCCCATTCGCGCTTATTGGCAAGACCCCTCGCCAGCGAATCGAGAGGCTCTCCGCGGTTTTCTGGCTCCCGCAGCGACGCGTTGGCAATATACCCACGGCGTGACCGACGAGGCGATGGTTTCCCCCGATGGCCGGTCGCTGGACGACTTCTATCTGGCGCGCCCGGGTGCCGATGAAGCGCAGCTGGACCTGTTCGGCGACTACAAAAGCAACATCGCGCTTTACCCGGCTTTCCAGGCCTACTTCCGCACTCACAAGCCGCCGTTCCTCGCCGTGTGGGGCAAGAACGATCCGTTCTTTCTGCCGCCCGGCGCGGAGGCATTCAAGCGCGACATTCCGGGAGCGGTCGTCCGCTTTTTTGACACCGGTCACTTCGCTCTCGAAACGCATGCGACGGATATCGCGTTAGCCATCCGCGACTTCCTTGCACCCTGAATCCGCGCTGACAACCTGGAGAACGAACATGCGTGCAATCGTCTTGGAGAAGTTCGGCGGCCTCGACAGCCTCGTTTACAAGGAGATCCCAGACCCGGAGCCCAAACCCGGTCACGCCGTCATCGAAATCAAGGCGTTTGGCATTAACCACGCCGAGATGCACATGCGGCGGGGCGAGTGGGCCGAGGCCGCAGAAGTGAGCGGCATCGAATGCGTCGGGCTGGTGAAATCCTGCCCCGGCGGCGAGTTTCCCGTCGGGGCCAAGGTGGCGGCACTGATGGGTGGCCTCGGCCGCACCATTAATGGCAGCTACGCCGAATATACCCGCGCGCCTGTCTCGAATGTCGCGCTCATCGAGGCCGATCTGCCCTGGGCAGAGCTGGCTGCAATCCCCGAGACCTACGCGACCGCGTGGACCTGCCTCTTCCGCAACCTCGAGATTGTCAAGGGCCAGACACTGGTGGTCCGGGGCGGGGGCTCTTCGTTTGGCCGGGCCGCGATCAACATGGCTGTCAACGCCGGTGTACGGGTCATCGCCACGGCACGTAGCCAAGACCGCTCCGCCACGCTGGAGGAGCTGGGCGTTGCGCGCGTCGAGATCGAGGGACCGGATCTTTCTAAGCGCATCGCCGAGGCCAAGCAGCTCGATGCGGTGCTCGATCTCGTCGGCAACAGCACCATACTTGATTCCCTCGCCATGTTGCGCCGAGGCGGGCGCGCGTGCCTCGCAGGCTGGCTGGGCGGGCTGGCGCCCATCAAGGATTTCAATCCGCTCCTGCAAATGTCGAGCGGTGTCTATTTCACCTTCTTCGGCAGCTTCGTGTTCGGCACACCGGGTTTTCCCCTGTCCGACGTGCCGCTCCAGGAAATCGCGCAGCAGGCTGGGGCGGGCAAGCTCAAGGCCAAGCCGAGCCGCGTATTCGGCTTCGAGGAGATCCGCGAAGCCCATCGCGTCATGGAGGCCGGTGAGGCCGGCGGGAAGATGGTGGTGCTTGTGTAAACAACACGGACCAGACGCAGAGGAGCGGCGAGAGCCGGCACTGATAGGTGTGCCGGAGAGATGCCAATTTGGCGTCATGCGCTGGCTATCCCCCCTACGCTTGCTCAATCCGCAGGGCATTGGGCCACGCGATTCCGGGACCACGGGCAATGGCTCCATCAATTTGGTTGGTGAGGAGGACGAATGGGCGCGAAAAGATGCGAGACGAGCGCCAGCGTAGTGCTCGTTCACGGTGCTTGGGCCGACGGTTCGAGTTGGGCCCCCGTCATAGAGCTGTTGCAGTCCAAGGGACTGAAGGTCCTGGCGGCGCCAATCCCGCTAACGTCATTGTCGGATGACACCGCCGCGCTCGAGCGAGCCCTGGAGCGGACTGAGGGGCCGGTAGTCCTCGTTGCGCACGCCTATGCCGGTGCCGTAATAGGGGCGAGCATGAACGACAGAGTCCGGTCGCTGGTCTTCATAGCGGCCTTGGCACCAGACGAGGGCGAGACAGTCGCTGACGTATTTTATCGCGACGAGCCGCATATGAAGGCGCCGAAATTGACGCCTGACGCCCATGGTTTCATCTGGATGCCAACAGACGCATTTGGCGTCACCTTTTCCCAAAACGCGTCGGCCCAGCAGGCCGCGGTCTTCGCAGCAACGCAACGGCCAATAGCCCTAAAGTGTATTCAGGAGAAGTCTCCGAACCCGGCGTGGAAGACAAAACCGTCTTGGTATCTCCTCGCGCAACAAGATCGCATGATCGCTCCCGCTACTCAGCTTTTTATGGCGCAACGCATGGGTGCGCGCGTCCGATCGGAAAAGGTCGACCATATGCCGCTGGTTACCGCGCCAGACTCCGTCGCCGAGGTGATTTTTGAGGCAGTGGTCAGTCTTGCGACGTGATCGAACACGCAGAGAGGAACAATTCGCCAAGGCGACGAGTGCCTCCTGTCATGAGCGTAACAGATGGGAGTCTGGTGACATGGCTGCCCTTCCGCTGATCGTCTTTGATGTCAATGAGACGCTTCTCGATCTTCAAACAATGGAGCCGACTTTTGAACGGATCTTTGGCGAGAAGAGAGCCATGCGCCTTTGGTTCGCTAACTTCATCATGTACTCCGCGGCCCTGACCGTGGCCGGATGCTACGTTCCGTTCACGGATATCGGTTCGGCTGTCATGAAGATGCTGGCGGATGCGCAGGGCATCAAAATCGATGACGCGGATAAGAAAGAGCTTACGGAGAAGTTTTCGTCGATGCCGCTGCACTGCGAGGTGCCGGCAGCGCTGCGCAAGCTGCGCGATGCCGGTTTCCGGCTGTTCACTCTCACGGACAATCTGCTCGAGGTTCAGACCTGTCAGCTTGAATATGGCGGCATTGCCGATCTGTTCGAGCGGCGCTTCAGCGCGGACGGCGTGAAACACCATAAGCCCTCGCGCCAGGCTTACGCCTATGTCGAGAGGGAGCTTGGAGTTGAGCTACCGGAGCTCTGCCTTATCGCGTGCCATACATGGGATACGCTTGGCGCCGTAGCGGCCGGCTGGGAAGCAGCGTTGATCAAGCGAGCCGGCAACGATGTTTTGGGAGTCGGCCCCCAGCCGCAGATCGTCGGTGATGACTTGAATGACGTTGCCGATCAGCTCATCGCTCGATACGGGGGGCGAGACTAATCCACACTACCGCCGAAACGCGCCACTGTGCAGCAACGATATTGCATTGCAGCGGGCGCGGCCGCTGCGCGTATTGGCCAGCCTCCCGGTGACGGTGCCGCCCGCGTAGCGACCATACACCGTGACAGCTGAGAGGCCTGAACACGTGAGGAGAGATGAGATGACGAACGCCGTCGCAATGGATCAGAAGCTGTGTGGCATCCGTGCCTGCGTATTCGACGCCTATGGCACTCTGTTCGATGTAGCCTCCGCGGCACAGCGCTGCTCCGGAGAACTCGGTGAAGTCACGCCGCATTTAGCCGCGTTGTGGCGCGATAAGCAGCTGCAATACAGTTGGTTGCGCACGGTGCAGGGACATCACGCCGATTTCTGGCAGGTGACCGGCGATGCGCTCGATTTCGCGCTCGACGCGCTCGGGATCGCAGATCCGGACCTACGCGAGCGATTGATGCTGCTTTATCTAACGCTCGACGCCTATCCCGAAGTACCGGCCGCCTTGCGGCAATTGCGCGAGGTTGGGCTTGCGACAGCAATCTTATCGAACGGCTCGCCGGCAATGCTCACCGCTGCGGTCGACCATGCTGGGCTCGGCACGATGTTCGATCACGTTCTATCCATCGAAGACGTCGGTGTGTACAAGCCGCATCCAAGCGCCTATCGACTTGCGTGCAATCATCTCGGCCACACTGCCGGCGCCATCGCTTTCGTGTCGTCGAATGGTTGGGACGCCTGGTCGGCCTCGGCTTATGGCATGCGCGTTTTCTGGTGCAACCGGCAGCGTCAGGTCCGTGAGCGGCTACCTGCCGGCCCCGACCGCGAGATCCGCTCGCTGATTGAATTGCCGGCGCTGCTGGCGGGTTGAGCGGCCGGCATTCCGGACAGCTGATGCGATGGCTTTGGGGTCGGAGCGGGCGGTCCGATGGCAAGCTCAAGGCCAAGCCGAGCAGCGTGTTCGGCTTCGAGGAGATCCGCGAAGCACATCGCGTCATGGAGGCCGGTGAGGCCGGCGGGAAGATGGTGGTCGTCCACGGTTGACCGCCGATCCGTTGGATGAAGTCCCGGCATCCCCGGCGAGGCGGGCGAACTGTGCCCGAACGCGCGGCACGACGAAGTCCACGAAAGCGCGGACCTTGGGAACCGAGAGCCGGCCCTGCGGCGTGACGATATGGACCGGCAGAGGCGCGTGCTCGTCGGACCTCAGCAGGATCCGCAGCCGGCCGGCCCGTATATGCTCAGCGACTTGATAGGAGAACAGTCGCGTCACGCCGCGCCCTTCGGCCGCCGAGGCGGCTGCCCCGCGCACAGTGTTGACGACGAGGCGCGGCGTGAACTGCACGGTGCGCGGTATCGTCGAGCCATCGACCGGCGGGAAGCTCCATGAGTCCACGCCGAACTGGCTAAAAGCGATGATCTGCTGTTTCGCGAGATCGTCGGGTTCGTCGATGCGCGGATGCTCGGCGAGATAGGAAGTCGCTGCGACGAGGACCCGTCGGACTTCGCCGACCCGCACGGCGACCATCGATGAGTCGGGCAAATGCGCAATACGCAGGGCGGCATCGATGCCCTCATCGATCAGGTTCACAGGCCGGTCGAGCAGATGGAGCCTCGCCGACACCGCCGGATTGGCGTCGAGAAAGGCATCCAGGATCGGACGCAACACCTCCTCGCCGCTGACGAGCGGCGCCGTCAGGGTAAGAGTGCCGCGCGGGGCCGATCTCTCACCCGCCGCCAGGATATCGGCCTCTTCGAGATCGGTCAGCACGCGCCGGCAGGCGGCGGCATAGCGCTCGCCGGCTTCGCTCAGCTTGCTTGAGCGTGTCGTGCGATGCAGAAGCTGCACGCCAACATGGCCTTCAAGAAAGGCCAGAGCTCGGCTAACGGCAGCAGGCGAGCGTCCGAGCTTGCGGCCCGCGCCCGCTAGGCTGCCTTCGTCGAGCACGGCGACGAAGACTTTCATTGCGTCGATGCGGTCCATCGGTTGCTCCGCATCCTGCAGCACTGAATGGCGAACGATAGGCATTCAGTCGGATCATGCAAGAATCCGGACCTTCAGACCTTCGCGACCAGAGGAGAGTCTAGCCGCTACTGCCCGAAGCGCTCCACCTCGGCTTCGTCGTTGTAGTAGTGCACGCTGGCGGGGACGAGCGCGTCCCATCCGCGGGCGGGCGGATCGAGCGCGGGTGCCTGCGGCGAGCGGGACACGTGGACGTTGATGTTCATCGCTGAGAGCCGATGGTTGTCTACTCGATGTCAAGCGCCGAGACGGTCAGCAGAATTGAGCATCGATTCTCGAATGAAACTTGACGCGTTGGTCGGCACCTTGTGCGCGACAATTGTCTGTCGCCAGAGCGCTAAGCGAGCTAAGGGGAGGCTGCTGTTACCTCGCTGGGCAGCGTGAACTGAAACGTCGCGCCCCGTCCCATATTGGGGCTCGCCCACAAACGGCCATCATGCGACTCGATGATCCGCCGGCTGATGGACAATCCCATGCCGGTTCCCTGTGGTTTGGTGGTGAAGAACGCCTCGAAAATGCGTTCGGGTTCCGCTCCCGGAAGCCCGATGCCCGAGTCACTCACCGAAATCAGCAATTGACCATCTTCGCTTCTCTTCGACGTGACGCTGAGTTCACCGCTTTCATCCTTCATTGCCTCGATGCCATTGAGCATGAGGTTCATCAACACCTGCTGCAGCTGCACACGATCCGCTGTCGTCATTGGAAGCGCCGCATCGAGGTTGGTGCGGATTGAAACAGAATAGCGGCTCGCCGCATCGAGCAGCAGAACGACCATTTGTCGAATGATTTCGTTGAGGTCGATCAGCTCGCGCTGCGGCGTCCCTCGCCTGTAGAGAGAGCGATTTCGCTCGATGATGCCGGCGGCACGCTCTACGTCGTCGACAATTCTCGATACCCTCTGGCGAGCCTCCTCAATCTCGGGTGGCTCGCGCTGCAGCCATCGCAAGCCGGCTCTGGCATTTATTGCGGCTGCGGCTATCGGCTGCCCGATCTCGTGACCCAGTGATGCAGCCAATTCTCCCATCATACCCACGCGGTTGATGCGCGCGAGATCTGCCTCCAGTTGGCGCAATCTTTGGCGCTCCTCTTCAGCGCGCTTGCGTTCGGTGATGTCGTTGTCGGTCTCCAGGGCGGCAACCGGCGTACCCCGCGCATCTCGTTGCAATGACCAACGGCTCGCCACGACAACCTCAGTCCCATCCCTCTTGGTGCGCACGAGCTCGCCTTCCCAGCGGCTATTGCTGAGCAGCTCCGCCATTATCCGCTCACGCGGTATTGGGAAAATCGTTTTCAACAGCTCACGAGCAATCTTGCCTTCGGCTTGCGCTGCCGTCCACCCGTACAACTCCTCCGCGCCACGATTCCAATAGTTGATGACTCCATTCATATCGCGCACGAATATGGCGTCATGAGTGAGATTGAGCAGATTAGCCTGCTCCCTCAGAGTTTCTTCGTCCCGCTTGCTCTCGGTGATATCAGTTACCGCCCCTATGAAGAGTACGCTCTCCGGATCTTCGCCGCTTGCGCGATGCGCTACGACTCGAAGGTATTTGACAGAACCATCGGCCATCATTAGCCGATGCTCGGCACTAAAATCGCTCCTCTCGATCGAAGCACGATCAATGATTTGCCCGACATGCATCCGGTCGTCCGGATGAGTTCGGTCGATCACGATCTGCACAGTGGGCTTTGTCGTAAGCTCGCATTCAAATATTCGATAGGTCTCATCGGACCAGTAGATTTCTCCGGTCGAAGCGTTCCAGCCGAAACTCCCCGTGTGGCTCAATTGCTCTGCCGCTGCCAGATAGATCTCGCTCCGGCGCAGCGCCTCCTCGGCCTTCTTTCGTTCGGCTCGTTCTCGGGCTTCGCGCAGCGCGCGCTGCACCGATGGCACGAGCCGCGATAATCGCGTCTTCAGAACATAATCCGTGGCGCCGCTCGTGAGCGCTTCGATCGCTATCTCTTCGCCGAAGCCCGAGACAAAGATGAAAGGCAGATCAGGGCGGGCGCTGAGCGCAAGCTTCAATGCGGAAAGGCCATCGAACGAAGGAAGCTTGTAATCGGCGAGAATCAGGTCAAATCCACCGTCTTCAAGAGCGGCCAGGAACTCGGCGCGCGTTTGGACGCGGGTGACTTCACAGACGAAATGATCCGCTTCCAGGAGCTCTTGAATGAGCTCCGCGTCCTGGATGCTGTCCTCCAGCAACAGAATGCGGAGCAGCGTTTCCTCGGGCTTCTTGCGTTCAGCTCGTTCCCGGGCTTCGCGCAGCGCGCGCTGTACCGATGGCACGAGCCGCGATAACCGCGTCTTCAGAACATAATCCTGGGCCCCGCTCGTGAGCGCTTCGATCGCTATCTCTTCGCCGAAGCCCGAGACAAAGATGAAAGGCAGATCAGGCTGGGCATTCAGCGTCAGCTTCAACGCGGAAAGGCCGTCGAACGAAGGAAGCTTGT
>Ga0210410_10001637_pt1 | contig 20828 bp, 18 predicted proteins | sample IncBWC4MmetaG_FD_161058 | JGI IMG/M metagenome (GOLD analysis project Ga0210410, IMG submission 161058) | Forest soil microbial communities from Barre Woods Harvard Forest LTER site, Petersham, Massachusetts, United States - Inc-BW-C-4-M | ecosystem: Environmental > Terrestrial > Soil >... | reverse complement strand
TGCTCTTGTCGTTGCAGGAGCGCGACGGCTTCGCCTGCCTGCTCGTCACGCACGACCGCGGCGTCGCGCGCGTGCTCGCCGACGAGGTGCTCGTGCTGCGCAACGGGCGCACGGAGGAGCTGACCGACGCGGACGCGTTCTTCGCCGGTCCGGCGTCGGACTACGGCCGCGACCTGTTGCGCACGACCGAGCAGCAGATGCTCGTGCGCGAGGCCGCCACCGCGGCCGGCCCGCCGGCCGAAGCCTCGACCGGAGCGGCGTAGCCATCGCCGCCGGCCCCGACATGAACGTCCTCTCGGAGGACTCGCGCCGCGCGGCCGAGGCGTTCGCCGACCATCCGCTGCCGGGCGCCGTCCCGGTCGAGCAGCTGCGGGCGAGCATGCCGCGGCTGATGGAGGTGCTGGCGGAGCCGGGACCCCAGCTCGCGCGCGTGCGCGACGACGTCGCAGCGGGGGAGGCGCCGGTGCCCGTGCGCATCTACGTGCCCGCGCAGGATTGCAGCGACGTGCTGGTGTACGCGCACGGCGGCGGCTGGGTCGCGGGCTCGATCGACACGCACGACCGGATGGTGCGCCGGCTCGCGCTCGCGGTCGGCTGCACGGTCGTCTCCGTGGAGTACCGGCTGGCGCCCGAGCATCCCTTCCCGGCCGGGCTGGAGGACGTGATGGCGGTGCTGGAGCGCGCCCGCGACCTCGTCGAGGCGAACGGCGTGCGCACGAGCGGCGCGCTCGCCGTCGGCGGTGACAGTGCGGGCGGGAACCTCGCGGCCGCGGCCGCGATCGCGGCGCGTGAGCGCGGTCTGCCCCTGGGGTTGCAGGTGCTGATCAACCCGGTCCTGCGCGAGCACCGCGTCGCTCCGGCGCGGGCGATCTCGCCCGGCGACTTCCCGGAGATGATGGAGATCCTGCACTGGGAGTGGGACCAGTACGTCCCCGCGCGAACGGACGAGCCGGATCCGCTCGCAGCGCCCGACGCGCTCGCCGACCTGCGCGGGCTTGCACCGGCGGCGATCGTCACTGCCGAGCACGACTACCTCACGCACGAGGCGCGCGACTACGCGCACCGCCTCGAGGCCGCGGGGGTCCCGATCTGGCTCCATGAGGTGCCGGGCGCGATCCACGGCTTTCTCGAGCACACGCGCATGGGCGACCAGGCGGACCGCGAGCTGGAGCGGCTCGCCGGTGCGATCCGCCGCCTGTGGCCGGCCGGAGGGGCGTCGTCGTCGTGCGCGTAGCCGTTGACGGCACGCGCCTGTTCTTCGACGTCGAGGGTGCCGGCTTCGTCCCCGACGGGCCGCGCCTGCGCCAGCTTCCGACGATCGTCGCCCTGCACGGCGGGCCGGGAGGCGACCACTCCCAGTACAAGCCGTTCCTCGGCGCGCTTGCGGACGTGGCGCAGATCGTCTACCTCGACCTCCGGGGCCAGGGACGCAGCGACGAGACGCCGGCGGACGAGTGGGCGCTGGTGCGCTGGGCGGACGACGTGCGCGAGTTCTGCGACGCGCTCGAGATAGAGCGGCCGATCGTGCTGGGCGCGTCGTTCGGCAGCTTCGTCGCGCTCCAGTATGCGATCCGCCATCCCGACCACCTTTCCAAGCTCGTGCTCGTGACCCCGGCCGCGCGCATGGAGCGGGAGCGCATCATGGCGGCGTTCGAGCGCTTCGGCGGCGCCGGGCAGCGGCGTGCGGCAGAGCGGTTCCTGGCCGATCCGACGGAGGAGAACCAGCTCGCGTTCCGGCGCGCCTGCCGGCCGCTGTACGCGATGGCGCCGGCGGATCCGGCGACGGTGGGACGCGCGATCGACCGCCCCGAGATCAGCCGGCACTTCTTCGCCGGCGATGGGGCGTCGTTCGACCTGCGGGCGGACGCCGCGACGATCCGCTGTCCGGTCCTGATCGTCGCCGGCGAGCGCGATCCGATCACACCGGTGGAGGCGGCGCGCGAGCTCGCCGCAGCGCTGCCCGCGCAGCTGGTGGAGCTCGTGACGATCCAGGACGCCGCGCACGAGCTGCTGCGCGACGCGCCCGGGCCGGTGCTCGCCCATCTGCGGCGTTTCGTGACGGCCTGACCTGTCCGGGGGGCGATCCGCCCCGGCGCCAGCACCGGTCAGATAATCACAGGACAACTGCCCTCCTGCCCGCTAGACTGGCTCCACGATGATCGTGCCGGGACCGCAGCGGTCGCTCGCCGTCTCGCTCGCGCTGCGCGAGCAGGGCCATCCCGTCCCGCGCGGCCCGCTCACCAGCCGTCGCGCGCTCGCCGACGAGATCTCCGAGCTGATCGTGCGCGAGCTGATCTTCAACGACGCCATCCTGCCCGGCGAGCTGCTGCCGAGCGAGAAGGAGCTGACCGAGCGCTACGGCGTCTCGCGCGTGACGATCCGCGCCGCGCTGCGCACGCTGAAGGAGGGCGGGCTGATCAGCGTCCGCCAGGGCGTCGGCGCGACGGTGCTGCCGCGCGTCGACGTCGCGCGCTTCGCGCTCGACCGCCTCTGCACGCTCGAGACGTTCGCGCGCGAGGCCGGCGTCGAGATCGCGGTCCGCGACGTCGAGGTCGAGGAGCTCGTGCCCGAGGCCGACACCGCCGCCCGCCTGCAGCTCGACCCCGGCGTGCTCGTCGGCGTCGCGCGCCGCGCCGTCGAGTCGGGCGGGACGACCGTCGCCTGGCTCGTGGACCACGTGCGCACCGACGTGCTCGCGCCCGAGCAGCTGCGCAAGCTCGACGGCGCCGGGCTCGACGCGCTGCTCGCGCACGCGCGCCGCCCGGTCGACTACGCCGACTGCGAGATCGCCTCCGCCCCGCTGCCCGACGCGGCCGCCGCGCGGCTCGGCGTCGAGCTGGGGACCTCCGCGCTGCTGCTCGACGAGGTCGTCTGCGCGGCTGACGGCCGCCCGCTCGCCCGCTGCCAGGGCTGGCACCTCGACGCTCCCGACGGCTCGCGCTTCGCCGTGCGCCGCCGGCGGCGCATCGGCGACTGAGCGCGGGCTGCCAGGCCGCGCGGCGAGCGCCGCATGCACGCCTGGCCGAGCTCGTGCGCGAGCCTGGCACGTCCCGGCGGCGCGCCACCGGCGACCGCTGAGCATTTGCACAGTCGATTCGCGGCATTCGCCCGTGGAGCGGGATCGCCCGCCACGCCTACGATCGCGGCATGGCCGAGCTGTGCACCGACGCGCCCACCGCGGACCCCGCACCGCCGCAGGCGCTCGACGCCGAGATCCTCGCGCTCGGGCGCCGGCTGGCGCGCGGCGGCTCGCGCCTGGGCCGCGCCCGGCGTGCCGCGCACGATCGCGGGATGGCGCTCGTCGCGCGCGACCCGCAGCTGCGCGCCGCGCTCTTCCGCCTTGTCGACGTAGCGCCCGCGTGCGCCGGTCCGGCCGAGCTGGCCGAGCACATGGGCGCGTACCTCGCGGGCGTCGAGCGGCGAACCGCCCCGGTGGCGGTCGCGTCGCGGGCCGCGGTCGCGCCCGCTGCGCGCTGGGCAGTGGGCCGGGCTGCGATCGCGGCCGTCCGCGCGATCGCGGGCCGCTTCATCGTCGGCGAGACGCCGGCCGGCGCGGCCCGCACGCTCCGCGGGCTGTGGCAGCACGGCTCCGCCGTCTCGGTCGACCTGCTCGGCGAGTCGACGGTCACGCCCGCCGAGGGCCGCGCGTACGCGGCGCGCTGCGACGCGGCGCTCGTGCAGCTCGCCGCCGACGCCGCGCGCTGGCCCGCGCAGCCGCTGCTGGAGCGCGACGCCGCCGGCGCGCTGCCGCGCGCGAACCTGTCGGTGAAGGTGACGGCGCTGACGCCGCTCGTGCGCGCCGAGGCGCCGGAGCGCGGCCGCGCCGACGCCGCCGACCTGCTGCGCCCGCTGCTGCGCCGCGCGCGCGACGTCGGCGCCCACCTGCACGTCGACATGGAGTCGATGGACTCGCGCGAGCTGATCCTCGACCTCGTGCTGGAGCTGCTGTCCGAGCCGGAGTTCGCCGCAGGCCCCTCGGCCGGCATCGTCCTCCAGGCCTACCTGCGCGACGCCGAGGAGACGCTCGACCGCGTCCTCGAGTGGGCGCGCGCGAGCGGCCGCACGCCGCCGCTGACGATCCGCCTCGTGAAGGGCGCCTACTGGGACCACGAGACGATCGAGGCGGCGCAGCACGGCTGGGTCCCGCCGGTGTGGACCGAGAAGGCAGAGAGCGACCGCTGCTTCGAGCGCGTCACGCGCCGGCTGATCGACGCGTGGGCGGACGAGCGGCTCGTGCGCCCCGCGATCGCCTCGCACAACCTGCGCTCGGTCGCGCACGCGGTCGTCTACGCGCGCCACCGCGGCCTCGCCGCGCAGGACCTCGAGCTGCAGGCGCTGCGCGGGCTCGGCGACGACCTGCAGGACGCGCTCGTCGCCGAGGGGCTGCGCGGGCGCACGTACTGCCCCGTAGGCGACCTCGTCGCGGGGATGGCGTACCTCGTACGCCGCCTGCTGGAGAACACCTCCGACGACTCGTTCCTCGCCAGCCGCGTGGGCGGCGCCGACCTCGACCGACTGCTGAGCGCACCATGACCCCCTTCCGCAACGAACCGCTCCTGGAGCTGCGCCGCGCCTCCGAGCGCGAGCGCCTGCTCGACGCCCTCGCCGAGCTGGACCGCACGCTGCCGATCGCCGTGCCGACGATCGTCGCCGGCGAGCGCCGCCGCGACGCCGACTTCGCGTCGGTCGACCCCGGCGACCCGGAGCGGGTCGTCGCCGAGGCGGCCGCCGCGACGCAGGCCGACGTGGACGCCGCCGTCGCCACCGCCGGCGACGCCGCGCGCGCGTGGGGCGCGCTGCCGGCCACCGCGCGCGCCGCCGTGCTCGCGCGCGCCGCCGGCCACCTGCGCGCGGGCCGCCAAGAGCTCGCCGCGCTGGCCGTTCGCGAGTGCGCGAAGCCGTGGGCCGAGGCCGACGCCGACGTCTGCGAGGCGATCGACTTCCTCGAGTACTACGCGCAGGAGGCCGTGCGGCTGGCGGCCGGGCCCGCGCTCGTGCAGCTCCCCGGCGAGCGCAACACGCTCCATCACCGCCCGCGCGGGGTCGTCGCCGTGATCGCGCCGTGGAACTTCCCGATCGCGATCGCGACCGGCATGACCGCCGCCGGCCTCGCGACCGGCAACGCCGTCTGCCTCAAGCCGGCCGAGCAGTCGCCGGCCTGCGCGCTCGCGCTCGTCGAGGCACTGCTCGCCGCGGGCGTGCCGGCCGGCGCGATCGCGCTGCTGCCGGGCGAGGGAGACGTCGGCGCGGCGCTCGTCGCGCACCCCGGCGTGCACACGATCGCCTTCACCGGCTCGGGCGCGGTCGGGCTGGAGATCCTGCGCCGCGCGGCCGAGCCGGCTCCCGGCCAGCGCCACCTCAAGCGCGTCATCGCCGAGATGGGCGGGAAGAACTGCATCATCGTGGACGCCGACGCCGACCTCGAGGACGTCGTCCCCGCGCTGCTGGAGTCGGCCTTCGCCTTCGCCGGGCAGAAGTGCTCGGCGGCCTCGCGCGCGCTCGTGCACGAGCGCGTCGCCGGCGCGCTGACGGAGCGGCTCGTCGGCGCGCTCGACACGCTGCTCGTCGGCCAGGCGGAGGTCTTCGGCACCGACGTCCCGCCGATGATCGAGGCGTCCGCACGCGAGCGCGTCGAGCGCTACGCCGCCGGCGCCGCGGAGGCGGGGGCGACCGTCCACCGCACCGACGCCGAGCAGGTCCCGAGCGGAGACGGCTTCTTCGCCGCCCCGACGCTCGTGCTCGCGCCCGCCGCCGACGCCGCCGTCGTGCGCGACGAGATCTTCGGCCCGCTGCTGACGGTCGAGCCGGTCGCGAGCGTCGAGGCGGCGTGCGAGCTGGTCGAGGCGCAGTCGCACGCGCTCACCGGCGGGCTCTTCTCGCGCAACCCGCGGACGATCGAGGCGGTCGCGCGGCGCACCCCGGTCGGCAACCTCTACGTCAACCGCGGCTCGACCGGCGCGATGGTCGGCCGCCAGCCGTTCGGCGGCAACCGCCTCTCCGGCACGGGCACGAAGGCGGGCGGTCCGGAGTACCTGCTGCACTTCGTCGAGCCGGTGGTCGTGACGGAGAACACGGTGCGGCACGGGCTCGCCATGTGAGCGCGCTGCCGCAGGTCGAGGCGCAGCGGACCGTGCTGCGCGAGCGCGGCGCTGCCGCGTTCCTGACGCTCGGGGCGCCGGTGGGGTTGCCGCCAGCCGTATAGTGATCGGATGACTAACAGCGTGCGCTGGGGCCTGCTGTCGACGGCCTCGATCAACGATCCCGTGCTCGAAGGCTGCGCCGGCTCCGGGCTGGTCGCGTTCGCCGCCGTCGCCAGCCGCAGCGAGCAGAAGGCACGCGCGTGGGCCGCCGAGCGCGGCATCCCGCGCGCGCACGGCAGCTACGAGGCGCTGCTGGCCGACCCGGAGATCGACGCGATCTACCTCCCGCTGCCCAACGCGCTGCACGTCGAATGGACGCTGCGCGCCCTGGAGGCCGGCAAGCACGTGCTGTGCGAGAAGCCGTTCAGCGACGACCCCGCCGCCGTCGGCGCCGCGTTCGACGTCGCCGAGCGCGAGGGGCTCGTGCTCGCGGAGGCGTTCATGTGGCGCTTCCATCCGCAGACGGCGCGCATCCGCGAGCTGCTCGTCGGCGGCGCGATCGGCGAGCTGCGGGTGGTGCGGGCGGCGTTGAGCTTCCCGCTGGAGGACGTCGCGCACGACGTGCGCACGCTCGCGGAGCTGGACGGCGGCTCGCTGATGGACGTCGGCTGCTACTGCGTCAGCGGCTTCCGCATGTACGCGGGCGAGCCGCAGCAGGCGAGCGGCCATGCGACGCGCGCGTCCTCGGGCGTCGACATGCGCTTCGCGGGGACGCTCTTCGGCGCGGACGGCGTCGTCGGGCAGTTCGACTGCGGCATGGACCTGCCGCGGCGCGACCACCTGGAGCTCGTCGGCAGCGCGGGCACGATCGTCGTGCCGGACCCGTGGCACTGCCGCGGCGAGCCGTTCGAGCTGCGCGTCGGCGAGCGCCGCGAGACGATCGCGGTCGACCCGATCGACGCCTACCGCGCCGAGCTGGAAGCCGTCTCGCGCGCGATCCGCGGCGGCGAGCCCGTCGCATGGGGCCGCGAGGACGCGGTCGCGCAGGCGCGCTCGCTCGAGGCCCTGCGCCGCTCCGCCGAGCAGGACGGCGCGCTCGTCCCGCTCGGCTGACGACCTAGAGGCATGCCACGGGCATGCTAGAGTGGTGCCTTGAGCATTATCCAGGTCAAGAACGTCCCGCCTGCAATGCACGGCGAGCTGCGGCGTCGTGCCGACCAGGAAGGGCTGACGATTCGCGACTACGTGTTGAAGCTGATCGAGCGGGATCAGCGACTCCCGTCGAAGACGGACTGGCTCGACCGCGTCGCCGAGCTCGAGCCGGTGTCCGTCTCGCAGTCCGCCGCCGAGGTGATCCGCGAAGCCCGTGAGGAACGCGATCAAGAGTTGATGGATCGCGTCGGCGGTGCGCCCTCGCCCAAGCGCAAGGGCAGCGTTGGCGCACGCGGTCGTTGACGCGTCTGTCGTCGTCGACCTGCTCGTCGAGCACCCCCGCACCGCGGCGGTCCGGGCTGCTTTGGAGGGGGTCGACGGCGTGGCGCCGACGCTGCTCGATGCCGAGGTGCTCCATGCGGTCACCCGCTACGTTCGCCGCGGCGAGATGTCAGAGGAGCGGGCTCGGCAGGCACTCGCGCTGCTGATCGACGCCGACATCGAACGCTTCCCGATCGCTCCGCTTGTCCTCGACGCGTGGGCGCTGCGCCAGAACGTCAGTTCCTACGACGCCTTCTATGTTGCGTTGGCGCGAGGCCTCGGCTGTCCGCTCATCACGTGCGACCGAGCACTCGCCGGCGCGCCCGGCCTTGGCATCACGGTGACCGTCATCGAGAGCTAACCGCCGAAACGGTGGCGCGGCAGCCCGCGCACGCCCGGCTCGAACGCGAGCAGCGCGCCGGCAAGCGGCTCGGCCGCGTGCTGCTCGGGCGTCAGCTTGTGCCAGGCGGTCGTGAGGTAGAGCGTCTCCAGCTCGGGGCCGCCGAAGGCGGGGCAGGTCGGGTTCGTCAGCGGCAGCTCGACGTGCGCCTCCAACGTGCCGTCGGGGGCGTAGCGCCGCAGCGCGCCGCCGGCGAACAGCGCGACCCAGACGCCGCCCTCGGCGTCGATCGTGAGGCCGTCGGGGAGGCCGTCGGCGGGGTCGACCTCGGCGATCGTGCGGCGGTTCGAGATCGCGCCCGTCGCGGGGTCGAAGTCGAGCGCGTCGAGCTTCTGCGAGGGGCTGTCGACGAAGTACATCGTCTCCCCGTCGGGGCTCCAGCCGATGCCGTTGGAGATCGCCGTGCCGTCGAGCACCTGCTCCAGCTCGCCGCCTGGCTCCAGCCGGTACAGCGCGGCCGCGCCGGGCGTGCGCACGCGCGACATCGTGCCCGCCCACAGGCGACCCTGCGGGTCGGCGCGACAGTCGTTGAAGCGGTTCTCGTCCTTGTCCTCTTCGGCCGTGGCGAGCACGCGCTCGCTGCCGTCGGGGTCGCGCAGCACGAGCGCGTGGTCGATCGCCAGCACGAGCCCGCCGTCCTTGCGCAGCACGGCCGCGCCGACCTCGCCCTCGACCTCGATCGACCACGTCGGCCCGCTCTCGGGGCTCCAGCCGTGCACGCGCGAGCCGGTGATGTCGACGCGCACCAGCTCGCCCCGCTCGTCGTCCCACCCGGGGCCCTCGCCGAGGCGGTCGCGGGCGTCGAGGGCGATGCGAATCTCGGGCAGGGTCATGGGCGGTCGGCTCGCTTGATCGGGGCTGGACGGGAGTCGTCCCAGCGATCATACGGCCGAAAGACCCAGTGATGTGATCTCTACGAGGGGCCGCGCCGCAGCTGCACGCGGTAGGTGTAGCGGTCGGGGTCGAAGTGGCTGACCGCGAGCTCGACGGGCCGGCCGTGGACATCGACGTAGAGCCGGTCGATGCGCAGCGCGGGCGTGCCGGGCGGGCACTCCATCGCCTCCGCGAGCGCCTCCGGCAGCGCCGCGGCGGTGATGCTCTGATGGGCGCCCGCGACGCCGTCGGTCACGACCTCGTCGACGATCCCGACGATCGCGCGTCTGGCGGACTCCCCGCTCTTCGCGAGCGCTCCGCGGGCCTGCAGCTCGCGGCCGATCGCGACGGGCACGAAGACCTCGGTGACGCCGAACGGCACGCCCTCGTGGCAGCGGCGGAAGAGCGCGGTCATGACCTGGTCGGACTCGAGCTGGAGCCGGCCGGCGGCGCCGACGTCGGCGCGCAGCGCGAGCGGGCGGAGCGTCTCGCGGGTCGTGTCGAGCTGGAGCGCCAGCAGGTCGTCGATCGAGCCGATCGAGCGGAGGTAGTGCGTGTTGGGCGCCACGCTCGTCGGGAACGTGCCGCGGCCCGCGACGCGGAAGACGAGCCCGTCGCTGACGAGCTCCTGGAGCGCGCGGCGCACCGTCTGGCGGCTCACGCCGTGCTCCGCGCTCAGCTCGGCCTCGGTCGGCATTCGTCTCCCGCCCGCGTAGTCGCCGCGCGCGATCGCGTCCCGCAATTGAGCGGCCAGCGTTCCGTATGCGGTCGTCTTCGCCATCCGCGCGCACACTCAAGCACACCGTGCGCAGGCCCGGCGACGACCCGCGGGATGCGCATCGGGTGACTGTGCGCTAGTTTAAAATGAAAAGGTTTGCAATCGCCGTCGATCGGCGATCAGCAGAGACACGACAGGTTTCGACAGGAGGGTCATGCCGTCATCCCAAGCCACGACTTCCGCCGCGATTCTCGAGCGCGCGTGGAGAGTCATCCCGGGCGCGGTGAACTCGGCGCGGCGACGCACCGATACCCCGATCAGCGTGGCGAGAGCCCGCGGCTCGCGCCTGTGGGATGCCGACGGCCGCGAGTTCCTCGACTTCCACGCGGCCTACAGCGCCGTCGTGCTCGGCCACTCGCACCCGGCCGTGACGGCCGCGGTCGCCAAGCGGATCGAGGATCTCGTGCTCGTCGGAATCGGCGCGACCGAGGGCGAGGTCGAGCTCGCCGAGCGGCTCGTGCGCCACATCCCCTGCGCCGAGCAGGCGCTCGTCGTGTCCTCCGGATCGGAGGCGACGTACAACGCGATCCGCCTCGCGCGCGCGGTCACCGGCCGCGAGAAGGTCCTCAAGTTCGACGGCTGCTACCACGGTGGGCACGACTACGTGCTCAAGAGCGCCGAGACCGACGAGGACGAGTCCGGCGGCATCCTCAACGCCGCCGCCGCGACCGTGCTGACGTGCCGCTACAACGACCTCGAAGGCGTCGAGAAGCTGCTGCGCGAGCGCGGCCACGAGGTCGCCGCGATCATCGTCGAGCCGATCGCCCACAACCCGAACCTGTTCCCGCAGGAGGGCTTCCTCGAAGGACTGCGCGCGCTCGCCAGCGAGTACGAGGCGCTGCTCATCTTCGACGAGGTGATCACCGGCTTCCGCCACGGCCTCGGCGGCTACCAGGAGATCTGCGGCGTCACGCCCGACCTCACGACCGTCGGCAAGGCGATGGCGAACGGCTTCCCGATCGCGGCCGTCGTCGGCCCGCAGCGGCTGATGGGCCGTTACGCGACGAACCCGGACGGGAACGTCTTCTTCGCGGGCACCTACAACGGCAACGCCGTCGGCGTGGCCGCCGCCAACGCGACGATCGAGCTGATGGAGACCGAGCCCGTGCACGAGCACCTCTTCCGCCTCGGCGGACGGATGCGCGAGGGGCTCGCGCAGATCGCGCACGAGCTCGGCGTGCAGGCGGTCGTCGCCGGCTACGGCTCGATCTACACGCTGCTGTTCGCCGACAGACTGCCGCTCGCGTTCGAGGACCTGGCCCGCGTCGACGTCGACGCGAAGCTGTTCGTGGCATTCCGCAACGAGCTGATCGCCCGCGGGATGATCGAGATGCCAGTCCCGTTCGTGCGCGCCCAGGTGACGTACAGCCACACGGACGAGGACGTCGACCGCGCGCTCGAGATCTCGCGCGACGCGCTGCTGGCCGCCCGCGACCGCGTCGCGGTCTGAGCGGGGTGATGGCATGAAGGTCGGTGTCGTCTCCAACGCCCTGTTGCAGTTTCCGTTTGAGGAGGGGTTGGATTTTCTGGTGGGGCTTGGGTTGGAGCGGGTCGAGGTTGCGTGTGGCGGGTATCACCGCAATCGTGCGTATGGGGATGCGGTGACGCTTGCTGCGGACGCGTCGGCGCGCGAGCGGTGGTTGGACGCGATCCGTTCGCGCGGGTTGGTGATCTCGGCGTTGGCGGTGCATGGTCCGGCGATGTCGCCGGACCGTGCGGTGGCGGAGGAGAGCGATCGCGACTTTCGTGCGGCGTGTGAGTTGGGTGCGCAGATCGGGGTGGATCGTCTGACGGTGTTGGGCGGGTTGCCGGAGGGTGCGCCGGGTGACCGGTGCGGTCATTGGGTGGTGAATGCGTGGCCGCCGCAGGAGCAGGAGATCCTCAAGTGGCAGTGGGAGCAGCGGGTGATCCCGTACTGGTCCGAGCAGGCGAGGATCGCGCAGGCGCATGGGTGTCGGATCTGTGTCGAGATCCATCCGAACACGGTCACCTATAACCCGTCGAGCTTTTTGCGGTTGCGTGGGGAGGTGGGTGAGACGATCGGGTGCAACTTCGATCCGTCGCACCTGTTCTGGATGGGCATCGACCCGCTCGAGGCGCTGCGGGTGATCGCGCGCGCTGGGGCGGTCTATCACGTGCATGCGAAGGACACGAAGGTCTTGGAGCACGTCGTGCGCCTCGATGGCGTGCTCGATCCCAAGCCGTTCTCGCAGCTCGACGAGCGCGCCTGGGACTTCCGCACCGTCGGCTACGGCCACGGCGAGCCGTTCTGGCGCGACATGGTGAGCATCTTGCGTGCCCATGGGTATGACGACGTGCTCTCGATCGAGCACGAGGACGACTACATGGACCCCCGTGAGGGATTGGAGAAGGCCGTCGCGCTCCTCAAGCCGCTCGTGCTCGAACGACCCGCCGTCTCCTCCTGGAACCTCACAGGCGACGAGTAGGCGATGGCGACGGAACGTGTCCGCGTCGGCGTCATCGGCGGCGGCCTGATCGCGCAGGCCGCGCACCTGCCGAACCTGCGCCGCCTCGACACGCACTTCGAGCTCGTCGCGCTCGCCGACCCGAGCGCGAAGGTCCGCGAGCAGGTCGGGCGCCGCTTCAACCTCCCCGCGACCTACGAGACGTGGGAGGCGCTCGTCGACGCCGGCGGCATCGACGCGGTCGTCATCTGCACCCCGCACAGCGCACACGCCGGGCCGATCCTCGCCGCGCTCGACGCGGGCCTCGACGTGCTCGTCGAGAAGCCGCTGTGCGTGACGCTCGAGGACGCCGAGCGCATCGTCGAAGCCGAGCAGCGGACCGGTCGGATCGTGCAGGTCGCCTACATGAAGCGCTACGACCCGGCGGTCGAGCGGATGATGACCGAGCTGCCGCGCGAGCCCGGCAAGCTGCGCTATGTCTCGGTCGTCACGTACGACCCGAACATGGTGCGCGAGCCGTTCTTCCTGCCGAGCGACCTCGTCCGCGGTGACGACATCCCGGCCGCGACGCTGGAGCGGATGCGGCGCAGCGAGCGCGAGCAGCTCGCGGCGGAGACCGGCACGGACGACCCGGTCGCCTGGCAGGCGTACAACTTCACGTTCCTGTCGGCGCTGAGTCACGACCTCAACCTGATCCACGGGGTGCTCGAGCAGATCGGCGAGTCGCTCCCCGCCGAGGTGATCGCAAGCGGCCGGTGGGCCGACGGCTGGGCCGGCAGCGGCACGCTGCAACTCGCGAGCGGCGTGCAGGGCAGCCTCACGTGGCTGTGGCTCGACGGGCTGCAGGAGTACCGCGACCGCTTCGCCGTCTACCTCGCGGACGCGGTGCACACGCTCAGCTTCCCCGCGCCCTACCTCGGCTGGCCGACGACGTACGAGCGGCGTCACGGTGACGCGCTGAGCCAGGCCTCCCAGCGTGCCACGGCGGCGATCGAGCCGTACGTGGCCGAGCTCCTGCACTTCCACGCGTGCGTCACGCAGCGCACGCCTTGCCGCACCGCGGCCGCGCAGGCGCGGCTCGACATGCAGGTGCTGAAGCAGATGTTCCTCGCCGCCCAAGCAGGCGTCGCCGGCCGATGACCGTCCAGATCGCCAACACCCCGGTCTCGTGGGGCGTGCACTACCCGCTCGACCCGCGCAACGACCCGTGGGAGCAGGTGCTCGACGGCATCGCCGCCGCCGGCTACCGCCAGACCGAGCTGGGCGCGCTCGGTTATGTGCCGGAGGACCCCGCGCTGCTGCGCGAGGCGCTCGACAGCCGCGGCCTGACGCCGACCGCGATGTACGTCTTCCAGCCGGCGCACGCCGATCGCGCGGCGCAGGCCGACGTGGTCGAGCGCTCGCGTCGCAGCTGCGAGCTGCTCGCGGCCGTCGGCGGGCAGCTGCTCGTGATCATCGACGAGCGCAACCCGCTGCGGATCCCGACCGCCGGCCGCAGCGGCGACGCGCAGCGGATCGACGACGCCGGCTTCGAGCAGCTGATCGCGGACATGACCGGACTCGGCGAGGTCGCCGTCGCCGCGGGCATCACGCCGGTGCTCCACCCGCACGTCGCCGGCTACGTCGAGTTCGAGGACGAGATCGCGCGCGCCGCCGAGGCGCTCGCGGGCACGCCGGTCAAGCTGTGCATCGACACCGGCCACTGCGCGTATGCCGGGATCGACGCCGCCGCGCTCTACCGCCGCTTCGCCGATCGCGTCGCGCACCTGCACTTCAAGGACGTCGACGGCGACGTGCTCGCGCGCGTGGTCGCGCAGCGGATCGACTTCGACACGGCGATGCTGGAGGGCGTCTTCTGCCCGATCGGACAGGGCGTGACCGACTTCGAGGCGTTTGCCACCGCGCTCGACGAGCACGGCTACGACGGGACCGCGACGGTCGAGCAGGACCACGAGCCGAGCGATCCGGGCAAGGCCGCGAAGGCGCTCGCCGGCGCCGTCGCGAGCCTCGAGTTCCTGCGCCGTTCGGGGCTCGCGGCCGACTGAGGCCGCGCCAGTTCCCGTCCGCCGCGAGAAAGTGATTTGATCATCGTGTGACTATGGGGACGCGCTCGACGGCCGACGCGGCGCCGCGCGGAACGTGCGCGCCGGCGTTCGAGCCGGTGCGCGAGGCGTTCGCGCGCAACCTCGCGGAGCGCGGCGAGCGCGGCGGGGCCGTCTGCGTCACGCTCGACGGCGAGGTCGTCGTGGATCTCGCCGGCGGCGTCGCGGATCGCGCGGGCGAGCGGCCGTGGGAACCGGACACGCTCGCGATGGTGTGGTCGTGCACGAAGGGCGCGCTCGCGCTCGGCGTCCATCTGCTGCTCGAGGCGGGCGAGCTCGACTTCGACGCGCCCGTGGCGCAGTATTGGCCGGAGTTCGCCGTCGGTGGGAAGGCCGAGGCGACGGTGGCGATGGCGCTGAGCCACCAGGCCGGGATCCCGGGGCTGGTCGAGCCGCTCGCGACACCGGAGCTCGTGTTCGACTTCGACGCGATGGTCGAGCGGACGGCGGCGGAGCCGGCGCGCTGGTGTCCGGGCACCCAGCACGGCTACCACTCCTTCACGTTCGGGTGGATCGTCGGCGAGCTGATCCGCCGCGCCAGCGGCATGGCCCCAGGGGCGTTCCTGCGGGAGCGCGTCGCCGAGCCGCTCGACCTCGACCTGTGGCTCGGCCTGCCCGAGGCCGAGGACCACCGCGCCGCGTACGTCGAGTACCCGCCGCTCCCGGACGATCCGGAGCCGTTCTACGTCGAGGCGCGGCGCAGCGGGACGGTTCAGCAGTCGGTGCTCAACTCGTGGGGCCGCTTCGTCGAGCCGGAGGTCTGCTCGCTGCGCGCGGCGCGTGCGGCGGGGGTGCCGGGGGCGGGCGGGATGGCGAGCGCGCGAGCGCTCGCGCTGCTCTACCGGCCGCTCGCGACCGACGGCCGCATCGGCGACGTGCAGCTGTCCGAGCGCGCGCAGGCGCGCATGCGCAGCGTCCAGGCGGCGGGTGCCGTCGACGTCGTGACGCTCGGGCCGTCGCGCTTCAGCTCCGGGTTTCAGAAGGGCCTGGTCGAGCCCGGCCCGTGGCCGAGCCTCCCGGAATCGCTGTTTGGTCACGGCGGCCAAGGTGGCTCGTTCGGCTACGCCGATCCAGCGCAACGTCTCTCGCTCGGCTACGTCACCGGCCGGCATGCGGTCAGCCCCGACGATCGGCGTGTGCACGCGCTGATCGACGCCGTCTACGCCTCCGTCGGGCGTCTCGCGCAGCCTCGCTGAGCGTCCCGGCCTGTGCGGCTGGGACAGGTCGCGCCACTTGACGCGACCTGTGACTCAGTGATTAGATGCCTGCGTGTGTGTGTCGAGTACGGGAAGCCGTGCTCCTAAGAGTGAGGTGAGGTATGGACCGTCCTTCGGTTCCGGCGCCGTCCACGGCGTCGACGAGCGGTGCGCCGTCGTCCCCCGGCAACGGGCTGACGCGCAAGTCCCTGCTCCAGCGCGGCGTCGGTGGCGTCGTGGGGGCATCCGCGCTGGGAGTGCTCTTGAGCGCGTGCGGTGACAACGGCAGCAGCCACGGCGGGTCGACCGGCGGCGGCGCGGCGGCGACGTCGTTCAAGCCGGACATCACCGCCCGCTTCGATCCGAAGCTGCCGGCCGGCTCGAAGCCCGCGCTCCCGCGGCGCTTCGGGTACGTGGCGTTCAGCTCCGACCCGTTCTGGGTGACGTTCTCGAACGCGGTCGGCCGCGGCTGCAAGGAGGTCAATCTCGAGCTCAGCGTCGCCAACGCGCAGGGCGACGCCGCCAAGTACGTCGACCTGCTCTCGCAGCAGCTCACGCGCAGAGTCGGGGGCACGTTCGTGTTCGCGCTCGCGCCCACCGCGCTCGACCCGATCCTCGCGGACGCGATCAGCAGCGGCGTCGAGGTGGTCACCTACAGCCTCGGGCCCAGCATCAGCCAGGTCGCTGCCAACGAGGTCGTCTTCGGCAAGCAGATCGGCGAGGCCGCCGCGAAGTACATCAACGACAGACTCGGTGGCAAGGCCAGCGTCCTGCTGTTCAACGAGGACAAGGCGGAAGCGCTCAAGCCGCGCTACCAGGCGATCCGCGACGCGCTGAGAGCGCAGGCGCCGAAGGCGACGATCGTCAAGGACCTGACGCCCGCGAACACGGCCGACGACGGCTTCAAGCAGGCGAGCAGCGCGCTCGCCGCCAACCCCGAGATCAACGCGATCATCGGACCGGGCCTCGCGACGGTGGGCGCGTTCTCGGCGCTCGAGTCGACGGGCAAGGCGAGACCGGAGATGTACATCGCGAGCATCGGCGGCACGCAGGACGAGCTGAACGCGATCCAGAAGCCGAACAGCGCGTTCAAGACCTCGTGGGGCTATCCCGACCTGCTCGTCGGCTACCTGTCGGCGCACTGGACGAGCGACTGGCTCGACGGCAAGGTCGTGCCGATGGGCCTCTACAACCCGCCGCTCGAGGTGACGGTCGCCAACGTCGCGAAGTTCCAGACGGACATGAAGCACCCGGAGAACGTGTTCAAGGAGAACCGCGTCGACGAGTACCTGCAGCTGTGGGGATCGATCAACTACGACACGCGCGACGCGCACCTCGCGGGCGCCTGGCATGGCCCGCAGGCTTGATACCCGATCGATGACGCGTCGACTGCGCAGCGCCTGGACGAATCGATACGACCCCGTTCCGGGGGAGGCGAGCAACCGCATCGGGCTCGCCTTCCTCGCGGCACTCCTGTTCCTCTACTTCTCACTGCATTATCCGAACTTCGTAACCACGGACAACTTCCTCAACATCGCCGTCAGCAATGCGGCGATCCTGATCGCTGCGATCGGGTCGATGGCGCTGCTCGTCTCGGGCAACGTCGACCTCTCGATCGGCAGCATGTACGGCCTCGCGAGCGTCATCACCGCGGAGGTTCTGTCCAAGACCGGCAACGTCGTCTTGGGCGTTGTCGCCGGAATCGCCGTCGGGGTCCTCCTCGGCGGCGTGAACGGCCTGCTCGTCCGCAAGCTCACGATCTCGCCGTTGATCGTGACGCTTGCGACGCTCGGCCTCTACCGCGGCCTCGCGTTCCTGATCACCCAGGGGTCGTCGGTGACCGGGTTCCCCGACGCGTTCCTCGCGATCGGTCGCGGCGGGATCGGGCGCATGAGCTGGCCGATCATCATCTCGCTCGTGCTGTTCGCGGCGCTCGCGCTGTGGCTGACGCGCACGCGCACCGGCTTGCGCGTCTACGCGCTGGGCGGCGACCCGCGGGCGGCCGAGCTGAACGGTGTGCGCACCGGCCGTCTGCTCGTCGGGCTGTACACGATGAACGGCGCGCTGATCGGCCTGCTCGCGGTGCTCACGACGGCTCGCCTGAACCTCGGCAACCCGACCACGGGCACGCAGTTCGAGTTCGACGTGCTGACCGCGGTGATCCTCGGCGGCGTCGCGTTCGCCGGTGGCGGTGGGCGGCCGATCGGCATCTTCGTCGGCGTGCTGCTGCTCGGCGTCATCAACGCCGGCCTCATCTTCGAGAACCTCCAGGACTTCTGGCAGCAGATCATCAAGGGCGGCCTGCTGCTCGTCGCCTTGATCGGCGACCAGCTCGCGGAGTACAACCGCGAGCGCCGCAATCGCGTCGGGCCGAAGCAGAGCGCCGACGCACGGGCGCCCGCCGCGACCGCGCCGCAGGCGGTGGCGTCGGAGGCGTCCGGCGAGCGGGCGGTCGGCGAGGTCGTCCTGTCGGCGCGCGGGATGACGAAGCGCTATGGGGCGCTGCTCGCGGTCGACCACGTCGACTTCGAGGTCCGCGCCGGGGAGATCGTGTGCGTGATCGGCGACAACGGCGCCGGCAAGTCGACGCTCATCAAGATGCTCTCGGGGGCGGTGCGCCCGGACGAGGGCGAGATCCGCGTGGACGGGAGAGCCGTCTCGCTGCACAGCCCGTGGGACGCGCAGGACGCCGGGATCGCGACGGTCTACCAGGACCTCGCGCTGTGCTCGAACCTGAGCGTCGCGCACAACTTCGTGCTCGGCCACGAGCCGGTGCGACGGCGGCTCGGCCTGTTCGTCGTGCGCGACGACCGCTGCGCCGAGCGCGAGGCCGCGGGGTATCTCGCGAACCTCGGGATCCGGCTGAAGAGCTATCGCACGATCGTGCGGCTGCTGTCCGGCGGCCAGCGTCAGTCGCTGGCGATCGCGCGCGCGGTCCAGCAGGCCTCGCGCGTCGCGATCCTCGACGAGCCGACGGCGGCGCTCGGCGTCACCCAGACGCGCAACGTGCTGCAGCTGGTCGTGCGCGTCGCGGAGAGCGGCACGGCCGTGGTCCTCATCAGCCATGACGTCCAGACCGTCATGTCGCACGCGGACCGGATCGTCGTGCTGCGGCTCGGCAGCGTCGTCCACGACGGCGCCGTCAGAGATCTCAGCAAGCTCCGCCTGCTCGAGCTGATGGCGGGCCTCACCGACCCGGCGGAAGCCGAGCAGGTCGAGGCCGACATCAGCGGCTCGGCCACACGGACCAGCTGAGCGGCCCGCCGCCTCCGCGGCAGGGTGCAGGGAACGGACCGTGGCCGCGCCGGATTCACTCGCCCGGCGCGGTCGTGTCGATCGCAGTGTGTGTGTTGGCGTTCACCTCATAACGAAGGATCGATCATGGCTTCAGAGCTCGCGCTCCTGGGCGGCCCCAGGAGCATCACCGACGACGCGTACGGCGTCTGGCCCGACATCCGCGACGCCGACCGCGACGCGGTCATGGGCGTCCTCGACCGCGGCGTCCTCACCGGCGGCGGCTCCGTCGAGGCACCCGGCTTCGCGCGCGAGTACGCCGACTTCGTCGGCACCAGGCACTGCCTCGGCTTCAACGCCGGCACGGCGGCGCTCCACGCATGCGCGGTCGCCAGCGGCCTCGGTCCCGGCGACGAGGCGATCGTCCCCGCCTTCACCTACGTCGCGAGCGCGATGAGCATGGCGCACGCCGGCGTGACGCCGGTGTTCGCGGACGTCGAGCTGGACACCTACCTGCTCGACGCCAACGACGTCGAGGCGCGCATCACCGAGCGCACGAGAGCGATCGTCGCCGTCCACCTGCACGGGCTGCCGTGCGACATCCACGCGCTGCAGGCGATCGCCGACCGCCACGGCCTGACGTTGATCGAGGACATCTCGCAGGCCCACGGCGCGCTGTACGACGGCAGGATCGTCGGCTCGTACGGCCGCTGCGCCGCCGGCAGCCTCAACGCGACGAAGAACCTGCCCGGCGGCGAGGGCGGCATGCTCGTCACGAACGACGACGACGTCGCACTCACCGCGCGACGGCTGCGGTACATGGGCGAGGACCCGCTCGACGCCGACCCGCCGGCGGGGCGTCGCTACTGGGCCTACGGGCTCGGCTGGAACTACCGTCCGCAGGAGCTGCCGTTCGCCTTCGCGCGCTCCCAGCTCAGACGGCTCGACGGCTACATCGCCAAGGCCCGTCGCAACGCGCGGATCCTCTCCGAGGGCCTCCGCGGGATCCCGGGGATCGTGCCGCCGGCGGTGCCCGAGGGGCGCGATTCGATCTGGTACATCTACCGCGTCCGCGTGGATCCGGCCGCGCTCGGCTGGTCCGGCTCGGACGTCGAGCTGCGCGACCGCATCGTCGCGGCGCTGCGCGCCGAGGGCCTGCGCGCGACGCTCTGGCAGCACGATCCGCTGCCGGCGTTCACCGCCTTCCGGCGCGACCCGCTGCGCCCGTGGGTCGCGGGCGTCGAGGAGGAGATCCGGCCGTGGGATCCCGCCTCCTATCCGGTCGCGTCGCAGATCTGCAAGCAGACGCTCGTGCTCGGCTCGGCCGTCCATCCGATCGTCGCCCAGTCGGAGGCGATGATGCACGCCTACGCCGACACCGTGCGCAAGGTCGTCCACCACCTCGACGAGCTGCTGGAGTCGAGCTTCGAGCTGCCCGACAGCACGCAGGCGGCGCTGCTGCTCGAGCGGACCGCCGGGCGCGAGGGAGAGCCCGACGTCGTCCCCGTCTGAGCGGCGGCCGATCGGCTGACGCCGTTCGTGCCCCCGTCAAGCGCTTTCGCCGTCCTCGGCCTTGCGGTCGAGGACGGCGAGAGCAGTGTGTGTGTGCTGCGTGGGTGAGCGAGGTGGCTCATCCGGAGCCCGAAGGCCATGCCACCGATGAAACCGGTGACATGGCCTATTCAGCCATGCCTGCGGGGCTTTGTCAAGGCATGGACAGTGGAATGCAACCGGTTGCAGCGTTGGGCGGCGCGGCTCGGCGCGCAGCCGCGCGATGACCCGCGCAGCGCAGCGACCAGCGCCGGCGGAGCGTCCGCGCTAGTCGCGCGCCGGCGGGGCGGTCGACGCGCGTCGCACCAGCTCGCCGGGGAGCAGGTGCGCGACGGGGGGCGCGGTCGCATGCGACCCGTCGGCGTCCGCGGCGGCGTCGAGCACGAGGCCCAGCGCCAGCTCGCCCATGTACGCGGTCGGCGACGTGAGCGTCGTCAAGGGCGGATCGACGAACGACGCGACGTCGAGGTCGCCATGCCCGACGACGGAGACGTCGTCGGGCACCGTCAGCCCCAGCTCGTGCGCCGCGTGGATCGCGCCGATCGCGAGCTTGTCGTCGGCGCACACGATCGCCGTCGGCGGGTGCGCACGCGTGAGCAGGTCGTGCGCGGCGAAGCGGCCGCCGGCGACCGTGCCGTCGACGACGCTCACGTCGTGCAGGTGGACGCCGTCGGGCTCCAGCGCGCTGCGCAGCCCGAGCAGCAGCAGCAGCGAC
>Ga0210410_10001636_pt1 | contig 20830 bp, 20 predicted proteins | sample IncBWC4MmetaG_FD_161058 | JGI IMG/M metagenome (GOLD analysis project Ga0210410, IMG submission 161058) | Forest soil microbial communities from Barre Woods Harvard Forest LTER site, Petersham, Massachusetts, United States - Inc-BW-C-4-M | ecosystem: Environmental > Terrestrial > Soil >... | reverse complement strand
AGCGGCATGCCCTTGGCGCCGGTCGCCGCCAGCACCAGCCCGTTTTCCAGCGACATGAAGCCGACGACCTGGCTGACGGCGTTGCGGCGCGTCACCATGACCAGAAGTCCGAGCAGCACGACCGACAGCGCGAAGGCGAGGTCCTCGCGCGCCAGCGGATCGGCTTCGGCGGTGACCCGCAGCATCAAGACCATCGAGAGCGCGACCAGCCCCATCCCGGCCAGCATGGTCGGGCCGATCCCGACGGCGGATTCGATGTCGCGGTGAATGCCGAGCTGCTTGACGATGCGGTGCAGCGCTACCGGGATGACGATCGCCTTGAACACCAGCGCGATGACCGCGGTGACGTAGAGATGTGGCGCGTCCTGGATGAAGGCTTGCCAGGCCACGGAAAGGGCGAGCACCAGGGCGTGCAGCGCGAAGACGTTGAGCAGCGAATAGAGACGGTCCTGGTACAGCATCAGGAAACTGATCAGGACCAGCCCGCCGGCCAGCGTGTGCGAAACGTCGAAGGCGAGGCTGTGCATCTGCATCAGAAACTCCTCGATACGAACAGCAGAAGGGTGCCGAGCAGCCCGAGCATCAGCGCTGCGCCAAGGAATTGCGGAACGCGGAACACCCGCATCTTGGCGGTCGCCGTCTCGAACAGCGCGAGCAGGAAGCCGGAAATCGCGAGTTTGACGAGGTAGGCGCCGGCGCCAATCGCGTAGGCGAGCGGGCCGGTGCCGAACAGCGCGATCTTCCAGGGGAAGAACACGCAGGCGATCAGCGAGATATAGAGAAGAAGCTTGAGGAAGGCGCCGAACTCGATCATCGCGAGATGGCGCCCGGAATATTCCAGCACCATCGCCTCATGCACCATGGTGAGCTCGAGATGGGTTGCGGGATTGTCGACCGGAATCCGCGCGTTCTCCGCCAGCGCCACCATGATCAGCGCGACCAGCGCCATTCCGAGCGACACCCGCAATCCGACATAGGACGAGGCGAGGAAGTTCGCGACCGTCGAAAGCTGGGTTGAGCCTGCGACCAGCGCCAGGCAAAACACCATCAGCAGCATCGCGGGCTCCGCGAGCGCTGCGATCATGACTTCGCGGCTGGAGCCGATGCCGCCAAAGCTGGTGCCGACGTCCATGCCCGCGAGCGCCAGGAAGAAGCGGGCGCTGCCGAGCAGTGCGACGATGGCGATCAGGTCCGCGGTCCAGTTGAACAACAGGCCGGTGGCGAAGGTCGGCACCAGCGCGGCGGCCACCCAGATCGCGGCAAAGGTCACATAGGGCGTCACCCGAAACAGCCACGAGGCGTTGTCGGCGAGCACGACTTCCTTGCGCAGCAGGCGTAGCAGATCGCGATAGGGCTGAAAGACCGAAGGCCCCTGGCGCCGTACCAGCCGTGCCTTGACCTTGCGCACGAAGCCGGTGAGCAGCGGCGCGAGTAACAGCACCAGCAGCATCTGAATGCTTTGCACGAGGATGTCGGAGATTACGACCATATCGCGAGCACCAGCAGCAGCGTGACGAGGGTGGCGAAGACGAGGCTGAGATAGCGGCGGATGGTCAGGAACTGCAGGCGATTGAGCCATTCCGAGGAGACGCCGACTGCGCCCACGATCGGGGCATACATTCCCTCCCAGATCAGATCGTGCAGTTCAATTCTGAGCCGCGCCGGCCGGTTATCGCCGGGGGGCGGCATCTCGACGTGATCGCGGGCGTGGAACACCATCGTGCCGAACACGCGACGGATCGGCTGGGCGAAGCTTGCGCCGGAATATTGCGCCTCGGGAACGGTGTCAGAAAAGCCACAACCCCAGGCGGGCCCGCGCCGCAGCGCATGCGAGGCGAAGCGATGAATGAAGAACACGGCGAGCGAGGCGGAGATCGTGATGAACACCATCACCAGCAGGCCGTTGTAGGAACTGTGGCTCTCCGCGATCGGCACGATCGAAAGCCAGGCCTCGTTAGCCTGGATCGGCATGCGGCCGCCGAGGATTTCGATCGAGACCGGCGACAGCGCATCGATTACAAATCCCGGCAGGATGCCGGCCAGCAAACACAGCGCGGCCAGAATGAACATTGCCGCGAGCGAGTATCGATCGACTTCGCCGGCGGTTTCCGCTGCCACGCTGCGCGGCCGGCCGAGAAACGTCACGCCGTAGGCCTTGACGAAAGTTGCCGCCGCCAACGCCGCCGCCAGCGCCAGCATCGCGCCGACCGCGGGCACCATGATCTTCAGCGCCCATTGCGGCAGGTCCGGGCTTTGCAGCACGGCCTGGAACATCAGCCATTCCGACACGAAGCCGTTGAATGGCGGCAGCGCGGAGATGGCGACACAGCCGACCAGAACGGCGAAGCTGGTAAACGGCAGGCGGTGAATGAGGCCGCCGAGCCTGTCCATGTCGCGCTCGCCGGTCGATGTCAGCACGGCGCCGGCGCCGAAGAACAACAGGCTCTTGAAGAAGGAGTGGTTGAGCACGTGAAACAGTGCGGCGGTGAAGGCGAGTGCGGCCGCGAGCTTCATGCCGTTGGCCTGAAAACCCAGCGCCAGGCCGAGGCTGACGAAAATGATCCCGACGTTCTCGATCGTGGAATAGGCGAGCAGGCGCTTGAGGTCGTTCTCCATCATGGCGTAGAGGATGCCCATGACGGCGGTGATGCTGCCGAGGAACAGCACGACCACGCTCGCCGACCAGCCGGGCGGTCCCAACAGGTCGAAAACAACACGGATAAAGCCGTAGATCGCGACCTTGGTCATGACGCCGCTCATCAGCGCCGAGACATGACTGGGCGCCGCGGGATGGGCGAGCGGCAGCCAGACGTGCAGCGGCACGAGGCCCGCCTTCGAGCCGGCGCCGAGCAGCATCAGGATCAGCACCAGCGCCGCCACATAGGGCGTATGCGGCGCCGCGCGGATGGCGGCAAAGCCGTAATCGCCCGCCGGTCCCGCCAGGAGGCCGAAGGCCAGCAGCAGCGCCAGCGTGCCGAAGCTCGCCATCACGAGATAGACGTAGCCCGCCCTGGCGTTGCCGGGTTCGCGGTGGTGGGCCATGACCAGCGCCCAGGATGCCAGCGACATGAATTCCCAGCTCAACAGATAGGAAAACGCATCGTCCGCCAGCACCACGAGATTCATGCCGGCCAGAAAGGCCGGAAAGAACGGAAGCACGCGGTGCGGGGAGGGGTCGTGATGGCCGTAGCCGAGCCCATACAGGCTTGCCGCCGCCCCGCCGAGATTGACCACGATGAGGAAAAACGAGGCCAGCGCATCCAGCCGGAAATGCGCGCCGAGCCAGGGCAATCCGACCGGCAAGGTGAGGGTGGAGGCCGCGGTGTCGCCGAGCAACGCGCGCAGCGCCCCGAACAGTGCGACCGCGCAAATCACCAGCGTGGCGCCGTAGATGACGGCGGTGGCGCGCTCGCTGCGGCTCAGCGCGATCGCCACAATGGCCGTCGCCAGCAAGGCTGCGACACAGGCCATTTGCAGGGCGACGGAAGAGGTGAGCACGGCCGATATCATGCGCGCGCGCCCGGGATTATTTTGACCGAGGCGTGCTTCAGCCGGACGCCGCGCCCCTGCGCGGTGCTGGCCGCGCCTTCGTCGATCATTTCGATCCCGGCCGCGTCGAAGGCCGCGATCAGCTTGACCAGCGAATCGACATTGCCGCGCACCATCGTTTCAGAGGCCTCCATGCGCTGGATGGTAGGCACGGAAAGCCCGGACATCTCTGCGAGCTGGCGCTGATCGATGCCGAGAAGCACCCTGGCCGCCCGCAACTGTGCCGCTGTGATCATGAGTCTGCCCCGGGACCCCAATGCCCATCAAACATCACTGCTGCATCATAAGTAATGATGCCAAAGTGTCAATAAGTGATGTTTAAGACATATATTCTAAGGCGTTGCCGGGATGAGACGCCTGGGCGTTCCGCTTCATCCGATGGCTGCCGTTCAGGCCTGTGGTCGGGCCAACATCACCGGGATGTTCGCTTTTTTCGGAACAAAGTCGCAAAAATTGCAATCTGCCAACACGACGAACGGGTAACCCTGCCGCCAGACTCGACTGGAATTGTGCGGGCCCGCTTCCTAAATGAAGTGTCGTAGCCGAATTTTTTTGGGTTTCAGGAAGGCCTCGAATGGTCTTGAAAGATGTTTGCCTCGCCGTCACCTGCGCCCTTCTCGTGGGATGGAACGGCGTGTCTGTTGCGGACGAATATCGTCCCGACCAGTTCCTCGGCCTCGACCTTTCCAGGGCGGTGCTATCGCCGAAGCCGCTCGGGCCGACGGCCGAATTCGAACCGGTTCCGGTGCAGGCGAGAGACGATCGCGAGAGCGAGAGCCCGCAGGCCCGCGCGGAGCCGACCGCCGAGCCCAGGCTCCACATTCAAACCCCACGCATTGCCGATTTACCCGTCGATGAGCCGCAGGTACGCGTCGAGAAGCCGCGCGCTGCGGCGCGAATGAAACTCGCCCGTCGCCACGGCAATCCGCTCAACGCCCAGGCGTTCGATACGCGGATTCAGGTCTGGCCCTGCAGGTCCGGTGGCATCTGCAATTGGAAGCGCTAGGTGAGAGTCCGGCTGCTTCCTGGCGCCAGTTCAGCGCGACACGATCAGATAGCTGCCGAACACCAGCACCATCGACAACACAAGCAGCCCGCCGGTCACACCGGTGACGATCGCAAACAGTTCGTTGGCTTCCAGCCATCGTCGTAACGCCCTGACCATCCTCAGCCACACCCTATCTTGATTTGAACGCTGCCCCGCGGGCAGACTATCAAACGGCGGATACGCTGTCTCACTCAATCCCCCCAACTGCACGCCCGTTCGCGGCATCGCCGGTGGCTCATCCCGGCGGATCCCTTCAGGAGTTATCATGGAATATCTGCAAACCCAGGGCATCAGCCTGCCGCGGCTTGGGCTCGGCACCTTTCGTATGCAGGGCGACGCCTGCCGCGCGGCGGTCGAAAGCGCGCTTTCTCTCGGCTATCGCCATATCGACACCGCGGAAATGTATGGCAATGAGGAGGCCATTGGCGCCGCTCTCGCTACAGCCAGCCTCCCGCGCAAGGATCTGCATGTCACGACAAAAGTCTGGCACGAAAATCTCGCGCCGGATGCGATCCGCCGGGCGTTCGACACCAGTCTGAAGAAGCTCAGGCTCGATCACGTCGATCTTTATCTGGTGCACTGGCCGTCGAAAAACATGCACCTGCCGGCGATATTCGAAACCCTGATGAAGCTGAAGGGGGAGGGGCGCACCCGCGCCATCGGCGTCGCCAATTTCACCGTCGCGCTCCTGAAGACCGTGGTCGATGACATCAGGGCGCCGATCGCCTGCAACCAGGTCGAATACCATGTGATGCTCGATCAGACGCCGCTGCGCAGATATCTCGGCCAGAAATCGATCCCGCTGGTGGCTTATTGTCCGCTGGCGCAGGGCAAGGTGGCGTCCGATCCGACGCTGACGGCGATCGGCCGCAAGCATGGCGCCAGCGCCGCACAGGTGGCGTTGAAATGGCTGCTCGATCAGGATGGCGTCGCCGCGATCCCGAAGGCATCGCGCGCCGAAAGCCAGAAGGCCAATCTCGACGCGCTGAACGTGGGACTCGACGACGAGGACATGAAGGCGATCGCGGGTCTGCCGAAAGACCAGCGCTGCGTGAACCCGGCGTTCGGCCCGGCGTGGGATTAGCGCATCCCTCGGTGCGGTGACCTCGTGGAGGCAGGATCTTCCAATGGGAAACCGCTCCCGAGCGAAGAAGCTCACGAGCAAAGAAAATGGCCCCTTGCGGGGCCATTCCTGTGTCAGCCTTCAGTACATGTGATGACCGTGTTTGACGACCACCACCCGGTCGGCATGGTGATGACGCCAGCCTTCATGCCAGCCGTGATCGCGATGTTCGCGGAATTCGGCGCGGGCACCGTAGTGATGGTCGCCGTGCCTGATCACGACGGTTTCGGCGCTTGCAATCGATGGCGCGGCGATGGCGATCGCGCCAAGGGCTGCAATGACGTAACCAAACTTCTTCATGTTGTCCTCCTCGTTTGAGCGAGTATTCAACATCGCACGCGGGGGGAACGTTCCCGGCAAAAACGAAGAGAATTCTGAACAGTTGTTCAGTTTGGATCCTGGCGCGGATCGCGGTGAGCGCGCCCGCTACTTGCATCTATGCTGCGGCGGAGTAGGGCTGCCGCTGGCGGTGAAATTGCCGTCCTTGATGCTGTATTCGTTCTTCTGGTTGCGATTGTAGATCGCGCGCATGGTGCCGTCGGGCTGCATCATCAGGCCGTATTCGCGGGTTTGCTTGAGGCTCGGAAAGAACACGCGCAAATTCAGCATGCCGTCTGCGGAAATCTCGGCGGTGACGACTTCGCCTTCATCGGTCGTGCCCCCGAAGTCGCGCCGGTGCACGACCCGGCTATCGCCCACGATCTCATAGTCAAGCACCGTGCCCCGCTTGCGGTCGGCTTTGAGCGAGCAGTCCAGCGACCACGGGCCGATCAATCCCCACTTCTGCAGGGTCTGGGCCACCGTCTCGGCGGAGGCGGGACGCGGCAGCGTGAGGGCAAGGAGTATTGCCAGCGCCAGTCGGTTGAAATTCGCGTTCAAGTTTCCGGCTCCGCTTTCGGCATCACACCTGAAGCTTAACATTCCGATTTCCTTGTGCAATGCGGCCGGAGCCATCGGCGGGGCGCGCATCAGGCCGGCTCTATCCATCTTCGTTTGCGGCAATTCTGGGGGATTTAGGCCGGGTCGCCGTTCGGCTACAGGCGTCGGGCGATTTGATCCGCATCAATGCGAGCGCCCACGCGGCTGGCGAGCATGCGCCAGGGGTGAGGGTTGCGCGTGGCAGACTGCAGGACACGATACGGGGCGGACGCGCTTTCCGGCCTTGCGGCCCGGGCGGTGCCGCCCGATGCGCTGCCCTATTCCGAAAGCGAATTTTTGTCCCTGCTCGGCGACCGCGTGCGGGCGATGCGCCTCGTCCGCGACATGTCGCGCCGCGAGCTTGCCCGCAAGTCCCGGGTCTCCGAGCGCTGCATCGCCCAGATCGAAGCCGGCAAGGGCAATGTGTCAATCGTGCTGCTGCTGCGGATCGCCCATGCGATCCGCTGCGGCTAGCCGTTTCATTCCCGCGCCTCGCGACAGAAGGATCCCTGAATGGGAAAGCTCGTCCTTGCCGCCAAGGTCACCCACGTCCCGTCGTTGATGTTGTCGGAGGTCGCGGGCAGCCCGCTCAAACTGGCGCGGGAAAACGCGGTGCGTGCGCTGCGGGAGCTTGGCCGCCGCGCGTCGGAGCGTAGCGTCTCGACCTTTGTCGTGTTCGACACGCATTGGCTGTCCAATTTCGGCTACCATATCAACGCCAATCCGCGTCATCGGGGTTTGTTCACGAGCCACGAAGCCCCGCACATCCAAGTGCAACGGCGAGGGCGGAATGGCCGATACCATCATGCTGTTTGCCGCGCCCGGCTGGTACGATTACCAGGGCGCCGCCGAGCAGCTCTGCGAATATTTCCCGTCCAGCGGCAGCGGTCAGGTCAATGTCGAGTTTCACGTCGACGGATGATCCGGATTGGCCGCCGGCGAGGTGTTCGCCGACATCGTCGGCGACACCATGTCGGCGGTCATGCTGGGAACGCTCCCCGTCATGATGCGGCTGCGCCGGATCGCGCGACGGATCAGATGCGGGCGCGCGCCTCCACATTGGCGATTCGCGCCGGCACCCCGAATTCCCTGCGGCATATTTCGGCAAGCACAGCGACCCCTTCGCGGATCTGCTCGTGCGACGGGCTTGCAAAACACAGCCGCAAGCGGCTGCCGGCATAGCCCTTGTCGGTCGACCATTCCGGGCCTGGGTTGATGGCGACGCCGGCGGCGAGCGCCGCCTGATAGAGTTTCAGTGTATCGACATTGTCCGGCAGCTTGACCCACAGGAAGATACCGCCCTTGGGGTCTTCGAATTCGGCCGAGGTGCCGAATTGCTCGTTGAGCGCCTCCATCAGCGTGTCGAGCTTGGCGCGCAGGCCGCGCGTCAGCTTCGGGACATGGGCGGCAAAATGCGGCGCGCAATATTCCGCGAGCACCATCTGCTCCAGCGCGCCGGAACCGGCGTCGGTTTTCAGCGCCAGCATCCGCGACAGCATGGCCCAGGGCGCGACGACGAAGCCGACCCGCAGGGCCGGCGCGATCGACTTCGAAAAGGAACCGATATGGATGACGCCTCCGTTCCTGCTCATGGCGTACAGCGCCGGCGGACGCTTGCCGTCCCAGATCAGGTCGGCATAGCAATCGTCCTCGAAGATCGGCACGCCATATTGCTGCGAGAGGTTCAGGAGCTCGGCGCGGCGCGCCTCGGGCATGATGGTCCCGGTCGGGTTCTGTACGGTCGGGATGGTGTAGATATATTTCGGGGTGATGCCGCGCCGCTTGAGATCGGCGAGCGCCTCGGCCAGCGCGTCCATCCGCATGCCGTCCTGGTCGAGGGGAATGCCGACCGCATTGACGCCGAGCCGGGTCAGCCGGTTCAGCGCGCCCTGATAGGTATCGCGCTCGATGATAACGGTATCGCCGCGGGCGAGCAGCGTCGCGTTGACGAGGTCGAGCGCCTGCAGCGAACCGGAGACGATCAGGATATCATCAGCGACACAGTCGATGCCGGCGTCGCGCCTGAGTTTTTTGGTGAGGAACTCGCGCAACGGGCGGTAACCCTGCGGGCCGCTGGCAAGCCCGTAGGTGGTGAGCATCCTGCCCTCGCGCAGGAGCACGGCGTTGACGGCGTCGATCAGGCCCTCGACCGGAACCCCGTCGGGATCGTTGTTGCCGCCGACAAAACTGTATTTCGCAAGGCCCGTCCACTTCGCAGCCGGCGCGGGCAATCCCGCGGGCAGCAGTGGCGCGAAGTCGAAGGTCGCTGAGGTCATGGCCGGCGTCTCCCTTATTGTTCTTGTGATGGTGACCATGGCGATTGCGACCGGATCCCGTCAACGGTTTTTCTGGCCTCGGCCCGCCGACAACAGGCCTGCCCGCGCTGCGACGCCAAGGCCATTCTGCCCTGCGTAATGAGGCTGGCGCGGGCTTGAGAGTCCGGCTAATGCTCGCCTCACACAAAGCGAGACCCTTTATATGCCCGATCCGATCCAGGAAGTTCTGCAAGCCTTTGCCCACGGTGAACTCGTCGTCGTCACCGATGACGAAGACCGCGAGGGCGAGGGCGATCTGATTGTCGCGGCGTCGCTGTGCACCGCGGAAAAGATGGCGTTCATCATTCGCCACACCTCGGGCATCGTCTGCGCGCCGATCACGGGTGAGGATGCACGAAGGTTGCGGCTCGACCCGATGGTGGCCCACAACGAGTCCAACCACACCACCGCCTTTACGGTGTCGATCGACTACAAGCCCGATGGTGGCACCGGGATTTCGGCCGACGAGCGCGCCTCCTGCTGCCGGGCGCTGGCCAACCCGAACGCCGGCGCCAACGATTTCGCGCGGCCCGGCCACGTATTTCCGCTGATCGCCCGTGACGGCGGCGTGCTGCTGCGCTCCGGCCATACCGAAGCCGCGGTCGATCTCTGCAAGCTTTCCGGCCTGCCGCCGGTCGGCGTCATCTCTGAATTGATGAACGACGACGGCACGGTCATGAAGGGCGAGCAGGTGGCCCGCTTCGCGGCCGCCCACAAGCTCAAGCATGTCACCATCGCCGACATGATAGCCTACCGCCAGGCGCGCGAGAAACTGATCGAGCGGGTCTCGACCTTCACCACCGACAGCCCGATCGGGCCGCTGCACGGCTATGCCTACCGCTCGCCGTTCGATTCCATCGCCCACGTGGCCTTCGTCTATAACGAGATCGGCGACGGCAAGAACGTGCTCACGCGCTTCCACAAGCCCAATATCGTCAAGGAACTGTTCTCCGGGCCGAAGCGCATGCAGGCGGTGCTGGAGCGTTTCAGGAAAGAGGGCCGCGGCGTACTGATCTATTTGCGCGATGGCGCCGCCGGCGTTCCGGTCACGCCGCTTCCAGAGGAGAAATCCGCGGAGGCCGACCGCAACCGGCAATGGCGCGAAGTCGGCGTCGGCGCGCAGATCCTGCGCGATCTCGGCGTCACCTCAATCCGGAACCTGACGACGTCGGTGCACGACTACAAGGGACTGTCCGGCTTCGGCATCGAGATCGTCTCCAGCGAGCCGCTTGAAGGATAGACATGTACTGTCATTCCGGGTTCGCGCTGCCGCGCGTCCCGGAACGACGGAACCAATCCATTTGCGCTTCGGCCCATTGCGCTTTAAAATAAAGGCATCGATACGAAAGGATTTTTCATGAGCGTGCGCCCCCAGGCAAAGGACAAGCCGTCTCCGGTGAATTTCCAGTGGGACGATCCGTTCATGCTCGACGAGCAGCTCACCGAAGACGAGCGCATGATCCGCGACACCGCGCGCGCCTATGCGCAGGACAAGCTGATGCCGCGCGTGGCCAAGGCCTATCTGGAAGAAAAGGTCGATCGCGACATCTTTCACGAGATGGGCGAACTCGGCCTGATCGGCATTACCCTGCCGGAGGAATATGGCTGCGCCAATGCGAGCTACGTCGCCTATGGCCTGGTGGCGCGCGAGATCGAGCGCGTCGATTCCGGCTATCGTTCGATGAACTCGGTGCAGTCCTCGCTGGTGATGCACCCGATCTATGCCTATGGCGACGAGAACCAGCGCAAGAAATACCTGCCGAAGCTCGCCACCGGCGAGTGGGTCGGCTGCTTCGGCCTGACCGAGCCGGACGCCGGCTCCGATCCCGGCGGCATGAAGACCCGCGCCGAGAAGACCGCCGACGGCTATCGGCTGACCGGTACCAAGATGTGGATATCCAACGCGCCGATCGCCGACGTGTTCGTGGTCTGGGCCAAATCGGCCGAGCACAACAACCAGATTCGCGGCTTCATTCTCGAGAAGGGCATGAAGGGGCTTTCCGCGCCGAAGATCGGCGGCAAGCTGTCGTTGCGCGCCTCGGTGACCGGCGAGGTCGTGATGGAGGGCGTCGAGGTACCGGAAAGCGCGCTGCTGCCCAACGTGTCCGGGCTGAAGGGCCCGTTCGGCTGCCTCAACCGCGCCCGCTACGGTATTTCCTGGGGCGTGATGGGCGCTGCCGAAGACTGCATGCACCGCGCGCGGCAATACACGCTCGACCGCAAGCAGTTCAACCGGCCGCTCGCGGCCACGCAACTGGTGCAGAAGAAGCTCGCGGACATGCAGACCGAAATCGCACTGGGCCTGCAGGCTTCGCTTCGCGTCGGCCGGCTGATGGACGAGGGCAAGATGGCCCCGGAGATGATTTCCATCGTCAAGCGCAACAATTGCGGCAAGGCGCTCGACATCGCGCGCGTGTCCCGCGACATGCACGGCGGCAACGGCATCCAGATCGAATATCACGTGATGCGCCACACCGCGAACCTGGAAACCGTCAACACCTATGAGGGCACCCACGACGTCCACGCCCTGATCCTGGGCCGCGCCATCACCGGCATTCAGGCGTTTTCGTAAGAGCTTCATCGTCATTCCGGGGCGCGCCAACGGCGCGAACCCGGAATCTCGAGCCGTATCATTCCAACTCGTCGAGATTCCGGGTCTGTCCCACCTAAGTCAGCTGTTGCCGACTTAGGAACATGATATTGCTGAACTCGGGTAAACCCGAGTTCAGTGGGACATCCCGGAATGACGCTAGAGCAAAAAATCCCCCATGGCCGAAAACGACGACGTCCCGTTCAACCGCGATTTCCCGCTTAAGCCGGGCGTGGCCGAGGAAGTCCGCCCCGGCGTGCGGCGTGTCCTCTGCAACAATCCGAGCCCGTTCACCTTCACCGGCACGGTGAGTTACATCATCGGCCAGGGCAAGGTCGCGATCGTCGATCCCGGCCCCGACAGTGAGGAGCACGCTGCGGCGCTGCTGGACGCCGTGCGCAACGAAACCGTGACGCATATCCTGGTCACGCATACCCATCGCGACCACTCGCCGAATACCGCGCGGATCAAGGCGGCCACCGGCGCGACCGTCTATGCCGAGGGTCCGCACCGCGCCTCGCGGCCGCGCTTCGAGAGCGAGAAGCACAGCCCCGAATCCGGCGCCGACCGTGACTTCAGGCCCGACATCGAGGTACGCGACGGCGATGTCATCGAAGGCGCGGGTTGGGCGCTGCAGGCGGTGGCGACGCCGGGCCACACCGCCAATCATCTGGCGTTCGCGTGGCCGGATCGAAAGATGTCCTTCGTGGGCGATCACGTGATGGGCTGGTCGACCTCGATCGTTGCGCCGCCGGACGGATCGATGGTCGACTACATGGCCTCGCTCGACCGGCTCGCGAGCCGCGACGAGGATCTGTACTTCTCCGGCCACGGCCCGGAAATCCCGCAAGGTCCGCGCTATGTGCGCTTCCTGATCCGCCACCGCCAGGCTCGCGAGGCCTCGATCCTGCACCGCCTCGCCAAGGGGGAGGCGGATATCCCGACCATCGTGCGCGCGATCTATGTCGGGATCGACCCGCGGCTCACGACGGCCGCCGGCTATTCCGTGCTGGCACATCTGGAGGATCTGGTCACGCGCGGCATCGTCGCGACCGAGGGCGATCCGGTGATCGGCGGGACGTATCGTCTGGCGTGATATTTCTGCCGTCATTCCGGGATGGCCCGAAGGGCCAGACCCGGAATCCAGAAGTTGCTGCGCGAGATTCCGGGTTCGCGCTAGCGCGCGCCCCGGAATGACGAGGACGTCACTTCTTCACCACCTTGGGCGGAAGCTTCGGCACCGGCGCGACCGGCTTCTTCACCGGTTTGAGGTTGGCGCTGTCGGCGGCCGTGTTGATGTCGTCGATCAGCTTGGAGATGCGCGCGGCGTTGCTGCCGAGATCGCTGTCGAAATAGCGCGACGCCGAGCGGATATCGACGCGCGACCCGTCGCCGTCGGGCGTGACGCGGATCGACACGTCCTCGCGGAAACCCATGATCGGCGTCCGCGCCACCGCCTCGATGCGGCCGATGCCGCGTGGCTGCGGAGCGCGCTCGTCGATCACGAGCCATTTTCGCTTGGTCACCAGACGCATCACGACCTCGAACGCCCGCTGCGCGGAGATATCGAGTTCGACCGTCTCGATGTCCGGATAGGCCAGCCGCTGCTGCTCGGCGGAATAGAGCCCGGCATAGACCGCAGGGTTGGTGCCGTCGCCGGTGCGCAGCCGCGCCAGCGCCTCGAAGCGCGGCGGATCGATCGGATCGGTGGTGATGTCGTAGATCGGCGGCAGCTTGCGATACTGCAAGAAGAGATAGGTGGGGTAGGCCAGCACGACCGCGTTGATCAGGAGCGCCAGGAGGATGCGGCTCATGCCGCGCGAACCGTTCTGCCAGATCGCGGCAAAGGCGGCGAAGCTGACGAGTATGGATAGCCCGGCGCAGCCCAGCGCGCCGAAAAAGGTGGCCAGCGCCGGCTTGATTTCCAGAAAGCCGAACCGCACGATGAGGATCGAAACCAGCACCGCGACCACAGAGAATACCGCGAGATTGCGCGCCCAAGAGGCGAGGCTGGACACGGGCTCCGACTGATAGGGAGCGGAAAACCTGCGGGCCATCCCAGAATGTTCCAATATGGACGTAAGCCGCGGGTCCGGCTCGGGCCGGCCTTCGGGCACGCAGGTGACCTAGCGCATTTTCCGGCGCGCTGGGAAGCGGTTTATGCCGGAAAATGTGCAAGGCGCGCCCTGTCGGAACAGGGCGCGCCTTGGCGTCAATCGGCTGAGCTTAATGCGTGGCCAGCGGGCAGGCCGAATCGGAAAGCTTTCCGAACGCCTGTTCGCCGGACATGGTCTGAATCAGCTTGTAGTAATCCCAGGGATACTTGGATTCCTCGGGCTTCTTGACCTGCATGATGTACATCTCATGTTCCATCAGGCCGTCGGGGCGGATCTTGCCGTTGGAGGTGAACATGTCGTCGATCTTGGCCTTGTGCAGCTCCGCCATCACCTTGTCCGGATCGGTCGTGCCGGCGGCCTTGACCGCGTTGAGATAGGTGATGGTGGCCGAGTAGTAGGCCGCCTGGTTCTCGGTCGGTTCGCGCTTGGTCTTGTCGAAAAACCGCTTGGCGAAAGCGCGCGTCTTGTCGTTGGAATCCCAATACCAGCTGGTGGTGAGATAGAGTCCCTGGGCAGTCTTCAATCCCAGACTATGGATGTCGCTCAGGAAGGCGAGCAGCGCCGCGGGCTTCATCGTGTTGCCGATGCCGAACTCGTCGGCCGCCTTGATCGAGTTGGTGAAGTCGTTGCCGGCGTTGGCAAGCCCCAGCACCTGGGCGCCGGAATTCTGCGCCTGCAGCAGGTAGCTCGAGAAGTCGGAGGTCGACAGCGGAACGCGCACAGCGCCGATCACCTTGCCGCCATTGGCTTCCACGACTTTCGCCGCGGATTCCTGCAGCTGGGTGCCGAACGCATAGTCGGCGGTGAGGAAGAACCAGGTCTTGCCGCCCTGTTTCACCATGGTCGTCGCCGTGCCGTTGCCGAGCGCGGTCGTATCGTAGGCGTAATGCACCGTGTAGGGGGTGCAGTCCTTGCCGGTCAGCGAGGCGCCGGCCGCGCCGATCGCGAAGAACGGCGTCTTCTTTTCCTTCGCGAGCGTCGACATCGCGATCGAGACGCCGGTGTTCGATCCGCCGAGCACCATGGTCAGCCCGTCGCGGTCGGCCCATTCGCGGAACTTCTGGGCGCCGAGGTCGGGCTTGTTCTGGTGGTCCGACGTCAACAGTTCGATCTTGTTGCCGAGCACGCCGCCGCCGAAATCGTCGATCGCCATCTTGGCGGCCTCAATGCCCCCGGGTCCGATCACGTCGGCATACAGGCCTGACATGTCGTCGATATCGCCGATCACCACCTTGTTGCCGGCGGCGTGCGCCGCCGTCGCGCTCAGCGACGCAAACAGCAGCCACGGGATCGTTCGAAGTCCGATTGATTTCTTCATATTGGGCGTTTCCTTGCCTTTTGGTTTGCCGGTGCCGCAAATTATAAACATGTCGTCCCGGGTCCATTCGCCTTTCGTCGGTAATGTTGGTGTGGAAGAGGCGGATGCCTCCTCCTTGGGCAGCACGAATTTGGTTAATTTTGTTACGCGTCAGCGACTGGCGAACCCAAAGTCCCGGGGAGGCACCAATAGTCTGGGATTGACGGGGGGAGTTGCCCCACGGCGGCGGCGGGAGGCGGAAATCAAAGCCCGGTTGCGTTCGAAAAGAGCCGATGTCGTGGGAGTTTCGGCCAGCCGGCTGTTCTGGCTGAAGAACACGGTCATTCTCGTCTTTTGTATCGGCTTGTGGATGTCCAGGCCGCTCTGGATCGGGCCGCGGTCCTTTCCGCTGGCGCCGGTCTCATCGCTATTTCCCGTCATCGGCGACGCCCTGGCGCTCGATCTCTACGTTGCCCTCTTCGCGCTGGCGGCGGTCGCGCTTATCGCGCCGAAGCCGGGATGGCCCATCGCAGGCTTCCTCGCGGTCATGGCCGCCTTCTGCCTGACGGATCAAACAAGGTGGCAGCCATGGGTCTTTCAGTACAGTCTTCTGCTGGGGATGATGGCGATGCATTCATGGAATGGCGCCGATGCCGACGGCGAGAAGCGCACGGTCAACATTCTCAGGCTGATCGTCGCCTTTACCTACATCTATTCCGGCCTGCAGAAGATAAACCTGAATTTCGTGGAGAATGATTTTCCATGGCTCGTTCAGCCCATCACCAATTTGTTTCCAGCCACGGCGCCTTTTCTTCATGGGTTCGGGATGGCGGCCCCGTTCGTCCAGATCGCCTTCGGCATCGGCCTGCTGACGCGGCGCTTCCGCCGCGCTTCGCTGGTCCTTGCGGTGGCGATGCACCTGTTCATCCTGTCGATGTTCGGCCCGATGGGGCTGGACTGGAACAACATCGTCTGGCCATGGACCGCGGCCATGGCGATATTCGACGTCCTGTTGTTTTCCGGCGCGGAATTCTCATGGCGCGAGATCGTATGGAGCGGGCGCGACCCCCGTCATCTCGCCGCCATCGTGCTGTTCGCGATCCTGCCGGCTCTGAGTTTCTTCAATCTGTGGGATTCCTACCTGGCCTCGGCGCTCTATTCGGGCAATCTCACGGAGGCGCAGATCTATCTGTCGGACGCCGGCAAGGCCTCCTTGCCTGCGGCGATCGCCGCGCGCGCGGTGCACACCTCATCCGATACCAATGTCCTGAACCTGCAGCGCTGGGCGATCGAGGACCTCAATGTGACGCCGTATCCGGAAACCCGCGTTTACAAGGCGATCGCGAACAACGTTTGCGGCAAGCTGCACGATCCGAACCAGCTGGTCCTGATCGTGCGGGAGCAGCGCATGTTTTTCAGCCGGCCGGAAACCGGCTTTCGCTGCATCCAATTGTAGGGCGCGCCATCAGGCCGCGGGCTTCGGTCCGAGCTTGATGCCGAACGCGACGACCAGAATGGCAAATGCGCAGAACACCGCGCCGGCGGCGAACGTCGCGGTCGGCCCGAAGCCGGACCACAGCCATCCCGCCAGAACGCTGGCGGCAAGCAGGGCGCCGCCGGTGACGAGGTTGAAGAGCCCGAAGGCCGTGCCCCGCAGATCTTCCGGCGCGGTATCGGCGACCAGCGCCGACAATTGTCCTTGCGAAAATCCGAGATAAAGGCCCCAAAAGGCAACGCCGATGACGACTCCGCCGAGCCCGGGAATGAAAGCCAGCGCGAGGTCGGCGACGAGCAGGGCGGCAAGCCCGCACACCAGCACGTTCACCCGGCCGATCTTGTCGGAAAGGATACCGGCCGGCGTCGCAGCGACGGCGTAGACTAGGTTCATCCATACCAATACCAGCGGGATCAGCGCCAGCGCGAGCCCGTCGGCCTGCGCCTTCAGCACCAGAAATGCCTGGCTGAATCGGGCGAGCGCCAACACGACGCCGACCGCAATGACCATCCAGAACGCCGGAGGCATCCGCTTGAGGTCGTGCTTGCGAACCGGCCAGCCGTGCTGCGCCGTCGCCCTGGTCCCGTCCGGCTCGCGCACGCCGACAATGATCAGCAGCACCGCGAGCCCTGCGGGCAGCAGCGCCCACCAGAACACCGCGCGGAAATTGTCGGCATAGAGCGCCATCAGGACGACTGCCAACAGCGGTCCTGCAAACGCGCCGACCGTATCGAGTGCCTGGCGGATGCCGTAGCCCGCGCCCCGGACGGCAGAAGGCGTGATGTCGGCGATCAGGGCATCGCGGGGCGCGTCACGTATCCCCTTGCCGATCCGATCGATGAACCGCGCGGCCAGAACCTCCCAGGCCGTGCCAGCCAGCGGGAATATCGGTTTGGTGACGGCGGACAGACCATAACCGATGCCGACCAGGAGCTTGCGCTTGCCGATACGATCGGAGAACGCGCCCGAAAAGACTTTGGCAATGGCGGCGGTCGCTTCCGCGATGCCTTCGATCAGGCCGACATAAACCGTGCTGGCGCCGAGCACCGAGGTGAGGAACACCGGCAGCAGGCTGTGAATGAGCTCGGATGAAACGTCCATCAACAGCGAGACGAAGCCGAGCGTCCAGACCGTCGCCGGAACATCGCGCCAGGTCGCAGAGGGGGGCTTGAGGGGGACAGGGCTCATCGATGCATTCTATCGGGCCGCCATGCGCCGGGCTTGCGCCAGCTCAACGGATCGCGACCGGTATTTCGACAATCGCCCGAAAGCACCGGCCTCTCCCGCGCGGGAAGCGGGGAGAGGCCGGGATAACGAAATCGCGCCGGCTTCAAGCCGCCGCAGTGGGGAATGAGTAGGTCTTGAACTGATCGCGCAGCGCGGTCTTCAGGATCTTGCCCGTCGCGGTGTGCGGGATTGCATCGATGAACACGATGTCGTCCGGCATCCACCATTTGGCGATCTTGCCATCCATGTATTTCAGGATGTCCTCGCGCGTCGCGTTCTGGCCCTGCTTGAGCTGCACGATCAGCAGCGGGCGCTCGTCCCATTTCGGATGATAGACGCCGATGACAGCGGCTTCCGCCACCGCGGGATGCCCCACCGCGAGATTTTCCAGGTCGATCGAGGAAATCCATTCGCCGCCGGATTTGATCACGTCCTTGGAACGGTCGGTGATCCGCATGTAGCCGTTCTTGTCGATGGTCGCGACGTCGCCGGTGTCGAAATAGCCGTCCTCGTCCAGGATGTTCGCGTCGACGCGGAAATAGGCCTTCGAGACCGCGGGTCCGCTCACCTTGAGCCGGCCGAACGTCTTGCCGTCCCACGGCAGGTCCTTGCCGGCGTCGTCGGTGATCTTCATCTGGACGCCGAACGGCGGGTAGCCCTGGGTCTGCAGGATGTCGAGCCGGGCGTCGCCGGAGAGGCCGGTGAACGGCGGTTTCTCGGCGGCAAGCGTGCCGATCGGGCTCATCTCGGTCATGCCCCAGGCGTGGCGCGCATGCACGCCCATGTCGAGGAACGCCTTGATCATCGAGCGCGGCATCGCCGAGCCGCCGCACACCACCATTCGCAGATGCGGCAGCTTCAGATTGTTGGCGGCCATGTGGTTGAGCAGCATCAGCCATACCGTCGGCACGCCGGCGGTGTGCGTCACCTTCTCGGTGTCGAGCAGTTCATATACCGAGGCGCCGTCCAGCTTGGCGCCGGGAAACACCAGCTTGGTGCCCATCGAAGGCGCGGAAAACGCGATGCCCCAGCTATTGGCATGGAACAGAGGAACCACCGGCAGCATTGTATCGCAGGCATTGGCACCCAGCGAGTCGCCGGTGTTGGCCATCAGCGCGTGCAGAACGTTGGAGCGATGCGAATACAGAACGCCCTTGGGATCGCCGGTCGTGCCGGAGGTGTAGCACATGGCGGCGGCGGTATTCTCGTCGAAGGTCTTCCACTTGAAGTTTCCGTCGGCCTGCGCGATCCAGTCTTCATAGGCCACCGCGTTCTTCAGCGTGGTCTGCGGCATGTGCGCCTTGTCGGTGAGCACCACGTAGCGCTCGACGCTCGGAAGCTTGTCGGCGATCTTTTCCAGGATCGGCACGAAGGTGATGTCCGTCATCACCACGCGGTCCTGCGCGTGGTTGATGATCCAGGCGATCTGGTCGGGGAACAGCCTGGGATTGACGGTATGGCAGATGGCGCCGATGCCCATGATGCCGTACCACACTTCAAGATGGCGCCAGGTGTTCCATGCGATGGTGGCGACGCGGTCGCCGAGCTTGATGCCCTCGCGATCGAGGCATTGCGAGACTTTCAGCGCGCGGTTGTGGATTTCGGCGTAATTGGTGCGATGGATGGGGCCTTCGACCGATCGCGTCACGACCTCCTGGGTGCCATGGATCGCGGCGGCGTGCTCGATAATCCGGTGACACAGCAAAGGCCAGTCTTGCATCAAACCAAGCATACGGTCGTTCCTCCGAAAGTGTGTGGTGGCTTGTCGCGGGATTTGGAATTGTCATGAACTTTAGCGCGCCGAATGCACGCCGCAAATGGCCTTGTGGCGGTTTGGCCTGCGGCCAAACGGCAAAAATGGTTACCGGCGTAACCCTGTTGCTGGTGCTCTGTGGGCTATCCGCCCCTGCGGAAGCGGCGCGAAGGCCGGCGGCCTGGTCGCTGGGGCCCTGGGGCGGCTTGTTCACGCAACGAGCTCCGAAGCCGCGCCGGGCCGCGCTGCACGCCGCGGTGCCGCTGCCCCAACCGCGCCCGCCGGAAGCGCCGGCCAAGGCGCCCGAGAAGCCCGAACTGGCGAAACCGGAGCCTGATGAGAGTGAAACGCAGAAGCAGGCGGCACCGGCCGCGCCCGCGCCGCCGCCGCCTTCGGCCTGCCGGCTGGCGCTGTCGGAAGAGATCGCCATCGCGCCCAGCATTCCCGACATCCGCGGGCCCGGCGGCTGCGGCGGCGAGGATCTGGTCCGGCTGGAGGCGGTGGTGCTGCCGGACAGGCACCGGGTCGCGCTGAAACCCGCAGCGATCCTGCGCTGCACGATGGCGTCCGCGATCGCGGACTGGGTCCGCACCGACATGGCACCGCTGGCCGCGGGCGTCGGCAGCGAAATCAGCGATCTCGACAATTTCGACTCGTTCGAATGCCGCGGCCGCAACCGTGTGGCCGGCGCTCAACTGTCCGAACACGGCCGCGCCAACGCGCTCGATGTTCGCGGCGTGAAGCTGGCCAACGGCCAGTCGATCGCGTTCACCGACCGCGGCGTGCCGCGCAACCTTCGCGAGAGCGTGCTGCATTCGGTGTGCGCGCGGTTCACGACCGTGCTGGGACCGGGCTCGGACGGCTATCACGAGGACCATATCCATCTTGACCTGATGGAGCGGCACAACAACTATCGGATCTGCCAGTGGGACGTGTGGGATCCGCTGCCGCAGATTGCGCCGCTATTGCCGGCCGCGCGTCCCGACGATGCGCCGCCGCGCGAGGTCACCGCCAAGACGGCTGCGGAGCCGGGTGACGCCGACAAGGCTGGCGCGGCGAAGCCGGATGCCGACGAATCCGCAAGCCAGGGAGACGCAGGATCGACACCGCCAACAAAACCGCCAACAAAAAAGCGCCGGCAAGACCGGCGCTTTTGAAATGCTTGAACCGAGGCGAGCGGTTACTGCACCGACTGACCGTTGCCGCCGCCCTGAAGGGCGATCTGCGAATTGAACGGCGAGTCGCCATGGTGCGGTTCGAGCACCACCACGATGGTGCCGAGCTTCACCCGGTTATAGAGATCGATCACGTCCTCATTGGTCATGCGGATGCAGCCCGAGGAGATCGACGCGCCGATATATTCCGGCTGGTTGGTGCCGTGAATCCGGAACAGCGTGT
>Ga0210410_10001635_pt1 | contig 20830 bp, 20 predicted proteins | sample IncBWC4MmetaG_FD_161058 | JGI IMG/M metagenome (GOLD analysis project Ga0210410, IMG submission 161058) | Forest soil microbial communities from Barre Woods Harvard Forest LTER site, Petersham, Massachusetts, United States - Inc-BW-C-4-M | ecosystem: Environmental > Terrestrial > Soil >... | reverse complement strand
TGATCTTCTTGAGGGCGCGCGTCTTGGGGATGGCCTTCTTGCGGGCGCCCCTCCTGGGGACGCGCGTCTGGAGGGCGGCCTTGGGGAGCGCGATTTTCAGCTGAGCGATTGTCGGGTGCATGATTCTCGCGAGGCGGAGCGCTTCGTGCAGGAGGAGGTCCATGAGAGGGTACGTGGCCGCCGCCGACATCGCGAGACCCGCCGTGTTGCTGTTCACCATGGGGTGCCTGGCCGCCCCTCTCTTGCGTAAAAGCGGGTGCGGCGAACGCGAGAAGCAATGCGAGCGAACCGATGACGATCTTCATGGACACCTCTCGAAGTTAAGTAAGCGCAGTTAATTTAGCATCAATGTGAGACGAAGACTTTCAGTCGTTCCCTGTAGTCTCAGACGTGCAGGGCGGTATAGCCGGTTACAGCAGGTTCCGTCCGATAGACGCATCCCGTTAAGTCATAAGGATTTGGCGGTGCGGAAGACGCGGACCACCGCGGCGGGGTCGCGCAGACCGGCATCGACTTCCGCGTTAAGGTGGCGCATTTCTTCGGCCGAGATTTTATTGGCGAGATCGGCGAGCGCTGAGCGCAGCTGCGGAAACTTCGCAAGCGCGTCGCTGCGGACGATGGGGACAGCATCGTACGGCGGGAAGTAATGCTTATCGTCGACCAGCGGGACCAGATGGAGGGCGTCAATCAAACCGTCGGTGGAATTGCCCGCAACGATGTCAACTTTTCTGTCGACCAGCGCGCGGTAGATAAGGCCAAGGTCCATCACACTGGGCGGCGCAGCGAAACGCAGTCCGTAGAGCTGGCTCCAGCCTTTGAACCCGTCGGGGCGTTCCAGAAATTCGTAGCCGAAGCCGGCACGCATTTTGGGGGCGTACGGGACGACGTCGCTCGTGTTGCGAAGATGGAGTTGCTGGGCGTCCTGGCTGCGAACGACCATGGCGAAAGTGTTCTCGAACCCGAGCGGCTCGGTGACTTCCAGATTAAAACGCTGCGCATACCCTTGTTTCACACGATTGTAAATATCGTCCGAATCGCGGCTGGGCGATTCGTTAAGGACGGCGGTGAGCGCGGTTCCGGTGTATTCGACGTAGAGATCGAGGTCGCCCGAGAGCAGAGCTTTCTGGCAGAGGAGCGTGCCACCCAGATTGGATTTGCGTTCGACGTGCACGCCGGTGCGTGCTTCGATGTGCTGCGCGAGTAGCTCCGCGAGCACCACTTGTTCCGTGAAGAATTTGGACCCGATCGTCAGGTGAGGTTTTTTATTTTGGCTGCAGCCCGAGAAGAAACACGGACAAATCAGAAAAAAGATAACGCGGAGACGCAGAGAAAACGCAGAGAACGGTGGGCGGCGCATGCGGGAATTTAACACAGAGTCATGGAGAGCGGAGCGCGGAACGCGCTACACGATTTTGAGCCGGCGCTCCAGCCAGCCAAGTAAGAGGTCCGCGGCTATGGCCAGAAGCGCTGCGGGAATCGCGCCGGCAAGAATCACAGCATCGCTCACCATCGCTACCCCGCGGAAGATGAACGTGCCGAGCCCGCCTGCTCCGATAGCCGCGGCGATGGTGGCTACGCCGATGGTGATAATTGTCGCGGTGCGAATACCGGCGAGAATGACGGCGCGAGCAAGCGGCAAACGCACGCGCCATAGAATTTGATATTCCGTCATGCCCATCGCTTCGGCTGCTTCGAGTACGGCGGGGTCGATGCCGGTCAGTCCAACGTACGTGTTGCGAAGTATGGGGAGCAGCGCATAGAGAACGAGCGCAACGATTGCAGTACGGCGTCCGATGCCGCCGATGAACGGGATCGGAATCAGGAAACCGAAGAGAGCGAGGCTGGGGATAGTCTGAAAAATACTGGCGATGCCGAGCGCGAAATTGCGCAAAGTCTTGCGATGAACGATGAGCATGCCCAGAGGAACGGCGATGGCAATCGCAAACGCCATGGCGACGACAACAAGGGCCAGGTGATTGACAGTGGCTTCAAGGATTTCGGCGCGATGCTCGGCAAAAAAGTTCCAGGCGCTCATGCTTGCGCACCGCGGAGCGGATCCAGTGATGCGGTAAAGGCTCGCACTTCGGGATGATCGATGCGGGGAAATTCTTGCGGCGTGGCGTCGGCGACGATGCGGCCCCCTTCCAGCAGGATTATCCGCGAAGCGAGCAGTAAGGCTTCGCGAAGATCGTGAGTGACAAACACAATCGTCTTGCCCAGGCGGCGAGCGAGAGCGCTAAATTCGCGCTGAAGCTCAGCGCGGGTCACGGGATCGAGCGCGCCGAAGGGCTCGTCCATGAGAAGGATGGCTGGGTCGACCGCGAGCGCGCGAGCAACGCCGATGCGCTGCCGCTGGCCTCCGGAGAGTTCGTGCGGCTTCCTCGCAGCGAATTCAGCTGGGTCCAGGCCGACTAGCGTGAGGAGCTCCTTCACCCGCACGGTTATTCGATCCGCGTCCCATTTCTCGAGGGAAGGCACCAGGGCGATATTTTCCGCAACCGTAAAGTGGGGGAAAAGGCCTGCGTCTTGAATGACGTACCCGATTCCGCGGCGCAGACGGATTGGATCCCACTCGGTAGTGGGGCGCCCATGGACGATGACTTGCCCGCCGGTGGGAACAAGGAGGCGATTGATCAGTCTAAGCAGCGTGGTTTTGCCGCTGCCGCTGCGGCCGAGGAGAAGGACGGTCTGCCCAGCACCCACGGAAAAGCGAATTTCGCTAACAATCGTGTGATGAGCAGTACCGTTAATGCTGTATGTCACATTTTGGAACTGAATGGTACGGTCGGCTTTCTCTGGAACGGTTTGCGGGTTCATTTGGATTGACACTCGGCGTACCCGGGAGCGAACATAATATAGTTCACTCAGCCTCCTGACCGTCGGGATTTGTAAACGAATCTTGACGAATCTCGATGCATCGCAGCAGCGGAAGCCGCATCCAATGGGAGGAGCATACGCATGGGAGCCTCGGCTAGCGCTGTACGCATTCGTCACGATCTTCACACCCGTCTTGTAAACGCACGCAAGCGAACAGACGATGTATTCCGCGTCGTTCGCGAAGACGCGTTGTACGATCGCCCCATTGCCGAGCGGCATCGGATTATTTTTTACATCGGACACGTCGAAGCCTTCGATTGGAATTTGCTGGCGCAGCGCGCATTTGGGCTGCAATCGTTTAATCCCTCTTTCGATCAGCTGTTTGCGTTTGGAATCGATCCGGTAGGCGGCGGCTTGCCTACAGACAAGCCATCGGACTGGCCAACGCGCGAAGAAGTTGATCGCTACAACGAGCAATTGAAGAGCGAGCTGGATCAGGCGATTACGCACGCGATGCGCCGCCCCTCGGACGGGCATCCGCAACTGGCGGCGATGCTGGAAGTGGCGGTGGAGCATCGGTTGATGCATGCGGAAACGCTCGCGTACATGCTGCACCAACTTCCGGCGGAGAAGAAAATTCCTGCGGCGCACGAATCTGTGTGGAAGACGCCGCGGGCAAAGTCGCACCTGGTGGACATTCCCGCGGGGCGCGCCACGCTGGGGTTGCAGCGAGTGAACGGCGACGAGTTCGGTTGGGACAATGAGTTTGAAGCGCACGAGGTGCGCGTGGCGGATTTTGCCATCGACAACTACAACGTAAAGAACCGCGACTTCATGTCGTTTGTGCAAGCCGGCGGATATTCAGAGCAGTCTCTCTGGGATAAAGAAGCCTGGGAGTGGAAAGAAAAAGAAGGCGTGAAGCATCCGGCTTTCTGGCGCCGTGCGGGAAATCTATGGCTATATCGCACGATGTTTGGGGAGATGCAACTCCCGCTGGACTGGCCGGTGTACGTGAGCCACGCGGAAGCCACCGCCTACGCAAAATGGCTCGGGCGCAAACTGCCGACCGAAGAACAATTTCATCGTGCGGCATATTCAACGTCAGACTCTGAGGTAGAGCGGAATTACCCTTGGGGCGACGAAGTGCCCGATGGGCGGTATGGGAACTTTGATTTTGCGCATTGGGACCCAAGCCCGGTGGGATCGTATCCCCGCGGAGCGAGCGCGCACGGCGTTCATGATCTGCTCGGCAATGGTTGGGAATGGACGCGTACGGAGTTCAAGCCCCTTCCCGGTTTCACGGCGATGCCGTTTTATCCTGGATACTCAGCGAATTTTTTCGATGGCAAGCACTACGTTATGAAGGGCGGTTCGCCGCGCACGGCTGCGTGCATGTTGCGGCGATCGTTCCGCAACTGGTTTCAGCCGCATTACCCGTATGTGTACGCAACCTTCCGTTGCGTCGAGGACTAATCCAGTAAATAAAACCCAGGCCCTTTGGGAGCCATTTCAATGCTGACTTACCAAACTCTTCCCACCCGACATGTGTCCGAATTTGCAGCGGCGGTGCGCGAAGGCTTGTTGAAGCCCGGGCAACGAGAGCTGCCCTCGAAATATTTGTACGACGAGGTTGGCTCGGCGCTCTTCGAGGCCATTTGCCTCTTGACAGAGTACGGGTTAACGCGAGCAGACGCGCGATTATTGCAAACGCACGCGCAAGAAATTGTGGACCGGCTGCCTTCGTCGATTCACGTTGCCGAGCTTGGCAGCGGCAGCGGAAAAAAGACGCGATGGATTTTGGAAGCCCTATCTCGTCGCCAACGAACCTACTATTTCCCGATTGAGATCTCGCCCGCCGCGCTGGCTGCTTGCGAGAAGGAGTTGGGACAGATTGATATGGTCAGCATCGTGGGTTACGAGCAGCCGTATTTAGAGGGCCTTCGGGCCGTCGCGCAAGCACGCGATGAAGGCGATCACCTGCTCGTCCTCTTTTTGGGCAGCACGATTGGTAACTTCGACCGTGCCGCTGGTGAAGACTTCTTGCGCGAAGTTCGGGAAATTCTGCAACCCGGCGACGGTTTGTTGCTTGGGACCGATTTGGAAAAGGAAATTGCTACCCAGCTTTTGGCCTATAACGACCCGGCCGGCGTAACCGCGGCGTTTAATTTGAATGTGCTCGCGCGCATCAATCGGGAGCTGGGCGCGGATTTCGATTTATCCTCCTTCCGCCATGAGGCGCGTTGGAACCATCAGGAGCGGCGCATCGAAATGCATCTGCGTTCAATGCGCCGGCAAGCTGTAAAAATCCCGGTGGCGAACTTGCGCCTGATGCTCAATGAGGGCGAAACGATCTGGACGGAAAGCTCGCACAAGTACCGTCCCGAGGAAGTGGCGCACATGGCCGAGCGAACGGGGTTCGCATGCGATGGCCAGTGGATTGATGAAGAGTGGCCCTTCGCTCAAAATTTGTTGATCGTGCGCTAGCAACCCAAACCGGTCGGCCGGGTTCGAGCAGGTTCAAAACGATTCAATGCGCCAGAATAAATGCGCGGCCCAGGGCTTGGCGGTCGAGAGTGAGGGGCGCCAGACAGCGAGAATCTGCGAGCCCTGGTAGACCCGTTCGAAGCCTTCTTCGGATTCGGAGACCGTTTCAATCGGTGAAATCCAGAACTGCTCGGCACCCGGAGCGTGCAGTGCTACACGAATTTTCTGCCAACCGTCTTCTACGCGAAGCGTAGGGCCCGGAATGCATCCGCTGAAGCGCAGGTTCTGCGGCCCGGAAGGCGTTTGGAAAAAGCGATCCGGTTCGGTCGGCGCAAGGAAATTCAGCACGGACTCGATGCCGACCGCGAGTGTGCGATCTAGCCCCGCCGGCAAGCCGATCTTGACTTCACACGCCACTTCGCAACCGCGCGGTGCGGGACCAAACGAAAACAGTTTTGTGACCGACAGACGCGGACCGGAATCGTCTTGCCCATGCCAGCCAAGCGGGGCCTCGCGAACCATTTCGGCTTCCCGTTCCGTCGTGCGGCCGATAGTAAACGCGCCACCGGCAAAACCTGCATCCTCTTGCAGCTGAAGATTTTCGTAATCGGCGTGACTGCGCGACGGGTCGAAGAGGAATAAGCGGAATGTATGACGTGGCCAGCGATCGTATCGGAGATAGCGCTCCAGGCCGGGCTCCTTCACCCGCGTCTGTTCGTGAATCGAAGTGACGGTCCCCGATGGGTTTTTGGCAATTTCGCGAAGCCGCGCGTGATAGGCCTCCGGGCGTCGCGCAATGGAGTTGATCAAAGTCGAACCGGTCGGACGAAAATCCAGAGCGGCTAGCGTACCGCCGTCGGAGGGCTTCACCAGAGCCTGATACTCCGTGGACGTGAAAAGCAGCTCGGGAGTGCCGTCGCCGTCATAGTCGAGCTTCTCGACGCGGGGCGCCAGGCCACCGGGCGTTTGCTGGTCGGCAATTAGTTCGGCGCGAATGAGACTGCGCCAGAGTTCGGTGCGCAGGTGCGGGGCATAGAGGCCACCGAAAACTCCGTGCCAGTAGGCGTCATTGCATTGTGCGCGCAGCAGAAGATCGCGAGCCTTCTTAAGCTCCTCTCCGGCTTTCGAGACGCTGCGCCGCGCTGGCGAAGTGTCGATGCGATTGGCAACGTGCAGCATTTTTTTGTGCAGCAGGTTGGACTCGGGGTACTTGCGGAAGAATCCGCGCCACGAACCGCCGCGAAGAAACGCGAGCACCTCGTTCCGCGAGCCAAATTCCTTCAACACTTCGTTGTACCGCTGGCGGACGCGTGTGGGCAGCGCCCATTCCATCATTTCCGTGTAAGACGCAGTCGGCAGATCAGCGCGCCCAGCCGGTGTGTGCGTCGAAAGGTATTCGCTGGGAGTGGAAGCCTGCAGCCAGGAAGAATTTTCTTCCAGTGCCACAAAGAAATTCTCGAGCCAGCCGTCTTTGTAGCAATGGTCGAAGGTGCCGGGCCACACGCCAAATTTCTCCATGTCGTCGCCCATGGCAGCCATATGGTCCGGGTGTGCGCCTGCGGTTTCCTTAAGGTAGTTGATCACCTGCTCGATGGTTCCGAACGGAATCAGGTAGCGAAGGATCTTCTGTCCCGGAACGAGGCGTATGGTTTTGCCCTGATCTTCCGCGATGTAATCGGCGAACAGCTCGTCCGGCTCGAAGCCCGCCGAGAGGAAGTGAATGTCGTCAAGCACGGTGTAGCTGATATTGGCTTCCGCGAGCACGGAAGCAAGTTGCGGCTCCCATACGCGTTCCGCCAGCCAAGCGCCAGTCGGACGCTCACCAAAATGATGCTCAATGTAATCGGCAAGCCGGATGAGTTGCACGCGCTGGTCGGCATCTGGAATGGAAATGAGAATGGGCTCGTAGAAGCCGCCACCTACCATTTCCACTTGGCCATTCTTCACTAAGGTTTTCAGCCGCTGGAAATATGCCGGTCGGTTCTCTTCAATCCAGGTCAGCAGCGGGCCGGAATAATGGAGGCCAACGTGAACACTGGGGTGCTTCTCTAGGCTCTCGAGGAACGGCAGGTAGCAGCGTTCGAAAGACTGCTCAAAAACATGGCCGAAGTTGCCGCAAGGCTGATGCGCGTGGATGAGAAGAACCAAATGGAACTTTGGCGGCACGGGGACGGGGCAATCTCCAGGGAAACAGAATAACTCTGCCGCTCAAAGTTACAATGCTCCGACAGAGAAGAAGTGCGCGAATCACGCACCCCGGTTGGATGCTCACTGCACGTTGAACGATGCGATACGGCGGCGATACAAAGTCTGCGGCCTAGGGACGTCCGGTTATTTCTTGGCGTACCAATCGGCGTTGACAGGCGTATAACTGTGCCATTTTTCCGGCAGATCTTCGAGCGCGAAGATAGCGGTCACGGGACAAACCGGCACGCAGGCGCCGCAATCGATGCATTCCGTCGGGTTGATGTAGAGCTGCTTCTCGCCCTCAAACTGCGGCTCGTCCTTGCGAGGGTGGATGCAGTCCACCGGGCATACGTCCACGCAAGCCGAATCTTTCGTGCCGATGCAGGGTTCGGCAATCACGTAAGCCATTCAATTCTCCTTTGTTCAGCGCGGCCCGGAGGCACCACGTACGAGTGCGCGACGAGCGAAAATTTTCTTATACCACGGCCCCTTCGGGGGCAACAAGCGGCATAAGTCGATTGTACGCGGGGGGAATAGGTTTCTCAACTTGGCGCGTCTATAGATAGAATGGTGGAGGAAGGAACTTAATGCGAATCCAGATTGCCATTGCCGCCTTGCTGCTTGCCGCTATCTCGGCCATCGGCGCACCTCAAGCAAAAGCCCCTACCGACCCCAAAGTCATCGATGCTCCGGGTTATCTGAAACTTGTGCAGCAGCACCAGGGAAAACCGCTGCTGATGACCTTCTGGGCGACGTGGTGCGAGCCCTGCCGTGACGAATATCCCATGCTCAACGAACTCGCCAAGCAGTACGGGCCGCAGGGATTGCAAGTCGTCGGTGTCAATTTCAACGATGACGGCGACCTGATTTTGATGCGCCGCTTTATTGCGCGCTATAAACCGGTTTTTCCAAACTACCGCAAAAAACACGGAGACGAGGCCGGGTTTACTCAGGCAGTTTGGCCGCAGTGGAATGGCGCGCTCCCCGCGTCATTTCTCTATGACAAGGACGGGAATCAAGTGGGTCGCGTGCTGGGCGCAGGCACTCGGGAGACCTACGAATCCGCCATTCGCCAGTTGCTCGCCGGCAGCAACGCGAGCGCTTCCCGCTAACCGCCACCGACTTCCAGCTAGCATCCGCAGCTAAAAGTTCCAGCGTCCCAGTACATTCTCTCTTCAGAGGTGCAACATGCTCGACATGAAGGGCAATCGCATAACCTATTTCGGCCACAGCACGTTTTCACTGACGACCCCCTCCGGCCAGGTCGCGTTAATCGACCCGTGGGTGATGACAAACCCGAGGTGCCCGGAAAAACTGAAGAAAGTAACCCAGCTGGATGTGATTTTTCTCTCGCACGCGCACTCGGATCATCTTGGCGATCTGCTCGCGCTCGCGAAGCAGCACAAGCCGCAGATCGTGGCTATTTTCGAGACCTGTTTGTGGATCGGGAGCAAAGGATTCGGAGAGCAGACCAAACCCATGGGGAAAGGTGGGACGCAAAAGGTCGGTGAGTTTGAAGTCACCATGACGCACGCCTTTCATTCGAACTCAATCGAAGACAATGGAAAGGTGGTTTATGCCGGAGAGCCGGCTGGCCTGGTGATTCGCATGCCGGGAGGCCTTTCGGTGTACCATGCGGGCGACACAGCGCTGTTCAGCGACATGAAATTGATCGGCGAATTGTACAAGCCCGATGTTGCCTTGCTACCCATCGGCGACCATTTTACGATGGGACCGCGCGAGGCGGCGCATGCAACACGTTTTCTAGGAGTGAAGCATGTGATTCCCATGCATTACGCCACATTTCCATTTTTAACGGGAACGCCGGAACAGTTGCAGCAGCAAACGAAAGATATTGCCGGGCTGGAGGTTCATGCATTGAAGCCTGGAGAGAGCCTCCCTGGAGATAGCCGATGATCCGCACCGACAACTTGCGCAGCGCTTTCACGCAGGAAGATGTGGACAAATATATTTACGATTTGCTGCCGGAGCGCGACGCGGTTGTACAGGAGATCGAAAAGTACGCTGCCGAAAATCGCGTGCCGATCATTGGGCCGGCGGTCGCGCGTTTGCTGACGCTATTGGTCCAGGTCTCGGGAGCTACGCGGATTTTTGAGATGGGCTCCGCGATTGGCTACTCGACGATTTGGCTGGCGCGCGCGGCGGGGCCAAAGGGGCAAGTTTTTTACACGGATGGCGATCCCGAAAATGCGAAGCGCGCGCAAGAGTATTTCCGAAAGGCTGGCGTCGCCAAACGCATCAAGGTCCAGGTGGGAAACGCCTTGGAACTGGTGAAGAAGACGCCGGGAAAGTTTGATTTTATTTTCAACGATGTGGATAAGCATCAGTACCCTGACGCATTGCGAGCGGCATTGCCGAAGCTGAAGCGTGGCGGGTTGTTCGTGACAGACAACACGCTCTGGTCCGGGAAAGTGGCACAGCCGGCGGCGCCGGACGATAAATACACGCGTGGCGTGCAGGAGTTCAACCGGCTCGTTTATTCCTCGAAGGATTTGTTTCCAGTTTTGATTCCCCTCCGCGACGGCGTCACGGTTTGCCGCAAGCAGTAGCACCGCATTTGTGATGCGCCCTCAAGAACGCAAAAAGTTTCGCGCGAAGAACGCGAGGTTGGCCGGGCGCTCGGCCAGACGGCGCATAAAATACGGAAACCAATCGCGCCCATACGGGATGTAAATACGCAGCCGGTAGCCATCCTTTACCAGCTGGCGCTGCAAATCCGTGCGCACGCCGTAAAGCATCTGAAACTCGAAATCATCTTTGGATATTTGCTTGGCCGCCGCGAAGCGAATGGTCTGCGCGATCATGCGAGGGTCGTGCGTGGCGATCGCGTGATAAAAGCCGCTGGGCAGCAGCATCTGCATGAGCCGGACATAATTGCCATCAACATCCTTCTTTCGTGCGAACGCCACCTCGTCCGATTCCTTGTAAGCGCCTTTGCAGAGACGAATGCGGCAGCCGTAGCTCAGTAGCTCCTGCACGTCTTTTTCGCTCCGATAGAGATAAGACTGAATGACTGTCCCGACCGCGGGATTGCGAGCGCGAACGCGTTTGACGATGTCGATCGTGCGCTCCGTGTAATCGGAGCCTTCCATATCGACACGCAGAAAATTGTCGTACCCGGCAGCGCGCTCCACAATCGACAGCAGCAGTCCCTCACAGAAATCGGCGCTCAGGTCCAGGCCCAATTGCGTGAGCTTGCACGAGACATTGGCGTGCAGGCGTTCCTCAGCGATGCGATCGAAAATTTGCAGGTAAGCATCGCGCGCACGTTGCGCGTCAGCGACAGTGGCAACGTTTTCGCCTAGATAATCCAGGCTCGTGTACATTCCCTGACTATTGCAGGCGCGCGCGGCAATGATAGCCTCGTCCAGCGTCTCTCCGGCGACAAAGCGGCGAGCCATGCGGCGCGTGCTCGGATTGGAAGTAACCCAGTGAGCGAAGCCGGGACTCACCGAGAGTTTCAGCAGGGTCGAGCGAAGCATGAAGCTTCATTATGCCTGTGGGAAAGATAGCCTACTAGGACAGCACTTCTTCGTTGTGCTCTTCCAGGAATCTTTCGGCATCCAGCGCGGCCATGCATCCGGAGCCTGCCGCCGTCACCGCCTGGCGATAGCGATGGTCCTGCACGTCCCCAGCCACAAAAACGCCTGGAACGTTCGTCTTGCTCCCATTCAGCGAGAGGAGATAACCGTTGGGATCCATATTGAGCTTGCCCCGAAAAACGGCCGTGTTGGGATCGTGTCCGATAGCGACAAACACGCCCTCCAGCTCCAGCTCTCGAGTGGCATTGGTCTCGGGGTTACGCAGGCGCACTTTCTCCACGTGCCCATTGGGATGAGGAAGAATCTCGTCCACCACTGCCGGAGTGACAAACTCGATTTTGTCATTTGCGCGCGCACGATCGATCATAATTTTCGAAGCGCGAAACTCCGGACGACGATGCACCAAATAAACCCGGTTGGCGTAGCGCGTCAAGAAGACAGCCTCCTCCATCGCAGTATCGCCGCCGCCTACGACGGCAATAGGCTTGCCTCGAAAAAAGTAGCCGTCGCAGGTAGCGCAGGTGGAAACTCCGCGGCCCATCAGCTGGCGTTCGGCAGGCAGGCCCAGCAGCCGCGCGGAAGCGCCGGCGGCCACGATCAGCGTTTTGCTTTCATACGTCTCTTTTCCGGCGACAATCTTGAACGGCCGCCGGCTGAGATCGACCTCGCTCACTGCACCCGACTTGAACTCTGCGCCAAATCGCTGCGCCTGCTTGCGCATGTTTTCAATCAGCTCGGGACCAAGAATGCCGTCAGGGAAGCCCGGAAAATTCTCGACCAAAGTCGTTAGGGTCAACTGGCCCCCAGGTTCGTGGCCATCAATGACCAGCGGCTTCAGATTCGCGCGTGCGGCGTATATCGCCGCGGTAAGCCCGGCACAGCCGCTGCCGATAATGACCACGTTATGCATTCAAATACTCCTGGATACATTGGATTCGCCACCCCGCCGGGCCGATACAACGAGAGGGGTATTGTATCGTTCTGCTGGCGCGGCAGCCAAATTGGATAGGCAGCTCGCTCGCTCGCGATTGACTCGGAAATTTACGGCGTTTATATTCCGAATTGTCTTCGAATTAACGAAAACGCCGGCCTACCGGAACGAAAGGGACACTCAAAAACATGGATCCGCGCTATCCCATCGGAAAGTACACTCCGCCGCAGGAGGTTACGCCGGCCCTCCGGCAGCAAGCAATTCAAGCAATCGCGGAAACGCCTGCGAAATTGCGTGCTGCGATAAAAGGATTAACGGAAGAGCAGTTGAACACGCCGTATCGCGAGGGCGGCTGGACGGTCCGCCAGCTGGCTCATCACGTTCCCGATAGCCACATGAACGCCTACGTGCGCTTTCGCCTGGCGCTCACCGAGCAGGAACCTACCATCAAGCCTTATGAAGAGTCGCGCTGGGCGGAACTGGAGGACGCCAAGTACGCGCCGCCCGAGGTCTCCATGGTGCTCATGGATTCTTTGCACGAGCGTTGGGCGCGGCTCCTTCGCTCGCTGAAGGCAGAGGATTTCGCGCGCACATTTCGCCATCCGGACCACGGTGTGCGTACCCTCGATTGGATGCTGTTTCTTTATGCGTGGCATGGGCGGCACCATACCGCGCACGTCACGGAATTGCGCAAACAAAAAGGCTGGTAGCTGAAGCGCTAGCATGTTTGCTTGCTGAGCCTCAAAGCCAGGCTGGCGCTTATAATTATGTGCTGCGCTTCCGTCGGATCGATCCCAAACGTTTGATTCAGCACGGTGGCGAAACTCTGCGCCTCGGTCCATGTTTCAAAGTACCCGTACTCTTCCTGTGGCCAGAGAGCCGGCGTGTCCGCAAGGACCCGCACCACCACAGCGCCGGCCTCCGTGATAACGGCCGTAAATGCGAAGCGCTTTCCAGCCTCTGCTTCGCTCACCTTGCCGTTATTCCTCGCGTAGCTGCTGCGTGCATCGACACGCACTGGCACTGGCACTGGCACACAGCGCGCCTTACCGACCACCAATCCTCGAATCTGGTTGGACACGGCCGCCAGCTCTCGCGACAATTTTGTGATGTTCAGCTGGACGCGAACGATTTCGCGCGATGTGTGCGCCAATTCGTCGAGGTCTCCGGACCTCAGCGCCCCCTGGAAATCCGTGTCGAAGCGCTCTAGGCACATCTTTGAGCAGCGATCTAAACGCGTCAGGCTTTTGAGCAAACTGGCGCGACCCTTCACAGCCACCTCCAAATTTGACCGGACCTCCACGTTCAGCGCCCTGCCTGAGAGACGCCCACCCGCAGCGCCGCTGTCAGCAAACCACCACTCGCACGCGCCTAGTTACCCTGACGTGTATATTACCATTACTTTATAAATCTCAGGTAGCGATCATAAGTGGCGCATTTTGAGGGGAACTGGCATGCCTTGCGGCCGCTCGTGTACGATTGAGGGCGAGGAGAAAGCATGAGTCGACCCACTGGAACGTACGCTGTATTCGAAACTTCACAGGGTAACATCGTCATCCGCCTGCTTGAGAAGGAAGCCCCCAAGACGGTGGCCAATTTTATTGGCCTGGCGGAGGGTACCAAGGAATTCACCGACGAAATGACCGGAAAAAAACAGAAGAAGAATTATTACGACGGCCTGAGCTTTCACCGTGTAATTCCCGATTTCATGATCCAGGGCGGCTGCCCGCGCGGCGATGGACGCGGCGGTCCGGGCTACACGTTCGCGGATGAGTTTCATCCGTCACTGAAGCATTCCAAGGCCGGAAAGCTTTCCATGGCTAACTCCGGTCCGGGAACAAACGGAAGTCAGTTTTTTATCACTGTGGCTGCGACTCCCTGGTTGGACAACAAGCACACTATTTTCGGCGAGGTGGTGGAAGGCCAGGACGTGGCGGACAAGATTTCCAAAGCTCCGCGCGATTCCAGCGATCGTCCGCGCACGCCGATCACCTTGCAAAAGGTGCGTATCGAGCGGGTTCAGTAGCCGCTCGTTCTGCAGCTCAAGAGCGCAACGTAGAGGTCTCGGAGAAGAATGCTCACGCCGCAGCAAGTGCTGCGAATCACCATTGAGATAATTTTTGTGCTGCTGGGTGGGCTGGTGGTCTGGCTCGGCCTGAGCGGGCACATCTTTTTTGACCGGCGCAAGCCCGGATGGGTGGCGCTGAGCGTTGCGGTCATCCTGTGGGGCTTACGCGCGCTGTATAGGCCAGTACGATGGTGGTCGCGGATCGAGCAGTGGACGCGCGGTCTGTCGCTGACGCTGCTGGGCCTGGTTATGCTGGGAATCTCGCGCGTTCCGTTTCAGTGGGTAGGGCCGCTGCTGGCGTTTGCTGGTCTTGTCTTGGTAATTCGCGGACTGATCGGATCGGTGCTGATCCTTCGTCCGCGCCAGCTGCCCTAAAATCGTTCCCTTCTGGATTTACTCGGTTCGTCGGATATAATCCCGCCACACACGGCTTCCGTGCCGGCTGCGACTAGCCACCAACCAGGAGAGCCCATGTTCAAGGAATTCAAAGAGTTCGCCATGCGCGGTAACGTCATCGACTTAGCGGTTGGCGTAATCATCGGAGCCGCGTTCGGCAAGATTGTCTCCTCGCTGGTACAAGACATAATCATGCCGCCCATCGGTCTCCTTCTGAAGAATGTCAATTTTTCTAATCTATTTATCGCTCTGGACGGAAAACATTACGAGTCTCTGCCTGATGCGCAGAAGGCCGGTGCCGCGACCCTTAACTATGGGATTTTCATCAACAACATCATCGACTTTTTGATCGTCGCGTTCTGCGTGTTTCTTATCGTTCACCAAGTGAACCGCTGGACGAGGAAGCCGCAGCCCGCAGTCCCGGAACCGACCACCAAAGAATGCCCGCAATGCACCATGACGATTCCTATACGAGCGAAGAAGTGCCCGCACTGCACAACACAAATTGCGTGAAGCGGACGCAGCCAGTCGACTGACTTTTTAGACTTTGGATTTGCGCTTGCTCTGATTGGATTCCAGGTGGTTGCGCAAGCGGGTGACGACTTCGTCTTCGTGCCCTTCTTCGATTTCCTTCTGTACCTCTTCCAACGCGAAATGCACCACATCATGGTGGTGCAGCTCCTCGCGTGCCAGCGATTCGCTGAACCGCAGCCATAGCCGATGCAGCAGATTCACTTCGTTAGCGGTGAGGTTCGGGGCGTGCGGACCGAGCACCTTATAGATTTTGTCGCCGTTGGGCAGATGGATTTCCAGGTTGAATTGTGGCTTCGGATCCGGCAGTTTTTCCCAGGCTTCCCCGATTTGCCGCGCCTGCTCTTCGGTGTTCTCCCGGGCGGAACGGCCGATAACAATCGTGCTGGACTGCAGCGCTGTGGCGGCGCGCAAAATACCGTCCCACAGGTCGTTGGCCGCGACTACCGCCAATCGAATCGATTTCCCGCGCTTCTCCGCCATGGAGAGCGCCTGCGAGAACAAATGCTGCTCGATGCTGCCGAAAAGCTGATCGGCGTCCAATTCGTTTTCCCCGGATCCGGAACGCCGCAGTAATCGCACGTGGAGTAGCACCACATCCCGGCGGCCAGGCTTGATGCGGTCCAGGACATTTCCAAGGTGATACAGATTGAAGTGATTGCTGACCGGCACGAGAATATTTCCCGGCCGCGCGCCGACCGCCTCAGGACTCAACTCGCCTTCCAGTTCAAGGTTGAACTGGTCCATTTCTACGTGACCACCGACGCGATTTCTGGTGCGGCGCTCGGAAATGGTAAAGACGATGTACAAAATCACAGAAAACGCGCCACCGGCGATTGTTGCAATCGGCTTGGTGAACAGGTTTGTGACGGCGATCGCGAACAGCGTCAACGTGATCAGGCCCAGCCCGACCGGAATCTGCACGCCGCGAAGATAGAAATTGAGTGGAACCTGGAACTCGCGTTGGCCCGGACGCGTGTAGCGCAAGACCAATACCGCCAGGCCATTCATCGCGAAGCTCCAGATCACTCCGAAGGCGTACAAGTTCGCAAGGAAAGTCACATCGCCGCGGCTGATTAAGATGGTGATGAGCTGCAAACCGACAACGATATTGATAATCCGGTAACTGGTGCCAAAGCGCGGGTGCGGCTGCCGGAACCATTCGCTGAGCACGCCATCTTCAGAGACGCGGTTCAGCACGCCGTTGGAACCGACAATTGCGGTATTCACCGCGCCGGCAAGGATGAGCGTGCCCACCACGACCACAAATCCGTGAAAAATCAGGCGCGCGATTAACGGGCCCTGAAGACTCATGGCCAAGCCGCCGATAAGGTTTTCCAGGTAATGCTGCCGCACGTCGTCCGGAATGATCATCACCGCGAAGAAGGAAACCATCGAGGTGAATACCAGGCTGTATACGAAGATGACCAAGCCCGCTTTTTTCAGGTTTTGCAGCTTCGGACTTTCAATTTCGCGGTACACCTGCGCCAGAGATTCTTCGCCGCTCATGGCCAGGACCGAATGCCCTAGCGCGATAAAAATAGCCACAACGCCAATTTGCGGGAAGACCGTATGCGCGAGCCATCCCAGCGCGTTGGGGCTAAACCGGAGATTTCGAGGATAGGGAAATGGCGGTAACTGCGAATGCCGCAGCAAAGCAGTGTAAATGCACCAGCCGATCAGCAGCACCACCATCACGGTGACCAGCTTCATGATGTGTAGCGCTTTTTCGCTCGATTCCGGAATGCCCTTGGTGTTTTCCCACCAGAAATACACCGTAATCACGATTGCGAAAATCGTGGCAATGCCCGCGACCGTCGATTCGGAAAAGGGGCCGCTTAAATGAGCGTGCTGGGAAAGTTCGCTCAGCAAGCCGCCCAGGTACTGCCCGGCCGCCACTCCGCTGATCGGTCCGGTAAGAATGTAATCAAACATGAGTGCGGAGACGCTGAACTTCGCGAGGCCGCCCCCGAGAGACTGTTTAACCGCGCGGTACACTCCGCCGCGCACGAACATGCTGCAGCTCTCGACGTACACGGCGCGCACGGCGTAGGAAAACAGCATGATCGCAAGAATGAACCAGGGCGCCGTTTTCCCGATGTAGCCTTCCGCTTCACCGCCCGCGTAGTAGGCCGAAGAGGCCAAATCATTCAGAACGATCGCCGCGGCGCGCCAAAAGGAAATAAAAGTAAGTAGAGCGGTAGTGGCTACGATAACGCGGGGAACGCCGTTGCCCCGGCCGCGCGTGGCAGCGGGGTTGGTGGGAGTGCTGCTCATGTCTGGGTGAACTTGTGACCTAGCAGGTTAAAATGCTCGCATTTTTGCGCCGCGAAGTCTAGCCGCCCAGGGATGGGATAATGGATTAGTTTCCGATTACCCAACTTACCTGACGGCTTCGTCCCATTCCTGCTCGGCGCGGTGTAGCAGGGCTGCGCGATCCTCTTCCAAAATCCAGTGCTGCTTCACGAGTTCGTCGAGGGCGCGGCCGTACACGCTGAGATAGTCTTCGCGGCCAGTGTAGCGCTCGGCAATGGATTTGCGCGGATCGCGCTGCTTTTGGCGATCGGCCGCAGTCTTCGGGAATGGAATGTACGAGAGCTCGAAGGCAACGCGCTGATCGGGTGCGCCAATCGAAGGGTCGCGCAGATTCCAACTCGCGTACGTGGCAAGCGGCACGGTTATTTCCGGTAAGCGCACGCCGTCGCGTTCGTTTCCGTCGGCGTCCACTTGCGGCACTAACACGGGGAAGGCTTGCGCCACTTTCGGCGGCTGCACGCTCAACATTCCATTGCGCCAGTTTGGCCCGAAGTCCAGCCGCCATGCCTCATTCGCTTCTCGCGGTTTTTTTACGCTTGGGATCAAAGGGAAAACGTAGTCTCCGAAGGGCACGAGAGTTCCATCCGCAATCTTCGGATAGCTGCTTTCGGGCGGAGGCGTGTTGCTGCGAACCCATGCGTCCATGTTGGTGATCATCGCGCGCCAGAAATATCTTACTGGAAGCGGCGACTGTGGCTGCTGACCGAAAAGATCGCCTTTGCCCTTTATCGGTGGAAAGGAGCCGGAGAAATGCTGGAGCCCCGTGAAATGGTAAATGCGCACCTCGGGTGAAATTGCCGCGTCTCGTTTCCCATCCGCGGTGATGTGAATCAGTGCCGCCGCGCGTCCCCAATATTCGTAGGACGTGTTGGAGAAGAAAATTTTCGGCAGCACTTTGTCAGCGGCAGCACGGTCGAGCAGCCCTCCCTTTTCTTGCGTCACAGGATCGGTTTCGGGCTGGTCCGTAAACGGGAAAATATCCGTGGGAAAGAACACGGAGGAAGTGGGTTGCGCGTCGCGCGAAGGCTGAGCAAAGCGATAGTTAAAGCTGCCGCGGCCCGCTCCCGCCACGTGCGCGAGGACTCCATCCAACGCGATTCTTCCTTCTTCATCGGTGTTGAAACCCTGATAGAGGAAATCGCGAAGAAAGCGCCCGTTCTGCGAAATGCCTTCGCCATAGACGCGCGCGGCCGGAGCGATGGCGTCGCTGCCGTGCTTGGCGTAGGAGGCGAAGTCGCGCACGGTTACAAAACCCAAGCCGGCAACCACGGGATCGGCAACGACGTAAACGTATTCGTAAATTTTCCCGGGCTTGAAGCCGCCGTTGAGATGAATGTAGCGATCGCTGGGTGTCAGCTTTCCCTCTACCTTGTGCGCGAATTGCCACTCGGAGCGAGGAATTACAGAGCGCGGGGCATTGCGTGACGCCCGGACTGTGAGCACGTTGCGCGCGTCGTTTGGCGCCGAAACCGGATACTCCGTCCCACCGATATCGCCGGTAATGAGATGCCCCAGCGGAATTTCCTCGATTACTTTCGAGGGCATCAGATCGCCGCGCAGCAGGCCCGTGATGGTTTTCCCATTTTCCTTCGCTACGGGTGCGTAAAAGCGCAGAGCGTTGTCTCCCGCGGTATCCCACTGCCACCCGAGGCTGACAATCGTATAGCCGTTGCGCAGCAGCCACGCGTCGCCCGCGTCATCGGAAAGATCCCATTTACCGCCATCCACGATGCTGATAATGCGCGAGCGCCCGCGGTTCGGAACTTCCAGCAACAGCGAGCCGTTGGCCTTGCTCGGGTCCTTCGGGCGCACCGCGATAAAGTCCGCAGAAAACTCCACCTCGCCGTCTTTGAGATTGACAGCCTTGTCGAGATCGACGATGCGTGCGTTATGCGGATTCGCGACCGGAACAGAGAAATAGACGCGGCCGAGAATGCGTTCGTAGGCTCCGGCGCTGCCGAAGGTCTGGCCGCTGAGTACGTCGCCGCGCGAGGTGACCTCCACGCGAATGACCTTGGCATTGAGCGAGACTGCGAGGCAGGTCACCCACATCAGAAGCGACGCGATTTGTAGTAAACCTTTTCTTTTTGCGCGTAGAATCATGCGCGGAAGAATAGCATAGCGATGTTGGAGGAGAAGGATGAGCGATCCACACGGAGCAATTGATCGAAGAACATTCCTGGGCAAATCTGCTTCGTTAACGGTTGGAGGCGCGGCCTTCGCGAGTACGGCTCTTTCCTACGATAGAATCGCGGGCGCGAACGATCGAATTTCGTTGTGCCACATCGGAAACGGGAGCCGGGGCGAGGATTTGGATTGGATCGTCTCGAAAGTTGCCCCAACGCACAACGTGGAGATGAGCGCGGTTTGCGATCTGTGGCGGCTGAATCGAGAGAAAGCCGTGGCGACGAACGCGAAGTACTATGGGCGGCCGCCGCGCGCGTTTCAGTATCTCGAGGAGGTTCTCGCGCTGAAAGATATAGACGCCGTGATTATTTCCACGCCGGAGCACTCGCACTCGCCAATTCTGAAAATGGCCGTGGAAGCCGGCAAGGATGCCTATGTCGAAAAGCCCATGGGCAATGTCCTATCCGAAGTAAAGGCGGCGAGAGACGCGGTCATTCAACACAACCGGATCGTGCAAGTGGGCACCCAGCATCGCAGCGAACCTTATCCCAGAGCAGCGCATGACCTCGTGCAGACCGGAGTCCTGGGCGAAGTCAGCAAAGTGGAGGTGGTCTGGAATTACCATGGCCCGCGATGGCGCGGACGTGACGAAACGAAGTTGATCCGCGAGGAAGATACGGATTGGCGCAAATGGCTGCTGAGCAAACCCTATCGCGCGTTTGATCCGAAGGTATATTGCGAATTCCGTTTGTACAAAGAATTTTCGAGCGGCATTCCCGATCAGTGGATGAGCCACGCGATCGACATGGTGCACTGGTTCATGAACGACAGCTTTCCGCGCTCGGTGACGGCGCACGGAGGCATCTTTGCCTGGCAGGATGGGCGAGAGAATGCTGACACCTTCCACGCTCTGCTCGAATACCCCAAGGGATTTCTGGTCAGCTATTCGACCAGCTTCGGCAACGATGCGCCGAGCTTCACGCGCTACATGGGCAAGAAGGCCACACTGGAAAATATTGGTGGCGAGGGAAGCCCGCGCTACCAGTTGGTGGAAGAAAAGGGAACGCACGAGGACGATCCGGATATCGATAAGCAGCGAAAGTCGAAATACGTCCTGCTGCCTGGCCAGACTGGGCTCCCGCCCATGGGGATTGACGATCGCACGCTGGAGCATATGGCGAACTGGTTTGAGTGCATGCGTTCGCGACAGCAGCCCCACTGCACGGTACAGGATGGGCTCGCGCATTCGGTGGCAAACATGATGGCCGCGGAGTCTTACTGGTCTGGCAGGAAACAGTATTGGGATCCAGCCAGCGAGACATTTTCAGACCGTCGCCCAGCTTAGGGAAGCTGAGAGCGTTGCAATTATGGCCCTGGGGGGCCCCCCCCCCCCCCCCCCTTTTTAAATAC
>Ga0210410_10001633_pt1 | contig 20842 bp, 19 predicted proteins | sample IncBWC4MmetaG_FD_161058 | JGI IMG/M metagenome (GOLD analysis project Ga0210410, IMG submission 161058) | Forest soil microbial communities from Barre Woods Harvard Forest LTER site, Petersham, Massachusetts, United States - Inc-BW-C-4-M | ecosystem: Environmental > Terrestrial > Soil >... | reverse complement strand
TTATTTCGCGCCATTGCAGAAGTGGCTGGATGAGCAGAACAAAGGCCAGAAGACAGGCTGGTAGAGAATCACGTAGGGCGGGATGCCTCGTCCGGGCGGCGAGCGAAGCGAGCACGTCGCAGTTCGGCTGCGTCGCTTCGCTCGGCGGACGAGCCGTCCGCCGCTACGCGTTCCGTTGGGTTTCTAGTTCCCGTTCAACCAGTTCGCGTACGCTTTGAATGAATACGGTCTGCCCAGGAAATCACTGACCATACTGGCAGCCGGTTTCGTGCCGCTGGCCCCGAGAACTGTATCGCGATACTTTCTTGCGATTGCAGGGTTGGTCAGCCCCTCCTGCTTGAACTCTGTGAACATGTCTTTCGCAATCACCAGAGACCACATGTAGGTGTAGTAAACCGCCGAGTAGCCGTTGAGGTGACCGAATGCGGTTTGCATGTGCGTGTCTGGAACGTACTTGAAAGGGGTGTAACGCTCCTGCAATTGCGCCACTAGGTTGCTTGTATCCAGTCCCTGCGGGTCGCGGTTGTAGAAATTCAGGCTGATCGCGGCGTAGAACATCTGCAGGCGCACACCCAGGGCGCGGCCAAATTCGTCGGCGGCTTCGGCTTTTTTGGCCAGCTCGGCGGGAATCGGCTCATTCGTTTTGTAGTGGCGGGCGAAGGTTTGCAGGATGGCGGGGTCTTTTGCCCATTCCTCGAACATCTGCGAGGGCGCTTCGATGAAGTCGTTTTCCAGATCGCCCGTGGCCCACTTTGTGCTTCCTCGAAAGATTCCGTGCAGCAGATGTCCGTACTCGTGGAAGAACGTGATCACGTCGCCACGTTCCATCAGGCCCGGACCGTCGGTGGCTTGAGGAAAGTTGCAAACCAGCACGTACTCGGGCAAGCGAAAGCCTTGCTTCCCAGTGGCCAGATTGAAGGTGGCGTAATGTTTGTATTTATTGTCGCGCGGGAACATGTCGAAATAAATGCGGCCGAGCAGTTTGTCCCCGTCGAACACGTCGTAAACGGCGACGTCCGGATGCCAGACTTGAGCCGTAGTTACGCGCTTGTAGGTGATGCCATACATCTGGCTGGTGAGGTCGAGAATGCCTTGCAACACACGTGAGTATTCGAAATATGGGCGCACGGCCTGGGAGTCGTATCCATACTTCTCGATGGTTGCTTCGTGCAGAAAACGGTGGTAGTTCCAGATATCAACTGTGGTGGCGTTCGGTTCCTTCCGGCGCCGGTACGCCAGCAGTTGGTCGTAGTCCCGCTGGGCACCGGCTTGCGAGGCGGCAGTAATTTTTTCGATGAAATCCGCCGCGTTCTGCTTGGTCTCGACCATCTTGTCTTCCGTGATGTAAGCCGCCCAATCGGGATAGCCCAATACCTTGGCCAGTTCGTAGCGCTTCTGCAGCAAGCGTGACAGCACCTCGAGGTTCTTGGGGTAAGCGCGATGAGTGTAGAGCTCGTAGAACGCCTTCTGAGCGGCGTCATTGGTGGCATATTCGCGGAAGGGGATGTAGTCAGTATTGTCGGTCTTGAGCGTCACCTTGCCGGAGGCGTCGGGCTTGTGGGCTTGCTTGAAATCTTCGGGGAGGCCGTCCAACTGCGACAGGTCCAGTTGCAGCGTGCGCACATCCGCCGGAATATTCTGATCAAATTCCTGGCCGATCTTCACCAGCTCATCCTGAAGCTGTCTGATCTTCGTCCGGGTAGCATCGTCGCGATCGACGCCCGAGCGATGGTAGTCACGCAGAGTTGTGCGCAGAAAGTAGCTAGCGGCACTGTCCAGCTTGGACCCGTCGAGCGAGGCGAGGACGTTGTACATGTCCTTGTCGAGCGAGATATCTGTCAGCAGTTGGCTGGCCTCTTGCTCGCAGACCTGTGCGGCGTCGCGAAACGGTTTTGCCGGGTGCACTTGCTCGGCCAGGCCCGAGCGGGCCGCAGCGTCACCCGCAATCAGAATGGTGGTGTCGAATGCTTGCAGGGTTGATACGGCGTCGCGCGGCGACTTGGTGGCCTTGATCTCCGCGATCTGCTTTTTCGTATCTCCCAGGTCGTTGCGACAGGATGCCAGGAAAGATTCCGTTGTGCCGGCCAGGAAGCTGGAAGCGCCGGGGACGAGCGTCTGGGCTTGACCGGCGGTAATTCCTAAAGCGAAAGCCATCACAACCGTAAATAGCGATATCGTAGTTTTCTGATGAGTCACCGTTAATCCTTCCAACCGAATGAAATGCAGGCGATCAAGCTGATAGACGAAAATATCGGCAATAGGTGAGTTGCCAGCTTAGATTTGAAGCGGAGGCGGGGTCAAGCGCTCGCACTCCGTGGTCGGACGCCTCGTCCCGGCGATTCCAGCGTGGTCGCTGTTTTATACTGGAAGCTTATGGCAGACAGCATTCATATCAAGCTCCCCGATGGGAGCGTGAAGGAACTTCCCAAGGGCAGCACGGCGCTCGATGTGGCCAAGTCCATCGGCCAGCGGCTAGCCGAAGCCGCGCTTGCAGCCAAGACCAACGGCGATCTCATCGATTTGACCCGGCCTTTGGAAAAGGATACCGCCCTTCGCATCCTGACGGAGCGCGATCCGGAGGCGCTGGAGGTTTACCGGCATTCCTCCGCCCACTTGCTTGCGGCGGCTGTGCTTGAGCTTTTCCCTGAAACCAAGCTCGGCCACGGCCCGGCCACCGAAACCGGATTCTTCTACGACTTCTATCGCCCGACTCCGTTTACTCCGGAGGATTTGCAGAAGATCGAGAAGAAGATGCAGGAACTGGTGCAGCAGAACATTCCCTATGCACGCGAGTTCCTTCCCCGCGATCAGGGACTTGAGGAGTTCAAAAAAGAAGGCGATTTCATGAAGTGCCACTTCATCGAGCAATTCACCAAGCCCGATGAAAAGATTTCGATTTATCGTACCGGCAAGTTCACTGACTTTTGCCGGGGACCGCACCTGCCTTCGACCGGCAAAATCAAAGCGTTTAAGCTGCTGAGTATTGCGGGCGCGTACTGGCTGGGCAACGAGAAAAATCCGCAGCTGCAGCGCATCTACGGGACTTCATTCTTCTCGAAGAAAGATCTCGACGACTTTCTCAACAAGCAGGAAGAGGCCAAGAAGCGCGACCATCGCCTGCTCGGACAACAGCTCGATTTGTTTTCGATCCAGGAACTCGCCGGGCCGGGCCTCATTTTCTGGCATCCCAAGGGCGGCATCATCCGCAAAGAGATGGAAGACTGGATGCGCTCCGAGTACATCAACCGCGGCTACTCGCTGGTCTACACGCCGCACGTAGTGCGTCGGCAGCTGTTCCATGTTTCCGGCCACGAAGGCTATTACTCGCAGAACATGTTTGACCAGATGGAACTCGACGATGCGGAATATCGTCTGAAGCCCATGAACTGTCCGGGCCACATTTTGATCTACAAAGACTCGCTGAAATCGTATCGCGACCTGCCGGTGCGCCTGGGTGAGTTGGGGACGGTCTATCGCTACGAGCGTTCGGGTGTAATGCATGGACTGTTGCGGGTGCGCGGCTTCACTCAGGACGATTCCCACATTTTCTGCACCCCGGAACAGATCGAAGGCGAAATTGGGGGCTGCCTGGATTTTGCGCTCGAAGTTCTGAAGGTCTTCGGCTTCGACCAGTACCAAACCGAGCTCTCCACCTGGGATCCGAACGATCGCAAGAATTTCCTGGGATCGGAAGAGCAGTGGAACATGGCTAACCGCTCGCTCGAAAATGCGCTCAAGCAGCGGAAGATCGAATACAAGGTCATCCCCGGCGAAGCGGCGTTTTATGGGCCGAAGATCGACATCAAGCTGGTCGATGCAATCGGGCGGCTTTGGCAGCTTTCGACCGTGCAGGTCGACTTCAATCTGCCGCAGCGCTTCGGCCTGGAATATGTCGCCGAAGATGGTTCGCGCCAACAGCCAGTAATGGTGCATCGCGCGCTGTTTGGATCGATTGAGCGGTTCTTCGGCGTGCTGATCGAGCACTACGCGGGCGCATTTCCGGTGTGGCTCTCGCCCGTGCAGGCGGTGATGATTCCGATCGCCGAGCGCCACGTTGACTACGCGAACAAAGTCGCGGATCAACTCAAGGCGATCCGAGTGCGCGTCCAAGTCGATGCGCGCAACGAAAAAATGAATGGCAAGATCCGTGAGCACGCCATGCAGAAGGCGCCGTTCCTGTTGGTCGTCGGCGACAAAGAGGCTGAAGCTGGCAAAGTAAACGTCCGCACTCGCGGCAAAGAGAAAACTGAAGACATGCCGGCCGCGGAGTTCGTGGAGAAGATCGAGAAGCTCATCGCAGAAAAGAGCGCGACCATATAGCAGTCTCCGGTTGTGGTCGTCCCGAGCGAAGCGAGGGACCCGATGGGGCCGACAGAAACACAGATTCCTCGTCGCTACGCTCCTCGGAATGACAATTTAGGATAGATTTTTCGAATAAAGACGAGTCTGGCCGATGAGGTCACGTGATGGCGTCCGACTTTTCAAAGAAGCGTATAGCCGTTCTGGGTGCGGGAAAAATAGGCGGAATCCTGCTCAAAGCGCTTCTGGAAAAACGGTTATTTTCCACCAAGACCACAGTCGCTACCGTGCAGCACGAAGACAAGGCTCGCAGCCTCAGTAAGAAGTTAGGAATCCCGGTGAGCACCGACAACCGCGCTGCGGCACGGAATGCGGACATCATTCTGGTGTGCGTGAAGCCGCAGATTGTTGACCAGGTCATCGAAGAGATCCGCCCCGGCGTGACCCGAAACCAGATCATCATCTCCGTGGCTGCTTCGGTTCCGACCAGCCGGATCGAGCGGGTTTTGAAACGCGCCGTACCGGTGGTGCGTGCCATGCCCAACACGCCTTGCGTTGTGGGCCGTGGCATGACCGCCTTGTGCAAGGGGAAGTTCGCCACCACACAGCATTTGGACATCGCGAGCGCTTTGTTCGGCGTTGTGGGCAGAACGGTGGTCGTCGATGAGAAGCTGATGGACGCTGTGACCGGACTATCTGCAAGCGGGCCGGCTTACATCTACATTATTTTGGAATCCTTGGCCGAGGCCGGAGTAAAAGTTGGCTTGCCTCGCGATGTTGCTACTCTGCTGGCGGCACAAACAACCCTGGGCGCTGCCAGCGTCGTGCTCGAAACCGGCGATCACCCGGCGCTGCTCAAGGACGCGGTCACTACCCCGGCCGGCTGCACCATCGACGGCATTTTGGAACTCGAAGAAGGCAAACTGCGCGTGACCCTGATCAAAGCCGTCGTGAAGGCCGCACAGAGAGCCAAGGAACTTGCCAACGGCTAGCCAACTCCCGGCGTTCAGGCCTTTTCCCTGACGGTGGTGGGTTAAAGCCTTATAAATTGAGCGGACACTGATCTTTCGATACTTTCCTCAACGCGGGTCGCTTTGGCACACTTCTCTCGGTAGATATCGTCCTCCCCAATTTGAGAACGGCCAAAGGTTGCGGCTGTTTTCCTTCCAAAACCGGGCGTGCTCGTGCCCATTTCCAGGATTCTGAGGTCACCTTAGATTGTCTCTACCAACGAATAACACGCTGAATGTTGCTGCCACTGCCGGCTCGGGGAGCGCAGCCGCGACCGCGACTGCGACTCAAACCACGGCCACGCAGACGCTGTTAGCTTCCATGTTGCGAACGTCGACCAAGATCAGTGACCTGTTTTTCTCGCCGGGGCGGCCACCGCTCGTCGAGGTGAACGGAAAGCTTTTGCCAGGGGTTGCCGAGGGCCAACGCGCGCTCACGGCCGACGACACGCGGCGAATTGCCTCCGAACTTATCGGCGGTAATAAGCACGCCGAAGGGCTGCTTCGCGACCAGGGCTCCTGTGATGTGTCTTACAGTTTGCCGGGCGCCTGCCGCTTTCGAGTGAACATTTTCATGCAGCGGGGCTGTTGCGCGATCGTGATGCGAGTGATTCCCAGCAAGATTCCCGACTTCGTCGCCCTCAACCTGCCAGACGAACTCAAGGAGGTTGTCCAACTCCGCAACGGCATCGTGCTGGTGACGGGGCCGACTGGTTCGGGAAAGTCCTCCACCTTGGCTGCCATCATCGACAAGATCAATCGCGAGCAGTCCTACCACATCCTGACCATTGAGGATCCGATCGAATTCCTGCACCTGCACCAGAGCTGCATTATTCATCAGCGGGAACTGCACAAAGACACCACCAGTTTTGCGCTGGCATTGCGGGCCGCTCTGCGTCAGGCCCCCAAGGTAATTCTGGTCGGCGAGATGCGCGACAAGGAGACCATCGAGATCGCCATGGAGGCGGCCGAAACCGGACACCTGGTTCTCTCCACGCTGCACACTATTGATGCATCGAAGACGGTGGAGCGCATTGTCGGCGTATTCCCGTTGGCGGAGCAGGACACGCTTCGGAACCGCCTGGCCAAGAGCTTCCGCTACATTGTGTCGCAGCGCCTCATCCCGCGAAAGGATGGCAGCGGCCGAGTGGCTGCGGTTGAAATTCTGAAATCGACGATGCGCACCCGCGAGTACGTGGAAAGAGGCGAAGGCGAGGGCAAGACGCTACTCGATGCCATGCGTGTGGGTGCGACCGAAGGCATGCAGCATTTTGACGGCGAAATCGAAAGGCTGGTTCGCGAGGGGATCATCGATTTCGAAGTTGGCATGGCCTACGCCACTAATCCGGGCAATCTCCGCCTGGAGCTGGCCGACTTTGCGGCTGCCCAGGAACTGGCAACCTCCGCCGCGACTTAGTAATGCCGCTACGTCAGAGTTAAAATATGGCGTGAGAATGAGGCGGCTCCATCCTGACCATTGGCGTCATGTCGGACACTCATGGTCTGCTGCGGCCTGAAGCCCTCGCTGCGCTGCAAGGATCCGACTACATCATTCACGCGGGAGATATCGGCGATCCGCAAATCCTCGACAGACTAGCAGAGATCGCGCCGGTAACGGCCGTGTGCGGGAACGTTGATCACGGCGCGTGGGCGCAGAAAATTCCAGCCACGAATATCCTCGTAGTCGGCGATCTGTCCATCTACGTTCTGCACAGCCTTTCGGAACTCGACTTGAAGCTGGGAGCCGCGGGATTCGCGGCGGTTGTCTACGGGCATAGCCACGAGCCCACGCAGGAATTACGGAACGGCGTGCTCTTCTTCAATCCGGGAAGCGCGGGGCCGAGGCGGTTGCGGCTCCCGGTAAGTGTGGGACGGCTCCTGATCAGGAACGGAGAAATGAAAGCGGAGATCGTGGAATTGAATGTGTGAAGCACCAGCAGACCCGCTGAATCGGCCGCCAAGCCCCGAAACCAGATTCCCCGCAGAACCCGCCTTCCGTTCTAGTACTTGAAGGACTGCAACTCCAGGACCTCGTGTTGTGGCTCCACCACGACCGGGAGAAAGCCGATTCGCTTGCCGGGGTTCAGGGCGATCAGCGAAGGGCTGATTGGGATTCGTTGGAGCCCGGTGACTGTCTTCTTCACATTCCCCTTCTCGTCGTAGACGTAGACGCGGGGTTGAGGATCGTTGATGTTTCCAGTGGAGGTGTATTGCTCGACCAGAAACACTTTATGGAGGGAATCGAATTCGACATCCAAGCCGGCTTCGAGTTCCCCGGCGTTAAATATCGGCACCTCAAATCCAGTCTTCTTGGCCAAGTTGTAGAACTCGACGCCTCCGTCGACCAGCGTGGTTGTGCACGCGATCCCCGTGGTTGGGTCGACTGCCAGGCCGTCGACACTCCCGATTCCTAAGCTGGCGGTGAACTTGCTGATCTTACCGGTCTTGAGGTCGACCAGCGCGATATCGGATACACAGGTCTTTTCCGGGCACCCTAGCGAATCCGCCAGAACCGCTTGATTGGTTTTGCTGTCCAGCGCGATCTGGGGGAGAAGAAATTCGTTTCCGTTCTGAATGGACTTGAGTGAGATTTGTCGCCCGAACGTGTTTTTGGCGATATTCGAGCTGAACACGTAAGTCGGGCCACCGCCGAAGGAGGCCTGGTAGGCCGCGACGCTGGCCGTTTCCCGGCTGGCACCGATACTCCAAAGCTGGTAGTTCTGCCTGATCGGAGGCGTCCACTTACCTGTGAATTTGCCCGCCTTGAGCGGATTGATGGCGAGGAAATGGTTTTGGCCTGCGTGTTGGAACAGGTCGAGTCCAAGGCCACCGAAGATTCCCTCAGTAACGTAGTCGTCCTGGGTAGTGTTGTTTTCTTTTGCCACGACTTTAAGGATGGCGCCGGTCTTTTGGTCGAAGAGCTCGGTGGCGACCAGGTTGGCTCCGCCTCCCAAAGAGACATATTCGCTCAAGAGACCTTCCGTGCCGTTTGGATCGATGTCGTAGCCCAGAATCTGGCCTCCGAACTTAGGGTGGACGATAACCGTGCCAGAGCCAGGGGTAGGCTCCTCTTGGAATTCATCGGCTCCCGGGGACGCGAGAGCGCTCGCTGAACGTGGAGCAGCAGCTAGGGCCAAAACCGCGAAGCAGGACAACCAAAATAATACGGCCGCCGCCAAGCCAATCATTTTCTTGCCTTCCATGTCGAGTTTCTCCGTTTCTTCCAGCGGCGACGATTCTATGCCAGGGTGCGGACGACGAATGTCAAATCAACGTCAAGAATTTGTAAACATCGATCGTGCCCGCTCTACCGACCCGCACACGCAGAATTCGCAGGTCGAACGTCAATGGCTATCACCGCCATTGCTACAATCCTTTAGTGTCCAGCCTCTTCCAGATCGAAGCTGCTTCCGGTTCCGCCCGCCTTGGCCGTCTGATCACGCCTCACGGCCAAGTCGAAACCCCGGTCTTCATGCCGGTGGGAACGCTAGCATCGGTTAAGGGGGTCCCGCAAGAGATTCTGGAAGAGCTTGGAGTTCAGATTCTTCTGGGAAATACTTATCACCTCTACCTGCGGCCGGGAGTCGAGCAAGTCCGGAAGTTGGGAGGGCTGCATCGGTTCATGGCGTGGCCGCGGGCGATTCTCACCGACTCCGGCGGCTTCCAGGTGTTCAGCCTCAACGATCTGCGCAAAGTCTCCGAAGAGGGCGTGACGTTCCGCTCGCATTTGGATGGGTCTTCCCATTTCTTCAGTCCGGAAAGCGCGATGGAGGCGCAGATCGGGTTGGGGGCCGACATCGTCATGGCGTTCGACGAATGCACCGAGTATCCGGCGGGCCGTGAGCGCATACACGAATCCATGGAGTTAACGCTGCGATGGGCGGAGCGCAGCAAGCGGCATTTTGAGGCGCACAAAGACGGAGTGCCGTGGCGCCGAGGCCAGGTGGCGACACAGGCTTTATTTGGGATCGTGCAGGGTGGGATGGACCGCCAGCTACGCAAGGAATCGGCCGAGCGCACCATTGAAATTGGCTTTCCCGGATACGCAATCGGCGGCCTGAGTGTAGGAGAGCCGCGAGCACTCACTCGCGAGGTCGTCGAGTCGACCCTCGAGCATCTCCCCGCCGACAAGCCGCGCTACCTCATGGGAGTAGGCACGCCTGAGGAAATCGTCGAATACGCCAAACTAGGCATAGACATGATGGATTGCGTCTTGCCCACGCGAGCGGCGCGCCACGGGTTGCTGTTTACCTCGGAAGGCAAGATCTCGATCAAACAGGCTCGGTATGCGGGTGATGAGGCCCCTCTCGACCCGAATTGCGGCTGCCGCGTGTGCCGGCGGTACTCGCGGGCCTACTTACGGCATCTTTATGCGTCGAACGAGGTTCTGGCCCAGGTTCTAAACACCGTCCACAACCTGAGCTTCTACCTTGACACCATGCGAGCGGTGCGTCATTCTATTTCACTTGGGAAAGAGACCGGTTCTTCGTGTGTCTGGTCTCGACCGAAACCATAGCTCGGCATCCCCGGTACGTGTCCGAAGCTGAAGGAATCTCCGGCCTCATAGCGCGAGAACTCCAGCGGTAAAATTGGGAGCGGGTAGCGCCGAATTAGGCGTGGTCCTGAATCATTAGCGGAAACGGATTTCTGGTCTTGATGAGCGTTCAGCCCTTATTGGCAATGCAGTTCGGCGGCTCGGCAGGTTTGCTGGGCTTTGCCCCACTGATCTTTATTTTCGCCATCTTTTACTTTCTGCTGATCATGCCGCAGCAGCGGCGTCAGAAAAAGTGGCAGGCAATGCTCAGCGAGTTGAAAACGGGTGACAAGGTCGTGACAACCGGAGGTTTGCGAGGCACGATCGTTGCCCTCAAAGATGATTACCTCCACCTGCGGGTTCCGCCAGACAATTTGCGGATCGAAGTGAGCCGTGGCTCCGTGGCCTCGGTGACCACCGCCGAGGAGGCAACGAAGTGAAAGCAATTGGAAATCATTTCTCATGAATAAGAATCTGGGCTGGAAACTTATCGTTATTGTTGTGACCCTGCTGATTTTCCTGGCCGGCATCGTCGGCATACCGGACCAATGGTCAGGCAGGGGGCTGCTGGCAGCAATGCAGAACCGCATTAAGCTCGGCCTCGACCTCAAAGGCGGCACTCACCTGATTCTTCAGGTGCAGGTGAACGACGCCGTCAACGTCGATTCCGATAACGCGGTGGAGCGACTCAAAGCAGACTTGCGGAGTCGAAAGATCAACTATGCCGAGATCAACAAACCCGATCCGGTCAACACTCCCGAGAAGATTGTGTTGAAAGGCGTGCCGCCGGAGTCCAGGTCCGACTTGCTCTCCATCGTGCAAGATCGCCTCCCGGAGTACCAGTTGACCTCGGGCGCGGATAACTCCTGGACCGTTTCCATGAAGGCGCAGTCGCTGGCCGACCTGAAAAACCGCGCCGTGACTCAGGCGATTGAGACCATCCGCAATCGCATTGATCAGTTGGGAGTAAGTGAGCCCATCATCGAAGAGCATGGACTCGGGCAATATCAGATCCTGGTGCAACTGCCGGGCGTGGACGATCCGGCGCGGGTGAAGGACATCATGCAGTCCACGGCCATGCTGGAGATCCGGCAATCTTTTGGCGGCCCTTACCCCAGCCAGGAAAGCGCGTTGCAGGATAAAGGCGGGGTCTTGCCGCCCGATCAGTTGCTGATGCCCGGCCGCAGCATTGGCACAAGCGCCAGCGACTCGGGACAGACCTGGTACCTGATTTCACGGGCATCGGCGGTTACTGGACGCGATCTGCGCGCCGCGGATGCCTCCCGCGACGAGAATGGCCAGCCCTCGGTAAGTTTCTCGCTGACTGGTGAGGGCGGCCGCCGTTTCGCCAGCTTCACCGGCGCCCATGTCGGCGACTATCTCGCTGTCGTACTCGACAATAAGGTGCAGGAAGTTGCCGTCATCAAAGATCAGATCCACGACCAAGGCGTAATCAATGGACGCTTCACCGAACAGCAGACCAAAGACCTCTCGATGATTCTGCGCTCGGGCGCTTTGCCGGCGGGCATCAAGTATCTGGAGGAGCGCACGGTGGGTCCGTCGCTGGGCAGTGATTCGATCCGCGCCGGCGTAACCGCCGCTGTGATCGGCATGTTAGCCGTGCTGGTCTTCATGCTGGTCTACTATCATGCTGCGGGAATCAATGCGGACATCGCCCTGATTCTGAACTTGATCATCCTCCTCGGCTTCCTGGGCTACAGCGGCGCAACCCTTACCCTGCCGGGAATCGCGGGAGTCATCTTGACGGTCGGTATGGGCGTGGACTCGAATGTGCTGATCTTCGAGCGTATCCGCGAGGAGCTCCGCAATGGAAAGACGCCGCCGTCGGCGGTGGAGCAGGGCTTCGGCCATGCCTGGATTACGATTGTGGATACGCACGTCACCACAATTGTTTCGGCAGTCATTCTGTTCCTCTTCGGTACCGGTCCGGTAAAAGGCTTCGCCGTGACGCTCAGCTTCGGTCTGTTCGCGAATCTGTTCACGGCTGTGTTCGTGTCACGCGTGATCTTCGACTGGTTGCTGACCCGCAAACAGCGCGGCGAAGCGTTAAGCATCGGATAGTGGGAATTGCATCAGAAAAGGAGTTCTAAGCGGCGTGGAATTTTTTCGCAATCCAAACATAGATTTTCTCGGTAAGAAGTGGTACTTCCTCGCTTTTTCGCTGGTGTTCAGCGTGGCCGGTGTCTTTTCGATGCTGTTCTGGCACGGGATTCCTCTCGGAATTGACTTCCGGGGTGGCACGTTGATCGAGGTCAAATTTTCCCACCCGCCGGACGACAATGCGATTCGAGCAGCTATGGATCGCGCGGGTATTCATCACGCCCGCATTCAGACTCTGTTAGAGGGCAACGCCAACGAAGTGCTGATCGATTTGTCCTTGCAGGAGACCAGTGAGCAGGCCTTAGACCAGGGGAAGCTCGCGATCATCAATGCCCTGGAGACAAACGCTCCTCCGGGAAAACAAGACCTGAACAATACCAGTTTTCTGACCCTCAAGAATTATTTAGCTGAAAAGGATTCGCTGCGCGCGGGGACCGATGCCGAACAGCGCTATACCGCCCAGGCCCAGGCCATTGTCAACTATCGCGACAAGGTCAAAGGCGGCGTGCTCACTTCGATTGACGAATTGAAGGGTGCAGCCGACCCCGCGGTAGTGGCATCACTGTCGGATGGTTTCTTTCTTTCGGATTTCGGCGTGCGAAATGTGAGCATCGTGGGCCCGCAGGTGGGCGCGCAGTTGCGCAAGCAAGCATTGCTCGCCACCGCCTATTCGCTGGGTGGAATGTTGATTTATCTTGCTTTCCGCTTTGAATGGATCTACGGCGTGGCCGCCGTGGTCACCGTTTTTCACGACACATTGATCACTGTAGGCGCGTTTTCGCTGCTCAACAAAGAGATTTCGTTAACCGTAATCGCCGCTATCTTGACTCTGATTGGTTATTCCAATAACGACACCATCGTGGTTTTCGATCGCATCCGCGAAAACCTGAAGCTGATGCGGCGGGAAAAGCTCTCGGACATCGTGAACCGCAGTATCAACCAGACCCTGAGCCGAACCATCTTGACGGCGGGTTTAACATTCTTGACAGTCTTGGCGCTGTACGTGTTCGGCGGCGAGGTGCTGAACGGCTTTTCACTCGCCCTGGTGATCGGTATTTTGATCGGAACCTATTCGTCAATCGCCATTGCAGCGCCGATTCTGGTGGCCTATCAAGACTGGCGTTCGACTCGGGGAAGGCCCGCGGTTATGGTCCCGCTGGCTAAGGACGCGAATCGCCGGGAAAAGCTGAAAGCCAAGGCCTAATCCCGCCACCAGCGTGGCTTTGCAGACATAAGTTTGTGATTAGCTGGGATTTGAGGTAGTATCGTCCGGTTTTCGATTTGAACGCCGGAAAAGACAGGTACCGGGAGCAAACCGGAGGCAGCCGGTGTCTAAGAAGTAGTTAGGGTCTGTGTAGGAGAAAACTTATGTTTGAAGACAGCCTGATCGAGTCCGGTGGGAGGCTTAAGACCAAGCGGGGTATTTGGACTTTCCTCTCTTTTATTTTCGAGGCAATCCTGGTCGGCGTGCTGGTGTTGATTCCTCTGCTGTTCACCGAAGCCCTGCCCAAGACGCAGTTGATGACCTTCCTGGTGGCTCCGCCCCCACCGCCACCGCCTCCGCCCCCGGCTGCGGCTCCGGTCAAAATTGTGAAGCAGGTGCAGACTAATATCATCGACAACCAGCTGCGCACCCCTACCAAGATTCCCGAGAAAGTTCAGATGATTAAGGAAGACGAAGCGCCCCCGCCAGTGATGTCGGCTGGTGTCGTCGGCGGCGTTCCCGGCGGTATCCCGGGCGGACAGATGGGAGGCGTCATCGGTGGCATTATCAGTTCCACCCCGGTCGCCGTTCCCAAGGTTGCCACACCGCAACGCGTTCGCGTATCCCAGGGCGTGACTCAGGGTTTGCTGATCCGCAAAGTGCAGCCGAATTATCCACCTCTGGCTCGTCAAGCACGCATCCAAGGAAGTGTGCTGCTGCAAGCTGAAATCAGCAAGGACGGGGCCATCGAGAACTTGCATCTTATTAGTGGTCACCCGATGCTGGCGCCAGCAGCCATTGAAGCCGTGAAGCAGTGGAAATACAAGCCTTACATTCTGAACGGCGAACCGGTGGAAGTGGAAACGCAGATTACGGTGAACTTTACCCTGTCCGGTGGTTAAACCCGGGCAGCCAAGATTTCTTGATTGAATGTGGATGTGAGGACGGTTGTCCCCCAATCCTGTCTTTGCGCTGATTTGACAGCGGGGTAGTCCTCGGCTTGAAGCCCGCAGTCCGGGCGTACGGGTCCGTCAGTTTTCGCAGGACAGGTCAGCACGTGATTACCAGATTTGAAAAGTTCCGAGGAGGAAAAAGCAACTCATGTTCGCAGCCCATATAGCAACCCATACTTTAAGCCACGTATCCACCATGGCTGTCTGGTTGTTCCAGGACCAGCCGGTGGCTTGGGACCCGATCTCGCTTTGGAAACAGATGGGATTCATCGCGAGGAGCGTGGTCGTGATTCTGTTCATCATGTCCGGCTGGTCAATCGGCGTAATGATTGACCGGGCCATGGCATTCAGCGCGGCACGCAAGCAATCGCGGACATTTGCTCCCGCGGTCGCAGGCGCTCTGCGCGACGGCAAAATTGATGAGGCCATCAAAGTTGCCGAGCGCAACAAGAAGAGCCATCTGGCTAAGGTTGTAACCGCTGGCTTGATGGAATTTCGTGCTCACCAGGACAGCTCGGATATCCCGGGCGAAACCATCGAAGCCTCCAAGCGCGCCCTGGAGCGCACCGAAGCCATCGTCCACGCAGAGTTGAAGCGTGGTCTGGGCGGCTTGGCTACGATTGGCTCGACCGCTCCGTTCGTCGGGCTGTTCGGCACGGTGATGGGCATTCTGAACGCCTTCAAAGGTATTTCCGAACAGAAGGCGACCGGTCTGGGCGCAGTCGCCGGCGGTATCGCAGAAGCGCTGGTCACCACCGCTGTCGGACTGTTCGTCGCCATCCCGGCGGTTATGATGTTCAACTACCTGACGGGCCGCGTGGAAGCGTTCGACGTGGAGATGGATAACTCCTCGAGCGAATTGATCGATTACTTCCTGAAACGCCGGGGAGTGCGCCGTTCCTAGCTGCTGAGCCGGATTGGGTTTCGACCTTGAGTTGCTGACCGGCGCCGGAGGAATTGCTTCGGCGCCGGGTCCTGACCTCCCAGGGACGAAAACCGGTCGAGCGGACGGCAGACCAGGAATCTAGTGCGCAGGAGAGCAGGTTATGGCGCTTAACAAGAGGAACGAAGGAGCCAAGGTTAATTCCGACATCAACGTCACCCCCATGGTCGACGTGATGCTGGTGCTGCTGATCATCTTTATGGTGATTACGCCCATGTTGCAGAAGGGCGTCAGCGTGGACCTGGCGAAAGTGAACAATCCGTCGCAGATGCCGGACGCCGACAAAGAAGATGCGCTTATCGTCGCCATCATGCGGGACGGCCAGGTATTCTTCGGCAACGATAAGACCCCACCCGACCAGTTGACCCAGAAGGTCAAAGATCGGCTGGCCAATCGCATCGATAAGAGAGTTTTTGTCCGCGCCGATGCCCGGGCGAAGTTTGGCTCGGTGGTCACGGTAGTCGATAATGTCCGTGCCGCGGGCGTGGACCAGTTAGGTCTGCTCACCGATCAGAAGAAGACGACGGGAACTCCGCCACCGCCAGCGACCGGCGGACAATAGAGGAGATTGATATGGGAATGACAGCTGGTGGTTCGGGTGGTGGACAAAGCGCAGTCATTAACGTGACGCCGCTGATTGACGTGCTCCTGGTGCTGCTGATCATCTTTATGGTGATCACGCCGCTGACGCCAAAGGGACTTGACGCTTTGGTGCCGCAGCCGCCGCCGCCGAACGCGCCCAAGAACAATACGCCCGACCGCACCATTGTCGTGCAATTGATCGATCGCGGGGCGGGGCAGGAACCCGGCGTGAAGGTTAATCAGGAAGACACAACCTGGGATGGTTTGCAGGGCCGCCTGACGGATATTTTCAAGACCCGCGCCGAAAAGGTGATGTTCGTCAAGGGCGACGACAATGTTCCGTTTGCCGATGTCGCTAATGTGATTGACATTGCGCACGCCGCTGGCGTAGACAAGGTTGGTCTGATTACCGCCAAAATCGAAGCGGGCGGTTAGCTGGCGGAAGTTTTCATTTATTGCGAGTGTAGCGCCGCCGTCCCGGCGGCTGTCGTGGGAGCGTTCCGCTCCCACCGGCGAGGGCAGGATGCCCTCGCGACAGCCGGCAAGAGGCCGGCGCTACAAAAGCGTCAAACCGGTTCGATGCGGCGGCCGAGTTGCTGTCAGATCCCGGGGAATCCTGGCTAGGGAGACTTATAAGGCAATGAAAAAAAGCGTGCGGGTGCTGGCATTCATGGCCGTCGGTTTGACGTTGATGTCTACCGTCGGTTGCGACAAGTTGCGGGCGCGTGACCAGCTCAACAAGGGAGTTGCGTCCTACAAGAATGCCCGCTATGAAGAAGCCATTGCCCACTTCCAGCAGGCGGTGACTCTTGATCCCAGCCTGCTGAATGCCCGGCTTTACCTCGCCACCGCCTATGCGCAGCAGTACATTCCCGGAGTCGACGCCGAGGACAACAACCGCCTGGGACAAGAGGCCATCGAGCAATATAAGGCCGTGTTGGAACGCGATCCCAAGAGCATCAACAGCGTCAAGGGAATCGCTTACATTTGTCTGCAGATGAAAAAGTTCGAAGACGCCAAGAGCTATTATCGCAAAGCCCTCGAGATCGACCCCAACGATCCAGAGCCGTATTACTCGGTGGGTGTGATCGACTGGACCCAGACCTATCAGCCGCGCATGGAAGAGCGCGCGAAACTGGGGATGAAGCCGGACGAGCAACTGAGTCCGAAAGACAAGAATCAGAAGGCGGCCTGCGCCGACCTCAAGCAAAAGAACTCCGCCAATATTCAGGACGGCATCGACGCTCTCAACAAAGCGTTGCAACTGAGGCCTGATTACGACGATGCCATGGCCTACATGAATCTGATGTACCGCGAGAAGGCGGACGTCGAATGCGACGACCTCGCGACCCGGGCAGCGGATCTCAAAACCGCCGATGAGTGGGTTGATAAAACCATGGCCACGAAAAAAGCTAAAGCCGAGAAACAGCCCGGAGCCCAGGGCATCACCATGGATCAGCCGAAGTAAACCAGCACGGGCGTTGGACGCCCGCGCCTGCATTGCACAATCTGTTACTCTGCTACTTGAGCCTGCCGCATCGTCTGTGAGGTCGATTGGCGGCGAAAATAAGCAACTGAGCCGCCAGCTTCCTCATCAATATATCTTCAGTGCTATGTATATTCTGACTCTCAATCCCGGCGAGTCCGCTTTTGTACGCTGCACTCGCTGCGAGAACCTGAATCTGATGGTAACCAACGAAAAAGAGAGCGACGTCTCGCTCCAGTTCAACGCCAAAGACGACAAACTGGACGCCCAGTGCGTCCAGTGCAAAGGCCACTACTTCTGGACTCCGGCCTCGGTGGCAATCGTCAAACCCGCCCAAAACTCCAACTAGCGCAGGCGCCCGCAGACCTCCCTTTGTGAATCCTCGTATCCTTATGTGGTTCTAGCACTTGCAGAGTCACCCGGGACCAGTGCCTTCCGTCACATGCCCAGCTTGGCCCAGCCGAGTAATATGGTCAGTGCCGGGGAGATGAGCCTATGAAATGGAAGTTGGACCGTATCATTAGCGTAGCCACCCTAGTCACTTCCGTGGTCGCCCTATTCCTCGTGTTAAAGAAACCGCAGCCTGTGGCGCCAACCCAGTCGCCCGCAGCCGCAGCCGCAAACGTCGAGTCGCTGGAGAAAAAGCTGGAGCAGTTGGAACAGCCAAAGATTCCCGGCGAAGCCCCCGCCCAGGTTCGCTTCAGCCCGGACGAAATTACCGCCGCCCTGGCCCAGGCCGCCGCAATGATCCCCGCTTCAGCCGGCACCACTCCCTCGTCAGCCGCCCCGGCCGGCCCAGGCCTGCCCACGACGGTTCCCTCATCGCCTGATGCCGCCATCGGAGAAGGCGAACCTCAGGTCAAGGATTACAAAGTCAATTTCGATGGAGACGTAGCCAAGGGCCAGTTCGTGACTCAGATTGGCGGCAAGGATGTCTACGTCACCCTCGCCGGACACCTCGGCTCCAAGGACGGCTACGCCACCTTCGACCCGACCGAATTCAAGGTGGGCGACCTGAACGTTCCGGTATCGCTGGTCAGTAGCGCCCTACAGAAAAAGCTGGGCGAACAACGCGATCGTCTAAAGCTGCCAGACGACGTCGGAGCTATCAAGGTAGAGAACGGCCAACTCGTAGCCACTCAAAAATAAAATCGTTTGGGACGGGCGACCCGCTCGTCCCGTCACACAAAAAAATCCCATCACTACTTTCCCGGAGTGCCCTGGAATAACGGGTACAAGCGGTCCCCGATCACGCGATACACCACGAACGCGATGCCCGCGTCAGTAACCTCCCGGAAGAGCAGTTCCCCGCGCCCGTCTCCGTCCACATCAACCGCATCAATCAACTCAAGCCTGGGAAGAACGTCAAGGTGCTCGGCGTCAGTCACATTCGCCAGCGCTTTGTGAAACTCGCTATTCACATCTTCGCGCACGACCAACGTCACCATATATTGCGGGCCGGGGCTCGCGCTATCTTTTTCATGCGGACCTGCCGGCATACGCGCGGTTGCGGTCAGCACCAGTTCAGGCTCATTAATGTTCGCCAGATCAAACACTCGCATCTGCACATCCTCAAAATCGGGCTGGACAGGCTTCCTTACAGCCCCTTTGTTCCGTTGCGAAGAAGCACGAGCCGTCGAGGCTCCCGTGCTCGCCGCCGGCTGCCCAGCGTGCGCTCGCACTTCATCCGCCGCCAATGCCAACATCTTTTTGCGTAGCCCTTGCTCCTCCTCCGGCTTAAGGCTGTACGTGTAAGGGAGCGGATCAGGCCCGCCCGAGTCTGAGATCGCCGGAATAAACTGGACCTGATCTGCCGGGGACGATGCGGGCGAGGAGGCGGATTTCGCCGCCGCGCTCGGCGGAACCGTTTTCGTAGAAGGCGCAACCGTCTTTGTCGAAGCCGCAGGCGGTTCCTCCCGCGTCACCGGAGCTGGTTTAGGCTTGCCGCGCTTCAACGTCGGCCGGTCCTTATCCTCTGGAGGTTGTTCCTCCTGTGCTTTTTCCTCTTGAGGTGAAACTGCAGGTGCCGGTGTAGAAGCGGGAGCGGGAGCCGTTTGAGGAGCCGCTACAGGCGCTGCACTTGGTGAAGCAACCGGCGGCGTTTGCGCAGGTGTGGCCGGCGCGGCAGGCGACTCCGGCGATTGGGGCTTCGCGCCGCTGGAACGCCGCAGCACCGGCGGACCCTCGTCCTGATTCATACCGCGAGGTTCCGACGCCTCCGGCTTCTTTACCACTTTTGCCTTGAGGGATTCCGCCGACTGCCACGTGCCTTCGCCCAGCCACTCAGTTGCATCATTCGCATCTTTTCTTTGCAGCGCACCCGTCACCGTGAACAGTCCCTGCGAAACCCCGGTACGCACCGCCTCATAAACCGTCTCGCTCCACAGCGCCATGGGCACCGGAGCAGCCTTGTACGCGCCGGCATCGAAATACCTGCCGTCAATCAGGATGGTGATAGGAATCAAGTGAGCTTTACCATTCGGGGCTAGTTCCAGCAGACCGAGTGCGCGTGGCCCCTTACTGACCTTTGAGTTGCGCCCGACCTGGGCGAGCGCAGTCTGCAGAAAAATGCCCAATACGAAGATGCCCAAGATGACGCGGCACCGCATCCTGCGGTATAACCATGTTCGAGCAGTTGATCCAGAAAGAGAGGCAGCCATGGATATCAATGATAAAGCCCCCGAGTTCACTTTGCCTGACCAGAATGACGACCCGGTTTCCTTGAAGGACTTTCGCGGGAAGTACGTCGTCCTCTACTTCTATCCCCGCGCCGACACTCCCGGATGCACCATCGAGGCCTGCGAGTTCCGTGATTCCTTCAAAAGGACGGAGAAGATCGGCGCCGTAGTTCTCGGTGTTTCGCCCGATGAACCGAAAGCTCTGAAGAAATTTGAAGACAAGTTCGGTCTCCCGTTCACCCTCCTGGGCGATGCGGACAAGAAAGTTTGCAACGCTTACGGCGTGATCCAGGAAAAGAATATGTATGGCAAGAAAGTCATGGGCGTGGCGCGGACGACATTCATCATCGGCCCCGACGGCAAGATCAAACACATCTTCCATAAAGTCAAGGCCGAAGGCCACGCCGAAGAAGTGCTCGCCTATCTGAAAAACGAAGCGAAAGGCGCAGCTTAACAAAGCGTCGTCACAAACCGAGAACCGGGAACTGGCAACTGACTACTGGTTTGTGTGAACGCATGCCCTGACCCGATTCACACTCGCACCACGAGCGATGGCACATATGAACGACCCACTCCATCGAGCAACTCTGTTGTTCGATGGAGATTGTTCGTTTTGTCGAGCCTGGATCGACTACTGGCGCCAGCTCACGGGCAACCGCGTACTGTACACGCCCTACCAGGAAATCAGCCCAGAACTCGATCAGCAAATCGCCAACCTCTTCCCGGACTTCCCACGAAAGGATTTCGCTTCAGCCGTGACCCTGTTCCTGCGGGGTGGGGGAATGCGACGCGGCGCCCACGCGGTCTTCAGCCTGCTTGCACTCGTGCCCGGAAAGGCTTGGATGCTTTGGCTGTATACGAGTATTCCGGGCTTCGCCCTGATTGCCGAACTGACATACAGAACGGTGGCGCGGCATCGCTCCTTCTGCTACTGGGCCACGCGCGCACTTTGGGGCATTCCAGTTGAAGTTGAAACCTTCGGCACCGCGAGCTGGCTGTTTCTAAGAACATTGGGAGCGGTCTATCTGATTG
>Ga0210410_10001632_pt1 | contig 20843 bp, 15 predicted proteins | sample IncBWC4MmetaG_FD_161058 | JGI IMG/M metagenome (GOLD analysis project Ga0210410, IMG submission 161058) | Forest soil microbial communities from Barre Woods Harvard Forest LTER site, Petersham, Massachusetts, United States - Inc-BW-C-4-M | ecosystem: Environmental > Terrestrial > Soil >... | reverse complement strand
GGACTTTGTGGAAGATCTTGCCATACAGCATCGGGTAGAGCTGTGGTTGCAAAATGTATTCGAGCGCCCCCAGCTTCGATTCTTCCTTGGTCTTGAACGATCCGGGATCATCGAGCACCTCGCCGTCGCGATTGCCCAAAATATTGGTCGAATACCACCCGTCCAAGCCGAGCATGCGTGCTTTGAAAGCTGGCGCCAGTACTGTTTTCATGAGGGTCTGGCCGGTTTTGAAGTCTTTGCCACAGAGCGCGACGTTGTGTTCTTGCGCGAGTTGCTGGATGGCCGGAATATCCACCGTCAGGTTCGGCGCGCCATTGGCGAACGGCACTCCGCTGGTCACCGAGGCCCACGCATACAGCATAGAAGGCGCAATGGCCGGGTGATTGGCCTTCATGGCTTCAACAAATTTCTCCGGCGTGGAGTGCACCTCCTCCGGCTTGATGAATACTTCCGTCGAACCACACCAGCAAGTCACCATGCGCGACACGCGCTTCGTCTTGCGAAAATTCTCGATGTCGTCCTTGATTTGGAGTGCCAGGTCGTACTTGGTCTTGCCCTTTTTCACATAGGTGCCGTCGAGCCTCTTCACATATTCCCGATCGAACGCCGCCTTCATCGGCGTAATGCCCGACAGAAACGTTTCGACCTTGCCTAAATCCTTCTCGCTCAACACTCCGGCCTTGCTGGCTGCTTGGTATGCGTTGTCCTTAAAAATGTCCCAGCTGCCGAATACCAGATCGTTGAGATCGGCTAACGGCGCGAATTTCTTAATTAATGGAGATCGTGCGTCCGTGCGTTTTCCCAGTCGGATCGTGCTGAGTTGCGTTAAGGAGCCAACCGGCTGCGCTTTTCCTTTGCGCACCAGTTCGACTCCGGCCATGAAGGTCGTGCTAACGGCACCCATTCCCGGCAACAGCACGCCCAACTTGCCTTTTGCAGGCGCTATTTTTCCTGGCTTTTCCATGCCACTCCTTATTGAGGTCTAAACTGGGAGCCCTAAACTGTGGTTAGTGCCCGCCGTAAGCAAAGAAGAGTGCGTTGCGTTTGGAGGGAGTTCTCGGCACCTGCTCCCCACTCAGGGCCGCGCCCAAACAAGCCAGTAATGATGCGCGAACGCAGCACGATTTGCAAATTCCACTCACTAGCTAGGGCGCGAGTTGGGATCCTGTTATCAGTCTCTCGACCACCATCCGGCGGATGATACACGGTGAGTGTTCATGCCTTGTGTCAAAAATAGGATAGTATTGACATATCCAATTACATAGCCACATAATATTGGTAACGGTTCGAGGCTACTCTTGTGTCGGATAATTCAGATTACAAGGTGGAGCGAGCATGCGACTCAAGCATTCCGTAAGAGAGTCGAGCGCCGCCAAACGGCGGACGCTATGCAGCGCTCTCGGTCAGTCTCATGGCTTACTAGCCGCGCTCTTTCAGAGTTCCACGGTGGGAGTCGCAATTTTCGATCGCGAATTGCGCTATCGCGCTGTAAATGATGCTTTGGCTTCCATGAATGGCATTCCTGCGGACGCCCATCTTGGCAAGACGTTACATGCTGTGCTTGGAGACGCCGCCACAAAAGTACAACCTGCCTGCGAGCACGTCTTTGCCACCGGCCAGCCGCTGTGTAACTTTGAAATAGTCGCAGAGTTGCCGTCGCGGGGCGCCGTTGGTCATTGGAACGAGAGCTGCTTCCCGATCAAGGATCAGGCTGGTCAGGTGCAGGAAGTCGGCTTCATCGTCCTGGAGCTTACAAAACGCGACGAGATAGACTCGGCGCTTCTTCGTCTCACCGACAAACTGACGCGGATAATCTCCGCATGGCATGAGCCAGTTGCGCCTGATGCTGTGAATTCCGGCGGCGACTTTAGGGGCATAGCCGGCGTGTTGGCGCGTTCCGTAATGCTGCTGGAGAGTTGCCTGTCGGAAACACGTGCAATTTCTGATTTGCTCCAGCCCCCACCGCATCAGACCACTGTGCAGCCACTTGATGCTGACTTCGCGGCTAATGCAGCGTCTTTTTCTGCTGAACCCGGACGACATTCTCTGCGTACTGGGCGAGCGGAATGTAGCGGCCCCCTCTCCGCGCGCGAGCGCGAGGTTACCGCCCTGCTAGCGGATGGAAAGAGCAATAAGCAGATTGGTTCGCTGCTGGCGATCAGTACTAGGACCGTGGAAAGCCATCGCGCCCGGATCATGCTAAAGCTGGATCTGCATTCCGTGACAGATCTGGTCCGTTACGCGGTGCGCAGCCATCTTATCCAGCCGTAAGCCGCAACGACAATTGGTGATTCTGATCTCGCACATCAGTAATACTACGGGCGTAATTAGTGGTATTGACAAGTACTCGTCTGGGCGACCAATATCCGCCCCTCAGAAGGAGCCCAGCCAAAAATGGAACACTTTCTAATCTGCGCTAATCCCTCTTGCCGTTTCGTCGTTGACCTAAAGCAAGCTCGCAAGCCGATCCGCCGCTCGGAGTTGTCGCTCAGCGAATGCCCGGAATGCGGCTCCGAATGGTTGGCTAATTGCCCGTCCTGTGCCGAACCGCTAAGTGTCACTTGGCACGGGCACCACGCGCATTGTGCGCAATGCCACCGTAAGTTTCGGGCAGCGGCCGCGGCGTAGCAAAAATTCCGGCCTCGCCGCGCCATTCCTGAATACCTAACGGCTATAGGTCCGCCTGTGCGCGTGGTTTGGCTCGCAAATTCCCTACAAACTCGTTGAATTCTTCGGTACACTCTCCCCACTTATGTCTCAACTATCGCGCCGGAGTTTGCTGAAAACCGCAATTTCTGGAGCCAGTATGGCTGCTCTTCCATCGTTGTCTAACTCGTCCCAGCAGACCGCCACGCCCGTTCCGCGTAAAGGCCAAATCCGCCAGTCCGCCTCGCGCTGGTGCTACAAAAATATCCCGCTGGACAAGCTCTGCGCCTATGGTGCCGAAATTGGTCTGAAGGCGATGGACCTGCTGAATGTCGACGAGTGGGAAGTGCCACGCCGTTACGGGCTTATTTGCAGCATGGGTTACGCGGGTGGCGGCGAAATTGCCAGCGCGCTTAATCGGGTGGAAAATCATGCGGCAATTGAAGAAGCGTTCCGCAAAAACATACCTATCGCCGCGAAACTCGGTGTTCCCAACGTTATCACTTTCTCCGGGAATCGCGGCGGCATGTCCGACGAGGAAGGCGCGAAGAATACGATTGCCGGCCTGAACCGTTTGAGGAAAATCGGCGAAGACAACGGCGTGACCATCTGCATGGAGCTGCTCAACAGCAAGGTCGACCACAAGGATTACATGTGCGATCACACGGCGTGGGGCCTGCAAGTGGTGCAAGCCGTGAACTCGCCACGTGTCAAGCTGCTTTACGATATCTACCACATGCAAATTATGGAAGGCGATCTGGTCGCCACCATTCAGAAAAATATCGAGTGGCTCGGCCATTTCCACACGGGCGGAGTGCCTCACCGTCACGAACTAGACGGCACCCAGGAAGTGCAGTGGGACGGCGTAATGCGGGGCATTGCTGCGACGAATTACCGCGGCTACGTCGCTCACGAGTTCGTCCCAACGCGAGACCCACTAACCTCGTTGCGCGAAGCCGTTGACCTGTGCGACGTCTAATTAGCCTGCCATACACGTCCGCCTAGATTTCATAGTCCAATTCCGCGGCTACTTTTAGCAGCGGCATTAGCCAGTCAACCAGTTTCTGGTGGACCGGATGCGGGGAGTACCCTTCCAGAGCCGCTTTGTCCTGAAATTTCATCACGCCGCCATGCGTGAACCCTTGCGAGCGCGGTGAAACGTTTGCGCCGTAGCTAGTCTCGAGCAAGCCAGGAATTTGCCCTTGCAAGCTGCGAATCTCGCGCGCCGCACGCTCCTTCATTTCGGCTGTAACGCTCGGCTGCCACTGGAACAAGAACGTGTGAATGTACATCTGCCGCGCTCTCCTTCTGAAGTTTGGGACTTTCGACCTGAGTATCGCATGGCCCCCGGCCATTTACAGGCCTCACCGAGTGTCCGGTAACGGGTTACGGCTCGACTCGATCACGAAACACTTTTGCTTCCACGGTCGTATATAAATCAGTAGCCCTCCCAAAGAAAGGGTGTCCCATGGAAACGCTTGCGAAAGACCTCCGCTACGCCTTCCGTATGCTCGTCAAGAGCCCGGGTTTCACCCTGATTGCGGTGCTTGCGCTGGGTCTCGGCATCGGCGCAAACACGGCTATTTTCAGCGTTTTCAATGGCATGCTGTGGCGCCCGCTTCCCGTAAAAGACCCGAAACAGTTGGTTGTCCTGGCTAAAAAATCACGGAATATCGACTTTCCGCTGGGCCTCTCCTACCCCGACTTCCAGGATTATCGCCAGCTCAAGAGCGTCTTCTCTGACCTGATTGTCTACGCGCCCAGTCCTGTTAATTTTGGCGTCGACGGCCACCCGGAGCGCGCCTGGGTCGAGCTAGTCAGCGGCAATTACTTCTCCGTGCTCGGCCTCGAAGCCGTGTACGGCCGCACCTTCGCGCCTGAGGAAGGCTGGGTGCTCGGCAAAGATCCGCTAATTGTGCTCGGCTATAAATATTGGCAGCGTCGTTTCGGGGGCGACCCCAGCGTCGTCGGCCGCGCGGTTCAGGTCAACAACCATCCGTTCACAATCATTGGCATTGCGCCGGAGCGCTATCGCGGCGCCTATTATTTCCTGGAGCCGGACTTCTATCTCCCGATTACCACGATTAACCTTCTCGATCCGAGTTCCGCCGATTTGCTGACCAAGCGCACCGACTCAGGTATCCGCGTTCTGGGCCGACTCCAGCCCGGAATAACTCCGGCACAGGCCATGGCTGCTGCCGAACCAATCGAACGCCGTCTCGCGAATGAATTTCCCGACAGTCACAAAGATGTTTCGCTGCTCGTTCTTCCTGAGCTTGGTGCCCGTCCGGAACCTGGTTTGGGCGGATTCATGTCCACCGCGGTGATCGTATTTATGCTGCTTGTAGGATTGGTCCTGCTAATCGCATGCGCCAACGTCGCCAATTTAATACTCGCGCGCGCGAACGGACGCCGAAAAGAAATCGCCACGCGCACGGCGCTCGGCGCCAGCCGCTGGCGCATGGTGCGCCAACTCCTCACCGAAAGCGTCCTACTAGCCCTCTGCGGCGGAATCCTAGGCTTGGTCTTCGCGCGCTGGGCCGCATTGGCGCTCATGTCCATCCACATTCCCACTGACCTTCCATTGCGTTTGTTCGACCTCCGTATGGATTGGCGCATCTTTGGCTTCAGCTTTTTTGCAGCCGCTATGACGGGTATCATCGCCGGCTTGGCTCCTGCAATCCAGGGATCCCGCACCAATCTCGCGGACACTCTCAAGGCAGGTGGCCGCTCAGGAGCTTCCGAAGGAAGCCATCGCTTCCGCAACACCCTGGTGGTCGGGCAAGTGGCGGTTTCGCTTCTGCTGCTCGCGTGCGCCGGATTCTTCATCCGCAGCTTGCAGAATTCCGCGCACGTCGACATGGGCTTTCGCGTCGACCACACTTTGATGATGAATGTCGATCTCGGTCTGCAGGGATATACCGAAGAACGCGGCCAGCAATTTTATAAGCAGTTAAGCGAACGCGTAAAAGGTCTTCCTGGCGTGCGCAACGCCGCCTTCGCTTCATACCTCCCGATGGGCTACGACGCTTCGATCGTCAATGTCTTCCCGGACGGCCAGGTTGTGGACGAAAAGTCCAAAACCGAAACGGCTTTCTACGATTTAGTTCAGCCCAGCTACTTCCGTGCCGCGGGCGTCTCCGTAGTCCAAGGGCGCGAATTTACCGAAGCGGATTCGGGAACCTCGCCCAAGGTCGCCATCGTAAACGAAGCCTTCGCCAAGAAAATTTGGCCCGGGCAGGATCCTGTTGGCAAAACCTTTCGCACTGATAAGACCGGCGCACCGATTCAGGTCGTCGGTCTAACCCATACCGGAAAATACTTGTTCCTCTACGAATCGCCGCAACTTTATGCTTATTTCCCAATGGCCCAACGCTATTCCTCTGGAGCAACCCTCTTCGTGCATTCCGTCGGTGACCCCGGCCAGCTCGCGTCTTCTGTCCGCGACCAAATCAGTCAACTAGACGCAAGCTTGCCGGTATTTGCCGTCACCACCATGGATGCTCATGTGCACTACGGCAAGCCTCTTCTGCCTGCGCGCCTCGGCGCCATGCTCGTAGGAGCCTTCGGCCTGCTCGGCTTGGTTCTGGCGTCGGTTGGAGTCTACGGCGTAATTTCCTATTCGGTCAGCCAGCGCACACAGGAGATCGGCATTCGCACCGCGCTGGGCGCCCAGCGCTCCAACGTCTTGGCCATGGTGCTGAAGCAAGGAATGACCATGGCGCTAATCGGCACAGCCGTGGGTGTCGTGCTGGCCTTTCTACTCTTTCGCGGCTTGCACAGCGTGCTCTACGGAGTCGAGTCTACTGACCTCGCCACCATGGCGGCCGTCTCTGCATTGCTGCTGAGCGTGGCCTTCCTGGCCAGCTACGTCCCAGCACTGCGCGCCACCAGGGTCGATCCGGTTATCGCTCTTCGCAACGAATAAGCCGTATCGGCTGCGCAGCAGAGGCTCGTAGCTATTCAGGCAAACGTAAACTATTTGGCCTTCGACAGGGAATCAATCTGCTGCTGCGCCCACTTGTCGTCTGGATGTAGTTCCAGGGCCTTCCGATAGTCGGCGATAGCTTTGTTGATCTGCCCGTTGACTTCATGTGTTTGGGCGAGCATGTGATAGGACCATGCTGAGTCCGGGTGATTGGCTGAGAAATTCAGTTCCATGACCGCCAGCGCGTCGCTATTGGCTTTCTTGGCGAGAAGCGCTTCGGTGAGCTGATTGAGTGAAGTCTCGCCAAAATCGTATTGTCCCGAGCCGTAATATTTCTTTCGCAGCTCGCCATAGAGCGCCAAGGTTTTCTCCAATCCATCTTTCTCGAGCGACTCCGAAAGGACGGCCGTAAGCGTACGTGGTTGCGTCAGGCCGTGGTGGCAAGTGACGCACTGCACCTGAATTGCGGCCCCGCTGGCGGGCGTCTTCGACACTTTGCTGATGTAGTCGTGGTTAATGCCGGCAACCATTTGCAGCATGAGCCGCGCGGTCTTCTTTTCTTCCTTGTCATCCGCCGCAAAATCGAAGCCGTGTTCCGGCGCTTTCTTTTCGACATGGCAATGATCGCAGCGCACGCCAAGGGCGAAAGCGAATCCGCGCATGGTGGATTCCATCTCATGTTTGGAAATGTCCTTTGGGAGGACCTTCAGATTTGTATATTTGTCCGGAAACTGCGCGGCCGCCGGCGAAGCGATAACAAAAACAATCGTAAGCGCAGTCCACTTCCATGATCCATAATTTGCCATATCGCCGGACCCTCCAAGGGACGAGGAATTCTAAGTCAAATTTGTATTTCGGCACACCACGAACCGCGATCAGGTCATTGCGGTAGTTTTCCGCACACCTGGGGCTGTGATGTTGCTGACTTGGCCTAGCGTCTCTCTACAATTGATTGTCAGCCGCAGGCGCAGCGGCCAGAATCAAGACATCGATATTCTTGGAGCAAGGTTGTCCTGTGGCGCAAGATTCTCATGCGGTGAAGCGCAGATTTGCGCGTATTGCGCTGCCCAAGGGCATGCTGGTCGCTTGGCAGCACAGCGGCGGGCGGTTTGTTTCCCGCGTGGCGACGCTCGGATTGGGCGGATTGTTCATTGCAACTTCAGATCCGGCCGCGGTCGGCACGGTTGTGAAGATTGTATTTGATGTGCCCAGCGGGGAAGTGCGAGCTCGAGCTATCGTCAAACACGTCAAAGCTGGCCAGGGCATGGCCGTCGCATTCATCGATATGGACTACCCGGATCGAGCGCGGCTTGATCAGTTGCTGAAGAAATTAGTTTAATTCGCGCAGCAGGGCGCACGCTGCGCTGCCTCTACTGCGCCGGGAGAGGCAGCGTTGGCCCTCAAAAAACTACTGAATAATTCTATTGAGTAACGGGGCGTAGTCTTCTTCATTGCGGTCATGCTTTTCGACGAACAAGTTCACCTCGAATCCTTGCGCGGAGACACCATTTGGCTGCGCGAAGCGAATTCCGAGAAGATCATCGTCTTCGGTCTGGATAATCTCCTGGTATTCACGGGTGCACAGCATGTTGGTCGTATGACCCGCCGATAGGATCCATCGGCTCATGCTCGCGCTGCGCAATGTTCCCACCCAATGGGAATGCCAGGCAATTCCGCCTACGCACACTGCAAAACACACGCGCCGTGATTCGTTGGCCCACTTTTCGAGGATCTCGTCGGCTTCCTGCGCACCGATGTGTTTGGATTCCATTGCCACCGCCGCAACTGAGTTCAGTCGCTGGACCACAACGTAGTGTCCAGATTCAGCGCCTACGGCGGGTGCGTGGCGAAAAGAGCTGAGATTATACATGATTTAGCTAGAGTCATTTCTCTTGCAATCTTTCTAATCATTTACAAATGAGAGAACATCGGGCATCGTGTGGCATATATAGGGATGGGGCGTTCGGGGGCAGGAAAAGCCAGGCATGACACAATCCAAAAGCAAATGTTCCCGCGAAGGATCAAAAATTCGTCAACTCCGCTTGAAATTGCGACTCACCCAAGAAAGGCTCGCACAGCGGGTTGGTGTAACCACTCATACAATCTGGCGCCTCGAAAATGATCCCGTATTTAGTCCCCGCCTCGAAACTTTGCGAGCCATTGCGACAGCGCTTGGAGTTGATGCTTCCTATTTTCTTGGTACTGCCAACGGAAGAAGGTGAGGTTTCTCAGAGAAGGCTATCGTCCGCACGGAGGCACAAAAATCGCACCGAGCTTGAAGCGTGCACTTATGACGACGCCGAGGATGCGCGTTCGGCATTTAACGCAGCCCCAATGATGCCGACTTCGTCGCCGGTGGACACGACCTCGAAGCGGCTGCCCTGCAGCGGGCTCATTTTCACCATCTCGTGGACGAAACGATCCAGCAACGCGATGTCGATAAACTTCGCATTGCATCCCGTGATGTAAAACTGCCCCGGGCCGTCCATATGAATGCTGGTAGCCGTTGCGGCCGCCAGCGCGCGATGGCAAAGCGTCACAAATTCCGAGCAGCGCGAATCACCCGTGCGGGCGTTCTCGAAAACCTCTTCCGGTTCGAGGTCCAGAAATCGCAAGCGCATCGAGCGGTGGCCGAGGATCCCCTCCAGGTGACCGCGTCCTCCGCATCCACACAGACTTTCTTTAGGATCGAGCGTAACGACCGAGTGCCCGCCCTCCCACACGCCTTCGCTCCAGGGATAGCGGCCGAAGCCCACGCCGTTGCCGAGAGTCCAGACGCGAATAAACTTTTGCAGTTTGTCGTGTGTTGCGGCAATGCCCGCGGCCATGGCATCGGCGTCATTGAAAACGCGCACTGGAGCGGACAATCCCCGCGTCGAGAGCGCCGCTTGCAAATTGAAACCCTTCACCTGATGCAGATTGGGAGAGTCCTCGATGATTCCGTCCCGAATCACTCCTGGAAATCCAAGCCCGATGGAATGAATCTTCTGGCCCTTCGCTACGGCATCAATCTGCTGCCGGATACAGTCGCCAATATTTTCCGCCGGCATGGATTGCAGGGCATCGAGTGAAGTTCCTTTTTCCGGATAGGTACTGAGCGGGCCGGCGAGCTTGTTGTTCTCCACCAGGCCCACTGCGATGTGTTCCATGACAAGTACGCCGACGGATTTGGGCATGGTTGCCGTTTACCTCAGCTTGTTAAGGCCGTTGAAGGCCGCGGCCTTGTAGCATTCCGCCAACGTCGGATAGTTGAAGACGGCGTCGGCGAAATATTCCACCGTTCCCTTGAATGCAAAAACGGCCTGTCCGATGTGGAGCAACTCCGATGCTCCCTCTCCGACAATGTGCACCCCAAGCAGTTCTTTGGTATCGGGAGCAAAAATCAGTTTCAGCCGGCCGGTCGTATCGCCGCGGATTTGCCCTCGCGCGATTTCGCGAAAAAACGCGATGCCAACTTCATAGGCGACGCCCTCTTCTGTAAGCTGCTCTTCTGTCTTCCCGATAAAGGATATTTCCGGAATCGTATAAATCCCGTAAGGATAATTTGCACGGTTGGAATGGATAGGAATGCCGAACGCGTTGGCTGCGGCGATGCGGCCTTGTTCCATGGAGACGGAGCCTAGGCTCGGGAAGCCAATGACGTCGCCGACCGCGAAGATATGCGGCTGCTTGGTGCGGTAATCCGCATCGACCGCAATCCGTCCGCGCGAGTCCGACTCCAAGCCGGCAGCGGCGAGATTTAGTTCATCTACGTTGCCCTGCCGTCCCACCGCATACAGAAGCGCGTCGCCAGAAACTTTTTTCTTGCTCTTGAGCACCGCGGCCACGCCATTGTCCGGCGTGTCTTCAACGCTCTCCACCTCTTCATTAAGGCGCAACGTAACGCGGCGGTCCCGCAAGTGATAGCAAAGCGCTTCGACCATTTCCGAATCCGCAAATTCCAGCAAACGCGGACGCTTTTCAATGAGCGTGACGCGCACCCCCAGCGTCGCAAACATGCACGCATACTCGACACCGATCACGCCACCGCCCACTACAATCAGTGTCTTAGGCACTTCCGGCATGCTCAGAATCTGGTCGCTATTGATAATGTTGCGTCCGTTGAAGGGCACCAGCGCCGATTCCGCGGGCTTCGTCCCTGTTCCGATGATGACGTTCGCGGCTTCGTAATCCGATTGGTTCTTCGAGCTCACTACATGAATGTGGTGTGGGTCCGTGAAGCTCGCTACCCCGGTCAGCACCTCGATGCCATTGCGCGAGAGTTGCGCCCGAATCACGTCGATTTCCGTCTTGATCACGTGCTGCGCGCGAAAGGACAGATCGGCCATGGTGATCTGTTCCTTTACGCGATAGTTCACGCCGTAGATGTTTTGATAGTAGAAGCCCGAAAGGTGCAGTACCGCTTCCCGAATCGTCTTGCTGGGAATGGTTCCGGTATTGATGGCCGTGCCGCCGATGACCTCGAGTTTTTCAACGAGTGCGACGTGCTTCCCGAATTTCGCCGCTTGAATCGCCGCGCGTTGGCCGGCCGGCCCCGAGCCTATAACGATGAGATCGTACTTTTCCATGGCGAAACGTAAATCGAGCCGGAAGTATATCACCGATAAATTGTCGGGGTGCCAACCCGGGGGTTCTCTCTAAAGCACTGTCCGATTCCGCTACGCAAGTCCCAAAATCGACCACAGTCTAGGAAAGCTTTTGCCCTGGCCCACGCGTAAGATGTTCATAACAAAATGTGTATGCACGACGAGGCCCGGAGACTTGCGTGCAATTCTAAGAAAGCATAAGCCAAGGTTGATTTTTCGCGAGGTCGCCAGATGCAGAGTTTTTGGCAGGATTTACGATACGCCGCCCGCACCCTCCGCAATTCCCCCGGCTTCACCATCATCGCGATAATCACCCTCGGGCTGGGCATGGCGGTGAACACCACCGTGTTTAGCGTCATCAACGGTCTAATCCTGCGTCCACTGCCCGTGCTGCACCCGGAGCAGATCGCTGTGCTCGCGATGCAACAAACCGGAACACCCGGCTTCCAAAGATTTTCGTATCCCGATTATCAGGATATTCGCCAGCAGGCGAATGGGTTCAGCGATATTTTCGGCTACCGCGCCACCCTGGTTGGCCTCACCGTGGACGGCAAGGGCGACCACTGCGTGCTCAGCCGGGTTACCAGCAATTATTTTTCAGCACTGGGCATCCGGGCCGCGGTAGGGCGCCTGATTCTGCCCACGGAAGGGCAGACACCCGGGGCGGACCCCATTTTGGTCCTTGGCTATTCGTTTTGGAAGAAACGGTTCGGCGGTGACCCCAGCATAGTCGGAAGGCAAGTGGCTCTGAACGGTCACTCCGTGACCGTGGTGGGTGTCGCGCCCAAAGGATTTCACGGGCTGTACGCGGTAGTCGATATGGATGGCTACGTTCCATTCAGCGCGGCGATTGGTTCAAAAGGCGTCGCGGAGGACTCCGTTCAGGATGCATGGACGCATCGCGAAGAGCGTACGCTGACGGTTCTGGGAAGACTGAAACCGGGTGTCAGCGTAAAAGAAGCTCAACCGCCACTGAATGTAGTTGCACAGCGGATTGCTGAGCGGCATCCGCAGACAAACAAAGAAATTTCCATTCAAGCATTCCCGGAAAAGCTGGCGCGCCCCGAGCCTGATGCCGACAACACACTACCCGCTGTTGCTGCCGCGTTTACGGTGCTGGCAGGCTTGGTGCTGCTAGTGGCGTGTTTCAACATCGCCAATGTATTGCTGGTGCGAGCCGCGGTGCGCCAGAGGGAAATGGGAATTCGCGCAGCTCTCGGAGCGGGACGCGGACGTTTGCTGCGGCAGCACTTGACAGAGAGTTTGTTGCTCGCCGTTCTAGGAGGAGGTGCTGGCGTTGTACTGGCCACCTGGGCGGCGGGATTTCTCAGTTCGCTTCCGCTCGGAACCGACCTGCCGATTACTTTCGATTTTCAGCCTGATTTTCGGGTTTATTTGTTCGCACTTTTGGCAGTGCTCCTCACCGGCGTGATTGTCGGCATCATTCCCGCGTTGCGTGCGGCACGAAGTGATATCAATGCTGTGCTGCGCGAAGGCGGCCGAGGTTCTTCCGAAGGTCCGCGGCGCCATTTGGTGCGGAATGGGCTGGTAGTAGCGCAACTTGCGGGTTCCATGCTCTTGCTGGTGGTTGCGGGACTCTTTGTGCGCAGCCTGGGCAAGGCGCAGCAAATGTTCTTGGGCTACAACCCAGACCACATTCTCGACTTGACCGTTGACCCCGAGCAGATCGGCTTCAACGAGACGCAGGGCCGCGAGTTTTATCGCCAGGTTGATGAACGCATCGCCGCGCTCCCCGGAGTAGTCTCCGTGGCGCAGGCGTTCATTGTGCCCATGGGCGTAATCAGTGCGGATGATCCCATCACCGTTGACGGGCATCCGCTTGATCCAGGCAAACAAGCGCCGCAGGTGATGTTTAACCCCGTCACGCCAAACTATTTCGATACACTGCGCATTCCGCTGCAAAGTGGGCGCAAATTCACCGATGCCGACAATGAAAAAGCACCCCTTGTGGCCGTCGTCAATGAAGCGATGGCCGAGAAATTCTGGCCCAATGAGAATGCTTTAGGAAAACGTTTTAGCACCAAGGGCCCCAAGGGGCCGTTCACGGAAGTGATCGGAGTGGTGCAAACAGGAAAATACAAGAATGTGATTGAGAATCCGCCGGAGCCGTTTTTCTACGTTCCGATAACCCAAAATTATGTGGCCTACCGCACCATTCACGTGCGCACTTCCGTGCCACCAGAATCGTTGCAGCGCCAAATCGAGGCTCAGGTCAGAGAGCTGGCTCCCGACGTCCCCATCTCGCAAGTGCAGACGATGACGCAAGCCTTGCAAGGCGTGAACGGCTTTTTCTTCTTCCGATTCGGCGCGCAACTGACCGGAACCATGGGTCTGCTTGGACTTATCCTTGCGGTTGTTGGCGTCTACAGCGTGGTGTCCTATGCAGCCGCCCAGCGCACGCATGAGATCGGTATTCGTATGGCCCTGGGTGCGGATCCTCGCGACATCTTGAAGATGGTTTTGCGGCAAAGCATCGTGATTGTGGCGCTGGGTCTCGGAATCGGTTTGGCGGCGGCATTCGCGGGAACCCGTGCCATCGCCAACTTGATCGTAGGCATCAAGCCCACGGATCCCGTCACCTTCGTGAGCGTGATCCTTGTGCTGTCAGCGATTGCCTTAGTGGCGTGTTGGATCCCCGCTCGTCGCGCAACCCGCGTGAGCCCGTTGACAGCTCTCCGCTATGAATAACCAGTTGGTTGCCATCTTCAATTCCCTGTAATTTGCGTAAGTTTCGGGGAAGGTGGCCTTCCGCTATTTCGCGTCTACTCCACGTAGACCAATAAGAGCGCACCGAGAACGACCAATAGCGTAGGGAAGAGGCGCTGAAAAAAGGGCCGCCACGCGATTGGCGTCTCTGCCAAGCCTCTCGACAGCGCGATTCCGAACCCAGTCACCGCAAAGCTCAAATGTTCGGATTGAATTCGCTCCATAAGTTCCATGTGATTTGGCCCGTGCATGCCCCCTTGATGATTATGAAAGAGAAGCATCACCGACCCGGTAAGGGCAACCGCGGGAAAGACCCAGCCCGACCACTTTGCTTTTAACACTCCGCGTGTGCGTTGTAATTCGATAATGCTGACGACAAGCAATAACACCGCGAAAACTTTGTGCTGCAGAACTTCCATGTGATGAGTGAGTCCGAAATACCAACTCTGCGAAGCGAACGGCCAGAGCTCGGTGTCACTGAAGAGCAAGATGAAAACGCCGGAAAGAAGAAAGCAAATCGGCCACAGATATCGGCCAACCAGCCAACGCTCCCGGGCACCACTATCGGCCAGAAGGAAAAGCCCTGCGACCAGAACAAGCAATCCGGCTAGATGGTGGTTGAACTCGCTTTCACGCTTATTCGCGAGGAGTTTTTCTGGCGTTGTGTCAGGGTCCACGGGGTCGTTCGCGGGCATAGACATTCCCGCGTGCATGTCGTGCGTGGAACCATCTTGGGCCCGCACAGCTGATGGCACGGCCAAAAGGAAGCAGAAAATCGCGACGAAAGCAGCGACTTCAGCCCGAACGGACCGGCGGGAAAGGCGTATCAGTTGGCGTACACGTTCCAACTTTCCACTCTGACCAATGTTTTTTAGTGCTCAGCACCCATTCGATTCCGCGAACGGCCGTTTAGACACACGCCTTTTTGTCAAATGTGGAGGTATGAAACGGATTGCGTGATGGACTCTCCGTGCTAGGAACGGCGACGCGTGGCTGAGGCGATTGAGCCGGTTAGGGAAAATGCGAACAGCGAGAGGATCGCAAACGTCAGAAGGAATATGATCATAACGGCTCCCGCCCGTTACATTGGCACGCCAGGGGCCACACCCTTGGCTTTATTTTCAGTAAGTTAGGGGCACTGTAGTGCACCCTCTGTAGGCAGAATTGTGCAAAATGTCAGGTGCTGGCGACAATTTTTCACGTTCCAGTATTACGGTAATAGTACTCGCTTTATTTCGAGCTTTGCGCCTTCGCGGCCACGGATTTCCGCCTCACTCTACGACGATTTGCTCAGCCGAATGGACCCGTCGCCCGTATGGATCGTCAACGATTGCCCCCCGCCATTCATCTTGCCGTGAAGTTGCGAGTTGCTGAAGGTTCCTTCCACCGTTACCGGGATTCCCAGGCTGATGTGCCCGTCATTGGTGCTGGCATCGATGTTAGCCTGTAAATCGGCAGGCAACACCAAATCCACGCTGCCGTCCCCCGTGTGAATGCTCCAGCCGCCGCTAAGTTTCGATCCAGGCTCCACGCGCGCGTCGATGCTACCGTCGCCCGTCTTCACGTTCAAAGCATCCAGCCGACCGTCAATCTTGATGTGCCCGTCCCCCGAGTTGGCATCCACGCGACCGTCAAGGTTGCGCGCGTCGATGTGGCCGTCGCCGGTATGTAGCCGAATATCGCCTTTAGCGCCTTCCACGGTGATGCTGCCGTCGCCGGTATCGATATCCACATTGCCATCTATAGCTTGCACGCGGACGGATCCGTCGCCCGTATGAATCTTGACGTGGCCACTCACTGGTTGCGTTTCCACTGAGCCGTCCCCCGTGTCGATCTGCAGATCCGCATCCTTGGGCATACTGACCTCAATGCGGGGCCCGCGCCGCCCGTGGCCCCAGGAAAAGCCCCAGTGACCGGTAACCCGGGCATTGAGTTGGACGCTATCGCCATCCTGGCGCGAATCGATGTGCAGTGTTTTGTTGAGCTCGTAACCGTCGTAAATCACGCGAAACTCAACCTGTTTTGAAGCGCCGGTAGCAATGCGCACCGCGCCGTCATTGGTGTCGACCCTCACTTGTGCACGCCCAGAAATCGTATAGGCCTTTGTCCATTCCTCAGCGCGAGCGGAAGCCGTCAGCATCGCGGCGACGAACAGCATGGCACCGATCATCCCCGTCCTGGTCAGCCTGCCATTCCAGCCCAAATTCATGGCGAATCCTCCGTAAACCGTGCTTCTAGGACAAGATACGACGAGCTGACAAGAAAAGTTCCGTGCTAACGCTTGGCTGCGACTTGCTTGGTAACAGCTGGCTTGGTCCCGGCGCTTCCCGGCTTTGCTCGCAGGGCTGCGAGGAATTTGTCTGCCGGAAGGGTATTGATCACGTTCGCCGCTTCCAGCCACCCGCGGCGCGCCATGGTCACGCCGTGACGGATGAACTGAAGATGCGGCACGTTGTGGGAATCGGTGTCGATGACCACTTTGACTCCGCGCTCCTTGCACATCCTCAAATACACGTCGGTCAAGTCCAGCCGATCGGGGTAAGAGTTGCACTCCATCGCTACACCATGCTTTGCAGCTGCGTCGAGCACTTTCGCCATATCGTAATCGAAGGCCTCGCGCCGCAGCAGGAGCCGTCCCGTGGGGTGGCCGATGATTTGCGTATAAGGATTCTCGATTGCGCGAAGCATGCGTTCGGTCATCGCGGTGCGGTCCAGGTTCATGTAAGAGTGAACCGAGCACACCACAACCTCGAACTGTGCCAGCAGCTCGTCCGAGTAATCCAGCTCGCCCTCCTTCAGAATGTCGACTTCCGCTCCCACCAGGACCCGTATACCCAAGCCGCTAGCGTTGGCGGCGCGGAGTTTCTTGATGTGCGCGGCCATGCGCTTCTCATCAAGCCCATTGGCGATGGTCACGGATTTTGAATGGTCGGCAATCGCGATGTACTCGTGGCCCAATTTCCGCGCCGCTTCCGCCATTTCCTCAATGGAGCACTTACCGTCGCTGGCGGTAGTGTGCATATGCAGATCGCCCTTGATGTCTTCGCGCCGAATCAGGTTTGGCAGACGGTGCTGTTCAGCCGCCTCAATCTCTCCCGTGTTCTCGCGGATTTCTGGCGGAATGAAATCCAGCTTGAGCTTCGCGTAAATCTCCTCTTCGGTGCGCCCGGCAACGCGGCGCTCGCCCTTCAGTGTGGCCAGCGCGTACTCGTTCAGCGTGTAGCCCATATCGTTCGCGCGGCCGCGCAAATTGACGTTGTGCTCTCGAGAGCCGGTGAAATACAGCAAAGCGGCGCCAAAGCACTCCTTGTCCAGCAGTCGCACGTCCACCTGCATGCCGTTGTCCAGCGTAAAGCTCACTTTGTTTTCGCCGTGCGCCAGCACCTGGTTGATTCGCGGATATTTCAGGATGTGTTCCGCGATGGCGTCGATGTGCTTCTGCGCGGTGAAGCCGTCCGCAAGTGTAAGCAGCAAATCCAGATCGCCAACCGTTTCTTTTCCGCGGCGCAGCGATCCCGCAGGCGTCACAGAGGCCACGCCTTTGCCGTATTTCTGAATATGATCGATGACCCCGTTGGCGGAGGCCTCGGCAACGTCCTGCCGAAACCGGCCAGTCGAGCGCTTGAACGCCTCGACAGCCTTCAAAATGTTCTGTTCGCTCTTTTCGCCGAAGCCCGGCACGTCGCGCAGCTTGCCTTCCAGCGCAAGCTTTTCCACGTCCGCGACGGTGGCAGCCTTAAAATTGGACCACAGAAACGCCACCTTCTTCGGCCCCAGGGATTGCAAGTGCAAAATATCCAGCAGCGTCGCCGGATATTTCTTCAACAGCTTTTGTCGAAGAGCGTAGTCTCCTGTCTTCAAGATTTCTTGCAGATGTTCGGCCATGCGCTCGCCGATTCCCGGCAGTTCTTCCAGCTTGTCGGGATCTTTAGCCAACTCTTCAATCGATTCATGCATTCCGGAAATAAGCTCGGCGGCTTTCTCATAACTTCGATAGCGGCCAATAATGGCTCCGTCAATCTCCAGGAGTTGTGCGGTGTCACGAAGTATGCGGGCGATTGTCTTGTTGTCCATGCGCCGATTATAAGGCTGGAAGTGGCGAGACGGGAAAGGTCGGGACCATGAAGCGGCGCCGCAGAAAGCGTCACCATCAAAAAGAAAGCCGGCAAAGAGGATGTCTTTGCCGGCACAAAGAATGGCAGTGCGAGCTTTTAGCCGCCAGGTTTCTGCACGTTGGCAGCTTGCGGACCTTTCGGTCCCTGCACAATCTCGAACTCGACAATGTCTCCTTCCTGTAAAGTGCGGTAGCCGTCTCCTACAATGGCCGAATAGTGAACGAAAACATCCGGACCATCGTCACGCCCTATGAAGCCATAACCCTTCGTGTTATTGAACCATTTCACGGTGCCACGCAAGCCGAGCCCTCCCTCAACAAATGTTTCTCTTTCCGGCTGTGGCCAGGCGCGAGAGCGAACAGACCTCTACCAGAAATTGCGCGGAGTCTAGCAGAACGAGAGTGCCAGTCAATAGAGGATACAGTCCTTGCAACGGAAAGATGAATATTTGTTAAGGTATAAAACGATTTAAACCGGCTCGGTCCGCATCGCTTCGGTTTATTGGACAGGCTCAGCGCGGGATGTTTTGCCTGAATTTTACGGGCCGCAGAATCTGAAACAGATTGTTGAAATCGTCCGTCCATACCCGCAGATTCGCTGGCACGGAAATTGGTTCGATCATTGCGGTCGAGTCGATTGAATCGAGAAATCGCCGGTTACGCGTCACCAGTACCCAGTCAGAAGCATCAATCAGCTTGCGGTGATCGTCGTCATTCGCAATCATTTGCGCTTCGCAGCCCGCGTCCGCAGCGAGAAGCTGCACAACTGGGGGCAGATCTAGGTAGGTATTCGAGGTATGAACGGCCAGCACGCCATCCGGCTTCAAATGACGTAAGTACAAGGCGAAAGCCTCGCGCGTTAGTAAATGCACTGGAATTGCATCGCCGGAAAACGCGTCGACCACCAACACGTCAAACTGCTGCGGCGCTTCGCTTTGCAACGAAAGCCGTGCGTCTCCCAGAACTATATCGATCCGTGCGGGTGAATCGCGTAGATAGCTGAACGAAGTGCGCGCGATGTTCACAACCTGTGGATTGATTTCATAGAAACGAAAGTAATCACTGGTCTTGCCGTACGCCGACAGCGTGCCCACGCCCAATCCAATCGCCCCGACGCGCTTCGCGTTGCCGCAGCAATGCGTCAACGCCAGTCCCACACCTGAGTCTTTCCCGTAATACGTCGTGGCCAAGAGACTCGCCGGCGGGTTGACGTATTGCGCGCCATGCTCGATCTTGCCGTTATACAGCGTGCGGTATGGCTCCTTAAGCCAATTTGTAAATTGCCGGACGCGCAGCGCCCCGTAGAAACTGCGCATGCGCACGATAGTGTCCTGGTCGTACTCGCGCACATTGCGCACCAGCACGAGCACCATAGACGCTGCGGCAGCCACCCAAAAAAGCCGTATCAACCAGCCCTGCGGCCAAAGTGCCGCCACCGCCAGTACTGCCGTGAAGACTAATGCCAACGGCAGCTCATAGATCGATGTGAATAGATGCGGCGCGGCAAGCCCCACAAAGATTGCGCCCAGCGCCCCGCCCAGAGAAATCATCAAATAAAACGCCGTCGCGTAGCGAGGCGCCGGCCGCCGCAACGCCAGTTCACCGTGGCAGAACCAGCAGCACACGAACAAGCCAATACAAAAAACCGGCACGCTGATCTGCACGGATTCCGTATACATCGGCTCATAAATGGCGTACCCCAGGCTGCCCAGCGCTACCGCCAGAAAGCGAACCAGGAGCCAACGCCAATAAAAAATGCGCCGGCTGAACGCGAGCGTGAAGGTCAGAAGATAGAGCGCCAACGGCAGCACCCATAGCAGCGGAACCGGCGCGACGTCTTCTAGCAATTTGTTGGTGATGGAAAGCAGCAGCATGGAGCTGCAAGCGGCCAGGCCAAGCCAGAGTAGTTTTTCGCTCAACGTCGGTGCCACCGCGGTTTCGCGCCGTTCCGTTTCCATCGCGGTAAGTGGAATTCTGCCGGCTCGCGCCAACCATGCCGCTGCGGCGCAGAGCACCACAAAAATCACAAAGACCGCCGACCATAGCGCCGCTTGCTTTCGCGCGGGGATGTGCGGCTCGATCAGTAATGGGTAGCTTAGAAGCGCGAGCAGGGAAGCAAGGTTCGACAGCGCGAAAAGGTGATACGGCTCCCGTTGCACGCTGGATCGCGCGTACCAGACTTGCGCGAGCGGGCTGGTGGCGCTAAGCAGCACGAATGGTAATCCGATGGAGGCCGTCAGCAGCAGGAGAATGGACATTCCCGGATCACTGCCCGCGCGCTGCGCCTGCAAAAAGCGAGGCGCTATCGGAAGAAAAAGCAATCCCGGCGCCAACAACGCAATGTGCAATTGCGCCTGGCGCTGCGGCGTCAAACGCCGTGATGTCACATCTGCGTACAGATAGCCCAGTAGCAGCGCGCATTGGAAGAAAACCAGGCATGCCGCCCACACAGCAGCCGCGCCACCAAAGCGGGGAAGAATTAATTTGGCAAAAAGCGGCTCGATGAGAAAAAGGAGAAACGCGGCAAGGAAAACAGTGGAAGGGAAGAGCAGCGCATGGAAACGGCTGATAACGAGAACCGGCGCAGCAGCAATTCTTCTCTGAGAGCTTTGTTCACCCTGAGCCTCGAAGGGGGTTCCCGCTTCTGTGCCCTCGGTGTTAATTCTTTTTCTTCTTCCCCGCCAAAAAGCGGAAATAGTAAAGCAATCCTGCGATTGACTTCGCATCGCGCAGCACGTTCTTCTCGATCATGCGCTCAAGAGCCGCGGGCTCAAAAGCTTTGGCGGTAATCCGCTCGTCCTCTTCCGGTTGCGCTTCACCAGCCGTCAGCTTCTCAGCCGAC